>Ga0316363_10001736_pt1 | contig 18109 bp, 8 predicted proteins | sample Sb_taG_3_FD_200459 | JGI IMG/M metagenome (GOLD analysis project Ga0316363, IMG submission 200459) | Peat soil microbial communities from Weissenstadt, Germany - Sb_50d_a_PC metaG (v2) (version 2) | ecosystem: Environmental > Terrestrial > Soil > Wetlands > Peat | place: Germany: Weissenstadt...
GCGCTACCCGGGAGTTTACAGGAACCCTGGCCGAAGACACCGCCTAGCGATTGGCTTTTTCCACAGGTTTTCCAGGTAATTTCGCTGCTTCGCAGGTTTTAAGAGAGAGCAGCGAAGCTCCAAAAAGCGTCGTGACCGCCACGGACGGATCGGGTCATGAAGCCGGCACTCTCTTCTCTCCCATCGCGGACCAACCCGCAAGTATACAGCTCGGCTGTATACTGGCGGGTTGGACATATGCGATCTCAAGGCTCCGCGATGACTCCCAAATCTTCTGGTCGCGGGCATGTCGGGCCGGCACGGTTCCTAGCCTCAAGCCGACGAAGGCCAGCGCCAGCAATGCGCCCACTGCGCTCCCTCCCGAGGCAAAGGCCCAGATCCACACGCGCCCAGACAATAGCCGCAGGCGCAGGTTAGATCGCCGCGTTGAGGCCGTGCTCCGCGGCCATCCCCAGCCGTTGAGATACTTAATGAAGAGCCAACCGTAGAGGGCCATGAAGACCACTGCCCAGGGAATTCGCGGCGCCACGCGGACATTTACCGCGACCAGGCCCGCCCACGGCAGCACACCCAGAAAGAGGACTGCCAACCCCGTGACGGCGGGCAGGTGAATTCGGGCCGAGGACGTTTTGCGGAGCTTGCAGTGGGCGGTATGCCCAGCCTATTGTTCGTTGCATGAAGGGGCGAGACTCCTCCCGAACCAATTCCTCGCGGTCCTCTCCTCCTGGACTTCCTGGCGAAGGGAGGATGGTTTGTGCACTCTTCGCATCCTGGCCCAGCCAGCGAGCCAGCTCGACCAAGCTGGGGAAACCTGAAGTCTGCCCGAGGGAAACGGTTGACGGGTTCGTCGCACGAATGCGTTGGAGCGCCGGTGGACGGAAGCTGCCAGTCCCAGAAACTGATTGAGCAATCGGTAGCTTCTCGGGTGGCGGGCGGAAAAGTTATGGAGGAAGTAGGCGACGCGTAGAGCCAAAGGCCCTAGCTTCGGTTGCGTGTCATCCGGAAGAATGGTTCTGTCAAGGTTTGCTGTGGCCTCTAGGAGGCTCTGCTCAGAGGCCGCTAAACGCGCCTGCGTTTCATGGAGTTGCTCTTCTAACCCATTTACCCTTTGCTGCAGTGGCGTGACAGCTTGGAGTTGTTGCGCTAAATCTGGACCAACCAGTGCAATCCAGTTGGTGTCTGCCCGGTCGCGACTCAGGTCGGCATCCGCAGTGCAGGAATAATTCAACTCCGAAAAAACTGTCGGGTGTGCAGCCGCGATTTGTCGGGCCTCGCGTGCCGGCAGCAAGCTCCGCCACAATCCAGGCCGCCCTTGCCAGAAGTGGTGGCCAGATTGAGTGATCTGCCGCAGATTTGCCATGGTGGTTGCCGCCAAAGCCTCCGCGATGGACCTGTTGGTTCGCACTCCTAATTCGTGGATGAGGCGTCCCACTTCCTGGTGGGGAGTCGACACTAGGCTTTCGTATCGGACCTGGATAACTCCTCGGGGCGCCCACCACTCTCTACTCACAGAAAGCAAAGCAGCAGCTCGTCTGCCTGTTGCATATTCCATGAAGGCCGAGCTGCAGGGCATCGACCCATAGATCGGGAACTCGTTGCCATTCTCTCCGTTCAGCCAGTGGCTAGTCGAGGGATCGCGCGGAGCGAAGTGAAGGATGGAGAGGAGGACGTCCAGCGGGTGTCGGGCCAGGACGACAACTTGGAACCGGTGCCGGTCCAGTAATTCGACAAACGAGACCGTGCGGTGCCAGTGGATTTGCAGCACACACCTAGGCGGCAGTCCTTGCCAGTCGACTTCAACCGGGTCGTGCGCAGCCCGCTCGGCGAGGCCGTAGAGCTCAACCAACAAGCGCCGCAACCAGGTATTTCCAGAGCGAGGCGTGCTGACGACCGCAAGGCGCAGCTCGGGCCGCGTGTGCACAATTGGTGGTGCCTCCAAATGCGTGTCTGAGCCGAGCTGGTCTGCCATGTCTTTGATATATCTCCGTGATAGGAAAGTATGGACGATTGCTATCCGTGTCTTTCGAAGCAATTTCAGTACCAAAGCACTACCTTTTGGCTCGTGCGTCCACCAAGCTGGATGAAGCGCTTGCCTCCTTTCCGTGGAATGCCCGCCCTACCAGACATGGCCAAGCGGCCACGGGTGGGGGACGAGCACGTTCGATGAGTTTACAGCGGATGATTGGAAAACTTACACGATCATGGACCCGATTTAGTGTAAATCGGGCCCAGCCGCGGCCGGTGCCGAAGCCCACTTGTAGCGAAGTGCCGGCCGACGGCCACGGGATCTTTCGCTCTCAATCGCTCGGCGCGTCGCAAGGCACGCGCCAGCAAAACCTGCTGGCTCAGTTGCATAGCGGTGTGAGCGCCTTGAAGGCGCCTGGGAACACGATGGAAGCAACTGGGCCAAATCATCCCAGCGTGCACGGTGCGTTCTGGGTATGGCGGAGCAAAGCCCGGGGCAAGCTTACCCTGGGCTTTGTTCATCCATTCAGACGTGACAGAGCACCAAGTTAGTCAAGGACCTCGCCGTCTCCCGGCCTCATTACCGCGACCGGGGTCTCGGCATGTTGATGAGGGCGGCGCCTTTCATGGCCGCTCTTTTGCGCGATGAAGACGAGCGCCAGACTGGCTGCCAGGAAGTTGGACGAGGCATTGCCCTCGCTGGCAAAGTGAGCAATCCCATGCTCCCGCGCTCCTTGGTCCGGCGTGTTGAAGTGCCCTTGCGACGCGTCCATACCGATGGCCGCCGTCAGCCTGCCCGCTTCGTCCGCGCCGGTCAACGATTTCAGATTTTCGTGCCAGCTCTGGTCGGAGAAGGACAGCTCGACCAAGGCGCTGGCATCGTGTGCCGCCTCGCCCCACAGTAAGACTTGAGCCGACTTCGCCTGGACGCTTCCGTTGTCTTCCGGGCTGGCCTCCACCGCGAGTATGGCAGGCGCGTTCGCCGCCTGCGCGTCCGGGGCTGCCATGAACACCGCGAAAGGATGGCCCACATTCTGGACGCTTGGGGTCGAGGAAACGATAAAGCCTCCCAACGTGGAGCTGGCCGGGAGCGGGTTGTCGAAGGCGGCGCTGACGAACTCCGAGTTATCCGTAAGGCTGGCTAAGGACTGCGGGACCGCCAAGAAGAGAGTGGGTGAACCATTGGGTAAACCGATGACATTGCCTCCCAGGTCGCTGGTCGTCTCTGCCCCAACGAGATTGGCGCCCGTATTGGCTGAGCTCATGATGCCCGAAGAGAATGCGCGGTCCGAATTCGCGAGGACCCAATTGGCCCCGACCGCGGAGTTTCCGGAAATCGTGCTGCCCGTGAGCGAGAGCGTGCCGCCGTAGTTGGCGATGCCGCCGTCATTGAGTTCAGCGAAGTTTCCTGAAATGGTGCTGTCCGTGATCGTCAGCGTGCCGGTGTTGACAATGCCGACGCCGCTGTCGCGGTTCGGAGAGACCGTGTTGGCGAACAGCGACAGTGAACCCATATCGGGGTTATCGCTCCCGCCAGCGAAGTTTCCGGAGACGCTGCTGTCGATGATCAGCGCCGAGCCGGCGTTGAGGATGCCCCCGCCGCTACCGGCCGAGTTGCCCGCGACGAAGCTATCTGCAAGTGTGAGGAAGCCGGCGTTGAGGATGCCGCCCGCGCCGCCAATGGCCGAGTTGCCGACCACAGTGCTGTTGTCGAGCGACAACGTGCCGCCGTTTGCAATGCCGCCCGTGGTGCTGGCCGAATTGCCGGAAACCGTGCTGTTGACGAGCGTCATAGTGGCTGTGTTCAGAATACCAGCGTCGACGACAGCCGAGTTTCCGAAGACGGTGCTGCCCTGGAGTGTCATGTTCCCGCCATAATTGCCGATCCCACCGGCGCCGAGAGCGGAATTTCCGGAGACGGTGCTGTCAACGAGGGTCAGCGCGCCGCCGTAGTTGGCGATGCCGCCGTTACCTAGGAGGGCGGAATTTCCGGAGACGGTGCTGTCTACAAGGGTCATGGAGCCGCCGTAGTTAACGATGCCTCCGTTGTCGAGCTGGGCCGAGTTTTCGGAGATCATGCTGTCCGTGATCGTGACGGTGCCGCCATTGACCAGTCCTGCCCCGCTGGCGGAGTCGGCCGAGACGAGATTGCCGATGAGCGTGAGCGAGGCGGTGTTGGCGATGCCCGGGTTGTCGAACTGGACGGAGTTTCCGGAGATGGTGCTGCCCGTGATCGTGAGCGCGCCGGTGTTGATAATGCCGCCGCCACCACTGGCCGAGTTTCCAGCGACCGTGCTGTCATTCAGAAGCAGCGTGCCGGTATTGACGATGCCGCCCCCACCGCCGCTGGCCGAGTTTGCGGACACGGTGCTGTCGTCGAGTGTCAACGTGCCGCCGTAATTGCCAATCCCGCCACCGCTATTGGCCATGTTGCCGGAGACCGTGCTGTCGGTGAGGGTCAGCGTGCCGGTATTGACGATGCCACCGTCGCCAATGGCTGAGTTGCCGATGATGGTGCCGTCGGTGATCGTGAGGGTGCCAGCGTAATTGCCGATGCCACCCCCGCCCGCCGCCGAGTTTCCGGAGACGGTGCTATTTGTGAGTTTGACCGAGCCGCTATAGTTCGCGATGCCGCCATTGCCGATGCCTGCCGAGTTTCCGGTGACGATGCTGTCGGTGAGTGTCAGGGAGCCGCCGTAGTTGACGATCCCACCGTTATCGCACTGGGCCGAGTTTCCAGAAACGATGCTGTCGGTGAGCGTGAGCGTGCCCGTGTTGCGAATGCCGCCGCTGTTGGCGGCCGAGTTTCCGGAGACGACACTCTCGGTGAGCCTCAACACGCCAGCGTTGTTGATGCCGCCGCCGTCGTCGGCCTGGTTGGTGGTTGTAGAGTTGTCCGGCTGCGCCAGTGCCCCGGCTTCCACGGTCAGGCCAATGATGCTGACGCTGGCTTGGCCGTCGACATCGAGCACACGGTTGGCGTTATTGCCGCTCAGGGCCAGCTCGCTCGCCCCTGGGCCGACGATGGTCACACTCCGGCTCATCTCCAGTTCGCCGACCGTCAGGGTGATTACTTGTTGGGTCGGCCCGAGCAAATGGGAGTCGAAGCGAATGGTGTCCAGGGTGCCGAACGGCTGGGTCGTTTCGATCTGGATGGACTTGGCGGCGCTTAAGCTGGCTCCCGAGGCGTCGGTAGCGGTGCCACCGGTGTCGACGAGCGCGATCGCTTCGCGCAAAGTAAGGGTCGAGCTGCTGCCCGAAATGGGGGCGTCAGCAAGGCTATTCACGGTGAGGACGGCCGGTGCCAACCTGTCCTCCAGGATCGTGACCGTCAATTGGGACAGACGACGCAATGTGCTGGCCTTGCGATGGCGTTTAGACGGTCGCTCCGCGGTTTCCTGTGAGAAGCATTTGGGCAGCCAACGGAGAAGAGACATCAAAGGCTCCTTTAATTCTGTTACCGAAGGACTCGACTCGAACACCCAGCCGCACGGAACCCGGCGCGGGCGCTCCTGGTCGCTCTGCATGGACGCAGGGCAGAGACGGAGTCTACCCAGTGTTGCTCCGAGGATGCTCAACGGTTCGTGCCGGAAGCAACATATGCGTCAGGACGGTATCGACGCCATGGATTCATGCCGGCCCAGTCTTCCACTCGCAGGCAGCGGTCGCCTGCATCGCGGAGGACTACGGCTACACTACCGGCACAGACTCCTTGCCCCGGGTCTGCCAGCAGCACGGCCAAAGAGGTACTTAATGATAAGATAGGCAAAATTAGAAAAGCGTGAGAAATGGAGGAAAATTACGTTCTGGGCTGTCATTTAGGGTCTGGTTGTCCGGGGGGGACCGGATGCGCGGTGTGATTGCTGAGGTGAGCGGCGAGTCTCAGCCGGGCCCCAAACCGCCGCCGAAGGAACGGCTGGCCACTCGCGGTGCAGAACTTGAACGGGCGCTGGGCCGGGCCGAAATCAATTACCTAATCAAGAGGGCAAGCGGAAGCACACCCCTTGACCAGGCTTTGCAGCATGCGTCGAAGAGCGCGTTTGGAGCTGCAAAGGCTGCTTTCACTGAAGCCGACGTAGAGAGCGCGGTTCAAGCTTATCTTCACCCGCTCGAAGCAGCCAATATAATCGATGACGCAGCGACCGCGCACGCAATCGAAGAATCTCACAAGAGGATCACCCAGGATCCGCAGAAAGATACTTGGCCGGCGGGCAAGACGTTCGGCCAGAAGTATTTCGATCCTGCCGCGGTGGAGTGAATGTAGCCAATTGCCTTCGCCTTGTCCGGGATCGAATATTCAAGACTCCCCCAACAATCCGGGGCGCCCATGCCTAGCCCCACGACCCCGACCTCTTCACCTGGGCCCGTCACGGCTGATGAAGTCAAGCTGCAGGGCCAGGATGCCGAAAGGCATGTTTCGATCGGCTTCGGGCTGTCCGTCTAGCAATGCACGCGGCGAGCACCTTTCGATGACCGTGCAAGGTTCTGCCCCAAGCCTCCTCGGCTTCGTGGGCCGGATTGGCAATCCATCTTACCCGACCGGCCGCTAGCCCCGTTCACTGCGCCCAACGTCTCCTACCGTGGCTTAAGATGGGTTGCCTTTGCAACCGGCGCATGCGTAGAGTACGAGAGAGCACCGTGTTTCCTGTTAATACTGCGGCGACGCCACCTCACTCACGATGCGCTGCAATTCGCCGAGAGATACCACTGGGCTTGGGCAGATCATTCGTTCGCAGCAGGCAGGGAACTATCGCGCATCGGCTTTCCGCTCATGAATCGACAAACCCTGACAAAGTGAGAATGCCCTGATGGTCGGCAAGGTTATCGAATGGGCGCTGAATAATCCCCTGATCGTGCTCCTCCTGGCAGTCGCGCAGGCAGGGTTCGGCGTCTATGCGTTTCTCAATGTCAACGTAGAAGCCTATCCTGATCCGGCGCCGGCCATTGTCGAGGTGGTCGCGCAATTCCCGGGCGCCTCGGCCGAGGAAGTCGAACGGCAGGTCACCATTCCCCTAGAGGTCACGTTTGCCGGCATGCGCGGGTTGAAGGCCATCCGCAGCCAATCGCTGTTCGGCCTGAGCGACCTGAAGATGAGCTGGAATTACGGCAGCGATTTCACTTATGAAGCAGCCCGCCAAGAAGTGATCAACCGCATGGCCACCATCAGCCAACCGCTGCCCAGCGGCGTGACGCCGATGATTTCGCCGGAATCGCCCACGGGAGAAATCTATCGCTACATTTTGAAGTCGCCCAAGGATGCGGCCGGCCGGGAGATTTACACACTCAACGACTTGAAGGCGCTGCAAGACTGGGTACTTGAGCGCGAGTTCCGCACGGTTCCGCGCATCGTCGATGTCACCAGCTTCGGTGGCACGGTCCGTCGCTACGAAGTGCAGCCCGACCCGGACCGTCTGCGCCGCTATGGCATCACCCTGGCGCAGTTGCAGACGGCGCTGGCAAACAGCAATAGCACCGTGGGCGGCGACTACGTGAGCCAGGGGCAGGTGGCCATGACTGTGCGCAGTGTCGGGCTGTTCGGCGGCGGCCTCGATCCTGTGAACAAGGTATTGGGGTTCGAGGACAAGGAACTGCAGGCTTACCTCGCCGGGAATAAGTGTACCTCGGAGGAGAGCCGGCGCCTGAGCGAAGGCATCGCACGGCGCAAGGTAGAGCCGCCTTTTACCAAGGAGGAACTCGCCCAGATCAACGAGATCGACGTGCGGGCAGCCAAGCGCGCCGCCGCCATCCTGCGCGCGGAGGAGCAGCGCCGCATTCGCGGTATCCGCAGCCTGGCGATCGCATCAGTGAACAACCAGCCCGTGCGCGTCGAGGATGTGGTCGAAGGGGGCAGGCTGCCCTCCGGACAGATCAGTGACAAGGGCGTCGTCGCCAGCCATCAAACCCGCCTGGGGCGGATCGGCTACTGCAGGGCCCTGGTGGCCCGGCCGCCCGGCTCGCCACTCAGTCTCGATGCGGTTGGTTACGACCAGGATGACAAGGTGCAGTGCATCGTTCTGTTGCGCAAGAACGAAGACACCTTGCCCGCCCTCAAAGATGTTGAAGCCAAGGTCCGGGAGCTGAACGATCCTGCATCGGGCCGGATGCTGCCCGGTGTGGAGATCGAGCCCTATTACGATCGGTCGGAGCTGCTGCACGTCACGACCGAGACCGTGCGTGAGAACTTGCTGGTCGGCATCGTCCTGGTCACGGTCATCCTGCTGATGTTCCTGAGCAACGTGCGCACCGCCCTGATCGTGGCCATCAATATTCCCCTTGCGTTGATGTTTGCGTTTGGCATGCTCTTTATCCGGGGTAAATCTGCCAACCTTCTGTCGATTGGTGCCGTCGATTTCGGCATCATCGTCGATTCGACCGTGATCATCGCGGAGAACATATATCGATTCGTTACCAGCGGCGAGCGGCTGGAACTCCCGCTCAAAGACCGCATTCTCCGCTCGACCCAGGAAATCGATCGCGCGCTCCTGTTCTCGACCATGATCATGGTGTGCGCTTTCATTCCGCTGTTCGCGATGAGCGGACCGGAAGGACAGCTCTTTGGCCCGATGGCGCAAACCTACGCGTTTTCCCTGGGTGGAGCGTTGCTCCTGGCCACAACCCTAACGCCGGTGCTGTGCCTGATCTTCCTCAAAAAACTGAGACCGACGCCGGACAACTTCTTCGTGCGTTTCTTGTGGAGCAGTTATCTTCGCCAGGTGGAATTTTGTCTCAGGTTTCGCTGGGCGACCGTCGCCGTCATGGGCACGCTGATCCTGGGCACGCTCGCCCTGGCGATTTTCGTGGGCCACGAGTTCATGCCCGAGCTGGAAGAGGGCAACCTCTGGATCCGGGGCACCGCCCCTCTCAATGTCACTCTGGAACGACAGGTCGAGCTATCCAAGCAAGCGCGGCGCATCATGGCGAACTATCCCGAGGTGGAGTCGATCGTCGGCCAGCTCGGCCGGCCCGACGACGGCACCGATTCGGGCGGCTTCTTCAATGCCGAGTATTTCGTGCCCTTGCGGCCGGAGAAGGATTGGCCGAAACTCGTCGAGCGGAGCGGTTGGACGCGCTGGCTCTTCGGCGCCAAGCGGACGCGCAGCAAGCAGGAGATCGTCGATGAGATGAACAACGAACTCGAAAGCATGATGCCCGGCATCGTCTGGAATTTCTCGCAGAACATCCGCGACAATGTCATGGAGTCGCTGTCGGGGGTCAAGGGGGATAACTCTCTCAAGATCTTTGGGCCCGACATCGACCAGCTGGAAATCCTCGCGCGCAAGGCCAAGATTGCCCTGCAAGGCGTTCAGGGCATCGAAAACGTCGGCATCTTCCACATCCGTGGACAATCGCACATGGAGTTCCGCGTCGATCCGGAAAAGTGCGCGAAATGGGGCGTCATGACGGCCGACGTCAACAACCTCATCAGCAGCGCCCTGGGCGCCCGCCCCTTTTCAACGATGGTTGAAGGTGAGAAACTGTTCGACATTGCCATCCGCTGGCCCAAGCGGCTGCGCGGCAGCGAGTCGTCGATTCTCGACATCCCCGTGGACATCGTCAACAATCAGGTACTGCTCAGCCCCGGCCCCGGACCGGTGCCTTCTGCCACCGGAAGCGGCCTGCCAACGCCCCCCGACAAAGGAACACCCGTCGACACGTCCAATCCGATCAGCAACAAGCCACGCCTGCGGCTGCGCGACCTGGTCTCGCCTGTGGCCGACGACGGTGAGCCGGACCCGTATGGCCAGTTCGAACGACAGGGCGCCTCGGATATCTATCGCGAGAACGGCAGGCGGATGATCGCCGTCAAGTTCAGCGTGCACAACCGCGATCTGGGCAGCGCCGTAGACGAGGCCCGCAAGAGCACCAAGGAGATCTTCCAGACCCCCTACCGGGCGGTCTGGAGCGGCGAATTCGAGGAAATGGAAGATGCGGAAGGCCGGCTGATGCTGATCGTACCGCTGGCGCTCGGTTTGATCTTCGTGCTCCTGTACAGCGCTTTCCGCTCGCTTTTGGATGCCGTGGTGGTGCTCAGCAACGTTTTCGCGCTGGCTATCGGCGGATTCTGGGCCCTTTATTTTACTGGCACGAACTTCAGCATCTCGGCCGCGGTAGGTTTCATCTCGCTCTTCGGCGTGGCGGTGATGGATGGGTTGCTCATGATCTCTTATTTCAACACCTACCGGGCCCACGGCATGACGCTGCACGAGGCGATCCTGGAAGGGGCCGCCAAACGCGTCCGGCCAATGATGATGACCGATCTCACCGCCTTGCTCGGCCTGTTGCCGGCCGCTATTTCGACGCGCATCGGTTCGCAAACGCAGCGGCCGCTGGCAATCGTGGTCGTGGGCGGCATGATCACGACGTTGCTTTTAACTCGCTACCTGATGCCGGTGCTTTACAGCTTCTACGGCAACCGCGAGCCCACGGCCGGCTCTCGGCATATGGCACATTGACCACCACTTTGTTGTTGGCCGGACTGGTCCGGTTCTTCTAGCCCATGTTTAACACCTAATTCTTTCGGTTTTGACGTAAGTCCTTATTTTTCAACGTCCACACACCCGGTTTCCTGATACCCCGTAGTGATAATCTATCGCCTAGAAATGGCTAGATTCTGACATTTATTCCATAAAACGGACTGGTCAACGGACAGGACGACCATAATGCTAACATTATGTTCATCCGCTCCATCAAAGTCCCGTCCTCCAATGGTACCGTCCACGAGTACGTCCGCGTCGTCAGTTCCGTACGCGAGAACGGCAAAATCAAGCAAAAGGTCATCGCCAATCTCGGACGCCGCGATACCCTTGAAGCCATCTTGCCCCTGCTGAATCGCTTTCTCACCGGCGAAGACAATGCCCAACAGCTACGCCAGCAACTCGGAGAGCAAGGGCCCATCGAAGTGCTCGAGGCCAGCACCTGGGGACCGCTGCTAGTCGCCCGTCACTTCTTTGCGCAACTGGGTATCTGGCAAGTACTCGATGCCGGTCGCCGCTGGCCGAAGCTGCTGCCGGAGGAAGACGCCAACGACGATTGGGTCAGTCGTGTCCTGGTGCTAATCGCCAACCGCCTCGTGCGTCCTTCGAGCGAACACGCCCTGGCCGCGTGGCTTGAGACCGATTACCTCTGCGACCGTGCCGGCCGCCGCTACTTGCCACGCTGGCGGCAACATGGCCGGGTGCAGGTCGACCTGGCCCAATTGCAGTGCTGGTACCGTACGCTGGATCATCTGTTTGTGAACAAGGAGCAGTTGGAAGTCGCTCTGTACAAGCGGCTGCGGACCTTGTTCGACTTCGAAGCGGAGTTGGTGTTCTACGACATAACCAGCACGTACTTCGAAGGCCATGGGCCGCCGGAGTTCGCCAAGCACGGTTACAGTCGCGACGGCAAGCCACGCAATGTGCAGGTCGTGGTGGGCGTGGTTATGATGGCGGGTTGGCCCATCGCGCATCACGTCTGGGCCGGCAACCGCCGCGACAGCACAACGGTTCAGGAAGTGATCCGGGATCTGACGCAGCGTTTTCATATTCGCCGCATCGTCTTTGTCGGCGATCGCGGCATGGTGACCGAAAAGAACCTGGCCTGGCTCTCGGAGCAAGAGCAGTACGGCTTCCTGGTGGGGATGACGCGTCGCCAGAATCCCGAGGCGGAGACGCTGATCGATCGCGTGGACGAGGCCAGGTGGCTCGACTGCCCAATGGGGATCGTTGCACGAGAGAAACAAGATCCGCCACGTACGCGCGTGCAAGAAGTACCCTGTGACCGCGACGGCGTGCATGTGTTCGTCGTCGAGAGCGACGAGCGGCGGGCCTACGAAGAGCGGCAACGCACCAAGGCGATGCAGCGTGTGCGTGCGGCGTTGGCCAAGGTGCAGGCACGCGTGGCCAAGGGCCGACTCAAGAAGCCGGAAAAGATCGGGGCGGCGGTGGAGCGGACACTGCAAAAGCACCACGGCTACCGCTACTACACCTGGGAGTTCAAAGAGGGGTGCCTGGAAATCGCCGAGCACCCGGTGAATCTGCCGCGGGAAAAGAAGTACGAAGGCAAGTATCTGATTCAAACCGACCAAGAGGCCATGACGCCGCAAGAGGCGGTGCAGTATTATAAGGACTTGAGCGAGGTAGAACGGGGCTTTCGTTCCCTGAAGGATCCGCTGGGTATGCGGCCGATCTGGCATCACGCAGAGCGCCGCGTCAAGGCTCATATCCTGGTGGCGGCGCTGGCGTTCCTGATCGAGCGCATGCTGGAGCGTGCCTTGAAAGACGCGGGGGTAAATCTATCAGCGCGGTCGGCCTGGGAAGCATTGAAAACGATTCGCCTTGTGCAATTCCGCGTGGACGGGGAACTGCGCAGCGGTGTCACACCAGGCTCGCAACGGGCACGTCAAGTTCTCAAGGTTCTCAAACTCACCGACCATCGTCCACCAACGCCTCCGCCGGGCGAGGAAACCACGATGTAGTGACTAATCCAAAATCCAACCCTTATGCTGCAAGGACTTATGGCGACACTTGTTAAACATGGGCTAGCCGAAGGCCCAGCCTCTAGCCTTTCCCGCGTCCTTGGTGGCCATCCTCGGGCCCGCGGCCGGCCCTCAGCCCGCGAGTTTGCCGGCAGCGAGCATCACCACCGACGGCGGGGTGCGTCGTGGCTAAAGATCGAATTACGACTCCAAACCAATCGACGTGCGGAATCTCTAATTGGTGTCGCTGGTATGATCGCCGGAGTCCTCCGTTATCATCTCATCGGTGGACTCCTGCTCCGGTGCATCGGCCATCGCCATAAACTCCCAGCTACACCCTGGACATGAAATCCGTTGACCGAGCATCCTGCCGGAAACCTGAAGCCGACGCTTGCAAGCTGGGCAGATAAACACCTTGGCCATTGGCGGGCGCCTTGCAAGGAGACATCCCTCCGAGTCACAGGTCGAAAGCCCGCGGCCAGCCATCGGCTCACAACCTGTCCAGAAGCGAACCTCCGAACCAACCGCGGGGTTGTGGTTGATCTTTGAGACGTGATTGCGGTCGACCGGTTTATAGACAGCACACCACAAGCCCACGGTCGGCCGTCGCTCCAAGTCGGCGCCAAGGGCGACGGTCCCGACCGCGCGGCGTCACCAGTCGTCTAGGGGGCAACATCCGTGCCGTGCGGAAATAAAAACCCCGCGGCCAAACCACGAAATTCGCCTCGCGGCTGGCATGCGGGGGAAGGGAACTTAACAAGTATGGCACAGGCGGCCCGACCTCAGCCTGTAGCCTCTGTTCCAGAGGTGAGCCTTGGCACTGGCCGCAGGATAAACGCCATCGCGATCAAAAGCCCGCGCCCGGCCGTGACCCTGAGTAGACATTAAGGGCCACGATACCGGCCGCGGTGGCCGCTTCAATCGTAACTAGTGCAACAACCGTGCCCGATGGAATGAAGACGCTGCGGAGCCCTTGTCCCAGCCTACCCCGACGCGTTGGTGCTGTCCATTCTTATGGCGACGATGTGATCCCACGACAGACGAGTAAATCGGCCCCGATAACATGGCTCCAGTTTAGAAGAAATGGGTCTGTTTTACTCGCGGGCTGGCAGCGATACTGCGTGCCGGTTATTCTGGGCTGCATGAGTGAAGTCACGCGCATCTTGTCCGCCATCGAACAGGGCGATCCCCACGCGGCCGATCAGCTCTTGCCATTGGTCTACGACGAACTGCGCAAGTTGGCGGCACAGCGTCTGGTAAACGAGAAGCCTGGTCAGACGCTCCAGGCCACCGCCCTGGTGCATGAAGCCTACCTCCGCCTCGTCGATAGTGAACAGATTCAGCAATGGAGCAGCCGGGGGCATTTCTTCGCTGCCGCGGCGGAGGCGATGCGGCGCATACTTATCGACCGAGCCCGACACAAGCGCACGCTCAAGGCCGGCGGTGACAGGCACCGTCAGAAACTGCCAGACATCGCGGCGCCTTCGGCCGAGCCGGAGATCGATCTGCTCGCCCTGGACGAGGCCCTGCAAAAGCTCGAAAAGCAGGACGAACGCAAGGCGAAACTGGTGAAGCTGCGTTTTTTTGCCAGGCTGACCATCGAGCAAGCGGCTCAAGTGCTTGGCATCGCTACTTCAACTGCCCAAAACGACTGGGCCTACGCACGCTACTGGCTGCGCCTGGAAATCGAGGAAAGCAGGCTCGACCTGTCCTCCTGACGTGCTCTCGAAAAAACTGGAATCGGTTGTCGAATCCGCGCAGAGATCTCGCACTGTAGAGGAGCGGAGGGACAAGGGTAGTGCGCTCCGAGGAATTTCATGACCACGGCAAAACTTGATGAAGCAGCCATTTTCAATGTTGCCCGGCAGATGGCCGTGCCGGAGGAGCGGCGCCTCTACGTCCAGCAGGCATGTGCGGCCGACCCGGTTTTGCAGGCGCGCATCGAGGCCATGCTCCGCCTGCAAGACCAGGACCCCAGCTTTCTTGAACCACCGGGCGATGATCGGGGTGCTGCCGCCTCACCTGCCCCGGACCTGGGCGCGCAAATCGGTCCCTACACGCTGATTCGGAAGATCGGCGAAGGAGGCATGGGGACGGTATTCCTGGCAGAGCAGAGCCAGCCGGTCAAGCGCACTGTTGCCATCAAGATCATCAAGCCTGGTATCGATTCGCGACGGATCATTGGCCGCTTCGAGGCCGAACGGCAAGCGCTGGCACTGATGGATCACCCGAATATCGCAAGGGTGCTCGATGCGGGCGCTGTAGGAGGGGTGAGGGATGAGGGAATAGGGGCGAGGGATGAGGGAATAGCTGCGAGGGACGAGGGAGGAGAAAGACAGGATGGAGATGCAGCTTCAGACTCTCGCCCCGCGGCCCTGACCCCTCGCCCCTCATTCTCTAGCCCCTCATTCCCTCGCCCCTACTTCGTGATGGAACTGGTCGATGGGATACCGATCACAAAGTACTGCGACCACTATCGACTGACGCCGCGGGAACGGCTGGAACTCTTCATCCCGGTCTGCCAGGCGGTTCAGCATGCCCATCAGAAGGGGATTATTCATCGCGACCTCAAACCGACGAATGTCCTGGTTGCCCGGTACGACGAAAAAGCCGTGCCCAAGATCATCGACTTCGGCGTCGCTAAAGCCGTGGGCTCCGGGTTAGCCGAGCGGACCGAATTGACCGAGTTCGGCTCAGTGATAGGCACGCTGGAGTACATGAGCCCGGAGCAGGCGGAGCCTGGCCAACCTGACATCGACACGCGCAGCGATATTTATTCGCTAGGAGTGCTGCTCTACGAACTGCTGACGGGTACGACGCCGCTTCAGCCCAAGAGGCTACACGGAGCGGCCCTGCTGGAACTCTTGCGCATCGTCCGCGAAGAGGAGCCCCCCGTGCCCAGCTTGCGATTAAGCACGACGGAGGAACTTCCCTCGATTGCGGCCAATCGCCGGCTCGAGCCCAAGAAACTCAGTGGACTGGTGCAAGGAGATCTCGATTGGATCGTGATGAAGGCACTGGAGAAAGACCGCCACCGCCGCTATGAGACCGCCAACGGCTTCGCCATGGACGTGCAGCGCTACCTGGCTGATGAGCCGGTGCTGGCCTGCCCGCCGTCGCCGGGATATCGGCTGCGGAAGTTCGCGCGGCGGAACAAGGGCGCGGTCGTATCGGCTTTCCTGTTGACCCTCGCTCTGCTGGCCGGTATTGCCGGGACGACGGTGGGGTTGGTGCAGGCCGAGCGGCGTGCCGAGGGTGAGAGCAAGGCCAAGGAGTCCGCCGAAAGACGGCTGACCCAGATCGAGAAGGGAATTGGCATCCTCGGCTCGATTTTCGAAGACCTTGACCCGATGGCGGAGGAGACGGAAGGCCGGCCGTTGCGGGCGATCCTCGGGGACCGGCTCGACCAGGCTGCAGCCGAGTTGGAAGGGGAAGCGGTCGGCGACGCCCTGGTGGTGGCCCGCCTTCAAGACCGGCTGGGGCAGACGTACCTGGCCCTGGGCCAAGGCGAGCGGGCAGAGGCGCTCTTCGCCAAAGCCGCCATGACCCGCCAGGTCGAGCTTGGCGCGGAGGACCCCGTCACACTCGGCAGCAAACACAACCTGGCTTTGGCTTACAAGGCCGCGGGGAAGCGGGCCGAGGCCATCCAAATGTTCAAGCAGGTGCACGCCGTTCGACAAAAGGTGCTGGGCGCGGACCACCTGGACACACTAACCACCCTGAACGCTTTGGCTGTGGAGTATCGACAGGCCGGGGAGCTGACCGAGGCCATCCCGATGTTAGAGCAGGTGCGCGACAGCCGCGTGCGACAGCTCGGGGAGAGCCATGACCACACGCTCGCCACCCTTCAGCAGCTTGCTGGGGCGTACCTGTCAGCAGGGAAGCCGACCCAAGCCATTGCCCTGGCCGAGAAGGTATGGGATGCACGCGTGAAAAAACACGGGGATGACCACCCCAAGGCGATTGAGGCAATGAGCAGTTTGGCTTATGTCTACCAGGGCGGCTACAAGATGAAACAGGCCATCGACCTGTACGAGCAGGCGCGGGCCAAGATTGTGCCGAAGCTCGGGCCCTACCATCCCCTGACCCTCAAGATCCTGGCCAGGCTGGGGCACATGTATCGGGCTTACCGGCGAACGCCTGAGGCCATCGCCCTCTTGGAGCACGTGCGAGAAAGGCAGTTGATGGTTCTCGGGGGTCTGCACCCGGACACCCTCCCCACACTGCACGCCCTAGCAGCGGCGTACCGGGACGCCGGGGAGTTGAATAAAGCTCTGCCTCTCTATCAGGAGGCGATGGCTAGCCTCGATAAGCTCAAGTTCGCGCATTCCTATGCTCACGTGCTGGTGGAAAGCTTCTCCCTTTGCCTAGAGCAGCTGCAGCAATTCGATCAGGCGGAGATCTGGAGACGGAAGTGTCTTGAAATAGCCCAAAAGAAACACGGGACGCAATCCGTCTACCACGCGGAGGCGTTGAGGCTGCTCGGAGCGAACCTGCTCCAGCAGAAGAAACCTGCGGTCGCGGAGCCCATCCTGCGTGAGGCTCTGGCCATCCTCCAAAAGGAGCCGCAGGAAACGCGGGAAACGCTCCATGCTCAGTCGCTCCTCGGCGCAGCTCTGTTGGGACAGGAGAAGTACGCCGATGCCGAACCACTGCTCCATCAAGCCTATCAAGCGATGAAAGAATTCGACATGAGGCCGCAGCACGAACGCAAAGGTCCCCCGTTCGGTCAGAACCGCGTCGCTGCCTTGGAGCGGCTGGTAAAGCTGTACGATACCTGGGGCAAGCCGGAGAAGGCAGCCGAGTGGCGTGCGAAGCTGGCGGTCGAGAAAGCCAAACCTGAGTAGTAAAGGGAAGAGCAACTTCACCCTTCTCAACACCCTGCGCGGCCGCTAACTGAGCTATAGCCGCGTGATTCTCTTGTTCACGCCTTCGTGCGCGAAACTTGTGCACTGGAAACGGTACCTAGGCGCCGTTGAATAGGAACCTGAAGAAGCGCCATGGGCGCTCTTTGGAGATGCGTTTGTCCTCTTTATACGAACCACGCGTATAGCTCGCAACCGCGGTTCGCCAAAACGTAACGGCTGGTGCATTTGCTTCGAGGACTCTGACAAGCCATTCGCCCGGATGCTCATTCCAGAGGAGCGTTGCCATTCTCTGTCCGAAGCCATGCCTGCGAAATCTGCGGATGACGAAGAACTCGTGCACGTCATGGGCGCCAATGTCGCCTAGCCACTCGGCTGCCGATCCGACCAGCGCAAAGCCGGCGGGCAAACCGTCAACTTTCGCCAAATAGGCGCCATAGCCTTTGTCCCATACCAGGGATGTGTCGTAGGAGTATCTTCCGTCGGCCTTTGTATCGACTTGAAACCACTCCGCCATGTCATGAAGGTAGTGCTCGAACAGATTCCGAAGCACGACATCCGATTCGGGCCCTATCTTCGAGATCACGAGATTCGCTGGCGACATTGGATTTCCCACGAAAAGCAGACACGAGGATAAGGCGTATTGGGACTATTCATACTGAGCAGTTCAACTCTTTTCCCAAAAAACCAATTTCCGTTGTCGAATCCGCCTTCGTTTCTCGCACTGCATTGTGAAAGCAAAGATCCATCCCAGGCATCCCGATGAGGAGAAGGCCATGACAACGTTCAAACAACTATTCCGATCCGTCCTGCAGAAATCTGC
>Ga0316363_10001739_pt1 | contig 18092 bp, 10 predicted proteins | sample Sb_taG_3_FD_200459 | JGI IMG/M metagenome (GOLD analysis project Ga0316363, IMG submission 200459) | Peat soil microbial communities from Weissenstadt, Germany - Sb_50d_a_PC metaG (v2) (version 2) | ecosystem: Environmental > Terrestrial > Soil > Wetlands > Peat | place: Germany: Weissenstadt...
ACGCATCGCGCAGCGTCCCACCATGGCCTGGCTGCAGCACGTCCCCGTTTCCTTCTTCGTGATCGATGAAGCTCACTGCATCTCCGAATGGGGCCACGAATTTCGCCCCGAATATCGCCAGCTCAGTAGCCTGCGCATCCACTTTCCCGATCGCCCGCTAGCAGCCTTCACCGCCAGCGCCACGCAGCACGTCCGCCACGACATCATCGAGCAGCTCAAGCTTCGCGACCCTGACAAATACATCGCCAGCTTCTATCGTCAGAATTTGAACTACATCGTCCGCCAATGCGACGCCGACACGCAGTTCTCTCAGTTCGTGGACGCCATTCGCGCGCATCCCGAAGGCAGCATCATCGTCTACTCGCCGACCATCGTCCGCGTGAAAGAAACCGTGGAAGCGCTCAAGGCCAATGGCATCGACGCCCTCGGCTATCACGGCAAAATGGAAGCTCCCACGCGCCGCCGCAATCAGGAAGCCTGGATGGCCGGCGATGTCCGCGTAATCGTCGGCACGGTCGCTTTCGGTCTCGGAATAAATAAGGCCGACGTTCGCGCGGTGATTCATCTCTCGCTGCCCAAATCCATCGAGCAGTATTACCAGGAAGCAGGCCGCGGAGGCCGCGATGGCCGCCCCACTGATTGCCTTCTGCTATGGCAACCGCGCGATGCCGGCCTACTCGGGCACTTCATTTCGCAGATTAACGATGCGGCCGAGAAAGAGCGCGCCTGGCAGCGCTACAACACCATTCGCGATTTCGTCGAATCCAATGCCTGCCGCCACCAACGCATCTGCTCCCATTTCGGCGAGAAAACAAAGTGGGAAACTTGCGGCGCATGCGACGTCTGCGGCTATATCCCCGATTGGCTAATAAGCCCGTTGCCGCCGAAGCCGCGCAAGAGATCGAAAGCGCAACGGCCGCCAAAGAGCGCGCCGATTCCTGCTCTAATTCCCGCATCAATTCCGGCATACAGCCATGCGCCAATTTCGGCGCCAATGCGTGCATCAACAGCATCCGCTGCCCCGCCAAAAGTCACGCTGCCCGCGCCAGTGGCCGCCGATCTAGCCGAGCTGCGCGCCTATCTCCGCGAATGGCGCCGCCAGACCGCGCAACGCCAAACCATCGCCGCGTTCATAGTCATGCACGACACGACCCTCGACGATCTCTGCGAGAAGCGCCCCACCTCGTTAGCCGAACTCCGCCAAGTCTTCGGCTTCGGCGTCCGCAAAACCGAACTCTACGGCCAGGAAATCCTCGAAGCATTCAAACAATTCCGCGAAGGCGCCCGAGCCGACTCCACCCAACAAAAATTCCAAACCCAAGCCGCCGGCTCGCCATCAAAGTAACTCCGCTCCCCTCTCCGCTCGTGACTCCGCGCCTCCCTGCGCTTCGCTCTCTGCGGTGATCTCTGCGCCCTCAGCGTCTCTGCGGTGCGTCCGCTCTCTTATGGAATTCCACGCTGACCAAATCCCCCCGCATTTTGGCGCTGCCTTTGCATTTCGGTGGGAGCCCCCGCATTCATGCGGGGGAGGAGCGCTTCAGCGCTCCGAGAAAAACTCTGCCGCTGACGATGCGCTTTAGCGCTGGGCCTTTGACGCAGCTCTCAAGCTCCCTCGCGCCACTGCGCCGCTTCGCGAGATGCTCTCCCCCCCGGAAATCGCAAGAACTCCCCGCTTCCGTTTATAATGTTCTCTCACTCCGGAGAACCCACGAATGCCTCGCGCCCAAGCAACCGCAGAAGCCGAATCCGCCTCAACCAAGCGCGAAGCCACTTTCGACTCCTTCCGCCGCTGGGGCTATCTCCAAGCCGATCTAGATCCGCTAGGCGACCTTCAACCCGTCGCCATGCCCGAGTTAGAAATCACCGGCAAAGACGCCACCGCAGCCCGCGCCTTCTATTGCGGCACCATCGGCGTAGAATTCATGCACATCCCCGACGCCGATCGCCGCCGCTGGATCGCCCAGCGCATGGAATCGGAAGCCCCGGCCCCCGACCGCGCGCGCATTCTCGAGCGCCTCGTCCGCGCCGAAATTTTCGAGCAAGTCCTACAAACGCGCTATCTCGGCACCAAGCGCTATTCGCTAGAAGGCAATTCCGCACTTATCCCTCTTCTCGATTCCATCCTCGATGCCGGAAGCAGCCTCGGCGCCGAGCAAGGCGTCGTAGCCATGAGCCATCGCGGCCGCCTGAACGTGATGGTCCACACCATCGGCCGCGCCGCCGCGGAAGTCTTCGCCCGTTTCGAGGATGTTGATCCGCGCAGCGTTCTCGGCGGTGGCGACGTGAAATACCATCTTGGCGCAACGGGCGAATACTTCACGTCCGACGGCCGCTGCATTGCCATGCATCTCGTCTCGAATCCCAGCCATCTCGAAGCGGTTGATCCAGTAGCCACGGGCCGCGCCCGAGCCAAGCAAACGCGCATCGGCGCCCAAGGCCGCCGCCGCGTTCTGCCCATTCTCTTGCATGGTGATGCCGCGTTCGCCGGCCAGGGCATTTTGGCCGAGACGCTGAACATGGCCGGCGTCGAGGGTTTCACGGTCGGCGGCGCAATCCACATCATCGTCAACAATCTCATCGGCTTCACGACCGTGCCCGCTGAATCGCATTCTTCGCGATTCTCTTCCGATCTCTCCAAGCGGCTGCCCATTCCGATCTTCCACGTCAATGCCGAAGATCCTGACGCCGTCGTGCGCGTCGGCCGCATCGCTGCCGAGTACCGCTACGAATTCTCGAGCCCGGTGGTGATCGATCTGATCGGCTATCGCAAGCACGGCCACAGCGAAGTGGACGACCCGACCATCACGCAGCCGCTGCGCTATCGCAAAATCCAGGCGCACGCTCCGCTCTGGCAAATTTATTCGCAGAAGATCGGCGTGGACGCCGCCCCCATGGCCGCAAAAGTTCACGAAGATCTCGACGCCGCGCAAAAAGCCGCCGAAGAACTCGAGAAGAACCCGCCGATGCGGGAGCTTCCGCCGTACTGGAATGCCTACGAAGGCGGCCGCTACAAACCCGCGCTCGAAGTAGAAACAGCGGTCGAATCGAATGAACTCGCCTCGGTCACCGACGCTCTTACAAGTTATCCGAGCGGATTTCACATCCATCCCAAGGTGAAGAAGCTCCTCGAACAGCGCGCCGAAATGGGTCACGGCAAGCGCCCGATTGATTTCGGCATGGCCGAAGCCCTCGCCTTCGGCACGCTATTGCGACAAGGCACTCCCGTGCGCTTGAGCGGCCAGGATTCGCGCCGCGGCACATTCAATCAGCGCCACGCCGCGCTGATCGACATCGAAAACGAAGACGTCTATTTGCCGCTCGCGCATCTCACCGCCGGCGACGCCTTCTTCGAAATCTACAATTCAACTTTGTCCGAAGCCTCCGTCCTCGGCTTCGAATACGGCTTCAGCCGCGATTACCCCGAAGCGCTGGTTCTCTGGGAAGCGCAATTCGGCGATTTCGCCAACGGCGCCCAAATCGTGATCGATCAATTCATCGTCGCCGCCGAAACCAAGTGGAATCTTCTCTCTGGCCTCGTGCTGCTCCTTCCGCATGGTTACGAAGGCCAGGGGCCCGAACATTCCAGCGCCCGCATCGAGCGCTTTCTGCAGCTCGCCGCTCGCGACAATATCCAAATTTGCCAGCCGTCCACCGCCGCGCAATATTTCCATCTACTGCGCCGCCAAGCGCTGCGCACATGGCGCAAGCCGCTCGTAGTCTTCACACCAAAGAGCATGCTGCGAAATCCCGCGGCCTCGTCTCCGCTGGCGCAGCTAACGAGCGGGCGATTCCAAAATGTAATTCCCGACGCCGAAGCACACGACGCGACGCGAGTCTTGATCTGCACTGGAAAAATCGGCCACGAACTGATGGCCGAGCGAAAGAAAAGGAAGGACTCTGGAACCGCAATCGTCTTTCTCGAGCAGCTCTATCCGTTCCCCGAGGCCGAACTCGCAGCCGAGTTTGCGCGTCATGCCTCGGCGCGCGATTTCGTTTGGGTGCAAGAAGAACCGGCCAACATGGGCGCGCTGGCTTTTCTGCTGCCGCGCCTCGAACGCATCGCCCGCGGCAAGCCCGTCATCAGCGTGAAGCGTTCCGCGGCGGCGAGCCCGGCAACCGGCTCGGCCGGCGCGCACGAAGTCGAGCAACGCACGCTTCTCAATTTGGCCTTTGCGACATCCTCAGCGCGCGGCTGAACGATTTTCGCGGGCTCGACGAGCGCTCAAAAAGAGGCCGTTTTCGGCCGATTAGAAATCGCGTTTTAAGCCGCTATTTTTCTGCCAAGATCAGGCTTTGCGGCGCCGGCGGTATCGCTTGGGTCGTCACTTTCGAATAGCCGGCGTTGCGGGCCATTCTTTCGTACTCGCGAAAAGTGTAGGCGTCTCCCTCGAGCGTCGTGCTCAGCATCGTCAGCGCAAATCCCGCGGCCGGCAACGGCTTCACGCGATCATCATTGGGCACAAATTCGACGATCACCGCCGCACCGCCGGGATTCAAAGCCGCGTAAACTTTCTTCAGCAGAGCTTCATTCACTTCCGCGGAAAAGTGGTGCAGGAAATTGGGCAGCAGCACGAGATCGTATCCCGCTCCGAAATCCACATCGAACGCGCTTCCAGGAATCGTACGAAATCTCTCCGCGACGCCCAATCGTTGCGCGTTGTGTTTCGCCACTTCCAGCACTTGCGGCCAATCCACCGCAACCATCTCCATTTGCGGATTCCGTTGCGCCAAAGTGATCCCGAACATGCCGTGGCCCGCGGCGATATCGAGCGCCTTCTTTGCTTTGGCCGCGCGCGCTTCAATCGCTCCCGCCGCGACCGCCGCCACATTGCCCATCATCGGGCCCATCGATTCCGCAAACTGAACCCAGATGGGATTTTCCGGCGTCGTCGATTCGCCTTCGGGGACCGCCGAGCCGCCTTTGCGCACCGAGTCGGTGAGGTAATGGAACATGCCGGCCATGCGCGCATCGCAAAGAAAATTGGCAGCCGAAGCAATGCACATCGGAGATTTGCGATTGAGAAACGCCGCCGAATCGGGCGTCAAAGCGTAGGATTGCGCGGCCTTGGTCAGGAATCCGAGGATCACCAGATAATCGCAGAGTATGCGAATTCCGCGCTCCGAAGCGCCGCAGCGACTGGCGATTTCGCGCGCCTCGCCGGCGCCCTCTCCGATTGCAGTGAACACATCCAGTTCAATCGCGGACTTGATCGCCGCGGAGCCTTGATACGCCCGCGCAGTCTCGAAAAATAGTTCCGGCGATGGCATGCGCATTTCCCCTGTGGCCGACATAATGGAAATCCTCCGTTAAACCGATGGATAGTTAGGCCCGGCATCGCCGGACTTCTGCACTCATCTTGTTCCGTGTATTCTACAGGCGAACATGCGTCGACCAAAACCCGTCGTACTCACCATCCTCGATGGCTGGGGCTATTCTCCGGAGACAAAAGGCAACGCCATCGCTCTGGCCCGCAAGCCGAATTACGACTCACTGATGAAAACTTTCCCGAATACTCTCATTCACACCTCAGGTCCATACGTCGGCCTGCCCGAAGGCCAGATGGGCAACAGCGAAGTGGGCCACATGAATATGGGCGCCGGGCGCATCGTGCAAATGGACGTGACGCGCATTGACGCCATGATCGCGAGCGGCGAATTCTATCGCCAGCCGCTGCTCCTCGAAGCCATGCAGCGCGGCCGCGCGCGGCAGCTTCATCTTCTCGGCCTGGTCAGCGATGGCGGCGTGCACTCGCACATCAATCATCTCTTTGCGCTGCTGCGCATGGCGCGTGAGAATAAAGTCGAGCGCGTCTTCATCCATTGCTTCACCGATGGCCGAGACACGCCGCCCGAAAGCGGCATGGCCTTCCTCCAGCAGCTCGAGCAAAAAATGCGCGAACTCGGCGTCGGCCGCATCGCGTCCGTGAGCGGACGCTATTACGCCATGGATCGCGACAATCGCTGGGAGCGAATCGAGCGAGCCTACCGCGCCGTGGTTCACGGCCAATCCGAAACCACCTTCAGCGATCCCATCGCCGCCGTCCGCGCCAGCTACGAAAAAGGCGTCACCGATGAATTCATCATCCCGGCGGCGATCACCGAAGCGCCTGTGCCCGGCCGCCCGGCCGCGCCGCGCGGCCCAATCCGCGACGATGATGCCGTAATCTTCTTCAATTTCCGCGCCGATCGCGCCCGCCAGATGACCCGCGCAATCGCCGAGCCTGATTTCAAAGAATTTGCCGACGCGGATCGCCCGAAGAATCTCTGCTACGTGGCCATGACGCAGTACGAAAAAACCTGGCCGTGGCTCCGCTACGTCCAGGCCCCGGAAAAACTCGAGCACATCCTCGCGCAAATTTTCGGCGAGCTGAATTACAAAAATCTCCGCGTAGCCGAAACCGAAAAATACGCCCACGTAACTTATTTCTTCAATGGCGGCGTGGAAAAACCATACCCCGGCGAAGAACGCATACTCGTTCCATCGCCGAAAGTTCCGACTTACGATCTAAAGCCCGAAATGTCCGCCGCGGGAATCACCGACGCGGTCGTCAAAGCCATCGAGAAGGGCGACTTCGACGCCATCATCATGAATTACGCCAACGCCGACATGGTCGGCCATTCCGGCAAACTCGACGCCACAATCAAAGCCGTCGAAACGGTAGACGAATGTCTCGGCCGCCTCTATCAAACGCTCAAACCCAAAGGCGGCGCCTGGATCATCACCGCCGACCACGGCAACGCCGAGACGATGATCGACCCCAAGACCGGCGGCCCGCACACGTATCACACCACGAATCCGGTTCCGTTCATCCTAGCCACAGAAGACGGCGCCATGCGACTCACCCCGAACGGCTCCCTCCGCGATGTAGCCCCCACCATGCTCGGCATAATCAGCCAACCCGAACCTATCGAAATGACCGGCCGCGATCTGCGCGCCACGCCCGGCAAATGAATCGACCGAGCCCCGCCGAAACCAAGCTGCTCATCTGCGTCTGGCACCCATTCGATTTGTGGCGCCCGCCCGCAGCGATGGCCGACGCGGTCCGCGAGCGCTGGCCGGCGATGCGCGTTGTGCATTTGCCGAATTACGATCGTCTCGAAGCTGAACTTCCCGAGACACAAATTTTTGTCGGCTATTCCATCCGTTCGCATCAACTTTCCTGGGCGCGGCAATTGAAATGGATTCACTCGACTGCCGCAGCGGTAGCGCAGCTCACTTATCCCGCGCTGCGCGAGAGCGGCATCCTCGTCACCAATGCCAGCGGCGTTCACAGCATCCCCATCGCCGAGCACGTCATCGGCATGCTCATCAGCCTGGCACGCCGATTCCCCGACGCGCTCCGCCATCAACAAGATCATCGCTGGGCACAACAGGAAATCTGGGATTCAAAGCCGCGTCCGGGAGAGCTTCACGACGCGGTGCTGCTGCTCATCGGCCTTGGCGCAGTAGGAAAAGAAATCGCCAGGCGCGCCCAAGCCTTTGGAATGAAAATCCACGCCGTCACGCGTTCAGGCCGCGGCGACACTTCCCTCGCCACTAAGATCTATCCCGCCACCGAACTCGAAACGGCCCTCGCGCAAGCCGACTACATCGTAGTAGCCGCCCCTGAAACCCCCGCAACCCACAATCTCCTCGGCGCGCGCCAATTCGCCGCGATGAAGAGCACAGCGTTCGTGGTCAACGTAGCCCGCGGCTCGCTGATCGACGAAGCCGCGCTAGCCGCAGCCCTCGAGCAACACAAAATCGCCGGCGCCGCTCTCGATGTCGCCGCCGAAGAGCCTCTGCCGCCCGCAAGTCCGCTGTGGCGGCTCGATAACATCCTCATCACTCCGCACCTAGCCGCAGCCAGCGAACATCTGTGGCAACGCCAGACCGATCTGCTACTCAAGAATCTGGAGCTTTGGTTCTCAGGCAGGGACTTGATAAACAGAGTAGATTTCGAAAGCGGCTACTAATCAACGCTCCATGTTCTTCGTAGGGGCGTCCGCCTAGGCGGACTGCGCCCGCCCCACATAATCCTGGCAAAACTCGCGCCACGAGCCTAATCCCCTACCGAGCCGCTGATCGCCGTATATCCCTCGCGCGCGTACACCACAATCTTCCTCGGCTTCCCCTTCTTATCGTTCACAGTCAGCGGATTCCCCTTGTCATCGAGGACTTCCACCTTCAGCTTGTGATACTTCCCGTCGTGCGTCGTATTCGACGGCACAAATCCAATCGTGTATTGATTCCGCAAGAACGCCGTCACCGACTGGAAGATGCCCGGCAATTCGCCGTCGAACCGCGGGAACCACGCAAATCCTCCGGTCATTTTCGAAAACGTGCTGAGCTGATTTTTCGCCTGCAGATATCCGACTCCGCCGTCGCGCGTCGAGCGTACGGCAATCTCTTCTGCGGTTCCCACGCAAAATATCGTGACGTCGGTGTTCTTCAATCTCTTCAGCGTCTGGTCCAGCGTGTGCTTGCTGAACGTATCGTAGCCGGACGACATCAGCAGAATTGACTTCTTGCCTTTCACGTCCTGCAAGCGGTCGATGGTATCGAGCACCGCATCAAAAGTATTCGCTTCGCTGAACCCGGGAAAAAACAGGCTGGCGATCGCCTCCTGAACTTCCTCTTTGTTCTGCGTGAAATCCACTTCGATGTGCTGATTCAGATCGTAGGTAATCAGCGCGACCCAATCATTCTTGTTCAGGTGGCTCAAAAACCCGTAGGACCAATACTTCGCAAACTGCGCGAACCAGCCTCCTCCGATATTGCTGAACTCCATCAGCATCACGATCGTTATCGGCGCATCCGTCGGCGCAAAATTGGTGATCTGCTGCGGCTCGCCGTTATCCGTCACGCGAAAATTGTCGCGCTTCAATCCCGTCAGGATGTTTCCGTCCTGATCCGTCACCACGGCGTCCACATTCACCAGGTTCGAGGTGATCGAGAGTTGATATTCCGGCTTGTTCTGGTCGCCCTGTTGCCCGGCCGGCGCTTTTTGCGGCTGAGCAGGCGGCTGAGGCGGCGGAGCCTGCTGCGCGGGCGGCTTGACCGGACCGTTGTCCTGCTGCTGCGCCCAGGCGATCCACGCATCCGCCGGCACCGCCAGGCCAATTGTAAGAATGGCCAGCGCGGCCGCACGAATCCAATTTTGCCTCTTCATGGCTCCCTCTCTGGGCCCGATTCTACCCGTGGAGTCTTTGATGCTGCCACGGCGCCTAACGGATGGTCAATTGCTGCGCAGGGCACGAGCCTCCACGATCCCATCGGGCGCGCTTGGCCCCGTGCTACGATGAATGGTTCGCGCTCGATCTGCTCGGAAGTCCATTTTTCGGGGGGTGGGGATGTTCCGCAATTTTCTCAAGGTAGGAGTCGCGTGCCTTTTCGCGGCAACGCTCGCAGCGCCGGCGACGCTCGCGCAGCAGCAACCTCCGTCGCAGCCCGCCGCTGCGCCAGCTCCACCATCCACGGACGTCACGCACATCACCGACGAAGCCCTGGTCTGGCTCCAGGATTTGATTCGCATCAATACCAGCAATCCGCCGGGCAACGAGCTCGTCGCCGCAAAATACGTCGGCGGGGTCCTGCAGAAGGAGAATATTCCCTTTGAAATTTTCGAGAGCACGCCGGGGCGCGGCTTTCTCGTCGCGCGTCTCAATGCCGGCCCGTTCCCCGATCCCTCGCGCGCGCTGCTGCTGATGGCGCATCTTGATGTCGTCGGCGTGGATAAAGCGAAATGGACGGTCGATCCCTTCGGCGGCGTGATCAAAGACGGCTACATCTACGGCCGCGGGGCCATCGACGATAAAGGCATGCTGGCCGCGAATCTCGCCGTGTTCATTGCTCTCAAGCGCACCGGCGCACGCCTGAATCGCGACATTATTTTGCTAGCCGAGGGCGACGAAGAGGCCGGCGGCGAGACAGGCATGATTTTCGCCGTGCAAAAGCACTGGGACAAGATCGCCGCGGCTTATGCCATCAACGAAGAAGGCCGGGTGATTCTCGCCAACGGTAAAGTTCAATACGTCGGCATCCAAGCCGGCGAAAAAGTTCCCGTCAACGTCGACGTCATCGCCACCGGCCCATCGGGACATGGCTCCGTTCCGCGACCCGATAACGCCGTCGTGCATCTTGCTGCCGCCGTTGCGAAAATCGGCGGCTATGAAGCCCCCGTCCAGCTCAACACCATCACTCGCGCCTATTTCGAAGGCCTCGCCAAGATCGTCGACGAAGAAACCGGCAAGTGGATGCGCGAGCTGGAAGCCCCAGACCGCAAGGACCACGCCGCGCGAATTATTTCGCAAAATCAGATTTGGAACTCGATGCTCCGCGACACTATCGCTCCCACAATGCTGCAGGCCGGGATTCGCCAGAACGTTGTGCCCTCCACCGCGCGCGCTGTGTTGAACATTCGCCTGCTTCCCGGAAATTTACTCGATCCGCTGCTCGGGAAACTCACTGAGCTGGTGAACGATCCGCAGGTTCGCTTTGAGCCGCAGACTTCCATCGGCCAATCTGCGCCTTCTTCGCCGGTGGATTCCGATCTCTTTGCGGAGATCACACTTACCGCCGCAAGAGAATTTCCCGGCACCACGGTCGTTCCCATGATGTCCACGGGCGCGACCGATTCGCAGCAGCTCCGGCTGCGCAGCGTGAAAGCTTACGGCCTGCTGCCGTTCCCGCTCCCTGAAGCCGAAATCCTGCGGATGCACGCCGACGACGAGCGCCTGCCGATCGATTCATTCCGCAAAGGCGTCGCGTTTCTCAGTCACATAGTCACAGGCTTCGCCGTTTCCCCGTAGTCGTAAGGGAGGGTCTTCAGACCCTCCCGCGGTTCGGCCCTCTTACGGTTCGGTCCCCTCTCATCGCCAATAAAAGCCGCTTCAGCTAACATTGAAGCGCGTGGAACCGAGGAAATAAATGCCGCACATAAATCGCCGAGCAAAAATCGTCTGCACCATCGGCCCGGCCAGCTCCAAACCCGAAATCGCCGACCGCCTCGTGCGCGCGGGAATGGACGTCGCCCGCCTCAATTTCTCACACGGCACTCCTGCAGAACACGCACAGCGCGTCGCTGCCATTCGCCGCGCCTCCGGCACTCACGAAAAGCCCATCGCCATCCTCGGCGACCTGCAGGGCCCGAAAATTCGCACGGGCCGGCTTGCCGGCGGCGGCAAAATTACGCTCAACGTCGGGCAGAAATTTGTGATCACCACCGAGAATGTTCTCGGCGATTGCGACGGCGTCAGCACTACTTTCCAGCAGCTCCCGCACGTGGTCCATCACGGCGATCGCGTGTTGCTCAGCGACGGCGAAATCGCGCTGCGCGTGCAATCCACGCAAGGCCGCAAAGTGATTACGCGCGTTGAAAATGGCGGCGAGCTGGGCGAGCACCAGGGCATCAATCTCCCCGGCGTGAAATTGAAGATTCCTTCGCTGACTCCCAAAGATCGCAAGGATCTTCTCGTCGCTCTTGGTCTCGGCGTGAATTACATCGCTCTCAGCTTCGTCCGCTCTGCGCGCGACGTCAAAGCCGCCAAATCCGCCGTCGCGCGCGCCGGAAAGACCACGCCGGTGATCGCCAAGCTCGAAAAGCCCGAAGCCATCGAGAATCTCGATGAAATCCTGAGCGTTGCCGATGGCGTCATGGTGGCGCGCGGCGATCTCGGCGTGGAAATGAATCCCGAGCAGGTTCCCGTGGTGCAGAAGCAGATCATTTCCCGCGCGCGCAATGCGCTCGTGCCCGTAATCACTGCTACGCAAATGCTCGATTCCATGACGCAAAATCCGCGCCCCACGCGCGCCGAAGCCTCCGATGTCGCCAACGCCATCTTCGACGGCAGCGACGCGCTCATGCTCTCCGGCGAAACCGCCGTCGGCCGCTATCCGATCGAGTCCGTCGAAATGATGGACCGCATCATTCGCGTCGCCGAGGCCAGCATCACCGAGCCGTTGCGCCCCGCGCGCTTCACCGAGCTGCACATCAACGAGACCATCGCTGAAGCGATCTGCCATGCCGCCGAAGAGCTGCACATGAAAGCCATCGCGGTATTCACGGAGTCCGGCTCCTCCGCGCGTCTCGTTTCCAAGTATCGCCCCCGCGCGCCCATCATCGCCTTTTCGCCCAATCAAGAAACGCGCCGCCGCATCAGCCTCTATTGGGGCGTCCGCCCGCGTTCGATTAATCGCCTGACGGATATGGACGCGCTGGTAACAGCAGCCGAGAAGCGCCTGGTCGAGGAAAAACTGGTTCACAAGGGCGATGTAATTGGAATTATTTCAGGAACGCCGTTAGGCGCCACAGGCACAACAAACATGATGCGCCTGCACCGCATCGGCGAAAAGTAGCGCTGGCGTCCCCGCCGGCATCTTGCGACCGCAAATCCCAATCAGCGCAGTCGTCGAGAGCGGACTAACGCTGCTAAACCAAGGCGATGAATTCAGTGTTGTGCGCCGCCCGACGTCGCGCGACGAGCCTACGTCTGAAGTCGTAGGATGCCGGCGGGGACGCCGGCGCTACTTTTCACCCGCCCGCCCGCTAATTCACCCAATTATCTGGCCGTGAAGGCGGCTTATCCTGATGCTCCCGCGTATAAACTTCAAATTTCTTCCGCAACCGCTGCCTCTGCCAATCCGAATATTTATTCCGGAATCCATAAAAATAGGAACCCCGCCGCAAATAAAGAAACCCCGCCAACATCCCTCCCAAATGGCAAACATGGCTGACGTTGTCCCCGGCCCCTGAACTCAAACTAAAATAAAATTCCAGCGCTGCCATGATCATCACGTAAACCTTCATCGGCAACGAAATCGGAAACGGAATCAACCACACCGGCTGATCCGGAAACACAATCGCCGCCGCCAGCAGCACCCCATAAATCGCGCCGGACGCCCCGATAGTAGGTATCGCCGCAGTCCCCACTCCATGCGGATCGAGAATCGTCTTCACGATCACTTCCACCACTCCCGCGCCCACGCCGCAAGTGAAGTAATAAGCGTAAAACTTCCGCGTCCCCCAAGCCCGTTCCAAATCCTTACCGAACATCCACAAAAACAGCATGTTCAAAAGGATGTGCCAAATGCCGCCGTGCAGAAAAAGATAGGTGAAGAGCTGCCAGACAAATCCCAAATGCGTGACCGCAGCCGGCATCAACCCCAGGTAGTTGTTGACCTTGTGATACGCGTCGGCCCCAAGAAACATCCCCACCAGTGTCTGCCCCAGAAACACCACGGCGCACGCAATAATCAGCGTCTTGATTCCCCGGGGAAACACACCGCGCAGGTTAAATCGCGGACCGTAATTGCGGAAACCACCCATCGCTCAACTCAAGTCTATCGGCCTAACGCGCCCGCTGTCAAAGCACGCTCAACCTTCTAATTCAATTTCTTCCTCGCGCTGATGAACAACGAAGCCGCCAGCAACAAAAACATAATCACTCCCACCGCCGACGACGCGCTAAACCCCGGAAAATGATTCGGCCCAATCGCAAACAATTTCGGATTCCACGGCAATCGCAATCCCACCATCAACCAATGCGGCGCATGCGAACTCAAATCCGGATCCTGAAACAAATTAATCACAATCGCCAATAAACCAAACACTCCGCCCGCAGCAATCAATCCGCTGGCATAAAGCGCCCCAGGACTAGCCTCGCTATCCCCCGTTTTCTCTTTAGCGCTAGCCTCAATGGCCCAACGCACCAACCCCCCGGCAAACATCGCTGCCGTAGTTCCAATCGAAAGATAAGATCCCACCGCAAACGCCAGCGATCTCACTCCCAAAATCTCCACCGCCACCACCAGCGCCACACCCATAAACACCAATCGCCACGGCAATCTCTGATTCAAAATCCCATTAATCACCGTAGCCATCAAACGCGCCTGCGGCGCCGGCGCCTTATCGCTCCCAATCCCCTGCGCCCACTGCACTTCAATCTGTTTCGAATCGCGGTCGTACAAATATTCGCCGTCAGGAATTTCATGCGACCCAAGCGAATTGATCAAAATGTAGTCCTTGCCCTGGTACGTAAACGAATTCCGCTCCACTTGCACGCCAGTAGGCAAAGCAGAAATATTGAGCGGCATTCGCTGCGGCAAATATCTCTCGAGCCCGGTATTCATCAAATTCAAAGTCCCGCCAATCGCCACGGTAGAAACCGTCACGCCGATCAACAACCCAAGCTGCTGCCGCCACGGCGTAGAGCCCACAAGGTAACCAGTCTTCAAATCCTGCGAAGTCGCCCCGGCAATCGCCGCCGCAATGCAAACCACTCCGCCGATCGTCAAAGCCAGCACCGCATAATTCGGCGCCGTCCATCCGGCAAAAAAGAAAATCCCGCAGGTAGCCATCAAAGTCGCGATGCTCATCCCGCTAACCGGATTCGATGAATTCCCCAAAAGCCCGCTAATCCGCGAAGCCACAGTCACAAACAAAAATCCGAACACCACCACGAAAATCCCCGCAAATAAATTCTGATACCAGGTAGTGTCCGCCCCCTGCATCGGATGGAACGTCAGCAGCACCCACATCATCGCGATAATCACAATCGATCCCAGCACCACCATGCGCATCGAAATATCATCGTCAATCCGGCTAGGCGCTGCCACCGACGCGCCTCCCTGCGACCGCATATCCTTAAATCCCGACCGCAGCGCAGAAATAATCGTCGGCATCGTGCGCATCAAAGTGATCAACCCCGCCGCCGCCACCGCCCCCGCTCCCATCGGCCGTATATAACTCCGCCACAAATCATCCGGCGTCATCAAAGGAATCGGAATCGTCGCGGGATAAATCGCCGTATTCCCCGAAAGCTGCCCGAAAAATTTAATCGCCGGCATAATCAAGAGCCAAGACACCACGCCGCCAGCAAATAAAATCCCCGAAACCTTCGGACCGATGATGTAACCGACCCCCAAATATTCGCTGGTGATCGCCATCCGGAACGACGCTCCCGGCAACCACGCCGGCCGATTCTCCGGCTGCGAATTCCACATCTGAAACGTGTTCATGCAAACCGTATACACGCCGCCCAATCCCAATCCCCAAAACACGCGCCCCGCAAACGATCCGCCGCGCTCCCCCGCCACCAAAACATCCGCGCAAGCCGTCCCCTCAGGAAACGTCAGATTCCCGTGCTCTTTCACAATCAATTGCCGCCGCAGCGGAATCATGAACAGCACACCCAACCATCCGCCCAAAAGCGCCAAAGGAAAAATCCGCCAGAATGTAAATTCCGATCCAAATCCCAAAAAAATCAAAGCCGGCAAAGTAAACATCACCCCGGCAGCCAGCGATTCCCCCGCCGAGCCGGTGGTCTGCACAATATTATTTTCGAGGATGGTAGCCCGGCCAAACGCCCGCAATATGCTGACCGACAGCACCGCAATAGGAATCGAAGCCGATACGGTCAATCCAGCCCGCAACCCCACGTAAACCGACACGGCCCCAAACACAATCCCGAAAAACGCCCCCAACAAAATCGCGCGTATGGTGAATTCCGCCAAAGTTTCGGATGAATCCACATAAGGCCGAAACTCCCCAGGCGGCGCAGTAGAGCTCCAAGTCTTAGACCCCAAATCTCACCTCCGCGCGCGCCGGACCCCAAGCCTCGCGCCAAATTGGCCCACAAACCCGGCGAACTTAGCATCAGACCGCACCCGACACAAGCCGCATTCTCACGTACCGCTGGCGTCCCCGCCGGCATCTTACGGCCGTCCCGAACGCCACATCCCAACCCCAACCGCGGCGCAACCAACCCGTCCCAGTGGAGGAGGGTCTTTTCACCCTGAGGCGCGTTACTGGCGCCGAAGGGCAGCCCTTCCGCCTTTCGGCCCCGCACTTCGTCCCCGCCTTTCATCCTCTCCGTATTCTCCGCTCCCCCTCTGGCCGCCAAATTGCTCCCCGCACCCAGCGCAATCGCCGCCCCAACCGCGAATCCCCGTTGACAACCCCGGCCCCGCCATATAGCTTTACCAACACTTCCCCGCTCGGGAACTTACCCTGTTAACAAATAGGGCGAATCTCTCCAAGCGGGCGACACTCTCAGGAGCTCAAAACTCGATCGACGCCTCTCGATCCCAAAGGACGGAGTCCCGATGAAACTCAGCCGCCAAATCCCGTTCCTTCTAGTCGCGACCATACTCGCCGCGATACTCACTCTCTCCAGCGGCTCGCACGCCAAAGACGACTGGCTACCAATCGATCCAGCCGATCTCGCGCTAAAAGACAATCCGCTAAGCCCCGGCGCCCACGCCATGATCCTCTACCGCGAGAATTCCATCGACGCCAGGCTATCCTCCGAGCTCGAATACGATCGCATCAAGATCTTCACCGAAGAGGGGAAGAAATGGGGCGATGTTGAAATCCCATTCAATAAAAACAGCGCGGACGTCAAGGACATCCGCGCTCGAACGATTCGCCCGGACGGAAGCGTCGCCGATTTTCAAGGCAAAGTTTATGAGAAGGAAATCGTTAAAGTCGGCGGCATCAAATATCTCGCGAAGACTTTCAGCCTTGCTGATGTTCAGCCCGGCTGCATCATCGAATACAAGTACCGCACCCAGTACGACAGCGACTATTACGTGAACATCGAATGGGGCGTACAAAGCGATCTTTTTACGCGCCTGGGCAAATTCTCAATCATGCCGGACACCAGCGACTACGCTCCTCCTCTCTACTGGCGCGAATATCGCATCCCCGGCAGCGACAAGCCTGCCAAGCAGAGCAACGGCGCCCTCACCATGGAAATTCGCAATCTTCCCGGCCTCGAGGAGGAGGACTACATGCCTCCCAAGAATTTCCTGCGCGCTCGCATCGCTTTCTTCTACCGCGACCGCGATGATCCCCAGAACGAAACTCCCGACCAGTTCTGGAAGCGCATGGGCAAGGCCTGGGATTCGCAAATGGAGAAGTTCGTCGATAAGAAAAAAGCGCTCCAGGACGTCGTCTCACAGACTGTCTCGCCCAGCGACGCTCCCGAAGTCAAACTGCAGAAGCTCTATGTCCGTGTGCAGCAAATACACAATACTGGCTACGATTCTCCGCAGACCCAGAAAGAAGCGAAGCGCGTCAAGACAAAGGAAAACAACAACGTCGAAGACGTCTTGAAGCACGCCTCTGGCAGCGGCCGCGACATCAACTACTTGATGATTGGTCTCGCGCGCGCCGCCGGCTTCGAATCCTCACGCGCCTATGTCGCGCCTCGCAGCAACAACGCCTTCTATCCCACCATGCAAGATGTCTCGCAGCTCTCCGCCGACGTCGTCTGGGTCAAGCTCGGCAATCAGGATCTTTACCTCGACCCAGCTTCCAAGTTCCATGCTTATCCGTATCTCCCCTGGTATGAAACCGGCGTCACCGGCATCCGCCTCGACAAGGGCGGCGAAACCGACATCGCCATTCCGCTCAGTCCGCCTTCCGATTCAGTCCGCGAGCGCCACGCCGACGTTAAGCTCGACGACGATGGCACTCTTTCCGGCAAACTTGAAATCACCTATTTCCGCCAGTGGAGCGCCGTCAAGCGCGAGGAAGAACGCGACGATGACGAAGCCGGCAAAAAGAAAGACATCACCGACGAACTGAAGACCGTTCTTCCCGCAGGCGCAGTTTTTGAAATCACCAGCATGACCGGATGGGACAAAAACTCAGAGCCTGTGCACATCGAAGGCACCGTGCGCATCCCCGGATTCGCCACCGCCGCGGGTCACCGCGTCCTCGTACCGCTCACCTTTTTCCAGGCGACCCAGCCGGTTTCCTTCCAGCACGAGAAGCGCGTCAACAACATCTATTTTCATTATCCAGAAATCGAGAAGGACTCCATCACCATCCACGTCCCGAGCGGCTTCAAAATCGAAACGCTCCCTGCGCCGCAAAAATCAAGTCCGGGCGGCGGTTTCGACTATTCCGTCACTTCCAGCCAAAACGCCGACGTTGTCACCGTCGAGCGCCAATTGACCATCACCGGAATCAATTTTCCGGTCGGCAACTACGCAGCCATTCGCATGTTTTTCAACACGGTGAAAACTGACGATGACGGCCAAATTGTTCTCCAGCCCGCGCAAGTGGCCGAGGGGAATTAGCCCACTAACGCTCGGCGCGTTGATT
>Ga0316363_10001750_pt1 | contig 18004 bp, 22 predicted proteins | sample Sb_taG_3_FD_200459 | JGI IMG/M metagenome (GOLD analysis project Ga0316363, IMG submission 200459) | Peat soil microbial communities from Weissenstadt, Germany - Sb_50d_a_PC metaG (v2) (version 2) | ecosystem: Environmental > Terrestrial > Soil > Wetlands > Peat | place: Germany: Weissenstadt...
CCTCATTGTTGTTGCCGTACTTCAGATACACGCGCAGGACCTTGTGGCCCTCTTCTTCCGCCGGCTTGAAGTTCGCGATATAGCCCTCTTCCTTCAGGATGCGGGCAATCTCCGTCTTCAGCTTGGAAGCTGGTATGTCAACCTTCTGGTGCCGTGCGCGGATCGAGTTGCGGATGCGCGTCAGCATGTCTGCGACCGGATCGGTCAACCTCATCGTTTGCTTCTCCTCGAGCCGCCCGTTCGCTCCGCGTGCTGCGGAGAACCTGCGGCAGCTTGCTTGCTTCGTCGTTCGCGTTTCGCTGTTCGTCGTTCGCTTTTCGCGGTTTGCCTTAAGCGAACGACGAACAGCGAACGACAGATCTTCTACCAGGACGACTTCGAAACTCCGGGGATCTCGCCCCGCAGCGCCAGTTGCCGGAAACACAGACGGCACAGGCCAAACTTCCGTAAATAGGCTCGCGGACGTCCGCATATCTTGCAGCGGTTATGCTTGCGCGTCGAGAACTTCGGCTTCTTAGCGTCCTTTACTCGTTTTGCTGTAGTTGCCAAATTCGCTCCTAACTTCTACTTGTAGCGCCGGCCTCTGGCCGGCAGTCTGGCGGGCGTCCCGCCCGCCCAAGGGCCGCCGAGACGGCGGCGCTACGCTCTAAACGGCATTCCCAGATGTTTTAATAGCGAACGCGCCTGGTCGTCGGATCTCGCCGTCGTCACAATGGTTACGTTCATGCCTTTCAGCTTGTCTACCTTCGCGTAGTCAATCTCCGGAAAAATAAGCTGATCGTGCAGGCCCAGCGTGTAATTGCCGCGTCCATCGAACGACTTCGTCGAGACTCCGCGGAAGTCACGCACTCGCGGCAGCACGATGCTCACCAGGCGGTCAAAAAATTCGTACATGCGGTCGCCGCGCAGCGTCACCATCGCCCCAATCGGCATCCCTTCGCGCACCTTGAAGGCCGCGATCGACTTTTTCGCCTTCGTCACCACCGGCTTCTGTCCCGTAATCTGTCCCAGTTCATTCACCGCCGGGTCGATAAGCTTCGCGTTCTGGGTGGCTTCGCCCACGCCCATGTTGACGACGATCTTATTCAGTCGCGGCACGGCCATCGGGTTCTTGAGTTCGAGTTCCTTCATCAGGGCGACGGAAACTTCCTTCTCAAACCGCGCCCGCAGCCGCGGCCGCTCTTTCGCCGCATGCCGCGGAGCCTCCGGACCAGCCTTCTCCTCGACCGGCGCGCGCCCCTTCTGCTCGCCCTTGCCCGGTTTTGCTTTCTTCTGCTGCTGCTCGCCTTTCTTCTGCTCGTCTGCCATTGTCGTTGCTGCCTTCTCCATCACGGTTTCGGAGTGGGTACCGGTTCGTGAGGAATTTGTAATCTGCAATTTGTGATTTGTAATTGAAATCCTGCCGCAAGCATTCAATTACCAATTACAAATCACCTATTACAAATTTCTACTTATCCAGCGTCGTCCCGCACTTCTTGCACACTCTCACCTTGCGCTCGCCGCGCACTTCATGTCCGATCCGTACCGGACCGCACGTCGCACACACCAGGGCCACGTTCGACAGAGGAATCGCCCGCTCCTGCTCGGCAATTCCCCCCTTAATGTTGCGCTGCGGATTCGGCCGCACGTGCTTCTTCACCGTCATCACGTGCTCCACCAGCACCTTGCCCTCGTCGGGAAACACGCGCAGCACGCGCCCTTCTTTCCCCGTATCTTTCCCGGTCATCACCTTCACGGTGTCATTCCGGCGGATATCCACTCGCTTATGCTCGGCAGTAGTTGCAGTTCCCATCTCCAAAACCTTCTTTCCAACTTGTCATCCTGAGCGAAGCGAAGGACCTGCTTCTCGCTATCCCCAAGACGCTGCGTCTTTAAAGTACTTCCGGCGCCAGCGACACAATTTTCACAAACTTTTTCTCGCGCAGTTCGCGGGCTACCGGACCGAACACGCGCGTTCCCACCGGTTCGCCGGTTTCGTTGATCAGCACGGCCGCGTTCTGATCGAAGCGGATGTAAGTCCCGTCTCGCCGCCGATGCTCTTTCCGCGTCCGCACAATGACCGCCTTCACCACTTTGCCCTTCTGCACCTGACCGTCCGGCGCCGCTTCCTTCACGCTCGCCGTGATCACGTCGCCCAGACCCGCGTGCAGACCGGTCGAGCCGCCAAGCGGCATGATCATCTGCAGCTTGCGCGCGCCGGAATTGTCGGCGACCTCGAGCATGGATCTCATCATTACGGCCATGTTCGTCTCCTCTCCGCCTATCTCTCAGCGGAAATGCCCGTGCCGGCATCGATGTCAACTTCCGGCACCAGCGCCGTCTTCCGCACAATCTCCTTCAGCGTCCAGCGCTTCAGCTTCGACAATGGCCGCGACTCTTCGATGCGAACCGTGTCGCCGGTGTGCGCTTCGTTCTTTTCATCGTGCGCGTAGAACTTTTTCCGGATCGAGATCACGCGCTTGTACATCGGATGCGACTTTTTCCGCGTCACTTCGACCACGATCGTCTTCTGCATCTTGTTCGAGACGACCGTGCCGATCAGTATCTTGCGGCCCGAGTGTTTTTCGACTTGGCTTGCAATTTCCGCCATTATCGTTTCTCCGTCCTGCTGAGCTGCGTCTTGGCGACCTCCGTCTTGCGTGTGGCCAGCTCCTGCTCGCGCAGGACGGTCTGGACGCGCGCAATATCCCGGCGCAGCCCGCGAATCTTTTTCAAGCTCTCGCTCTGTCCCATGTTCATCTGGAACTTCAGTTTGAAGAGCTGGTCCGCCAAGTCCCGCTCCTGGTGCTTGAGCTCGACGTCGGTTAAGTTGCGAATCTTTTCTGCCTTCATAAAATCAGGTCCCGAATTTCATTTAGAACGTTCTCAGGTGTCAGGTGTCAGGAAAAGCTCTCTTACTCACGAACTCGCTCTTCACCTCTGCAATCTGACCTCTAACCTCTGCAATTCCTAGATCACTTCGCGCTTCACGAATGTCGTCCGCAGCGGAAGCTTGTGCGACGCGAGACGCATAGCTTCTTTAGCGTCCGTGATCGTCACGCCTTCCATTTCGAACAAAATCTTTCCCGGCCGCACCACCGCGACCCAATGGTCCGGCGCGCCCTTGCCTTTGCCCATGCGGGTTTCGGCCGGCTTCTTCGTTACCGGCTTATCCGGAAACAAGCGGATCCAGATCTTGCCGCCGCGCTTCACAAAACGCGTCATCGCGACCCGGCTCGCTTCGATCTGCCGGTCCGTGATCCAGCCCGGCTCCAACACCTTCAGCCCGTATTGGCCGAAAGCCAGCGTGCCACCGCGCCAGGCCTTCCCCGTCATGCGTCCGCGCTGCTGCTTGCGGTACTTAACTTTCTTCGGCATCAACATAATTCAGCTCTCAGTCGTCAGGTCTCAGGAAAATCTTCCCGTCAGCTGCTCTTAACCTCTGCAATCTGACCTCTGCCCTCTGACCTTCTAAAAGGCTCCCGTGGTGCTCACTTCCCGCGCAGGTGTCGCTTCGCGCTTCTTGGCCGGTAGAATCTCGCCTTTATAAACCCAGCACTTCACGCCAATCACGCCATAGGTGGTGCGCGCCTCGGTGAAACCGTAGTCGATATCGGCGCGCAGCGTATGCAGCGGCAACCGCCCCTGCAGATACCACTCCGATCGCGCGATTTCGTTGCCATTCAGACGCCCGCTCACCCGCACCTTGATGCCCTTGCATCCGAAGCGCAGCGCCGAATCCACCGACTTGCGCATCGCCCGCCGGAAACCCACGCGCTTTTCCAGTTGCAGCGCAATCGATTCCGACACCAGCTGCGCATCGAGCTCCGGCTTGTGCACTTCCTGGATATCGACATGCACCTCGCGCGTCGTCTTCTTTTGCAGATCCTGCTTCAGCTTGTCGATTTCCGCGCCCTTGCGCCCGATGATGATGCCCGGGCGAGCCGTCTTAATGATGATCCGCAGCTTATTGCCCGGACGCTCGATCTCGACCGAGCTCACACCCGCCGACTTAAGCTTTTCCTTCAGCTCGGTCTTGAGCTTATAGTCCTCGAGCAGCAGCTTGTCGAAGTCGCGCTCGACAAACCAGCGCGATTTCCACGGCTTGGTGTAGCCCAGCCGGAATCCGTAAGGATGAACCTTCTGTCCCATCTTGTGTGCTCCTAAATTCTCGCAGTGTGCTATTCGCTGTTCGCTGTTCGCTTTTCGCGAATGACGAACAGCGAACGACGGTCTCACTTCTTTGCCTTTGCCTTCTTACCGACCGCCTTCTTCTTCGCTGGCGCCTTGGCCTTCGCCTTCGCTTTCGGCTTTGGCCGAGTCGCAGGCTTAGCCGCCTTCTCGCCCGCCGCCGCCGTCCCTACCGGTACGCCGTTCCTGTTTTTCTCCGCCAGCACGATTTCAATATGCGCGATGCGCCGCACATAGTGGTAGGCACGCCCCATTGGCGCCGGACGAATCCGCTTCATGCGCGGGCCATCGTTTGCTACCGCCTGCTTCACGTACAGGTTATCGAGGTCGACATCCAGGCCCTTTTCGGTGCTCAGAAAGTTCGCGTTATCGATCGCCGACTGCAACAGCTTCGCGACCGTCGCCGCCACGCGCTTCTTGGTGAAGGCCAGCGTGTTCCGCGCCTCTTCCACGCGCCGTCCCTTGATCAGGTTCAGCACCAGCCGCGCCTTCTGCGGCGAGACGCGCATGTATCTTGCTTCCGCTCGAAATTCCATAATCTCTTTGCCTTGCCTTTAGCTCGCAGCCCGGAGCTCGTGGCTCGAAGCTGTCCTTATGCCTTCGGTGCCGCCGGAGCCGACGGCACTATGGCTCCCGGTCCGCCGGGCACGCCCGCCGGTTTGGCCGCGACCTCGGTCGCCGCTTTCATCGAGTGCCCCTTGAACTGACGGGTAAAGCTGAACTCGCCCAGCTTGTGCCCCACCATGTTCTCGGTCACATATACCGGAATGAACTTCCGTCCGTTGTGCACGGCAATCGTGTGTCCGACCATCTCCGGAATAATCGTCGAGCGCCGCGACCACGTCCGCAGCACCTTCTTCTCGTTACGCGCATTCATGGCTTCCACTTTCGTCGCCAGCTGCGCATCCACGAACGGTCCCTTTTTTGTCGATCGAGCCATAAGTCAGTTCTCAGTTCTCAGCTCTCAGTTCTCAGTAACCCTGAGCTAGAGCTTCGGGTTTTTCCTTGAAACCTTGAAACTCTGAAACCTTGAAACCTTGCATCTAACCTTTCTTTCTCCGGTTCACGATAAATGTATCGGTCCGCTTGTTGTTCCGCGTCTTGTATCCGCGCGTCGGCTGGCCCCACGGCGTCACCGGATGACGTCCGCCGGAAGTCTTGCCTTCGCCGCCGCCATGCGGATGGTCCACCGGGTTCATCGAAACGCCGCGGTTATGCGGACGCTTTCCCACCCAGCGCGTGCGTCCCGCCTTGCCCCAGGTGACGTTCTCGTGGTCCGTGTTGCCTACCTGCCCGATCGTCGCTAAACAACCGAGCAGCACTTTACGAGTCTCGCCCGAAGGCAACTTCACCAGTCCGTAGTCGCCTTCCTTTGCGATCAACTGCGCCGAACCGCCCGCCGAGCGCACCATCTGCGCGCCTTTACCGGGACGCAGTTCGATATTGTGGATCGTCGTGCCCGGCGGAATATTGCGCAGCGGCAGAGCGTTCCCGACTAGAATATCGGCTTCGGGTCCGCTCAAAATCTTTTGCCCAACCTTCAGTCCATCGGGCTGCACAATGTAACGCTTCTCGCCATCGGCGTAGCTCAGCAAGGCGATGCGCGCCGAGCGGCCGGGATCGTATTCGATCGTCTCGACCGTCGCCGGAATCCCGTGCTTATCGCGCTTGAAGTCAATCGTGCGCAGCTTGCGCTTGTTGCCGCCGCCGCGGAACCGCATGGTCGTGTCGCCGGAATTGCGCCGCCCGCCCGTCCGCAACTTGCCCTCAACCAGCGGCTTGTGCGGCGTGGACGAAGTGATATCGTCGGTCGTAACCGAGGTGCGATAGCGCAGCGTCTGCGTTGTCGGTCTGTAAGTCTTTATGGCCATATCTAGCTCACTAATCTCTGTCGTTGGTCGCTAGTCGTTAGTCGTTGGTCGTTAGTCGTTAGCTACTCGATCTTCCCAACGACGAACGACCAGCGACTAACGACAGCCTTACAAATTCTGCGCATACTCCGGCATCTTCTCGCCGCTTTTCAAGCGCACGTATGCCTTCTTCCAGTCCGGACGGTAACCCGTGAACTTGCCCCGCCGCCGTTCTTTCCCCGGATAATTCGCGGTGCGCACCGAAGCCACCTTCACCTTGAAGATCGCCTGCACCGCTTCCTTGATCTCGGTCTTCGTCGCCTTCGGCGCCACTTGGAATACCAGCGTATTCTGCGTCTCTTTAATGCCGAGGCCCTTTTCGGTGATCACCGGCTTCTGAATAATCTGATACGCGGATTTCATCAGGCCACCTCCGCCTTAGGCTTCGTCTTGCGCAGGCGCCGCGCTGGTTTCTTCTTTTCTTCTGCGGGCTCGGCCTCGTGCTGGCGCCGCGTTGCCGTCTTTTTCAGCGAATCCTGCAGCTTCTCGAGCGCCGGTTGCGCAAACACTACGTGGGTGTAACGCATGATGTGATAGGGGTGCACTTCGTTCGCCTTCACCAGTTCGAGGCCGTCGATGTTGCGCGAACTCAACTCCAGATTCTTGTTCTCCGCCGTCGAAATATCGACCAGGAGCGTTGTGCCTTCCACCTTCAGCTTGTCGAGCGCCTCGCGAAACAGCTTCGTCTTCGGCTCGTTCACCTCGAACGATGTCACCACCATGAGCTTGCCGTCGGCAAACTTCGAAGCCAGCGCCGAGCGCAGCGCGCCCAGCAGCTTCTTCTTGGGAAAGGCGTAATCGTAGGAGCGCGGCTGCGGTCCATGCACCGTGCCGCCGTGGCGCCACAGCGGCGAACGGATGGAGCCTATACGCGCCCGCCCCGTGCCCTTCTGCTTCCACAGCTTCTTGCCCGATCCGGAAACCCGCCAGCGGTTCTTAGTGGCATGCGTGCCCGCACGCGCGGAGGCGCGATAGTGCGTGATCGCCTCCCAGAGCAAGTCTTCGTTGACCGCGCCGAAAACTTCTTCGGCCAACTCCATCGTCCCGGCCTTGGCTCCGCTCAAATTGTAAATATCAATAGTTGCCATATCTCTCTCACTTGTGTGGTGACGGGGCTTTGCCCCGTCCAGCCGGGTCGAAGACCCGGCACCACATGCCCTACACCTTCTTCGAAGCGCGCTTCGCCGCCTTCAACGGATCGACCGTCGCCGCGCCCGCAAATCCGCGGCGCTCTCGTGGCGGTTTCTTCGCCTTGTTGATCACGATGTACCCGCCATTCGAACCCGGAACGCTGCCCTCAACCACCAGCAGATTCTCTTCTTTATCCACGCCCAGGATCCGCAGGTTGCGCGTCGTTACCCGGACATCGCCCATGTGGCCCGACATCCGCATTCCCTTGAACACTCGCGAGGGAAATGCCGACGAGCCAATCGAACCCGTAATCTGAAACATCGAACCGTGCGACTTCGGACCACCCGCAAAGTGATGCCGCTTCACCACCCCCTGAAACCCGCGGCCCTTGCTCACTCCGACGATGTCGACAAAACGCTCGTTCTCGAAAATATCCACCAGGATGCGGTCGCCAGGTTTCAGAACGCCCTCGGTCGTCTCGCCCGGAGCGTCGACTTCGACCGCAACTTCCCGCACAAATTTCACCGGCGGCAGGTTGTGTTTGGCAAAGTGTCCGCGCATCGCCTTGGTCAGCTTCTTTTCCTTCACGAACTCGACGAGGCCGATCTGCGCCGACTCGTATCCGTCTTTAGTCTGGGTCTTGTGCTGCGTAATCACGCACGGCCCCGCCTGCAACACCGTCGCCGGCCGCACATCGCCCTTCGAATCGAAGAGCTGCGTCATGCCAACCTTCTTGCCCAGAATTCCCGTAACTCTCGCCATTTCTTTCTCCGTTCCCAGCATGGCTCGTCGATAATTCAACGGCAGCTATTGGCTGGGACTGTAGCGCCGGCGTCTCGCCGGCTGTCCGGCGGGCGTCTCGCCCGCTGACTACAGAGCCTACTTATGTTCCTTGCCAAACGCCTTGATCTCCACGTCCACGCCCGCCGGCAGATCGAGCTTCATCAGCGCATCGACCGTCTGCTGCGTCGGCTCCAGAATATCGAGCAGCCGCTTGTGGGTGCGGATTTCGAACTGCTCCCGCGACTTCTTATCCACGTGCGGCGACCGCAGCACGCAATACTTGTTCTTCATCGTGGGCAGCGGAATCGGCCCCGCGATTTGCGCGCCAGTGCGTTTAGCCGTCTCCACGATCTCGCCCGTCGACTGGTCCAGAATGCGGTAGTCGTAGGCTTTCAACCGGATGCGAATTCTTTCTTTTCCAGTCACTGTTCACTCTCTTTGCCCCTCCCGGCTCACCCGGAAGGAAAGATCTGGCGGCGAGCTACAAGCCGCGAATTAACTTCCACTACTGAAAATCTTGTGTGGTGACGGGGCTCCGCCCCGTCCTGGCGGGGCAAAGCCCCGCCACCACACAAACTACGTAATAATCTCCGCGATCGTGCCCGCGCCCACCGTATGCCCACCTTCGCGGATCGCGAACCGCAAGCCCTTTTCCATTGCCACCGGCGTGATCAGCTCGATCACCAGGCTCACGTTGTCTCCCGGCATCACCATCTCCGTCCCCGCCGGCAACTCCGCCACTCCCGTCACATCGGTCGTGCGCAAATAAAACTGCGGACGGTATCCCTTGAAGAACGGCGTGTGCCGCCCGCCTTCTTCTTTCGTCAGGATGTACACCTCCGCCTTGAACTTGGTGTGCGGCGTGATCGATCCCGGCTTCGCCAGCACCATCCCGCGCTCCACGTCTTCCTTCGCGATGCCGCGCAGCAACAGACCGGCGTTGTCCCCCGCCATGCCTTCGTCCAACTGCTTCTTGAACATCTCCACGCCCGTCACCACCGTCTTGCGCGTCTCCCGGAAGCCCACGATTTCCACTTCCTCGCCCACCTTGATCTTGCCGCGCTCGATCCGTCCCGTCACCACCGTGCCCCGCCCTTGAATCGAAAAAATATCTTCGATCGGCATCAGGAACGGCTTTTCCAACTCGCGCGCCGGCTGCGGCACGCTCTTGTCCACCGCTTCCATCAAAGCATCGATCTGCTTCTCCCACTTCTCGTCGCCGTTCAAGGCGAGCAGCGCGGAGAGTCGCACCACCGGCACATCGTCTCCCGGAAACTGATAGCTCTTGAGTAACTCGCGTACTTCGAGCTCCACTAAGTCGAGTAACTCGGGATCGTCGACCGCATCGCACTTATTCAGCGCCACCACAATGTAAGGAACGCCCACCTGGCGCGCCAACAGCACGTGCTCGCGCGTCTGCGGCATCGGACCGTCGGTCGCCGCCACCACTAAGATCGCGCCATCCATCTGCGCCGCGCCCGTGATCATGTTCTTGATGTAGTCGGCGTGGCCGGGGCAATCGACGTGCGCGTAGTGCCGGTTCGCCGTCTCATACTCGACGTGCGCCGTGGCAATCGTGATGCCGCGCGCCTTCTCTTCCGGAGCGTTGTCGATCGAATCAAACGACCGGAACACGATCTTCGGGTTGTGCTTCTGCAACACCTTGGTGATGGCCGCCGTCAACGTCGTTTTGCCATGGTCAATGTGACCAATCGTCCCTACGTTGCAGTGCGGCTTCGTCCGTTCAAATTTCTCTTTCGCCATTTCTCAGTCGCTCCCTCAAAGCCTATCTAGCGCTTAAAACCAACCGGCAGTCTCTCTCCTGGCGCTCCCGGTTCATATTCCAACGTTGCCGTCGAGAAGTGCTCCCACTTCAGGAGTACGGCTTCGGTCGCGGGCATAAACTCCGGTAACGAAAGCCAAACGCCCAAGTGATTTTCATCTACGACAAACCCTTCCAGGAACTCATTCTCCGGCACGATTCCCTTCAGCGCTTCGCGGCCTTGCGGCAGCAAATGAAACGAAACCGTGATGCCGGTCAGATTCATTGACGCTTCTCGAAAATCAAATCGCGCCGCCCCAATCCGAACCACACCATGTTTCGCAAGCGCTGCAGCTCTCTTCGAGTCTGCGCATCGAGCGCGTCATTGACCAGCTCGGACGGCAGAACCACGTTTTGTTCCCCTTGCGGCGTCGCGATCACCAACCTCCAGGTCAACGTGCTGCTATTCCAAGTCACACTAGCAAGGCGATATTCCTGTCCCATGTTGGCGAGGATTTCTTCCACCTGCTTACCCAGCGCCACTGCCCTATCCTCCATGCGCTCGTGCCCAAAGATTCCCGCAAGCTTACCTCTCCGGTAGGCTTCATCCGACCAGCCGAGTTTGCTCGCAACCTCGTGCTCCTCTTCCGAAATCGGAGGCAGTTCCGACGCAGGAATTCCTCTGGCTTGTCTTGCTTCGTCCACGGAGCTATGAAAGCCCGGCACGTGAACCTCGAATTTGGGTGCGTCCTGCATTTGATTTTCTACCGTCACCTCGACGCCGTTTTCCCCTGCGTCTTGGCAATAATCTCTTCCGCCACGTGACGCGGGGCTTCTTCATAACGCGCAAAATGCATCGAGTACTCGGCGCGGCCCTGCGTCGATGAGCGCATATGCGTCGCATATCCGAACATCTCTGCCAACGGAACGATGGCCTTGATCACCTGCGAACCGGCGCGGTGTTCCATGCCTTCAATCCGTCCGCGACGCGAACTCAGGTCGCCCATGATCGTTCCCGCATAATCTTCCGGCGTGACTACTTCGACCGCCATCACCGGCTCCAGAATCACGGGGCTGGCCTTGCGGGCGGCTTCCTTAAAGGCCATCGAACCGGCGATCTTGAATGCCATTTCGTTCGAATCGACGTCGTGGTAGCTGCCGTCGTAGAGCGTCGCCTTGATGTCGACCATCGGATAGCCGGCAAGCACGCCGCCTTCCATCGCCTCCTGCATGCCCTGGTCGATCGGCTTGATGAATTCCTTCGGCACCGTGCCACCCACGATTTCATTGATGAATTCGTAGCCCTTGCCCGGCTCATTCGGATCGAGGTAAATCTTCGCGTGTCCGTACTGGCCGCGGCCACCGGTCTGCCGGATGTATTTGCCTTCCGCTTCCGCATGCCTGCGAATCGTCTCGCGATACGCCACCTGCGGCTTGCCGACGTTGGCCTCGACCTTGTACTCGCGCATCATGCGGTCGACGATGATTTCCAGATGCAACTCGCCCATGCCGCTGATGATCGTCTGTCCACTATCCGGATCGGTGTGAACTTTGAAGGTGGGATCTTCCTGCGCCAGTCTCGCGAGGGCCATGCCCATCTTCTCCTGATCGGCCTTGGTCTTCGGCTCGACCGCAACCGAAATCACCGGCACCGCAAACACAATCGACTCGAGCGTGATCGGATGCTTTTCGTTGCAGATGGTGTCGCCCGTGCTGACGTTTCTCAGGCCCACTACGGCGCAGATGTCCCCGGCGAGAATTTCCTGGATGTCTTCCCGCTTATTGGCGTGCATCTTGAGCAGGCGTCCAATGCGCTCATGCTTCTGGGTGCGCGAATTCAGCACCGATTCGCCCGACTTCAACTGTCCCGAGTACACACGGATAAACGTCAACTGGCCGACATATGGGTCGGCCATGATCTTGAATGCCAAGGCCGAGAAAGGTTCATCGTCGTCGGCTTTCCGCGTGATCGTCTTCCCCGTGTCGGGATCGAGACCGTGCGTCTCTTTCGTGTCGAGCGGCGAGGGCAGGTAATCCACCACCGCATCCAGCAACGGCTGTATCCCTTTATTCTTGAACGCCGTTCCCACCACCACCGGAAACAACTTCAGCCCGATCGTAGACTTGCGCAGCGACTGCTTGAGCTCGTCCGCCGATATCGCTTCGCCTTCCAGAAACTTGTGCAGAATCTCGTCATCGTTCTCGGCGACGGTTTCGACCAGTTGCGTATGAAACGCCTCGGCCTTTTTCCGCAGGTCGGCGGGAATGTCGGTGGTCTCATACTCCGCGCCTATGGTCTCGTCTGCCCAGATGACGGCTTTCATGGCGACCACATCCACCACTCCGCGAAACTTGTCTTCTTGTCCGATGGGAATTTGAATCGCGACCGGCTTGGCGTTGAGGCGCTTGCGCAGGGTGTCGATGGCCCGCTCGAAATCCGCACCCATCTTGTCGATCTTATTAATGAAACATATGCGCGGAACGCCGTACTTGTCCGCCTGCCGCCATACTTTTTCCGACTGCGGCTGCACCCCATGCACGGCGTCAAACACGGCGACGGCGCCGTCGAGCACGCGCAGCGAGCGCTCGACCTCGGCCGTAAAGTCGACGTGGCCGGGCGTATCGATAATGTTGATGCGAATGTCGCGCCAGGTACAGGTCGTCGCCGCCGATGTAATGGTGATGCCGCGCTCCTGCTCCTGCTCCATCCAGTCCATGGTGGCCGTGCCTTCATGCACCTCGCCGATACGGTGCGTCTTTCCCGTATAAAACAGGATGCGCTCCGTCGTCGTGGTCTTCCCGGCATCGATGTGGGCCATGATGCCGATGTTCCTGCAACGTTCTAATGGGACTGTTCTGGGCACGGCTCTTAACTCTTTCTAGGGCTCGGACTGCTTAATTGCTTAATTTTGTAATTTTGTAATCGGGTAATTTGGTAATTGAACGTCAACTGCGCCGGGTTTGAAATTACAAAATTCCCCGATTACCAAATTACAAAATCTCTTTTACCACCTATAATGCGCAAACGCCTTGTTCGCTTCCGCCATACGATGCACGTCTTCTTTCTTCTTGATGGCGGCGCCTTTGCCGTTCGAGGCGTCGAGCAACTCGTTCGTCAATTTCTCGATCATTCCCTTTTCGCCGCGGCCGCGCGCATAGCTCACGATCCAGCGGATCGCCAGCGACGTCCTGCGGTCCGGACCTACTTCGATCGGCACCTGATAGTTCGCGCCGCCCACGCGCCGCGTCTTCACTTCCAGCAACGGCTTGGCGTTCTCGACCGCCTTGGTGAAGAGCTTCAGGGCTTCGTCGCCGCCCTTTTCCTTCAACTTTTCGAGCGACTTATAAAAAATACCCTCGGCAGTCGACTTCTTTCCCTGCCACATCATCGAGTTGATGAACTTCGTCACCAGGTCCGATCCGTAGATGGGATCCGCCTCGACCGTCCGTTTTGGGGTGTGTCCTTTTCTTGGCATTTCAGCTTCTAGCTCCTGGCTGCTAGCTTCTAGCTAGAGCCTTAGACGCGGCAAGCCGCGTCTCTACCACTTTTCTTACTAAGCCTTTTTCGCGCGCTTCGTGCCGTACTTCGAGCGCCCCTGGTTACGGCCAGCGACGCCGGTTGCGTCAAGGGTTCCGCGCACCACGTGATAACGCACGCCCGGCAGATCCTTCACGCGACCCCCGCGGATCAGCACAATCGAGTGCTCCTGCAGGTTATGGCCAACGCCCGGGATATACGTCGTCACTTCGATTCCATTGGTCAGGCGGACGCGCGCCACTTTGCGCAGCGCCGAGTTCGGCTTTTTCGGCGTCTGGGTATACACGCGCGTGCATACGCCGCGCTTCTGCGGACACGATTGCAGAGCCGGACTCGCCGTCTTATAGCGGGTCCGCTCGCGGCCGAATTTCACCAGCTGATTAAAAGTAGGCACTCTCGCCACTCCCAGACGCGGCAAGCCGCGTCTCTACCACACATTTTCGTACAGACGGGGCTTGCCCCGTCTCAGGTCTGGCACAGGCTGTAGCGCCCAGCCATACTCTCCCGGCGCAGCACTGCCGGGGAGAATTCGTTCAGTTCCCGCTCAGGCTAAATCGCCGACGACGGTGACGCCACGCCTCACCCGACCAGGTTCGGAGGCGTTCCGTTTCGTCTGCTTTCCCCCTGCATAGCCTCGCGTGACCCCAAGCCTCTACCCAGGCCCGGGCGCAGAGATTTTCGCAGGACGTTTCAGCGAGGGCGTCCCCGATTCCAATTCCAACCGGGTACGTATTTCTTCAAAGCTCAGCCAACATCTTCCCGGAGCCCGTCGCCAGCGCAGGCTGCGCATCCGACAGGACTGCCGTATACAGGCAAGCCAGACTTAACTCGCGGAACCGTTTGATAATAACAACTACCTTGCACATCGTCAACCGGTGTTCGACGCATCTTAAAAAGGCAAGGTTTCAAGGTCTCAGGGTCGCTGGTGGAGAGCCTCGCGTCCCCGCCCGGCTCCATTAGATCACGGTCTCAGACGCCCGCGAGCGCCTTAGTCCTTGAAACTTTGAAACCTCGAAACCTGGAACTTTGAAACCTTGCACTTTACGCACTATACCTTCTACACTGACAGTTTTCCGCCCGACCACATTACTATGCTCGCGCCTGGCAAACGGACGCGAGGAGGGTTCATGCATCATTGCAGTTCCGGTTTTCTACTTACGTTGGCCTTCGTCGTCGCCCTCACCGGCTGCCTCGGCAAGAGCAGCACCAACCTCGGCAACGCAGGCGTGCAAAGTGTTACGCTGAGCCCCGCCAACACCTTCTCCCTCGAGGTGGGTGGCACCCAAGTCTTTAGCGCCAGCGGCAAAGACGCCGCCGGCAGACCCGTCCTCGGCTTCAACATTCAATATGTTGTTGGAGTTCCGCCCGGTACGATCACCCCCGCGCCACTCACGATCAACGTCAATGGGAACGCTTGCGCCGGCACATGGGACCAGACTGGCAGCCAGTGCAGTGGCGGCAATCCTGGGATCGCCACCGTAAACGCTGTCATCAATGGCGTCTCCAGCCCGACCACTACCGTCTACGTCCACCCGCACATCGATAGCATTGTGATTAAAAACGCTGAGACCCAACCGCCTCTCTATGACTGCTTCTCGCAGGGTCAAACCTGGAACTATGCGGCCATCGCCAACAACATCATCTCTGGGGACATCACCAGCAGCGTCGGCCCCATGACTTGGTCGTCGAGCAATAGCGGTGTGGTTACCACAGCTCCCTTCGTGCCCGCTGGCCAGCCCAACGTGCTCAATCAGGTTCAGGTCACCGCCAAATCCCCCGGCATCACCAATCTTGTGGCCAGCGTCTCCGGGGTCAGCAGCAACCCCTTTCCCTTCACCACCTGCCTGATCCAAGCCATCTACCTCCAGATCGGAGGCCAGAACCAGGCAGGAAACTCGATCACCGTAAACAACGGCGCTAGCATACCCATCACCGCCATCGCGGTCGATACGTTGTGCGGCGTCGCCAATAACACCCCCCTGACCAGCGCGCCCCTTACCTGGAACACGACCAATCCTGAAGTGGCGGCCTTCAGCACCGCCAGCAGCAGCGCGGTGACCAACAACGCTACCGCGCGCAACAATCTCGGCGGCACCACCCTCTTCGCTTCCTGCACTCCTCCGTCCTGCAATATCGGAGTTCTACCCAGCCTCCCCATCTACGCCACCGACTACAACGCGAGCGCCCCCCCCACCAAATGCCAGCCGCCGAACGTGACGAACGCTTATGGCACCATCTCCGTTCAGGTTACTTCTACCGCCAAAACGCCGCCCACCTATACCGCCTGGGCGGCAACCACCGACTGCGGGGACGCCCTCGGCTGCACCAGCTCGTTGTTCGCGGTGACCCCTGGAACCACCCCCATCAACTCCATCGTATCCATCGTAAGCGTGCCCCGCACTCCCAATTCCATGATGTTTAACCATCTGTCGTCGTCGCGCCTCTACCTCGGCAGCGATCAGGGTCTGATGTACCTGGATGTCACCGCCAAAAGCGGCTCGACCGTTTCCTTGGTCTCCAACGTCTCAACACCGTGCAACATTGCCTTGTGCGGCCGAGTGCTCACCATCTCCAACGATGGCAAACTGGTGGTCGTTTCCGACACCGTTTCCACCCCTAGCCAGGTCTACATCTACAGTGGCAGCACCACCGTGGGCCTCATCATCCCCGGCGAAACCGCCACCGCCGCCGCCTTCTCTCCCGATCAGCTAAAACTCTTCATCCTCACCAACGCCGGCAATATGTACGTCTACTCCACAGTGGACGCGTTAACCTCGGTGCCGATCGCGACCTCAGCAAGCGACGTCAAATTCTCGGCGGATGGCAGCTTCGCCTACATCGCGGGAACACCCGCGCCGGGAACTTCGATTTCCGGCTTCGCTGCCTGCAATCCCCAACTTCCCCAGGGCAGCCTGGGCTTTGTGACCACCCCCGGCATCCCGACTCAGATTTTCCCCTCGCCGGACGCGCAGCACATAATCGCGATCGATCCGCCGAACATTGACATTTTCACGGCCTCCGACAAGCAGAATCCTCTGCTGGATGGTCAGTTCACGTGTAATGATCCGTCCGTGACTTTTGGCGCAGTGCAGTCCCACAACCTCGGCCAGGGCAATTTCACTCCTCTCTATGCGCAGCTCGTAGCCGACGGCACCGCGGTCATTCTCCTCGCCAAGACTATTCCCGCTGTACTTCTTTTCAACGTGGGTAGTGGGACCACGACTTCCATCCCCCTCGTCGGCGGCAGCACCCCGCTCTCCGCCTCCGCTTCCCCCGACGGAAGCCAAGTCTACGTCGCCGCCTGCGATGTGTATGGCGGAACAACCTGCACCGCTGGCTCCGTGCACATCGTTTGCACCGGCGCCTGCACCAAAGGTCAGGGCGACTTCCAGCAAGTCCCCTTTGCCAACATCAACGACGCCAACAACCCCAACATGTGCAACAGCCAGGGCGGCACTGCACCGCTCTGCCTCCCCAATTTAATCGCCATCAAGCCACAGTGATCAAAGACGGTTTTACTGACAGCTGAGAGCTGACAGCTAACATGGATTTTGGCTGACGGTGTGCGCCAGGAAGTGGTGCACACGAAAAATGAACCACCTGACTTTCAATTGAAAGCTGACAGCTGGCAGCTGACCGCGCTTCTCTACGGCCCTACCTCTTTCCCCACACTATCCAGCACGCCATTGATGAACTGCACCGACTCCGGCGTCGAAAACTTGCGCGCAATTTCGAGCGCCTCATTAATCACCACCGCGTGCGGCGTCGCCGGATACCCCAGAAACTCCGCCACCGCTCCCCGCAGCACATTCCGGTCCACCGTCGCCATCCGGTCCATGCGCCAGTGCTGCGTGTGCTTCCCAATCAGCCCGTCGATCTCCACCAGCCGGTCGCTGGCCAAGCGAAACAGATCGTCGGCAAACCCGCGCACTTCGTCCTCCACGTTGGTGCGCTCGGCCCAGAACGTCTTCCGGACCAACTCCGGCGTCTGCTTCCCCATGTCCGCCTGAAACAGCATCTGCAGAACCAGTTCGCGGGATTTGCGTCGAGTGCCCATGGACAGTCGTTGGTCGCTAGTCGTTGGTCGTTCGCGATTCGCTTTTTAGTGTACAAGTTCGGATCGCACTTATCAGTGGAGTCAACGCTTCTGTTTGCGCCGGGAAGATTTGCTTTTGCCATCGACCAACGACGAACGACCAACGACGCCTTTGCTTTTCCCAACGACCAACGACCGACGACCAACGACTGCCTTCCGCAGATTCGCCATCTCCACCGCCGCCAGCGCCGCCTCCAATCCCTTGTTCCCCATCTTCAACCCGGCGCGATCAATCGCCTGCTCCAGGGTCTCGCACGTCAGCACTCCAAACGCATGCGGCACTCCAGTCTCCTGCGCCGACTGCCCAATCCCCCGAGTCACCTCGTTCACAAGCACGTCGTAATGCGGCGTGTCGCCGCGCAGCAGGCAGCCAAGGCAGATGATCGCGTCGTACTTCTTCGTTTCCGCGAGCGTGCGGGCGGCGGAGGGAATTTCAAACGACCCGGGGACGCGAACTAGCGCAATGTCGTCGTTTTCCGCGCCGGCGCGCCGCAGGCCGTCGAGAGCTCCCTGCAGCAGCCGTTCGGTAATGAAAGAGTTGAAGCGCGAGACCACGATGGCAAAGCGTTTTCCCGCCGCGTTCAGTTGCCCTTCGATCGAGGCCCCAACCTCCT
>Ga0316363_10001767_pt1 | contig 17906 bp, 18 predicted proteins | sample Sb_taG_3_FD_200459 | JGI IMG/M metagenome (GOLD analysis project Ga0316363, IMG submission 200459) | Peat soil microbial communities from Weissenstadt, Germany - Sb_50d_a_PC metaG (v2) (version 2) | ecosystem: Environmental > Terrestrial > Soil > Wetlands > Peat | place: Germany: Weissenstadt...
GGAATGATTACGGGGCAAATACAGAGCGACGTTTGGGAATACAACGACGCACGGGGGCCGCAATTCATGGTTTCCTCAACCGGCAATTCGAGAGTCCAGGTGATACCGAAACAGCCGCCCCATACTACGGCGGTCGTTGAGATTGACCGTGAGGGCGTCATTAGCATGACGTGCCCGCCCGCCGGTCCTGGAATTGGCAGGCGCGGGACATTCAAAGAAGCACAGGGGCGGATTGCCTCTTTGGGAGACTTCGTTGGAGAGCCGCAACCACCCGGCGAGCCGATGACGCCTGAAGGGTTTTCCCGGTTCGTCCTTGAGCCGATCTTGTTTCCGGCGGACAATTGACTGGACGCCCCGCTCCCCTTGAAACATCCGCGTGACGGTCTGCCGGGACATCCCGGTCAGCTGCCCTTTCAGTGCATCCCTGCAAGTAGGTCCGGTCCTGAATGGCGCGGTTACGGCACGCTTGGCTGCCAGAGCAAATCGAGCATAACAATTCTGAATAGGAAGCTCTCAGAAATCAATGTGCATGTTCTGAGTGAACATGATCTAGTCTGTTGCATTACCAAGTTCCTATAGCGCCGATAGGAGGAACCTGGAGACTCAGCTCATCCCACTCCTTATCTGAATGAGCAGCATTCTGACGGGAGATTTCGCGGAGATGCCGTGGGTCAGCATCGGGGGCATGTAGACAAAGGAGCCGGCCTGGGCGCTGACCTTATCCTCTCCCAACTGGACTTCAGCTTCTCCACCAAGAAAATAGAGGATGGCGGGCGTTGGGGCTGAGTGTGCGGAGAGTTCCTGACCGGACGAGAAGCCAAACAGCGTGATGTTGACTCTTTCGTCCTTGTGCAGGATGCGGCTCAGGATTCCGTCCTCCGGTGGCGCGAACTCCTTGTGCAGGTCTGCTAGAAATGTATAGTCCATAGATTTCTCCGTCATGTACGCTCCCCTAACGTTCGGTGTGATAGCTGACGGCGCCAACTTTCGCCTGTCAAGGGCGATCAGGAGCGAGCGCGCCTGTGCTTGAATTGCCGAAACGAAGGCCGGCGGAATTGGCAGCCCGCAAGGCTTCCACTACTAGTTCCGGCGTCACCGTTATCGGCTCGTTGTGGATGGTCTCACCTGGGGCTGTGGCTCGCCTCGCCACTATTTCGAGCAGTTCCTCGCTTGGGTTACCAATGCCGATGTCGGCAAATGTGACGGGGAGACCTACGCTGCTAGAAAATGTGAGCACTTCGTTGACAACGGATTGCGGCTGCGACTCGAGCATGAGCTGACAGATGAGCCCGAATGCAACTTTTTCCCCGTGCATATAGTCATGAGTGCCAGGCGCACTGGTAAGGCCGTTATGGATCGCGTGGGCCGCAGCAAGACCTGAAGACTCGAATCCAAGGCCGGAAAGCAGGGTGTTAGCTTCAATCAAACGTTCAAGCGATTCGGTTGGTTCTTGCTGACGAAGTGCTTCGATGGCAGCCTCGCCGTCCGCAAGAAGCGTCCTGTAGCAAAGCTCTGCCAAGGCGAGAGCGCTCCGTGTGGAGGCCCCTCCGCGCATGTTCTTCACGCCTCCCTCAACGCAGACCTTGGCCTCGAACAAGGTCGCGAGAGCATCACCCATTCCGGCCACCAAGAGCCGCACTGGACTCTTTGCGATGATCGATGTGTCCACAAGTACGAGGTCAGGATTGCGCCGGTAAATGCGATACTCCTCCACAATTCCTTCGTCCGTATAGATGACGGAAAGGGCACTACACGGAGCATCGCTGGAAGCAATGGTTGGGCAGTTGACTATGGGAAGGGAGAGATCGGCGGCGATGGCCCGGGCGGTGTCCAGGACTTTTCCGCCTCCGGCCGCAATCACAACCCGCGCATTTGCGGCTCGCGCCGCCTCACCTCCCCGGCGTATTTCTGCTGCGGTGCATTCACCAGCAAACGGGAACACCTGATATTTCATCCCGGCTTCTGCGAAGGTTCTGCCCCAGGTTTCGGAGAGGAGGCGAATAGCGCTGCGTCCGGCAACGATGACGGCTGGCCCATCGAGGCCGAGATTGCGGATTTCGGCACCAAGTTGCTCCGTGGCACGGGGCCCTTGCGTGTAGCGGGCTGGAGCGCAGAAGACTTTGAGCATGTGTCTGTGACCTGATGCGAAGATCTAGACAGCGCATCAGCCATTCTACGCTGGAACGGCTCCTCTGCCGCTGCGCAAAAGGGTTAGGAAAGGGTGGGCGACCACTCGGGTGTTACTTCACTCCATTCGGATCGCCGGTCCTGTGATCAATAATCTGAAAGTTCAGAAAGTCATGCACGGCCTTCAACGCTTCGGGATCGTGTGTGGTGATCCGTACTTGTCCGCCTCGATCCGTGGGCCGGAAGGCGTAGGTGATGGCATCGTGTTTCCCTTTCATAGTCGGCACGCCGGGCGGCACGGTGTCATGAATGAACATCGGGACATCGAAGTCGTTGGCGCTGAACATAGTGGCGATGTGCGCAAGGTGCGTCCGGATCTGGTTGCGGGTGGCATCATCGTGATCGGCCTTTATGTCAACCTCGATGATTCCGCCGTCGGACAAGAGTGTGAAATGGTGCGCCGTGGCTTCGTGTGAGAAGCCCATCGCGTGGTCGCCACGCATATCGACCCCTGCGGCATGCTGGTCAGACGTCCCTTGCTGATCGTGCATGGGGCAGTTCGTGGGAGTCTGGGCGGATGCAGCGAGGCTGAGGCCCAGAACTGACGTGAGAAAAATTCGTCTCATGATTGCTTCCTTTCCGTTGCCGATTGGTGGGGAGATCCTCAAGGGCGAGCGATTCGAGCAGCCCGGCTCTCTTCCTTGATGGAGTGCGTTCGAGCCGGCTGTTCCACTTCGCAACCGTGGCGGAAAGCCAGTTGCGTAGTTCCGTTAGCTCCGCAATTTGCCTGTCGAACGCAGTGATCTTGTCCGATGCCATGCTCGCGACTCGTCGGCATGGTGTCCCGCCTGTGTCTCGCTCCCTGAATATCCCGGCGAGTTCCGTGAGGCCGAATTCAGCTTTGAGAGCACTGCGAATGGTTTGAACGCGGAGCAGCGCACTGGGGGGATAGAGACGGTACCCTCCCTCCGTGCGCATTGGCCTCGCGAGAAGCCCGAGCTTTTCGTAATGGCGGATCGTGTCGGCACTGACGCCCGCAGCTGCTCCGAGCTGGCCGGAAGTGAGGACGCTTGCACGCTTGCTTTCCATCATGAGTCGAGTATGAACCCTGGAATGGGTTCGAGAGTCAAGCGGGAAGAGTGAATCATCTGCTACAGGACAGGCCGGAGGCCGCCTATCCGCATTCCGGGCGGGTGACCGGCCGCTCGTCCCTAACCCAGTTTTGGCTGTACCACAAGCGCGGCGTGAGCTAGATCGCAACGTTACGGAAGGATGAAGGTTCGGCGCTTTTGTCAAGAGGAAGTCGCGACGCTTCAGAAGCCGCCTGGTCCTGATCTGTGCTCGTCCGGAGCTGCACTATTGGGAGCCGGACGATCGGACCCAGCCTTCGCACGAGCGATAGCGTCAGAGTGGCGCTGATCCCGCCGGATTTCCTTCTCCAGCGCCCAAATCACCCAAAGCATGAATGCCAACGCCAGGCCCACCGGAATGAGAAACAGTTTGAGATCGAAATCGACCATGAGGATGCCCTCCGGTACCGCATCCAAAAGGCGTGGCAAGAGGCTGCCGGGCGCGCCTCGGAATGGAAGATTCTCCTTCCCCATGGGAGACCGCCGCACGTAAGGATGGAGCAGTCAACTTCTAAGGACTTTGTAAGAGGGCGGAAAAAGGCGAATGCGCCGCCGGCGCGGCGTCGCGATGCAACAGCCGGCCAATCCCAAAACATAAAAACGGCTCCAATGATGATGTCAAGTCGTTCGTCGAGAGCCCAGGCGACGATCCCCGCGTTTCTGTGTTCTGGGCGAGTGACTGGCAACTGGGAAGTGACCCAATTTTGGTGCAAACTCGGGTTAGGTCAGGGTTGACGACTATTCAACCAGAACCCCGTCAAGGGGCGCTCAGTTGCCAAGCGTAGGCTAAAGTAGTTGCGTATCGATTAACGATCCAATCAACTATCAATTCGCGGAGTCCCCGTTGCTTCATGTTTACAGCGACAATCGCACTGCCGCCCGACGTTATCTCATTGGAACTGTGTCATCTCTGTACGACGTTCCTTCAGCGTTGGAGCCCGCCTCGCCGCATTATTTACTGTTTTTGGCATTGGACGCCGCCTCCGTCGACGACAAGAGTCTGCGGTCTCTAGCGCGAGCATTAATTGATAGAGGGATAGCTTACCTATGCGTTTGGGGTAACGACTGCTCCAGAGTGCATGATCAGTTCGATCTCGAACGCGACCCGAACGAGCCAGATGGTCGAGTTGTCATGACTACATGGCATGTTGGCGAGCCAATTTCCGAGGCTCTTTGGTTCTTCGCAAATTGCGCATTTCCTGCCGATGATTTTGCGCCTGACTGCACCGATTGGGTAGCTATATCCGTGGCAAACCAAGATTGGGAGCAGGAGATCACCGGTGAATTGGTTGGGGACAACCAAGGATTCCCGCTGTGATGCCTGAGTCACCGGCAAGGAGGAAGTTAATTCGACTGGCGGATTTCGCGCCTCACCATTCCGCGATGCTTGCATCTCGAAACTGCGGTGATTATCCGGCATGAACCAGTTTCTGTCGGCTTATGGAGAGCCCGTCACGGCGGCGCAGATTGCGAAAGACCACGGTGGAGACGACAGTCAGAATGCCGAGGGCGACGAAGGCCTCATGAATTCCGTGGATGAAAACGACGGGATCTGACCAGATGTGCTCGGGGAGGAAGAATGCAGTCGCGAGACCGGCAATGGCTACGCCGAAGCTGAGGGCCATCTGCTGCATGGTGGCAAAGATGGTGCTCGCGGCACTGGTGTCATCTTCGGCGACGTCCGCGTAGACCAGGGTGTTCATGCTGGTGTATTGCACGGTACTGAAGGCTCCATAGAGGAAGGCGAGCAGCACGATGGCCCAGAGCGGCGTGCGAAGTCCAATGGTGGCGAAGAGCACGAGCATGATGCCAATAATGACAGTGTTTGAGATCAGGATATAGCGGTAGCCGAAACGGTTCAGCAGGCGAGTCATGCAGACGTTTATCAACATGGCGGCAATGGCCTGCGGCATGATGAGGAGGCCCGATTCCACAGGGGTATAGCCTAGGCCGATCTGATAGAGCAGCGGCAGGAGAAATGGCACGCCGCCGATGCCGAGCCGGGTAATGAAGCCGCCTCCGACGGCTGCGCGAAAGGTGCGAAGCCGGAAGAGCGCGAGCCGGAGCAGAGGCGAGGGAGTCTCCTTCGCATGCAGCCAGTAGCCGGCAAGAAGGGCAGAGGAGATGGCAAGCAGGCTGACGATTTCGCGGATGCTGAGAGTGTGGTCGCCGAAGACTTCAAGGACATACGAGAGCAGAGCGACTCCGGAGCCGAAGAGGATGAGGCCTAGCACGTCGAGACGAGGAGTATTTTGCTCGCGATAGTTGGGCAGGTGGAGATAGACCATGACCAGGCCGAGGAGGCCGATGGGGATGTTGAGGAAGAAGATGATGCGCCAGTGGAGATAATCGACGATGAGGCCGCCGGCGACCGGACCGAGCATGGGGCCGATCAGAGCGGGGATGGAGACGAAGCTCATCACGCGGACCAGTTCATGTTTAGCAAACGTGCGGACCAGAGTGAGACGTCCGACGGGAACCATCATGGCACCGCCGCAACCCTGGAGCACACGGCAGAAGACGAGTTCATGGATGTTGGTGGAGATGCCGCAGAGCAGGGAACCAAGCGTGAAGATGCCGATGGCGGAGGCGAAGACGTGGCGAGTGCCGAAACGGTCGGCCATCCAACCGCTGATGGGGATGAAGATGGCAAGGGCGAGAGTATAGCTAGCTAGCACGGCTTTCATGGCCAGCGGGGTCACGCTGAGCGCCTCGGCGATGACGGGGACAGCGGTGTTGAGAATCGTTGTGTCAAGCGACTCCATGAAGAAGGCAACCGCGACCAGCCAGGGAAGGAGGTTTCGTGCCGAAGACATGAGGACTTCGGCGCGGGGTGCAGGCTGAGTTGGCCGGAATGGGTCCATGGTTGAGAACATCTCTCCAATGCGGACTGAACGAGGTGGATTGATGGGCGAATCGAGGCCGACCTCGAGAGCAAATCGTCTGAGCAGTCTCTTCCACGATAGCGTGAAGCGGTGGTCTGTGTGGAATCGGCGAACGCATGGAAAACAAATTGCGGCCCGCCGCAAATGCGCTCGACAGGTATTTCAAGGCCCTTACTGACCAGGAGCTTTTAACGTCAAAGATCCTGATGAATACAAGCTGCGGCAGGAGAAAGCGGCGGCCTGAGGTACGGATCAGCGGCTGAGGGCTTATTGCGTGACGCAGGGCGCGGTGTTCCTTTGGGACACCCGCTCTTCCTCTCTTCTCATTGATTCGCGGCCGGTGTCACACCCGGAGCCGGATAGTAGACCATCACGAAGTATTTCTGGTTGAGCCCGCTGGTGGACTGGAAGCCGTAGTCGAAGTCGTAGCTGAATTGCAAGGGCGTGGTGCCGTCGGGCGGGGCATATCCGCCGACCTCGCACGGCGACTGGATGGTTCCGTGGTCTGGTTCCGGGCAGCTCCAGTAAAAGAACGGCTGCAGGTCGTAAAAGGGGCCGAAAAACCCTCGCCGCATCAACCTGGCGTCGCCTGCGATGAGGTTCATATCGGCTACCAGCTTCTTGAAATCGTCCGGCGAATCCGGAATCTGCCAGTAACTCGACCCGAGGAACTGCGCGGCGTTCATCGCCTCAATCCACTCTCCAGCTGTGGCATACAACATCGTGCCGTGGTCGATCGCAGGCACGGTCAGAGAGTGAACAGGATTCGTGTAATTGATAGTGACGTCGCCCGTTAACCCGAATTTGAGTAAATCGGCCAGATCTGCGTCGGCGATCCACGTGTTTCCCGTATTGCAATCGAAGACTGCGCCGACGGCCGCGGGCCAACTGGTGTAAGGAATGACTACGGGGGCTCCGGGAATGGCGCAGTCGGGCGGAGTTCCAATCGGACCCTTCACCATGGGCAGCACGTAGTAATACGTGTCCAGCGTGGTGGTTCCACCTTGAATGCTGTTGGAGAAGGCGTACATCTCCTGCCCGCCGCCGCCAAGGCCGCCGCCTGTCCCGCCGTCGTTCTTCAAGGCCCAGTAATAGGACATCTTGAAATGGCGAAACGGGAAAATATCGGCATTGAACTGCGGCGCAACGCTGTTCGGGTAGGTTTGATTGAGCCCGACAGCGTAGAGATTTCCCATGGCGCTGGCCTTGCAAAGGGGGCCAAAGTTGCCGCCGCCGCTGCCTCTTTCAGCGCATGAAGCATCGAGCAAGGGCGTGACAGGGAGCTGCCAGTTGTTGTGGCCCAGGTAGCCCTTGCCGCCGTTGTGGGCGTTCAGCGCGGCCACCCACTGCTGTGCGGTGGAATACAGCATGGCGCCACTGGGATCGATTCCGCTCACGCCCAGCGCCGCCTGCATGCGCGGATCGGCCGCCAGATCGGCATCAGCCAGCCAGCAAAGGCCCTGGTTGGCGTCAAAAACAATCAGGCCATCTTGAGTGGGGAACAAGCCGGAGGCACGCACGGCCGGCGACACGATATCCAATGAATCCGCTATTTGCGGAAGCACGGCAAAAGGATCGAAGCTCGACCCGCAGGGGTTGAACTCATTTCTGGGCTGCGCCTTCACCATGGAGGCTGCGCTGAAGACCAACATCGCAATTCCGGCAAGCTTGAATCGACGGGAAAATCTCTGGATAAACAAGGTGGCCTCCTCCTCGATCATCGAATTGGAACGAATCAAACGAATTTCGTCAAAACAGGGGAAGTGGCCGAATGGAATGGAACTGGGGAGCCCGGTGTCGCTCGATCCATCTTCTTCCGGAGTTTCCGTTATGCCCTTCGGCTGCGAACCAATATACCGCTATTTGCCTCCGCTCGCGATCTTTCTTGGGTTGGTTCCAAGGCCAAAGACCCGGTCGTGCGCAATACGGCCTTCGCCGGAACCAAAGGGCCATGATTTGCCCCATTTCGAAGCGATTTCACGCTAGTCCGGCTCATAACTCCTGTATCATCGCCTTGATTTGCTTTTTGGTCAGCGGCGTCAAGAGTTTTCCTTCTGCGCTGTAATGTCCGACGCGATGTCCTGCGATCATGAGGGTCAGGCTAGTGTCCAGGTGCTGATGGATGATCACCTTGCACCCAGCCAGGGTGGTGCGCCACTCGGCACGCTCAATCTGCATGACCAGGTTGTGAAAGCGTACGGTTCTCGTGAAAGTGCCGCACGTTCAGATCGAAGTACCTGTCCCGGTACAGGCTCAGAACCTCTTCGGCCTGCGCCTTCGCCACCCGCCGGTGGCTCGGTGTCCCCCGCCGACGGTCCAGTAACCCCTTGTAGCCTTGCTCCTCATAGCGCTTTCGCCAACGTCGCATCTGCCGCTCGCTGATCCCCATCAACTCCGCCCCCTGCCACCACTTGATCTTGCCCGATGTGGCTCGTAACAACACTTCCTGTAACTTCATCGCCCGCTCCGCCGCGGTCCTCGGATAGATCTCCATGCTCTCGCGCATGGCTCCATCCTCGCCGCCCGTTATGCGGACACTTCATTTGCTAAAAACACCGGACATATTATGTGCTAACGACACTGACAGATAGACGATGATTCGCCCGGAACGGCCTAACTGACGATAAGCTGCTCCCCGGTACCGTTGCCCTGGCAGCTCACAATTCTGACTAACGTTACGAATTGGACTTCGTCTTGCCCGCATTGCAACCCAACACCCTCAGTGGATCACAAGCCGTCAGACCAATCACGATAAAAACCGTAGGCTACTTTGAAATTGTGCCAACAAGATTGAGGTCGATCGCGACATCATTATCCGCTTTCCAAATCATGAAACTTGGATTCTTTAGTCCCCATTGGACGTAAGGCACCACGAAATGAGCCGTGGCCTTTGCGCCGGCGCCATCCAGATGCACCAGCATGGGAACGGTGATTTCATGAGGCGTGCCTAGGAGGGTAAAGATTCCGGTTACCTGGATGGTCGAGTCGCCTGAAGGGGCGATGGCGCCGGCATACGTCTTCGGCGCAAAGGAAACAGTTGCGTACTGTTCGACTTCCAGGATGTCCTTGTACATCTTTCTGTCGCGACTGTCGTTGCCGGTCTTGCCGCTACCAGCGAGGACCGCTACCAAGCCAGCCATTTTAGAATTGCTGCGGTCAAACTCAATTGATCCGTCTTGGACGTGAAACGTGCCGTTGACGAGCTCGTGGGTTGTTTTGAGCGTCATGTGGACCTCGCTCGCATCGGGATTGATGAGGAAAGTCTGATGCTGGGCGAGCGCGGCCGGACCGAGCATCGCGGCAAGGACGAAGATTGCTAAGGGTTTCATTGCGCTCTCCTGGAGCGATTTGCTTATTCGAGTTGTGTGCGTCGGAGGAATAGCCCCGTTTTAGCTGGCGGCAGCCTGGGCTGCAACAGAGGCATGTTGTGCAACGCGTGTCAGCTTTGCCGTTACGCGCATCACGCCGGGCCATACTCTCAGGCAAAACGGCAATACAGCGCGTGCGAGTGCGTTATTCAAGCCGTCGGCCGCGAACTCGGCAAGGCGCATCTGGGCCAGCAATCCGGACCGCAGTCTTGCCTGGAAAAGCGGCGCCGCCTCGGCCGCAAGATAGGCGGCGACTGCACAACGCGCGGTATGCAGCGCGATGGATATGCCATCGCCTGTGAATGAAGGAATGACGGCTGCCTGATCGCCGATGCAGTAGAGTCCCTCCTCCGTTGTGCGGCGGATGAAGCCATATGGGATATGTGTGATGGCGATCGGCTTGGCGAGCAACGGCTCCGCACCGTCCAGCCTCATCGCGAGATGCGGACAGTCCTGCTTCATCTTCGCAAGGAGGTTTTCCCAGCGATGGCCCACGCGCGCAAGGTACCTCTGTTGTATCACCCAACAGAGGTTTGCATTGCCGTCTTCAACCGGCTGAATGCCGCCATAGCCTCCGGGATAGAGCATCAGCTCAGAGGCGCGCGCGAGCTCACTGGACTGCGTGCGCGCGAGGCGGAAATACATCTTGAAGCCGACCCATCGCTCCGGGTCTTCCGGTCGCGAGTAGCCCCGCAGATCGTGCTTGCCGGTGGCGAGAAAGGCCGTTGGAGCCTCACAGGTGGTACCGTCGTCGAGCGTAACTCGCCAGACGTTGCTCGTCGTGCGAACAAGCGTCTGCACGCCGCGACCGCGCCGCACGTGGACTCCCGCGGCAATGGCTTCGGTGATGAGCGCAGTATCAAGCGCCTTGCGCGTGAGCGAAGCCGCCGGAAAAGGTAGTGGAGCTTCCGCTGCGCGCCTTGCAGCAGCCAGGCGAACGTGGTCGATCGGTACGGCGCCAAGCGAGGCCACATCCACACCGAGCGCGTGCAGATCCTCAAGTGCCTCACCGCTCAGGAACTCTCCGCAGACCTTATGCCGTGGAGTAGGCTCGCGTTCGATCAGCGTGACGCTCCTTCCCCGGCGCGCGAGCGCGATGGACGCTGCACAGCCTGCCACACCCCCGCCGATGACGAAAACTTCATTTGGAATAGGGATTTGATTCAGACTAGACGTTCTAACTTGAATCTCCTTTTTCAGATCCGATACGTTGGGTCTTACCGCGTTTATTGGGTATTCCATCGCCGATGCTGCAATCCGGTGGTGGCTCAAGTTGAGATCTTCGGCCCCAGAGCGACTGTTGGACGAGATGCTGGCGAGAAGGGGAGCAGCAGTCTGCGCTGCTCGATCTTTCGCACCGGCGAGAATGAACGGTTTGTCATTTTGCCCGAATTGTCAACCAGATCTTGTTGCCTGAAGCTTCGCCGCCAATTGGATTGGTTGATTGTCGCTGGATTGTCACCTCTTCGTCGTCCAGCTTCCCCACAACACGCACGCGGCGTCTAACCCCATGATCCGGACTGAGGACCTATTGCGCGTGACTACGCCTCTCCTGAACTGCATCGCAACTGCCGTACCGCGGAGATAGCTCGAGTAACGGCGCAGGTGGGAAGTGAGAAGCACATTCCTGTAGTGGGCCATTTGCCGCACAATTGGCATTTCAAAAAGCTGGTCGTTGGATCGAGGTATTTGATGGCGCGAAGCGGAGCCCTTGTGACCTTCTTTTTGACAATCATGTTAAGCACCGCAGCACCCGCAGAACCGATTTCTGTGAAACATATCCAGCTCACGAGGCACGAGTTCATGGAGGCGCGCTCCGAAACTGGAAAGATCATCGCCCGGGTAGAGTTTACGGAGGATGTGCAGGGCGATGAAGTGACGATGCGCCTGACCTATCACTTTATAGATGGCTCGATTGATGATGAAACGACGACATACAGTCAGAAGGACACGTTTCGGTTAGTACGCAACCATCACATACAGAATGGGCCGCACTTTGCGAAGCCCGTCGACTTCGCCGTGGAGTCCGCTACCGGCATAGCGACCACCCGCACAGCAGACAGGAATGGCAAGATACACGTCGAGAGCGAGCAGATCGACTTGCCCGATGACCTGGCGAATGGGTTCGTTGGCACGTTGCTCCTGAATGTACCGCCCAATACGGCTCCGTTTCGCGCGGGGATACTGGCGCCAGTCAATGGCGGGCGACTAATTCGGATCCTGATCTCGCCCGAAGGCGAGCAACCGTTTCAAAAGGCAGGCCAGACCGTTAAGGCGACGGTGTTTCGCATCCATCCGGAGTTGGGTGGCATCCTGGGAGTGATTGCCGCCTTGCTCGGCGTTCAGCCGAAAGATGTCATGGTTTGGGTCCTCGAAGGTGAGAAGCCTGCGGTGGTGAGAGTAGTTGGACAGTTAGGTGGTTATGGCCCCGTGATCAGCTCGGAGCTGCAGGGCACCAGCTTCGGGAAATAGGACGTTTGCGGACCGGGATCTCAAAGGCGAGATGGAAACCACCCACGTTTTTTGGCGAAGTCTTGAGAATCTCATGGCCATCTGGCCGGCCACTAACCACGACGTGTGGTGAGCTCGCGCCAGTTGAGGCCAATGTCGACGACGAGCAGCGAAACCAGTGTGAAAGCGATGACGCCGACGGCGGCGAAGGCGTCGCCAAGATGGCTCCAGTAACGAGGCCAGAGGTTGAGCACACGGCTGGAGACGAAGGTAAACGTGACGGCGTAGGAGCGGACCATCCATTGGCGATGCTGGATGACTTGGCGGTTGCGCGCAGTGAGGAATGCAGCGGTCGTGCAGACGATCCAGGCGGCGGCCTGCATGAAGGTTCCTGGCAAACCGGGGCGGCCCGCGGCGAGGGCGATGCCGGTGATCGCACCGATAAAGACAGAGACAACGTAGGCGCGGCCGAGAACGCGATGGAATTTCAAGTGGCGCTGGCGAAATCGCGAGGAGAACTGAACGGGGCCGCTCAACAGAGCGATGGCTCCGAAGAGCACATGCGGGATCAACAGTCCGCGGTCGGCAATAACCTGCAGACGGTAAGCGTGGTACATGGGATAGTTGGTGACGAGAAGTACTTCTGAAGTGCTGAAGACAAACAGCGTCGTGAGACCAAGGAAGATCCAGAGAGCGGTTTTGAATCTGAAGCGATCGACGCTGGGCGCGAGCTGCGCGGAAGTTGCCATTATTCTCCTTCGAGTGGGACGGATCTGATGAGGAGCGACGCAAGAGCGAGGGGCGCTAATTCTCAGCCCGCCTGGGCAGTAGCGGCCATTTGATGGTGTCTTTTTTCTGGGGCCAAGGGCATGCTTACGGCAATTCGCCCACCGCCTGCATCCCGGTTCATGACTTCAACCGTGCCGCCATGAGCCCGCGCCACCGCATCGACAAACGCGAGGCCAAGACCATGCCCGTCCGAAGTCTTTCCTTTTACACGCCGAATGAAGAGATGCTCCAGCACATCGGGCTCGAACCCGTTGCCGTCATCTTCGAACACCAGGTATGCCGTTTCGTCTCTGCATTGCAAAGAGATACTGACACTCGATGCAGAAACGAGGTGTTTCAGTTCGTTGTCGAGCAGGTTGGCGATCATACGGTGAACGAGACCTTCATCGCCGACCACAATGATTCCTTTCTCGTTACTTAATCGGATGTGCAGCCCTTTTTCCGTCATCGATGGTTCGTAGAGATCGACCATTGTCTGCAGAAGCTGGCTCATATCGATTTCAGTCACTGTGAGGCGGAGCGCGTCGGCGCGGGCCTCGGCAACATCCAGCGACTTGTTGAGGAAATCTGTGAGTTGGTCGAGCTCCTCGATGGCCGAGACGATCGGTTCCGCAGTCTCTTCACCGTTCATGGCCGCCAACGACATCTCAAGTTTTCCACGAATTGCTGTCAGCGGGCTCCGCAGGTCATGTGCCAACGCATCGGTAATGGTGTGCAGCTGATGCATCGAGCTTTCAATGCGATCGAGCATGCGATTAAGCGTGTGGGCCAGCTGGCTGACCTCGTCGTTGCGTTTGGTTGTCGGCACTCTGGCGGTGAGATCGGAATGGCCTATTCTCGAAGCGGCTTCGGTAATGCTCCGAACGTGGCGCAACATGCGCCGGGTAGTGAGGAACACAATGCTAAACCCGAGCAGCACAATCAGCAGCCATAGCAGGAAGAAGCGTACGCGCAAGCTTCTCAGCACCCGCAATTCATCCCGCTCAGAAAGGCCAAGATAAATGTGGCTGCCGTCTCCGATGCGAAGGCAGGCCACACGAAAGGGCACGGAGAATCCGGGGACGCGCACGTCGGACGGATGTTCCGGGGGAATCTCAGCTGAAAAGATCGCTTTCAAGTGATCCTGGCCGCTTCCCGCACCAACCCAGAGCTTGAGAGAACCATCAATTCCGGATTGAAGAAAGAACACCGAATCGCTGGTACCGCTGCCTGAAGCAAGTTTGTTAGGCACTTCTCTAGCCGCCAGCTCCGCCACTTCTCCCACTACGCGGCCATAGAGCGCATCATTCGGTGTCCGCTCAGCGACATCGCCAAGTACTTCCACCTCGCCCGACAACCACGCATCGCTACGGCGCTGAATGTCGCCGGCGACAAAGCTTTGCAGAAAGACGAAGACCACCATGGTCCCGCACGCAAACGCAAGAGTTGCCCATAACGAGATGCGCCATGCTGCGCTGCGCAAGGGCGGCTTAACGGTCTTTAAGGACATATCCTACGCCTCGCATCGTCCTGATCAGCGGCTGTTGCCCGGCGCCATCCACTTTGCCGCGCAATCGATAAATATGTACGTCCACCACGTTCGTGTCCGGTTGAATGCGCATCCCCCAGACCTGGTCCAGGATCATCGAACGCGTCACTACGCGGCCCGCATTTCTGCACAAGTATTCCAGCAGTACAAATTCCTGTTGAGTCAATTGCAGAGCCTGTCCACTGCGCGTAGCCTCTCTCCTCAGCAGGTCCAGTTCCAGATCGAGAACACGCAGGCGCGTTGCCTCGCTCGCTTGCGGGCTGTTGCGCTTCAGCAGGTTGCGCAACCGCGCCAGCAGTTCTGCTAGCGCGAACGGTTTGGTCAGGTAGTCATCGCCGCCTTGTTCCAGCCCGCGCACGCGATCGTCCACCGACCGCCGAGCCGAGAGAATCAGCACTGGCGCCCTGAGGCCCAGTTCGCGCAGGCGCAGAATCAGGCTGATTCCATCCCGGTCCGGCAATCCAAGATCGACGACCAGGATGTCAAATTGGCTCTCGACGGCAAGTTGCTCAGCAGTTTTTGCATCTGGCGCAACTTCCACTTCGTATCCCGCTTCCTGAAGCGAGCGCCGGAGGAATCCTTGTATATCGATTTCGTCTTCCACGAGCAATAGGCGCATAGCGCAATCTTAGAGCATTGATGTGACACCTTTTTAGACACGTCGGATTCGACTCCGTCACTGAATCGCGCGCGGTCTTCACCCAAATGACGATCTTGTCATCGCAGCGTTTCGGCCGCGTCATCCGGCTTATCCATCGGTTTTGACGAAATGTCCCGCGGGAAGGCATGTCGATCGCCATGCCTTGTCTGGCCGTCTGCTATGGCTGAACTTTTGGTCCCTTGGGTACGTGAGAAGTAAACCGCTTCAGGATGAATTCGCGGACTAGGTTCGCTGCCGCATCTCCGCCCGTATCCGCCAGGCCATTCAACAAGACCAGCGAAGCGCCGCGGTCAGAAGCCGGATAGTAGAGATTCGAAATGGCGCCGGCGGAAAAGTTGCCAAGCACATTCGAATAGTTTGGCCGCCACCTTCCATCGTCGTCTCTGGTCATCACAGCGGCGGATATCGCATACAACGCGCGCGACCCGATACTTCCGTTTCCTTTATAAAAGTAACCTGGATCCTGGTGAAAGATCGCAGGGTAAACAGCCCTGCTCAGCAGATCGGCCGAAACGTGAGTTGCCAGGGCAGCGCCGTATCGCTTTCCATATCCCTCAATTCCACTTCCATACGTAGGAAAAATGTTCTCGTATTGTTCCGCGCCTGCAATCCCCGCCACCGCGAGAAACGAAACTGGATCAAAAGTTGACCGAAGGCCCAGTTGAAGTTTCTGCCGGGCCTCCATCGGCGGCGCGGTCCAATCGTAAGAGCTGTAAAAATTCGGGAAAATCCCAACCACGCGCTGCTTCACCGCGATCCGCACCTGCTCCTCCGCCAATTCCTCCTTGCTTCCACTTACCGTGATGCTGGTGGATCCGCCAAAGACAGCCAAAGCAATCCGAGGAACAATGAAGGCCTGATACGCTCGCAAAGGAATTGGGGATGAGGTGAAATTGCTCATACCCTGACCCGAGACCGTGATCTTGTAAACAGCCGGCGGTAAGGCTGTGAACGCGAACTGACCATCGTTGCCGGACAACACGGTCCGGTTGTTGAAACCGGCTGGACCCGACAGGGTCACGTTCGCACCTTCCACGACTTCTCCGTTTGTATCCAGCACCGTCCCGGAAATCTCCGCGGCGCCAGCCCGCTGCGGGACATCCGGATCGACCTGGCTCCCAGCCTGTGTGGGCAAGGGTGCATCGGGAAGGGGGCTGCGATTGACGGCGGGATTCGAGGACTCCTGAGCTCGGGCGGTTGGGTGCGCCATTGTGAGTAAAGCAAACAGAAGAAGGATGCCGGTCAAGGAAAACCACCCGATCGCCGGCGGGATTCTCGATGCTCGGTCAACCTCTGTTCGTATCCAAGCCCTTGAGTCACCGTCTAATCGTCGCGACGGAATCACGAATACAACGGCAATAGCGCAGCGCCGTAACCTCATGCATTATCTGACCCGCAAATTGATCAAAATGGCAGCCTGACCCAGCCGAGAATGAAGAAATCGTCATTCTCCACCGCGCTGACCGATCAATATATAGGCGTTTAGACTTAAGACGGGCACACGCCTGCTTCTCTATAACCGGCTCGCGTATTCCGTTCGGAACTTCGATCGCGCCAATCGATCCATATGGTCAATCGCGGAAATTTGCTAATCGATCCAGCGCGTGCCGCGGCCTGCGCTTCCTTGCTGAAGACCTGGTTCACTCTGCCGGCTCGGCCACCGGCAAAGGTGGAATGCGGTTTCTTGTTCAACCTTAGTCACATGATTCTGGTACTCGCCGTACTCGCATTGTTCTTCTTTCCGGGTTCTTCATTGCTCTCCCAGGAGAATTACGCTCGAAGCCCCCGGGATCCGGGCACCCTGCGACATGGAAAGCTCCCCGGACCATCCACAGCCACCCGGCGACAAACACTTCAGGAATATCTCCGCGGCTCGCTTCTCGCCCACTTTATCGAAGTCAATAATCACCTCTATGCGCTTACCGCACTTCGGACAAATGAAGGAGTAGTTGGGATGGAATGCAACATGGGAAACGAACCGCACGGTGGCCAGATTATAGGCCTGCGGGCTCTCCCTCGCCACCTCCCCTGGCGGGCGAGCAGTACGCTTACCTCTTCGCCTTCCGGACGGGGATCACCAAACCCGCTGGACGGTTGCCGGTCGCATTGACGTGTTGAAGCACTGCGGGGCGAGCTTTCGACTGCTTTTTCTGAAAACATGATCGGCAAAGCACTTGTCTCCACGCGCAATAGCATGGATCCATCCTCTCTGTCAGCTAAGTGGACATTGCATTCGCTACGACCACGGGGCAAATCATCTACTGGCGACATGACGTTGAAGGATGATTTCACAACTTTTCTGATTCTTGCCGTAACATTCGATGCCCCAGAATTTACCCAGTCTAAGTGGGCTGGTTAAAGGGGGATTTGCACTTCATGATTGCGCATTTAATAATGCACTCGAATCGCGGGAGCTAGAGCCTCGATGTGACGGGCATCATATATGCGAAAGCTATGGAAGTTGGATCATTTGCCAACGGTCATCTCATCAAGGGCCCGTTAGCTGCTCCTTTTGGCAACGGCGCAGAGGGATTATCTATGGAGCAAGATGCGTCCGCATTCGTTGCAGATCGCGAGCTGATTCAAACACTGGAGAAACGATCACAGCTAGTTTTTTGCGGCGAAGATCTGGTTCTCTTCCGCCAGGGAGAAGCGCCCAATGGTCTTTACATTCTCCGAAGTGGAGAGGCTACCCTCGTCATGAGGTCGGAATCGGGGGAGGAAGTAATGTGTCTCCGTGTCGCCGCCAGCTCACTGATTGGGCTGCCTGCAATTGTCGGGAATAAGCCCTATACCTTAACTGCAACGGCTCGGCAAGGAGCCGAGGTCAAATTCGTGACTCGCGTCGATTATGAAGACCTGATACGTGCGGAACCATCATTGTGTTTCAAGCTGTTGGAAGTGCTTGCAGCAGAGGTCCGGGCTGCACGGAATGCGCTCCTTGCGATCTAAGGTCACGGTCTCATT
>Ga0316363_10001771_pt1 | contig 17896 bp, 14 predicted proteins | sample Sb_taG_3_FD_200459 | JGI IMG/M metagenome (GOLD analysis project Ga0316363, IMG submission 200459) | Peat soil microbial communities from Weissenstadt, Germany - Sb_50d_a_PC metaG (v2) (version 2) | ecosystem: Environmental > Terrestrial > Soil > Wetlands > Peat | place: Germany: Weissenstadt...
GCCGGTGAAGACGGTCTGCCCGGCTTCGGAAACCACCTTCTCGGGGATGGGGGCGTGGTCCTGGTAGACGCGTAGGGCCAGGTAGCCCAACACCGCGAACCCGATCACGAAGGTTAGGATTACCCCCTGGAACCACAGCGGAGAGATCACCATCGGCCGACGCCGCCCGTTCGCCATCGCAATACCCCCGACGAGAGTCGATCCTCAGAGCCGCATCATTCATTCATGGCCTCATGCCTCCGGCAACCCGGTCACTCCGTGCGCGGCTCGAGCAGGGCAGCGAGCCCGGCGGATGGCCCGCCAACTTCCCCTCGCTCAGTCCACGTCCTTGTACGAGAACTTCTTGCGGACCTTGTCCGTCGGGTGCGGTTGGCCGCCGACCTCGACGTACGGGTACACGAAGTAGTTCAACGGCTCGCCGTCCTGCTTCGGCACCAGTGTGAGGTCGCGGCCCGTGCTGAAGGCCACCCGGTCCTCGGTCAGGTTGCCGAAGTAGTACTCGTTCATCTTCGGATCCTTATTCGCCTCGGAAATATCCACGGGAACCCAGCCCTTGCCCTCGGCGCGGAACTTGGCCCAGCAGTGGTAGCCGGCCACCTCGCCGCCGCCACGCTTCTGCGGCAGGCCGAAGCCGATCTCGAACTTGGCCGGGATCTTGTTGGCCCGCGCCAGCGAGATGAACAGGCTATGGAAGTCGGTGCAGTTGCCGCGCTTGTTGTCGCACGCCCATACCGAGTCGCCACGGCCCCAACCGGTCCCCGTCTTGTCGTACTTCATGTGGCCGTTCACGACCTCGTACAGCACCTTCGCCGCCGCCGTGGGGTCTTTCGGCAACGTCCGGTCCTTGAGCAGCTCCAGCGGCTTGCCGTCGAGCGGCACGAGCTTGTCCGGCTGCAGGAAGCGCTTGACGAGGTCAGCGTCCGCACCGTCCTTCGCCGCGCCCTTCACCTCGCGGCGCGTCACCCGGTAGGTGCGCAAGAAGGGCACGGTGCCGTCCTTGTCGGCAGCCGCCTCGAAATACAGGACCGTGTTGCCGTACTGCGGATCCTTGCCCTCCTTCGCCCCGGCGGGCAGCTCTTCCGCGTCGCACTTGACTTCCTGGTCGTCGTTCGCGGGCGGCACCGGCAGCCAGACTCGCGCCTTCTCGCCGGGCTTCAGTCCGGTGACGGCTCCGGAATAGGTGAAAAGAAAGGTGCGCTTCTTTGCCGTGGGCTCCGCCGCGCACAGCAGCGGCAGCACCGCCAGCAGCGCCGCCGGCAGAGACACTCGGATCGCGAATCGCATGGTGAGGTCCTGAGAGAGGGCCGTCAGGGATGCCGTTACTTCTTCAGCCCAGCCGGCCGAAATTGGTCCGGCGCGAACTCGGGATTGATCTCGACGTCGCGGTAGTAGTAGGCCCCGATGAGGCCGTCCTTGCCGCCGGCCACCGACCCGACCTGCAGCCAGGTCTCCTTGTCGATGTACACGGTCTGCTCGGTGACGCCGTCGCGCTCCGGTTTGAGGAAGCGCGTCCGCCGCAGGACCCAGCAGGGGCGATTCGCCGCCCACGCGACGCCCTGCACCCCGAGGTACTCGACGTGCAGCGCGTCCTTCTTCTGGGCCGCCTCCCAGTCGGCGAGCAGTCGGGCCAGGCCGTTGTAGACGCCGAACTCCTTGATGGTGAAACGCCCCGAGCGGCGGGCGGCCTCGCCGTCCACGTCCTCAACCGCCAGGCCGTCGTGGTCCAGGCGCCCCGCGGCCTTCGCCATCCAGTACCACCCTTTCGTCGGACGAGCCAGCACCCTGTCCTGGTTCTCCCCAGCCACGTAGAGCGCCCGCTCGGCCCGGCGCGATCCCGTGTCCCATTTAAGAAAGACGCTGAACGGTTTCTCCCGGAAGGCGACTTCCATGACTTCGCGCGGCTCGAGCTGCCCGGCGATGCGCTCCTCCTTGGACATCGTCAGCCGGTAGCCCTTGACGTCCCGCTTGTAGCGGAGCAGGCATTCCTTGAGGAACTCGGTGGGCCGCTCGCCGGCCAGGCGCTCCATGTCCACGGCGTCGGGCAGCGGCTTGTGGTCGTCGCTGATGACCGGGAGCGGCCGCTCCGGAGGGCGCGCGCCGCTCCGCGCGGCCGACGGGGCGGCACTCAGCAGGTAGCAGGGGACCAGGCAGAGCAGCAGGGGGCGCATGGCATGGCCTCCGTTCCCCGGCGGGCAGGGACGACGTGCCGTCACTGTATCCAATCTCGGAACGGCAGACAACCGGGGCCGGCCTACTCCTGCGCCCTCGGCATGGACCCCGAGCCCATGGGCGGAGGGACAAGGAACACGGAGATCGACTTCCCGAGGAAGGTGGTCGATCCCGAATCGTCGGCGGTCACATTCAGCGCGATCCAGTTGTTGACGAACGGGTTGGTGAGGCCCGCGAGGCTGAAGACGAACGACCCGGAGGTGGTCGAGCCACTCTGCCAGGCCAGGGCCGCAGTCGTCACTCCCGTCCCTCCGTCGGCGGTCAGCCAGGCCTTCATCGCGCTCGACGTCGCCAGCGAGGGCGGGGTGACCATGCCCGACACCTTCAGGGTGTTGCCGGCGCCGAGCCCGGATTGCTGTCCGTCGGAGGGCGGTGGGGTGAGCAGGATCGCTTCGCTGGGGACCGGCAGCGCCTTGTGCGGCGCCTCCGCGAGTTGTGTCGGCTGTGGGAACGAAACTTCGACCTGGACCTTGACCACGGGGGAGCTGGAGTTCTCCACGAAGGGCCTCCTCGGAACGTCATGGGGTCAGGGGAGCGGTTTCACGACGACGCAGCGGAACGACGCCGCGCCGCCGATCACGTAAATCCCCGGTGTGCCGCGCGGGTTGACCGCGGGCACCGGGGCGGGCAATTTCACCTTCAATAGAGAGTCCGTTTTGGCGATCATCTCGGGGTAAGGGACGCGGCCCACCAGCGCGCCGTCGAGGAAGAGGGTGGCGTCGTCGGCCGTCACCGCCACGGCGAGTCGGCGCCAGGGTTCCGGCCCGCCCGGGGGGGCCGGGTCGCGGGTGAGGACCGAGCCGATGAGCTTCGTCCCCGGCTCGCGGAACCGGCAGCGCGTCAGGGTAAGTGAGGCGGCGTTGGGCCGGTCGGCCAGGCCGTACAGGCAGAAGAAATGGTGTGGCCGCTCGCCCTCCGCCAGCGTGTCGTGGGCGAAAAAGAGCCCCGCCTCACCTTGTTCCACGGGCAACCTGCGCAAGACCTCAGCCTCGAGACGGTAGGGCGGCCGTGGCGCCTCGGGCAGCAGCTCGATCGGGGTGAAGGTCACGCTCTTGACGATCAAGGGCAGGTTCGGCTCATCGACCAGGGCGACGCGCCCCGCCTCCAGGGGCCAGCGGTGCCAGAGCGGACCGCGCGTTTCGCCCACTAATTCGATCTCCTCGCGCTCCGCCAGCCGGTCGAGCCGCGCCTGGAACTCCCTCGGCCACGGGAGCGGCGGCGGTAGCCGGTCGAGCGCCGCCTGGAACTCTCCCGGCCACGGGAGCGGCGGCGGTTCGGGGTCGCGGCGGAAGGGCCTCGCCCCCAGGAGGACCGCCGCCGCTGTCAGGGCACAGAGGGCCACGCCCGCGAGGACGGCCGCCCGATGTCGCCAGGCCCGCCGCGCCGCCCGCCGCGGCCAACCCTCCGGCCGCACCAGCGGCGGCTCGCCGTGCAGCCAGCGCGCCAGGTCGTCCGCCAGGGCCCCGGCCGAGGCGTACCGCCGCGCCGGGTCCTTGTTCAGGCACTTCAGGACGACGGCCTCCAGGTTGACGTCGATCCCCTGCCGCAGCCGGCTCAGCCGCCGCGGCTCGTCGCTGTTAATCTTGTGGACCACTGTCTCGTAGCGGCCGCGGAAGGGCCGCCGGCCGCTCAGCAATTCGTACAGGATCACCCCGAGCGACCACACGTCCGTGGCCGGGCCGCTGGTGCCGACGTGCTTGCCGGACTGCTCCGGCGCCATGTACGCCGGCGTCCCCAGGCCCCGGCCGGTCCGCGTCAGCACTTCGTCGGCGTCGAGGATCTTGGCCACGCCGAAGTCGGCCACCCAAGGCTCGTCCCCCTCGTCGAGGAGGATGTTGGCCGGCTTGAGGTCGCGGTGCAGAATGCCGTTGTCGTGAGCGTGCTGCACGGCGCGGGCCACCTTCTCGACCAGGGCGACGGCAGCGCGCGGGTCGGCACCGAGGCGCTTGACGTGGACCGCCAGGCTGCCGTGGCGGGCCAGCGGCATGGTGAAGTAGTGCTGGCCATCGATGGTGCCGGCGTCGTGGATCGCGATGATGTTAGCGTGCCGCAGCCGGCCGGCCGCCCGGGCCTCGCGCTGGAAGCGCAGCACTTCCTCGCGCTCCGCCGCCGGCCCGGACAGGATCATCTTCAGGGCGACGAGGCGGTCGAGGCCGGGCTGACGGGCCTTGTAAACGACGCCCATGCCGCCGCGGTCGATCTCCTCCAGCAATTCGTAGGGGCCGAAGGTGCGGCCGGGCGCCTCCCCGACCTGGGGGGGCGTGTGGGCCGCGCCCGAGACTGGCCGTGTGGTGGCAAGGGAGGTGGACGGCTCGCCAAGCGACGAGGGCGTGAAGCCGGCGTTGGGCGTGTGCGTGCTCATGGGGTCACCACGGGGTGGGTCAGGTCCACCCCTTCATTATCACCGCCCCGGAGATGCGATCAAGAAGGAATCATTTTCTGATCGAGCGGAACTGGACAGACTATCAGGAGCTTGAGGACCGTGCCGAATCGCGCTTGGCGAATTAGCCCCGGCGCACCTGCGCCAGGGCGCGCAGCAATTCGTCCAGCTCGAACGGCTTGGACAACGCCGCGGCGAAACCCATCTCGGCCATGCGCGTCTGCTCGCTGCTGCCGACGTAGCCGGTAGCGGCGATCACCGGCACCTCGCGCAGGCGCGGGTCGGCGCGAAGCAGGTTGAGCAGGTCGTAGCCGTCCTGCTCCGGCATGCCGATGTCGGTGATGATGACGTCGGGCGGGTCGGCGCGGGCCAGGGCCAGCGCCTGCGAAACGCGCACCGCCTGGCGCACCTGCAACCCCTTCGCCTCCAACAGGCGCGACAGCACAGCCACGGTGTCGGCCGAGTCGTCCACCAGCAGCACGCGCAGCGGGCCGAGATCCACCGAGGGCGGCGCCGGAGCCGGCGCTGGCGCGGGGACGATCGGGAACGTCACGCTGAAGCTGGCTCCCCCCCTGGGGGCAAGGTTGACCGCCTGCGCGTGCCCCCCGTGCAGCTCGGCGATGGTCCGGACGATGCTCAGTCCCAGGCCGAGGCCGCCGTGCTGCCGCCGCGACGACGAATCGGCCTGGCGGAACGGCTCGAAGACGTGCGGCAAGAACGACGCGGCGATGCCGGGGCCGGTGTCGCTAACGCGCAGCACCGCCCGGCTCCCCTCGCGGCGCGCCTCCAGGGCGACGCGGCCACACTCGGGGGTGAACTTGATAGCGTTGTCGAGGAGGTTGGACGCCACCTGCCGCAGGCGCACCGGGTCGGCCAGCAGCAGCGGGAACGAGTCGAGGGTCACGTCGAGGGTCTGGCCCTTCGCTTCGGCCCGGGGGCGCAGGGCGGCGGCGGCGGCGCGCAGGCACGCGGGCAGGTCCACCGCCTCGCGATGCAGCGCCAACTTGCCGGTGTTGATACGCGCCATGTCGAGCAGGTCGTCGATCAGGCGCGTCTCCTGATTGAGACTGCTTTCCATCGACTCCAGGACGGGCCCCACCGTGGCGTCGCTCTGGTGCCGCAGCTTGAGCAGGTCGATGGCGGCGCGGAGCGGGGTGAGCGGGGTGCGCAGCTCGTGCGACAGCGTGGCCAGGAAGCGGTCCTTGGCGGCGTTGGCCTCGGCGAGGCGGTCGTTGGCCCGCGCCAGCTCGGCGGTGCGCGCCTTGACGCGCTCCTCCAACTCGTCGTTGAGCTGGCGCAGGCGGCGTTCGTGCTCGGCGGCCAGGAGGCTCGCCTGCCCGTGCTCGATGGCGCGGGCGACCGTCTGCTTGAGGTGCTCCACGACGCACGGCTTGACGAGGTAGTCGTAGGCGCCGCGTCGCATGGCCGCCACGGCCGACTCAATGGTGGCGTAGCCGGTCAACAGCACGCACACCGTCCCCGGCCAGACGCGCCGGACCTCGCTGAGCAGGTCCATCTCGGGGACGCTCAGTTCGGTCAGGAGGACGTCGGGAGGGTTGGCGGCGCAGTCGCGCAGGGCCGCCCCCAGCGCCTTGGCGGTTTCGACCTGATGGCCTTCCTGGCGCAGCAGGGACGACACCGTCCCCAGCACCTTCGGTTCGCTGTCCACGACCAGCACACGCGCGGCCCGCTCGGGCATGTCCTGCCACTCCTGGGTTGTAATTGCTCAGAGTCTCTGGGTGAATCTCAACAGCGCGTGGCGCAAGTCATTCATTGAAAATGAGTTACGACCGCTAACATCAGGCATGATTGTATTTTCTACTAACCTTCTGAGCAATTACCCTGGGTTGACCTGATTGCCGAGAGTAGGTCCCGCCTGCCGGGCGGGATCCTCTGCCGATCCCGCCTGCCGGGCGGGATCCTCTGCCGGTCCCGCCTGCCGGGCGGGGCCCTCTGCCGGTCCCGCCTGCCGGGCGGGGCCCTCTGCCGGTCCCGCCCGGCAGGCGGAACCTACTCCACCGCCCGCAGTTCCGCCACGAAGACCATGCCCCCGCCGACTCGCTTCTCCCCCCGCAGGTTCCCCCCGAGGCGCCGGGCGATCGCCTTGGCCAGGGCCAGGGCCACGCCGTCGTCTCCCTCGCGCACCGCCACGAAGGGCTCGAACAACCGCGGCAAGAGTTCGTCGTCCGGGTCGGCCCCGGCGTCCTCCACCTGCAGCCACACCGCCGTGCCCGCTCCCTTTCCCGTCCGCAGAGTGACGACGGCCGGACTCGGCGGCGCCGCGGCGGACGCCCCGCGCAAGAGGGCGCCGGCCAGGCGCTCCAGGTCGAGCGCCGTCCCCTGCACCAAGGGTAGCCCATCCTGGAGTTCGAGGCGAATGCGATCGCCCAGGGCGGGGTCGGCAGCGGCGGCCCGCACGGCGCGGTTGAGGTCGGCCGGCTGCCGCGGCGGACTCCCCTTGTAACAGACCTCCTGCAGCCGGCGCACCATGTTCCCCGCCTCCGCGACCTGCTTGCGGACCTCGGACAATTCCGGATAATGGTTGGGCGTCAGTCCTTTTTGCTTCAGGGCCGCGACCTGGAGTCCGAGGGAATTGAGGACGTTGTTGAACTCGTGGCCGACCAGGTTCGTCAGGTCGGCCAGGTCGCGGAAGTGAGTCTGCTCTTGCCGATCCGCCTCCTCGTGGAAGAGGCGGAAGGCCAGGTGGTCGGCCAGGTGCGTGAGCAGCGCTTGGGCCAGTGCGGCGTCGGTGGTCCGCTTGTGCAGCGCCAGGGCCAGGGCCCCGTAGCGGCGGCCCTCCCAGGCGACCGCGCCGCCGTGCAGGAAGTGGTCCGGCAGGCCCAGCGCCGTCGGGGCGGCCACCGCGCCGACCGGGCCGGCCTGTTCCGCCCACTGCGTCAGCTGCGGCCGCAAGGCGCCGTGCCAGTCGGGGCGCGGGTGCCCCGCCTCGTCACCGACGGCCAGCTTCCCCCCCTCCGGGCCGGAGAAGAGGGAGGCGGTCAGGGGCGCGGGCCAGAGCGCGGCCAGCCCCGCGGTCAGGCGCTCCGCCCGTTCGGCCGCCTCGCCGCCCTCGCGCAGGACCGACTCCGCCAGCCCACGCCCTTCGGTGAAAAGCGCGACCGCGTCCCTCCGCTTTTTCCTCACAATGGGCACTCCTATGCGCAGCCGAGCGACCCCCGCTTCCCATCCTAGCGAAGGCGACTGAACTCGGGAGGGAAAGCAGGCTGGGTACGGCGAGCGCCGGCGGCCTGGCGTGACCCCGGGAGGGAGTGACAACCCGCGCGACGGGTGAGAACCTCGGCTCGACCGCATCAAATGGGGAAGAGTATTGCATTCCTTGTGCCCATTTCCGCGGAAGGGGAGCCGGCGTGGTTGGGTGGGGCTGCGCCGGAGCGGTGCCGAGGGTGGCAATCCCCCAGCCGAGCGCGAGCGGGACGGCCCACTTGGCGGGCGGTTTCACGAAGGCGCTCCTCCCGGGGTGAGGCGGCGAAGGAATCGCCTCAGTGTAGCGGGGAGGAAGGGATTCTCACAAGGGCGGATCAGCTCGCGTCTGGATACGAGCCGGCATCGCGCGCCGCCAGCGGCTGGAGGTGCTGGAAAAAAGTTTCCTTCCACAGCCCGGCAACTGCCTCGCGGATGGCCTCGGGAGTTACTTCAGGAATGACGACCAGGCCGGGCTCGGCGTAGAACGGGCGGCCGTGCTTGGTGCTTTCGTCGAGGTCCTGTTGGAGGCGAACCGGGTCCGAGAAGTACAACTTGTAACTGGGACCACCCGACAAGCGCACGACCACGTCGGGCAAGAAGCCCTTCGCGGCGTGCTCACACTCTGCGCGGTCGTCGTACCAATCCGGGAAGGCGATAGTGAATGTGTCCACGTCAGTGGCCATGACAGGCTCCTGCTCGTTCGGGCGTCACACGGGGACCAGGACGATCTGCCCCAGCGCTCCCTCGTATTCGGTCAAGGTCATTGGCATCGCGGGGACGACCTCGTAGTGATGCAGATCGCGGCCGCGCTGGACAATCCGGAGCGTCTCGGGAACGGACGTCACCCGATGGGCACCTCCGAACTTCTCCAGGCCGTCGGGGCGGTCGAAGACCGATACCCCGTGGGTCGTGCGCAGAAGGCCGCTTGCCGGGTCAACCTTCACGTCAGCGGTTCGGGGCGTAAGGCTGTTCCCTCCCCGATAGTACACGCGGTCGGCCATGACGCGCTCCCCGGCTGCCCGCCCTGTTCGCCGCATCAGCGCGGCGTTCTAGCACCAGACTTCGCAACTCGGCATGGGGCGCGATGCTCACTTGTGCGATGGCGTCCTGATCCCGAGGTCGTCCATGAGTGCGGTCAGTGTCGTCTGCCGCAACTGGGCCAACCGCGCCAGCGCCCGAAGTCGATCGACGTTCCGCGCCTCCTCCTCGTCGGTCAGGCGGAGGAGTTCGGCGTGTTCCTCCGGCGTGAGCGCCTCGTCGCGCCGCTTGTCGATCAGCTCCCGGTATCGCCGCCGCGCATCCTCTGCCATTCCGCGGTTGATTTGTTCGAGCAGGTCCGATTCCTCTCCGGCCAGCGTCGGTGCGACCCGTCGCGCGCGCAAATGCAGAACATCGCTAACGAATTGGTCCAACTCTGTGGCAGGGAGCTGCTCGACCGCTCGGAGGAGGTCTTTGGCCGAAACCTGGGCCTCCAGATGAAGTGTTGGCATCGTCAAACTCCACTGCCATTCTTCTCCCCGGCGTCAAAGGCGGGGGAAAGCAAAGTGTTCCCAGCCCATTGTAACCGATCAACCGTTCCGCAACATCCACCGTGGCAGTTCTGGTGTCATGAGGCCGGCGGTTCCTCGCCCAGCCAGTGCTCGTCTCGCTCGCGCTTCATCTCCTCGATGATCTCGTCCATCCCGACGTACCGATGAATACGGTTGGCGAGGATTCTCGCGAAGGCCTCCTCGCGGCTGATCGGGCCGTCGGGGACTCGCACCTCCACTTCCGCCTCCTCTGGAAGGGACACCCCTTCCGGCAGTACAACGACGTTGTTCTTCACGACCCCCTTTACGCGCTTCATGGCCACGTCCTCCAATGGGGCAGCCGGCACTTGTCCGCCCCCTATTCGGATACTATCACGCCTGCCGCAGTTCGCGTAGGTTGCCTTCCAGCACGCCGATCTGGTTCTCCAGGTCGGCCACGAGGTCGCGCTGCTGCTGCACGATCTCCGGCGGCGCCTTGCTCGTGAAGCTCTCGTTCTGCAACTTGGCCCGCGTCCCTTGCAAGTGCTTGTGCTTCTCGGCGAGCTGCTTCTCCAGCCGCTTCGCCTCCGCGTCCACGTCGATCAGGCCGCGCAGCGACACGTACGCCTCGAAATCCTGATGCACTGTGGTCGCCGACTGCGGCGGCTTCGCCACGGCCGGCCCGCACTGCAGTTTGCGGACGCCGGCCAGCGACGAGATGAACGCGGTCAGCGCCCGGAAGTCGCCCGCCACCGCCTCGTCGCAGCGCACGAACACTTCGAGGCCGCTGTCCTTCTTCAGGTCGTAGCGGTTGCGCACTTCGCGCACCGCCCGGACCAGATCCTGCATGCGCGCGATGCGCTTCTCCATCGCCGCGTCCGGCCACGACGGCGGGAACGACGGCCACGGGGCGATCACCACGCTCTCCGCCGACGGCTCCGGCGCCGGCAGGCCGCGCTCGAACGCCGTCTCGCCCAGCGCCTGCCAGATCGACTCGGCCACGAACGGCATCACCGGATGCACCAGGCGCAGGATCGTGTCGAGGACGCCGGCCAGCACCCGCTGCGCCGTCGGCCGGCTCGCCGCGTCGCGCAGCCGGTCCTTGCTCATCTCGACGTACCAGTCGCAGAACTCCGACCAGGTGAAGTCGTAGACCGTCCGCGCCACCTCGCTGAACTGGTAGCCCTCCAGGCTTTTCGTGACGGCCGCCGTCGTCGTCGCCAGGCGGCTCAGGATCCAGCGGTCCTCGATGGGCAACTCCTCGATGCGCAGGGCGCCGGGGGTGTAGGCTTCGAGGTTGAGCAGCAGGAAGCGGGCCGCGTTCCACAGCTTGTTGGCGAAGTTGCGGCCCATCTCGAACCGCTCCGAGCCCTGCTTCGCCGTCGGCAGGTCGGGGTCCGGCTTCGGCCACGGTCCCCCCGGGCGGAACGGCTTCTTGCACTCCGGGCAGGTGATCTTGCGCGTGCGCATGTACATGTGCTCGCGCTTGACTGCCACCTGGGCGCCGCAGTGCGGACACACGTTGGACACCGGCAGCTTGCTGTCCTGGTTCTCCGTCGAGAGGTGAACCATGCCGAAGCGCAGGGCGTCGGTGCCGTACAGGTCGATGATGTCGAGCGGATCGACCCCGTTGCCCTTCATCTTGCTCATCCCCTCCCCGAAGGCGTCGAGGATCTTCGGGTGGATGTAGACGTGGTGGAACGGTACCTCGCCGACGTTGTACAGTCCGGTGATGACCATGCGCACCACCCACAGCGAAATGATGTCGCGATTGGTCACGAGCACGTTGGTCGGGTAGTGGTAGCGCATCTGCGCCCACTCGGGGTTCTGCGGCCCCGGCGGCTGGTCGGGCAGCGCCGGGCCGGGCCAACCGAGCGTGGAGTGCGGCCACAGCGCCGAGCTGAACCAGGTGTCGAGCACATCGGGCTCTTGGTTGAAGTGTTCGGCTTCCAATGCCGAGACAATCTCCTTGTCATCCGCGTTGAGCACGCACACGTACCAGGGGTACGTCACGCGGCGGAGATCTGGATTCTGCTCATCTGTCTCGCTCAGCGCAATGGCGACACGGCCTGCCGTTTCCCATGCCCGGAGGCAATCTTCAAGCGCCTTGAGTCGCTTCGCGTGATTGATTGCCTCGGTTGGGGTGTCAAAACCCACCATGCCTGGATATGTCCACACCGGAATGCGGTGGCCGTACCACAACTGCCGGCTGATGCACCAGTCGCGCTTCTCGCCGAGCCAGTCGAGGTACGCCTTGGCGTAGCGCTCGGGGAAGAACTTCACCTTGCCCGACGTGACGGCGTCGGTCGCCGTCTGCGCGAAGCTGGGCTTGCCGTCCTCGCGATCGCCCATCTTCACGAACCACTGGTCCGACAGGTACGGCTCGATCGGCGTCTTGCTGCGGTCGCTGTACTTCAGCGAGATGTCGCGGTCCTCGCGCCCCTCGAACAGGCCGAGCGCCTCCATGTCCTCAATCACCGCCTCGCGCGCCTTGTAGCGGTCCAGGCCGGCGTACTTGCCGCCGTTCTCGTTGATCGTACCGTCCGGGTTGAGGAGGTTGATCATCGGCAGCCGGTGCCGCTGGCCGCAGGCGTAGTCGTTCGGGTCGTGAGCCGGCGTCACCTTCACGCAGCCGGTGCCGAGCGCCGGATCAACCAGCAGTCCATCCGCAATGATCGGGATGTCGCGGCCCACCAGCGGGATCGTCACCATCATGCCGATCAGGTGTCGGTAGCGCTCGTCGTTCGGGTGTACCGCCACGGCCGTATCGCCGAGCATCGTCTCCGGCCGCGTGGTCGAGAAGCGGACGAACTCGTTTGTCCCCTTCACCGGGTACTTGAAGGTCCAGAAGCCGCCCTTGATCGTCTCCGAGTAGGTCTCGTCGTCGGCCACCGACGTTTGCAGCTGGGTGTCCCAGTTGACGAGGCGCTTGCCGCGATAGATGTAGCCGTCCCTGAACATGTTGAAGAACGTCTGCCGCACCGCCCGGGCGCACACCGGGTCGAGGGTGAATCGCGTCCGGGACCAGTCGCAGCTGGCGCCGAGTTGCTTGAGCTGGTTGAGGATGTGCGCCCCGTACTGGTCGGTCCATCGCCAGATGCGCCTGACCAACTCCTCGCGGCCGAGGTCGTGGCGGGTCTTGCCCTCCTCCTCGCGGACGCGCTTTTCCACCACCGCCTGTGTGGCGATGGCGGCGTGGTCGGTGCCGGGCATCCACAGGGTGTTGTAACCCTGCATGCGCCGCCAGCGGACCAGTACGTCCTGCAGCGTGTTGTTCAGGGCGTGGCCCATGTGCAGGGCGCCGGTTACGTTCGGCGGCGGGATGACGATGCAGAACGGCTCGCGACTCTCGTCGGGCCGACTGTGGAAGTAGCCGCGCTCGTCCCAGAAGGTCAGCCAGCGCTGCTGCGCCTCGCGAGGGTCATATTGCTTGGGGAGGTCGGTTGGCATGATCGGGAATCCTCGACCTTGGCGGGCCGCTTGCGGCTTAGCGCTCGCTTGACAAGGGTGGCGCGAACGCGAAACCGCAAGCGGCTAACCCTTCGTTTCCTCATCCTTGAACAGCTTGTACTCGATGCTATCCACCAGGGCCAACCAGCTGGCCTCGATGATGTTCTCACTCACGCCGACGGTGCCCCACACGTCGCTGTCGTCGCGCGACTCGATGACGACGCGCACCCGCGCCGCCGTCCCGGCCTTGGCGTTGACCACTCGCACCTTGTAATCGACGAGCTGCATCTCGGCCAGGCGCGGGTAGAAGGGCAGCAGGGCCTTGCGCAACGCCCCGTCCAGGGCGTTGACCGGGCCGTCGCCCTCGCTGACCGTGTGCATCACCTCGCCGCCGACGCGGGCCTTAACAGTCGCCTCGGTCACCGGCTGCCCCTGGCGATCCACCTCGACGTTGACGCGGTACGACAGCCGCTCGAACATCGAGCTGTACAACCCCGCCGCCTTCTTCACCAGGAGGTCGAACGACGCCTCGGCCGCCTCGAACTCGTAGCCCTCGTGCTCCAGGCCCTGCACCTGGTTGAGGATCTTCACCATCAGCACCTTGTCGGTGTTGATGGCGTACTTCGTCGTCTTGGCCAGGATCGTCGATTGCCCCGACAGCTCGCTGACGAGGAAGCGGCGCTCGTTGCCGACCAGCGCCGGGTCGATGTGCTCGTAGCTGCGGCTGACCTTGGCGACGGCGTGCGTGTGCATGCCCCCCTTGTGGGCGAAGGCGCTGGTGCCGACGAACGGCTGGCCGGGGCGGAAATTCATGTTAGCGATCTCGTAGACGTAGCGCGACGCCTCCGTCAGCCGTTGCAGGCTGCCCGGCTGCAGCACGTCGTGGCCATACTTCAGGGCGAGGTTGGCGATGAGACTGACGAGGTCGGCGTTGCCGCAGCGCTCGCCGATGCCGTTGATCGTCCCCTGCACCTGCGTCGCCCCCTGGCGCACCGCCGCGAGAGTGTTGGCCACGGCCAGGTCGCAGTCGTTGTGCGTGTGGATGCCGAGGTCGCAGCGCAGGGCGGCGCGGACGGCGGCGACGCGCTCGGCCACCTGCTCCGGCAGGGTGCCGCCGTTGGTGTCGCACAGGATGACCACGGCCGCCCCCGCCGCCTCGGCCGCGCGCAGCGTCTCCAGGGCGTACTCGGGGTTGGCCTTGTAGCCGTCGAAGAAGTGCTCGGCGTCGTAGAAGACCTCACGCCCCCGCGACCGGCACCAGGCGACCGAGTCGGCGATCATGCGCAGGTTCTCTTCGAGGGTGGTGCCGAGCACCTCGCGCACGTGCAGGTCCCAGGTCTTGCCGACGATGGTGATGACCGGGGCCTGGGCGTCGAGCAGCGCCTTGAGACAGGTGTCCTCGGCGGGCGAGACGCCCTTGCGGCGCGTCATGCCGAAGGCGACGACGCGGGCGTGCCGCAGCGGCAGCTGGCGGACTTCCTGGAAGTACTCGAAGTCCTTGGGGTTGCTGAGCGGGTAGCCGCCTTCGATGAAGTCCACGCCGAGTTCGTCGAGGCGGCGCGTCAGGAGCAGCTTGTCGTGCAGCGAGAAGTTGACCCCCTCGCCCTGGCTGCCGTCGCGCAGCGTGGTGTCGTAGATGTGGAGGCGCGTCATGGTATGTCCCGGCAACAAAAAAGCCCCGAAGCGTGCGCCTCAGGGCCGGGTCCGATGCTCTAGGGTGTCTGCGGTGGTTCCCGGCGTTAGCCCTCGCTCACGATAACGACCTCGACGGCGCGCACTCCCTGCGCCACGTGAATCACGATGCCGGTTGGGATGGGGCCGGAATCGCCACGCCTGGGCTCCTCAACAACTGACTGTGTTGAATGTAATCTAGGCAACCGGGAGGCGAATGTCAATCGGGCAGGGCGGGGTCGCGCTCCGCGCCCGCGGCCGCTTGCGGCTTCGCACGACCTGCGAAGCCGCAAGCGGCCGCGGGATCAGGCGGTCGGTGTGGCGGGGGCGGCCGGGGCGGACTTGGCGGCCTGCTCCTTGGCGTACAGCAGGCGGGCCAGCTGTGACTTTTTGCGGGCCGCCATGTTCGGGTGGATGACGCGCTTGGCGGCCGCCTTGTCCAGCTTCTTGGCCGCCAAGGTGTATTCCTTGCGCAGATCCTCGAGCGTGCCGCCCGACGACGTCGCCGCCACCTTCTTCAGCTGCGTCTTCAGCGCCTTCATGGTGGCGCGGTTGCGCAGCCGCCGCTTCTGGTTCTTCCGCAACTGTTTCTTCGCGCTACGCGTATGAGGCATGGATTCACTCCGCTGTCATTCCGATTCGCAGGATTTCTCTTTATAGGAGGCGGCGCCAAGGACGGCAAGGCGGACTCAGTTCTCCCCGTCCTTGTAGCCGCGCTTGAACGGCGCCGGGTCGATGACGTCGGGGAAGCCGTCGCCGTCACTGTCTTTCAGGCACTCCAGGTCCAACCCGTACGCCTCGCGCACGTTGGTCAGGGCGTAGGAAATGATCTTGTCGCCGCGGACATTTTCGACCGGCCCTTCGATCTTGCCCGGCACCTTGAAGAGCCACTCCGGGTTGAAGCGCTCGTAGCCGGTGTCCATCCCCTGCACCAGGAAATGTTCGCTGATCTTGCCGTCGCCGTCGATGTCGCACGGGATGCGCTCGGTCTGGTACAGCACCAGGCTTTCGAGGAACTCGATCAGCAGGCGCCGCTCGGATCGTCCCAGGGCGGCGTACTTCTTGCGCGACTCCAGCGCCTCGCCGCCGTGGCGGCGGATGACGTCGTCCAGGTTCAGGCTGGCGCCGTCGTGAGCGTAGGGCGCCGTGCTGCCGACGCCCCACAAGGGCAGGGTCCGCCATTTCTTGATGATCGTGCCGTCGAACTGCATCTGGTAGAACGCCTCGCCGACGTCGTGGTACTTGAAGTCGCTGTAGATGCCGCGCACCGTGAACGCCTTCCGCCGCGGCAGCCACGTGTCGCCCTTCTTGTCGGCGAGCATGACGAGCTTGCCTTCCAGCCGCTCCGTCTTGTCGTTGTAACCGACCTGCATGTCGAAGAGGCGGCGGTCGCCGGCGTGCTGCCGGGTGTAGTCCTTCGCATTCGGGTTGGCGGCGGGCAGGTGCCAGTCGGGGACGTGGCAGCTGGCGCAGCCGACCGCCTTGAACAGTTTCTCACCCTGGGCGACCTCCGGAGTGATTTGTCCGCGGCCGGGGGCTGGGTGGTTGAGCAGATACCACTCGCACATGTCGAGATCGCCCTCGGTGATCTCCTCGCAGTAGCCATCGCGGTCGGGGTCGTCCTTGCTGATGCCGGTCGGGCCGCGCACGGCGCCGCGGTCCTTGCCGGCGGCCGTCACGCATTGCAGGCAGCCCGCGTTGGACACCTGCGCCCAGCCGTCGCCGTCCGGGTCGTTCAGCGTCGTCGGGTCGAACGCCTGCAGGCCACTGTGGATGTCGAACGGCGTGGCCGTGAAGGCCCGGATGGTGGTCGAGACGGGCGGGCGGAAGGGCATGTAGAGGTGGCCGGGGCCGAAGCACTGCACCTCGAACTTGTAGCCGGCCACGCCGGGGAAGTTCAGGTTGCGGGCGAAGGCGATGCGCTTGCCGTCGCCGTCCACGTAGATCGGATTCAGGATCGGGTTCAGGTTCGGCTTGCCGGACCCGTCCAGGTCCTCGAAGCTGCCCAGGTCGATGTCGAATCGCTCGCCCTCCATGCCGAAGGGCAGATTGCTGAGGACGCAGCGCTTGCCCTTGGCCTCTTCGAGGCTGATCCAGCCGTCACGGTTGGTGTCGGCAATGGCCATCGCCTCCAGGCGGATGTGCTGGCCGATCATCTCAACGAGGCCGGTGCCGAACATGTGCGGGGTGTTGCGCCCCTCGCCGCCGTTCTTGCTGATGTTGGCCCCGGCGCCGCCGTCGCGATACGGCGTGTTGTGGCAGATGCCGCAGCTGTTGACGTGGCTGCGCGACATCATCTTGCTGGCGCCGTCGGGCAGCAGCAGGCCGTCGAGCTTGCCGGCGTCGCCGTAGACGCCGTCGCGCTCGCGGAATTCGCGCTGCGTCAGGCTCCAGCCCCACTTGTAGCCGAGGAACGGATCGACCTGCTGCAGGTACATCGAGCCGCCGGGCTTCTTCGGGTCGCTGGTGTGGACGACGCGGATGCGCGGGATCTTGATCGACAAACCGGAGAGGTCGTGCGGCGTGTCGATGGGGTTGTCGAGGGAGTTGCCCGGCCGCTCGCCGAGCTGGGCCGGGGCAAGGGTGCTCCACAGCAACCAGCCGCCAGCGGTGAGGAAGGCGAAGGCAGCGACGGCAGCGATGCGCTTGTTCATGTAATCAGTCCCCGAGAGACAAGCGGGCGTTCGCTTCGACTCCAGGGTGATGAGTTTACCCCCGGCGGGAGACTGCCGCAATCAGTTTTCCAGTTATTGACTCTGTTTCAACTGTCAAGGGAAAACGCCCCTATCGCGGGCTTTTTCAGAATCGGACGACGTCTCCCCTCCTCCCTCCGTCGCCCGCCGCCGTGCCTTTCTGCCCCTTCCGGCCCTTTTCGTTGGGTGACTGGGGGCGGAGAGAATCGAACTCTCTTCCAAGGTGTTATGAGCACCCTGCTCGGCCATTGAGCTTCGCCCCCGGAGCATCAGCCATCGTATTCACTAACAGTGGAAGCGCCAAGCAGGGCAGTCAATTGGCACGGAATGGCCTTGATTCAGTGCCAAACTACCCCTTCTCCCGTTATACTGGTCCCATTCTCACGGTTCGCAGGGCGGAGAGCCATTCGCCCGTGACAAGCTGTCTGCGCGGAAGGATGACCGAGGTGGGATCCGTTTACGACGAGTTCGTCCGCGAGCTGGAAGGCTGGGAGCGGCGCTATGCCGGCCGGCCCCGCGAGTTGCTCGTGCGCCTCTTCCTGCTCGCCCTGGAGCGCGAGGAGATCGTCTCTATTGCCTACCGCGAGTCGCTGATGAGCGCCCGCCTGGCGGCGATGCCGCTGCCGCCGGAAGCCCGCGAGCTGATCGGCCACGCCCTGCTCTGGGCGTGGAAGGACGAGGAGATGCATGCCCTCTACATCCGCGGCGCGATCCTCAAGCTCGGCGGCCGCGTGTTGTGCCTTCGGGCCCGCCTCAAGCAG
>Ga0316363_10001773_pt1 | contig 17886 bp, 17 predicted proteins | sample Sb_taG_3_FD_200459 | JGI IMG/M metagenome (GOLD analysis project Ga0316363, IMG submission 200459) | Peat soil microbial communities from Weissenstadt, Germany - Sb_50d_a_PC metaG (v2) (version 2) | ecosystem: Environmental > Terrestrial > Soil > Wetlands > Peat | place: Germany: Weissenstadt...
GCGCGAGTTCACCGCCATCATCAACCCGCCGCATGCCACGATTCTCGCGGTCGGCGCCGCGCGCCGGCAGGCGGTCGAGATGGCGAACGGCGGCGTTATCTTCGTCAGCATGCTGACGGCGACGCTGTCCTGCGACCATCGCGTGGTTGACGGTGCGCTCGGCGCCGAACTCTTGGCCGCCGTCAAGGCGCTCATCGAAGCCCCCGTGACCATGCTGGTTTAGTTTGGCGGAGTTGCGCGTGAGTTATGGGCTCTATGAAGCGCCGTTCGCCGTCCTTTGGTTGGCGTGGCTCGCCTATTGGATGGTCGCCGCAGCCAACGTCAAAGCCGTCAGGCGCCGGGAGGCTTTCGCCACGCGCTTTGGCCACGTCGCGCTATCGGTGCTGGCTGCTGCGCTGTTGGCCTTTCCGGATCGGCGTTTGCCTTGGCTCGACCAGCGCTTTCTGCCGCCGACCATCATCGCCTATTGGCTCGGCTTGCTCATGCTCGCCGTCGGCATCGCCTTTGCCGTGTGGGCGCGCCGTTATCTTGGCCGCAACTGGAGTGGCACGGTCACCGTCAAGCAGAATCACGAGCTTATTCGCAGCGGCCCTTACCGCCTGGTCCGTCACCCGATCTATACCGGCTTGCTGTTGGCGATCCTGGGAACCGCCGTCGCCTTCGGCGAGTGGCGCGGCTTGCTGGCCTTCGCATTGCTTACTGGTTCGCTGTTGCTCAAACTGCGCGTCGAAGAGCGCTTCATGAGCGAAAGCTTTCCCAAAGAATATGCTCGCTATCGGGCGGAAGTGCCGGCCTTGATCCCTTGCATCGGCCGCGTCCGCGCGACCAACAATGTCTCGGGCTGAACGTTGCAGGAGAGAATCATTGCCGGACCAACGAACTGACGTGCTGCTGGCCGGGCCGTCGCGGCCCGTCATTACCAGAGGGCTCGCGGGTTTTACCGTGCACAACCTGCCGGCCGCCGATCGCGACGCATTGCTCGCTTTCGTTGGCCATGTGCGCGCCATGGCGGTCACGGCGATGGTGCCGGTCGACGACGCCTTGCTCTCGCGCCTGCCGCATCTCGACATCATCGCCAGCTTTGGCGTCGGTTACGACCATATCGACGCCCACGCCGCCGCCCGGCGCGGCGTGATCGTCACCAACACGCCCGATGTGCTCACCGAGGAGGTCGCCGATACCGCGCTCGGGCTGCTGCTGTGCACGGTGCGCGAGTTGCCGCAGGCCGAACGGCATCTGCGCGCCGGCAAATGGCGCGAGCGACACTATCCCTTGAGCCGGGCGACGCTCCGCAACCGCACCGTCGGCCTGGTCGGCATGGGCCGCATCGGCGCCGCCATCGCGCGGCGGCTTGAAGCGTTCGGCGTGCCGGTCGTCTATCATGCGCGCCAGCCGCGGCAGGGGGTTCCCTACCGCCATTATCCCAGTCTTATCGACATGGCGCGTGCCGTCGATGTTCTCATGGTCATCGTTCCCGGCGGCGCGGCGACGCGGAATATGATCAACGCCGAAGTGCTGGCGGCGCTCGGCCCCGAGGGTATTCTCATTAACGTGGCGCGCGGCTCGGTGGTCGACGAGCCGGCTTTGGTCGAGGCGCTCAAGGAGCGAAAGATCATGGCTGCCGGGCTTGACGTATTCGCCAACGAGCCGGAGGTGCCCGCGGAATTGCTGACGATGGAGAATGTCGTGCTGTTGCCGCATGTCGGCTCGGGATCCCTCTTCACCCGCGAGAAGATGGATCAGCTCGTCGTCGACAACATCCTCGCTTGGGCTGCGGGAAAACCGCCGCTGACGCCGGTGGCCGAGACGCCCTGGCGGGCGTGGCAGTAACTCACTCCGCGGCGAGGCGGACTTCCGGCGCGGCGGCGCGCACGTCGGCGTCGACGTGCTCCTCGAACTGCACGAAGTTCTTCTGGAACATGGCAACCAGCTTGCGCGCGGTCTGGTCGAACTCGGCTTTGTTCTGCCAGGTCTTCTGCGGATAGAGCAGGTGCGGCTCGACGCCGGCGAGCTGGGTCGGCACGGCAAAGCCGAAATACGGATCGGTGCGGAATTTAACGTTCTTGATCGAGCCATCGAGCACGGCGCCGAGCAAGGTGCGCGTCACCTTGATCGGCATGCGGCGGCCGACGCCGTAGATGCCGCCGGTCCACCCGGTATTGACGAGCCAGCAATCGACACTGTGCACGCTGATCAGTTCACGCAGCAGGTTGCCGTATACCGAAGGATGGCGCGGCAGGAACGGCGCGCCGAAACAGGTGGAGAATTCCGGCTGCACGCCGACCAGGCCCTTCTCGGTGCCGGCGACCTTGGCGGTGTAGCCGGAAAGAAAATGATACATCGCCTGTGCCGGCGTCAGCTTGGCGATCGGCGGGATGACGCCGAAAGCATCGGCGGTCAGGAGTACGATGTTGCGCGGCTGTCCGGCGCGGCCGGTCCGCGAAGCGTTCGGGATGTATTCCAGCGGATAAGCGGCGCGCGTGTTTTCCGTCTTCGAGTCGTCATCAAAGTCGCAGCGGCGCGTATCGGGTTCGAACACCACGTTCTCGAGCACGGTGCCGAAGCGCTGCGTCGCGGCGTAGATTTCCGGCTCTGCCTCGGCGGAGAGCCTGATGCACTTGGCATAGCAGCCGCCCTCGAAATTGAACACGCCCTGCGGACCCCAGCCGTGCTCGTCGTCACCGATCAGTGTGCGCTTGGGATCGGCCGACAGGGTCGTCTTGCCGGTGCCGGAGAGGCCGAAGAACAGCGCAACGTCGCCCCCAGGCCCGACATTCGCCGAGCAGTGCATCGGCATCACGCTCTCGGCCGGCAGATAGTAGTTCAGCGTGGTAAACACCGATTTCTTCATCTCGCCGGCGTATGAGGTACCGCCGATCAGGATGATGCGACGGCTGAAGTCGATCGCGATAACGGTCTCGCTGCGCACGCCGTGGCGCTTGGGATCGGCCTTGAATGAGGGCAGACAGAGAATGGTGAAATCGGGCACGTAGTGCGCAAGCTCGGCGCGCTCCGGTCTGATCAGCAACGCGCGGATGAACATCGAGTGCCAGGCGAGCTCGTTATAGACGCGAGTCTTGATGCGGTATCTCGGATTGGCGCCGCCGTAGAGGTCCTGGGCGAACAAGGTTTTACCGTCGGCATGGGCAATAAAATCGTCGAACAGCAACTGGAATTTTTCAGGCGCGAGGCGGCCATTCTTCTCCCACCACACGGCTTTTTCGGTCTGTCCATCGGCGACGACGAATTTGTCCTTGGGGCTGCGGCCGGTATGCGCGCCGGTCTCGGCGCAGAACGCACCGCCCTGAACGAGGCAGCCTTCGCGGTTGGCGATCGCGTGCTCGACTAAAGCTGTGTCAAGCAAATTCCAGTGCACGGCGGCGAGGTTTTTAAAGCCGAATTTTTCGGCGCCATGCGCGCCATTCCGCAGACCGCTTTCCTTCACGCTTGCCTCCGCAACTCGTCCGGCGTGCCGCCACCGTGTGACGCCGAATTCGCCCACCTGCTGCGGGCGTGCGACCCTATATCGGGCATCCTAGCATCTGCCAAGATGGACTCCCACCTCGAGGCTAATCGGACAAGAACGCATACGTTCCCGCGTTGCGGCGCAACAAACAACGGCATTTATCAAACGCTTGATCGAGCGGCAGCGACCGTACCCCGGTGCGCCTATTGGGCCCGCGCCTTGGCAGCCAAATCCACCACCACTTTTCGCAACTGCGCGGCGGTGGTGACGCGCTCCGGGAACGGCAAGCGCAGCGTGGCGTCGCCCAGCGCCAGATCGAGCCCCTCAGGGTCGAGGCCGGTCAGCCGCCATGGCCTATCTTCGGCGCCGCATAGCTTGACCGCGTAGAGCCGTACGGGTTCGGCATGGTCCGCATTCATGTGCGCGATCGCGTCCGCTTCTGCTTCGATCAAATCCTCAGCGCCGGTGATGTCCGTTATCACCTCGTCAGCTTTGAAATCTGCCGCGCGGCCGAACCCGGCATTCAGATGGGCGGACACGACGGCAAGCCGCCAGAACGAAAAATCGCCAAAGCCGGCGTAAAGCTCGGATTTCGGGTGGCGGGCAAGGAACCGGCGCCGAACGCGAGGTTCCTCGCGATCCTCGCGTCCGATCGGTGCAAAAGTGCCGAGCACTGTCAGCCGCGGATAGGCGAGCGGGTCGCCCTTGCCCGCGGCTGCGAGCAGCAGCGAGGCGCGGCCGTCGATCTCGAGATTGGCGGTGTGGGTGGAAAGCCGGGAGACCAGGATGAGCGGAGAGCCGTCGGTATCGGTGGCGACGTTAACCAGCGAGGCGAACGGATGGCCGCTGTGACGGTCGATAGTCCCAAGCGCGCCGGCCCGCGTCGTCCGCAACAGCGCCTTGGCGACCGATTTGGCGTCGAAGTCCGCCGCCGGCGCGTTTTCGGGCAGGCGATTCGGCATGAACCCCGGTAAAGCGGCCGCATCGTCGGCTTTTGCCATTTGTTTTCTCCGGTTGCGCCTCTGTCGCAGTAATTGCCCCGATTTTGCCTTGTCTGGTCACACTTCCGCCCCTACATGGGTTTTCAAAGGCTTAGGGGCCGGGGCAGATAACGCTTGCGGCCGATTCATGCTAGAAGGCCGCCATGCCGACAATCGCTCTCGTCGATGACGACCGCAATATCCTGACCTCGGTGTCCATCGCGCTCGAGGCCGAAGGCTATCGCATCACGACGTACACGGACGGTGCCTCCGCACTTGACGGCTTCAAGACGGCCCTGCCGGACCTCGCCATTCTCGATATCAAGATGCCGCGCATGGATGGCATGGAGACGTTGCGGCGGCTGCGGCAGAAGTCGGACCTGCCGGTGATCTTCCTGACCTCGAAGGACGAGGAGATCGACGAATTGTTCGGCCTGAAAATGGGGGCCGATGACTTCATCCGCAAACCGTTTTCCCAGCGTCTTCTGGTCGAGCGGGTAAAGGCTGTTCTGCGCCGCGCCGCGCCGAAGGACGGCGCCGCGCCGAAGGAAGCCGACAGCAAGGTTTTGGAGCGCGGACTGCTGCGCATGGACCCGGAACGACACACCTGCACCTGGAAGAACGAGCCGGTGACGCTCACGGTCACCGAGTTTCTCATCCTGCAGGCGCTGGCCGGCCGCCCGGGGGTGGTGAAAAGCCGCAACGCATTGATGGATGCGGCCTACGACGACCAGGTGTATGTAGACGACCGAACCATCGACAGTCACATCAAGCGGTTGCGCAAAAAGTTCAAGGCAAGCGACGTGGAATTCGATATGATCGAGACGCTTTACGGCGTCGGCTATCGGTTCAAGGAAGTCTAAGCGCTGGTTGTGCGCAACAGGCCATGGACTGCCGAGTCTTGGACCACCGATCCAAGCGCTGAGCCAGGGCCGCTGACTGGGACGGCTGGCGTGCGGTAGTAATGGCGTCCATGCCCGCGAGAAGCGGGGCATGATCGGAACTCCGGCAGACCACGTGCTCGATCGAACCGCAGAAATCGCAGGGGCCGCCACGGAGACCCACGCTTCGACCCAGGTCGAGGGCCCGATCGAGGCCGCCGCCATCGATGAGGCCCCGCCTGTGCGGCCCCACGGTCTCGCCAGGATCGGCGGCTGGCTGCAGCGCGCCTGGCAGTTCTTCATCGCCCAGAGCTTCTCCAGCCTGACCCGGCGCATCGTCTCGCTCAACGTCGCCGGGCTTCTCGCGCTGTCCATCGGCATTATCTTTCTTTCCCAGTTCCGCGCCGGCCTGATCGACGCGCGCGTTCAGAGCCTGTTGGTGCAGGGACAAATCATCGCCGGCGCGATTGCCGCCTCGGCGACCGTCGAAACCGATTCATCGATCACCCTTGACCCGGATAAACTGCTCGGGCTGCAGCCGGGCGAAAGCTACGGACCGTCCGAAGAAGCGCTTTACGGCATCAATTTTCCGATCAATCCGGAGCGCGTCGCTCCGGTGCTGCGGCGCCTTGTATCGCCGACCAAGACGCGCGCGCGCATCTATGATCGCGACGGCGTGCTCTTGGTCGACAGCCGCAATCTGTTCGGCCGCGGCGACGTATTGCGCTTCGACTTGCCGCCGCCCAACGCCGAAAAGCCGGGTCTTTTCGAACGCGCCTTCATTGCCGTGCGTCGATGGCTCGGCCGCGGCGATCTGCCGCTTTATCGCGAGCTCGGCGCCGGCAACGGGCGGGGTTATCCCGAGGTGGCGCAGGCCTTGAATGGCCAGAATGCCAGCATGGTGCGCATTAATGACCGCGGCGACGTGATCGTTTCGGTCGCGGTGCCGGTGCAGCGCTTCCGCGCTGTGCGCGGCGCGCTCATGCTGTCGACCCAGGGCGCGGATATCGACGACATGGTGGAGGCCGAGCGGCTCGCCATCCTGAAAGTCTTTCTTGTTGCCGCCGCCGTGACCATCGTGCTCTCGATCCTGTTGGCCGGAACGATCGCCGAACCGGTGCGGCGGCTGGCGGACGCGGCCGAGAGCGTGCGCCGGCGAATCCGGTCGCGTGTCGAAATCCCGGATTTTACCCGCCGGCGCGACGAGATCGGGCATCTGTCGGGCACGCTGCGCGACATGACCAACGCGCTCTATAGCCGCATCGAAGCGATCGAAAGCTTTGCGGCCGATGTCTCGCACGAACTGAAAAATCCGCTAACGTCACTGCGTTCGGCGGTCGAGACGCTGCCGGTCGCCAAGACCGACGAGAGCCGGGCGCGGCTGCTTGCCATCATCCAGCACGACGTCAAACGGCTCGACCGCCTGATCTCCGACATTTCCGACGCGAGCCGCCTCGATGCCGAGCTACAGCGCCAGGAGACTGCGCCGGTCGACCTCGCGAAGCTCCTGAGTACGCTGGTTGCAGTTGCCAACGAGGTCAAACGCGACGACGGCGTCAAAGTCACGCTCCGCTTCGAAGGCGGCGGGATGCGCACATTCCAGGCGCCCGGCCATGATTCCCGCCTCGGCCAGGTCGTCGACAATCTGATCGAGAACGCGCGCTCCTTCGCCCCGTCGGGCGGCACGGTGCGCATCACCTGCCGGCGGCACAAGAGCAACATCGAAATCTGCGTCGATGACGACGGCCCGGGCGTGCGGCCCGACGCGCTGGAGAAGGTGTTCGAGCGTTTCTACACCGATCGGCCGCATCAGGGCTTTGGCCAGAATTCCGGCCTCGGCCTTTCCATTTCCAAGCAGATCGTCGAGGCCCACGGCGGCGCGATCTGGGTCGAGAATCGGATCGGTATGCCGGGCGCGGACGGAACACCGACCGTGCTCGGCGCACGCTTTATCGTGCGCCTCCCGGCGATGTGATGGCGGCAGGATCGACGACCATCCACGCTTCCGCCGTGCTGGTGGGTGCGCGCGCGGTAGTGATCCGCGGGCCGTCGGCATCCGGGAAATCGCGGCTGGCGCTCGAACTGATCGAAGCGGCCCGCGCCGGCGTCTTGCTCTTCGCGCGACTGGTCGCCGACGATCGCGTCCATCTTGAAATTGCCGGCGGCCGTTTGCTGGCGCGCCCCGCCGCGGCGCTGGCGGGCCTGATCGAAGTGCGCGGCGTCGGGCTGCTGCGGATGGCTCATGAGCCCAGTGCGGTTGTCGGGTTCGTCGTCGACCTCGCCGCGGCGGATGCCACACGCTTGCCGGAACCCGACAAGCGCAAGGCCGACATCGACGGTATTTTAGTACCGCGACTTGCTGTCGCACCCGGCGCGGCGGCCTTGCCGCTCGTCCTCGCCTTCATCAAGTCATCCCAAGAAAGCTGGATTTAAGCGTTCCATCCGTGCCGATTCCGACCTCCTCCCGGTTTTCAGATTGCAACAGGCCCCCTCAGAGTTGGTTGGAAATTGGTAACCTTAACGCCAGTAAACTTACCCTGTCGTCCCGCTGCCGTGGCCGGGTTCACTTCGGGTCGTGGCGGTGTCGGGCATTCGACTTTGCGCTACCGCAATGCAACATCCCCCCGAATCCGCCGAGAATGCCTCTTGCGCTTGGGCTTCGGATGGTCAACATGAGCACCCTTTCGTGCGGTGCAACCGGGACGCGCCCGCGGGGACTTTCATGATTGGTGTTGTGCTGGTGACCCACGGGCGGCTGGCTGTCGAGTTCCGCGCAGCCTTGGAGCACGTCGTCGGGCCGCAGGGTCAGATCGAGGCGGTCACCATCGGTCCTGACGATGACGTCGAGGAGCGCCGCAAGGACATCATCGAAGCGGTGAAACGCGTCGACAGCGGCGACGGCGTCGCCATCCTGACCGACATGTTCGGCGGCACGCCGTCGAACCTCGCCATCTCGGTCATGAGCCGGCCCAAGGTCGAAGTGCTCGCCGGTATCAATCTGCCGATGCTGGTCAAGCTCGCCAAGGTCCGCGACGAGTGTCCGCTGGCGGAGGCGGTCGCCGCCGCCCAGGACGCCGGGCGCAAATATGTGACCATCGCGAGCCGGGTACTGACTGGAAAATGAGCGCACCGGCGCAGCGCAGCGACGAATGTGGGCCCGAGCAGCCGTTCCGCGACGGCGCCATCGTCCGCCAGCTGGCCATCTGCAATCGCAAGGGACTCCACGCGCGGGCGTCGGCCAAGTTCGTGCAAACGGTGGAAAAGTTCGACGCCGACGTGCGCGTCATGCGCTGCGGCGAGACGGTCGGCGGCACCTCGATCATGGGCCTGATGATGCTGGCGGCGTCGCCCGGCACCTCGATCACCGTCGAGGCCATCGGCAAGGACGCGGCCGAAGTCATCGATGCCTTGACCGCTCTCATCAACTCGCGTTTCGGCGAGGACGACTGATCGCCGCCCCGTGAGAATTTGCCGCGGCCGCGACTTTGAGATCGGCGACAAGACTTCGATGGGCCGCGTGCCGCTCCTCCTCATCCTCGATGCGCAACAGCGCCGAGGGATGAACGGTGACGACCAGTTTCGTTCCGTCTTCCATATCGAACGGCTTGCCGCGCACTTTGCCGATGGTGACGGTGCGGCCGGTCAGGCTGCGGGCCGCGGTCACGCCGAGCGCGACGATGGTCGAGGGCTTGACCAGGCTGCGTTCCGCGTCGAGCCAGATCCTGCAGCGCTCGATCTCGTAATTGTCGGGACGTTTGTGCAGCCGGCGCTTGCCGCGCATTTCATGCTTGAAATGCTTGACCGCATTGGTGACGAAGGTCTCCTCCCGGGCGATGCCGGCGTCATGCAGGGCCTGGTCGAGGACGCGGCCGGCCGGACCGACAAACGGCTTGCCGGCAATGTCCTCTTTGTCGCCCGGCTGCTCGCCAACCAACATGAAGGCGGCGCGACGCGGACCTTCGCCGGGCACCGCTTGCGTAGCGTCGCGATAGAGCGGGCAGCGCGTGCAGTCAGCTTCGGCGGCGGCGAGCTGCTGCAGCGATTTGATCGGACCTGCGGGTTCCGTCGCCATGGGATCAGAATGCCTTCCCGCCGTTATGGCTCAAGCATAGACATAAAGGTATCTTTATGTCTTTAGTGCCGCGCGCCGACGGCCGGCAAAGAGGCTGCGAGCGTTGGCGAGCGCCATTCTAGAGAGCCCAAGCACTCCAGCGGATTGCCAAAGGAGCACCATGAGTACATCGGCCAAAGCCCGCACTTCGTCGCCGGACTATGTCGTCAAGGACCTCGGCCTCGCCGACTGGGGTCGCAAGGAGATCGCCATCGCCGAAACCGAAATGCCCGGCCTGATGGCGACGCGCGAAGAATACGGGACGGAACAGCCGCTGCGCGGCGCTCGCGTCGCCGGCTCATTGCACATGACCATTCAAACCGCCGTGCTGATCGATACGCTCAAGGCGCTCGGCGCCGACGTCCGCTGGGCGTCCTGTAACATCTACTCAACGCAGGATCACGCCGCGGCTGCGGTGGCGGCCAGCGGCACGCCGGTCTTCGCGGTCAAAGGCGAGACGCTCCACGACTACTGGGAATACACCCATCGCATCTTCGAATGGTCCGGCGGCGGCGGGCCCAACATGATCCTCGACGACGGCGGCGACGCCACCTTGCTGCTGCATCTCGGCGTCCAGGCCGAGGCCGACCTCGCCATACTCAACCACCCGACCAACGAAGAGGAAGAGGTGCTGTTCGCGGCCATCAAGCAGCGGCTGAAGCACAAGCCGGGCTGGTATTCCAGCATCGCCAAAGGCATCCGCGGCGTCACCGAGGAAACCACCACCGGCGTGCATCGGCTTTATCAGATGGCCAAGGAAGGCCGGCTCTTGTTCCCCGCCATCAACGTCAACGACAGCGTCACCAAATCGAAGTTCGACAATCTTTACGGCTGCCGCGAGTCGCTGGTCGACGGTATCCGCCGCGGCACCGACGTCATGATGGCGGGCAAGGTGGCAATGGTGGCGGGCTTCGGCGACGTCGGCAAAGGCTCGGCGGCCTCGCTGCGCCAGGCCGGCTGCCGGGTCATGGTCTCGGAGATCGATCCGATCTGCGCGCTGCAGGCGGCGATGGAAGGTTACGAGGTGACGACCATGGAGGACGCCGCGCCGCGCGCCGACATCTTCGTCACCGCTACCGGCAACGTCGATGTCATTACCCTCGAGCACATGCGCAAGATGAAGCATCGCGCCATCGTCGCCAACATCGGCCACTTCGATTCCGAGATCCAGGTCGCGGCGCTGAAGAACTTGAAATGGCACAACGTCAAGCCGCAGGTCGACGAGATCGAGTTCCCCGACGGCAAGCGCATCATCTTGTTGTCCGAGGGCCGGCTGGTGAATCTCGGCAACGCCATGGGCCACCCGAGCTTCGTGATGTCGTCGTCCTTCACCAACCAGACGCTGGCGCAGATCGAGCTGTGGACCAATGCCGGCAAATACCAGAACAAGGTCTACACGCTGCCGAAAGCGCTCGACGAGAAGGTCGCACGGCTGCATCTCGACAAGATCGGCGTCAAGCTGACCAAGCTTTCCGACAAGCAGGCGACCTATATCGGCGTCCCGGTCAGCGGCCCGTTCAAGACGGATCAGTATCGCTATTGAGTCAGCGATGCGCGCCGGCGGGGCGGCGCAACGCTCGCCAGCGCCCGGACTCAAGCTGCGCATTGAAATCGCAGCGCGTATCGCGTTATCTCATTGCCCGATGGAGAGCCTTTCGCCAGCAAGTCCGCCGGCCACCGTTGCGCGCGCCGCCACGGCTCCGGCCGTGCGCCCGGCGCCGGAACTCTCAATTGTCGTGCCGACCTTCAATGAGCGGACTAACGTTCCGATCCTGGTCGAACGGCTGTCGCGGCTGCTGCCTTCCGCCGACTGGGAACTCGTGTTCGTCGACGACAATTCTCCCGACGGCACGGCGGCGGTGGCCCGTGCTATCGGCGAAACCGACAGCCGCGTGCGCTGCATCCGCCGCTTCGGCCGGCGCGGTCTGGCCGGCGCCTGCCTGGAGGGAATGCTGGCCAGCCAAGCCCGCTACCTCGCGGTCATGGATGCCGACCTGCAGCATGACGAGGGGCTGCTCGTCGCCATGCTCGACCAGCTGCGCACGGGACGCGCCGATCTCGTCGTCGCCAGCCGCTATCTCTCCGGCGGCTCGGCGGCCGGCCTCTCGACGCAGCGCTCGCGCATGAGCCGCGCCGCGAATGCGCTGGTGCGGTTCCTCCTCGGCATCGACCTGACCGATCCGCTGAGCGGCCATTTCATGATTCGGCGCGACGCCTTCGAGCCGCTGGCCGCCGCGATCTCCTCACAGGGTTTCAAGATCCTGCTCGACATTCTGGCGACCGGGCGCGGCCGGCTGCGCGTTGTCGAACTGCCGTCGACGTTTCGCCAGCGCCAACATGGCGAGAGCAAGCTCGACAGTAAGATCGCGCTCGATTTTGCCGCGCTGGTGACGGCAAAGCTCACCAATAATGCCGTCTCTGCGCGCTTCCTCCTATACTGCGTGGTCGGCTTGACCGGCATCGGCATCCATCTCGGCCTGTTGCGCCTTCTGCTGGCAGTCACGCTGGCTTTCGGCGCAGCGCAAATGCTGGCCACCGTCGGCGCCATCACCTGGAATTTCGTCCTCAACAATCTGTTCACTTATCGCGACCAGCGGCTCTCCGGCTGGCGCTTCGTGACCGGCCTCATCCGTTTTCAGCTCATTTGCGCGGTGGGCGCGATCTCCAATGTCGGCATCGCCACCTGGATCTACGATTACCACAGCGTGTGGTGGGTCGCGGGACTCGGCGGCGCGCTGATCGGCACGGTGTGGAACTTCGCGGTGAGCGCCGCCTTTGTCTGGCGCACGCCTTAGAGTCGGTTTCGAAAATCATGAGGCGCGGGCAATCCGACGCGCGAGGAGCATGACGGAAGCGGCGTAGAGGAAAGCACGCGCTGAGTCGATGGTGGCCTCGAAGGCTTTTGCCAGTCTCCGATTGCGTCCGATCCAGGTGAAGAACCGTTCAACGACCCAGCGGCGCGGGTTTACAGCGAAGCCGATTTGGTCGGGATTTTTGCGCACGATTTCGACGGCAATCAACGTGGCCGTGGTGATCTTCTCCCCGGCATATCCGCTGTCGGCAAAGACGCGCTGAATGAACGGGAAGATGCGCCGCGAGACTTGCAGAAGCGGTCTGCCACCATCGCGGTCTTGGATGCTCGGCGGGTGCGGTTCAAGCACGAGGCCGCGCCCGTCGGTGTCGACGAGCGCATGGCGCTTGCGTCCATTGATCTTCTTGCCAGCATCATAGCCACGTGGTCCACCAGTCTCGGTGGTCTTGACGCTCAGGCTATCGATGATTGCCGCCGTGGGGACTGGCCTCACGGCCGACGCGTTCACTATCGAGTATGATCCTGGCGTGATTGATCTTCTCGAATCGACCTTCGTCGCGGAACTTCGCAAACCAGCGATACATCGTGCTCCAAGGCGGAAAATCGCTCGGCAACAGCCGCCATGGACAGCCAGATCGCATCACATAGAAAATGCCATTGATGATCTCGCGCATGGGCCAGCCACGCGGCCGTCCCGTGCTACTTGCCACAGGCAGGTGAGGCTCAATCACACGCCATTCCTGATCCGTCACATCCGTTTGGTATCGAGACGTATTGCGAATATGCTGCTTGCGGCTGGTTGGGGTCCACATGGCAACTCCGGGGTTTTGTCGGCACTCCCTTGGAATCACGTCGATGCCAATTACTCAAACCCGTTCCCAGTGGCGTCCATTTATACGAATCCTGTTCAAGCTCGTCGTCGACAGTTGTTCGCAATGGTAGAGCGCGGGTTACTATTGGAAATGCCGACAGTTATTGCGACGGCCGCAGGCGCCGATTGCCGCGATCTCCGCCGCGGCTTGCCCTGGCGCACACCCCCTGAACGGAGCTGATGCGGAAATGTTGGTGAAGACGATTGCCAAGTCCCTGGTGGACGAAGCGAGCACCGCAGCCCGTTCTCCGCACTTCCTGCCGCTTATATTGGGTCTCGCTTTTGTGCTGCGGGCAACGTTCGCCCTGACCACGGATTACGTCGCGCGTCCGGATGAGATATTTGAATATCTGGAACCGGCGCACCGTCTTGTCTTCGGACAGGGAATTGTGACGTGGGAATACGCCTACGGGATTCGTTCCTGGATCATCCCCGGCTTTGTCGCGCTGATCTTGAAATGCCTTGCCGCGCTCGGTCTCGACCGCCCGGACATCTATGTGCCGACCGTCAGGCTGGTCTTCTGCGCGATCAGTCTGTCGCTGCCGGTGAGCGTCTATCGGATCGCGCAGGCGTTGTTGGATGAAGGCGCGGCGCGGCTCGCCTTGGTAGGCACTGCGTGTTGGTACGAGCTGATCTTTTTTGCGCCAACGCCGATGCCGGATGCGCTGGGGGCCTATGCCTTCTTCGCGGCGCTGGCATTCTTATTCGGTCGTCCGGGGCGCGGTGTGGTCCTTGCTTTCGGTATTCTGGCCGGGTTGACCATCGCCTTGCGATTCCAACTCGCACCGATGGTCGGAGTGGCGATGCTCACCGCCGCGCTGCGCTGGCGTTGGCGCGGATGGCCGGCGCTCCTTGGATTCCTTTTGGTCATCGCAGCCGCGGGTGCGCTCGATGCCTACACCTGGGGACGCTGGTTCAGTTCCGTTATTTCCAATGTCGCGCTGCAAGTCTTCGCGCACGTCAGCGACGGCTTCGGCACCGCCCCAGGTTATTACTACCTAGTGGAGCTCGGCGTGCGCTCCGCAGGCTTCGGTTATCTCGGCGCATTAGGCTTGGCCCTGTCCTGGCGTAAAACGTCGCCACTCTTGATCATGGGCGCCGCCTATGTCGCCGCACTTTCTTTCTTTGGCCATAAAGAGTGGCGCTTCCTGATGCCGCTCGATCCGATCTACATCATCGGGTCCGCCGTGGTGTTTGCCACATATGGACGGCGCCTGCGCCCGCTCGTGGCGCCGGCTTTTGCCGCCCTGGTGGCGGCGATTTTTGTCGTTTGCACGGCAGCCGTGATTTTTGTCCTCGCCACGGGAATGAAGCTCGGGCGCAAAGACGTCCGCCAAGCCTACCTGACGTTGTCGCGACTCCCCGATGTGAGCGGCGTGATCGACGACAGCGGAGGAAATTGGCTGTATTTGGGAGGTTATTACTATCTGCATCAAGCGGCGCCGCTCTACCGCGACGATTTGCCGGCGACCAATATGGCCCGCGTGCGCCAAACACCGCAGCTTTTCGCCAGCCATTGGATCACGCATGCGGATGCTGCGGCGCCGGACGGTTATGTCTTGTTGGCGCGGAGCGGCAGGATGACGATCTGGCGTCGCAGCAAGGACCCGCCCGAAACGCTCATCGCCCCCGGCTACTCGACTCACGCCCCGGTTCCGTTCGATGGCAAGACAATAACGCCGCAGGTGACCCCGCGATGGCTCGGGTTGAGGCGGATATCGAGAACCGAATGAAAATCGTGTTGCACGATTGGGCGCCGTACACCGCGGCGCAGACGCACGAAAAGGAACGGTTCCTAAACGGAAGCACCGATAGATGTCGGACAGCATGCGAATTAGAGCATCGTAATACTGGCCGTTGAACCAAAGCGCGTCCACCCCGTATGTGACGGCAACGCAAACACCCGCAACAATCAAGAAATTCCTCACATCAACCTCCCTTAATCTCGGTTGAAGCCCTCGTCGAAAATCCTTTTGTAAAACCCAAAGCCGCGAAAAACGAGTGTCAGTATATACATTATAAGCAAGTCGCGGCTGCGCACCCGCTTGAAAGTCACCAGCATTGACTTTCAAAACGGCCTCTTAGAGCGCAATCGCTTCGGATTGAATCGATTGGCGTTCTCATATCTTGGTGCAGCATGATCTATTCGGAAAACCGGCCTCCACTTTTCCGGATCATGCTCTAATCCCCGGCGGTGCTGACCTGCGCGCCTACAGCCGATGCGCGCGCTGACGCATGGCTTTCGGCCGCCGCGACGCCGGGCGGCCGCCAAATCCCCGCCATCATCCCAAGCGCAGCGAGCAGCACGATCGCCCCCTCGGTCATGAAGCCGTACACATAGGGAAAGTCGCCGAACAACCACGCCGTCAGGTCGTTGGACGTGCCGGTCAGCAACATGAAGCTCGCGGCCAGCACCAGGCTGCCATAGACCCGCATCCGCCGGTCATTGATGACGCCGGCAACGACCAGCACGACGGCCGGCAGTACCAAGACGAAATGGTAGCGGCTGGTCATCGGCGACAGCGCCAGCATGGCGATCAATAGCACCGCGCCGTCGATAGCGGCATATTCCTTCTGGCGCGGTGAGATCAGCAAGAGCGCGGCCACCACCAGGGCGAACAGGCCATCGACCGCGACCAGGATCATCGTCGGGCTGAGCCCAAAGATCGGACCGGTAGCGAAACGATTGACCAGACCGCGCAGCGATTGATTGTTGAGATTCTGGCCGGTCCAGGTATTCCAGAACGCAAGGTTCGACGAGGTGCCCGGCGCCATCGCCGGGCCCGCGACCTGCCGCACCCAGTCCTGGATATAGCCGGTGTGGCCGCCACGCAGCGCACTGATCACATCGGGCAGCAAACTGACCGCGACAAAGCAGCCAACGAACGCAGCACAAGCCAGATAACGGCGCTTCAACAGCAGGTAGGGCAGATAGATGAGCGGCGTTGCGCGGATCGCCGCTGCGGCCGCCAGCCAAAATCCGCCCAGCGCTTCGCGGCCGATCGTCAGCGCCAAGATGCCGAGCGTCATCATCGCCAGTGCCGGCGCCTCGTAAGCCTGATAGTTGAGGACGTCGGGAATATGCTTGGAACAAAAAAACAGACTCACGGTCCGCAGCCAGATCAGATTTCGGCCGCGCGTCGCGCCAGGGTACAGCCGCTCAGCCATCGCCTCCGCGAGGCGTACGGTGAGCACCAGTGAGCCGACGCAGATCACGTACCAAACAAGCTTTTGCAGCGCCGCTGGAAGTATGGCAAAGGGAAGCAGCAGCGCAGCCAGCGCCGGCTGATAGGAAAACCTCGGTTGGCAGGGCAATAACGCTTGGCCGTCCCAGATGCAGCGACCAGCGGCGGCGTAAAGCGCGATGCTTTGGATGCCCTTGCCGAACAACGGGTAATAAAGCGCCGCCAGGACAATCAGCGTGATCCAGCCGCGGTGTCGCTTGAGCCATTCCATCATGAGCGGCCGCCGCTCCTGACGGTGCTATAGAGTTTCGCGATGCCGGCGACTTCGGCGTCAAGGCTGAATTCGGCGACGGCCCGTTCGCGCGCGCGCCGGCCCATCGTGGCCGCCGCCGCCGGATCGCGCATCAGCTTTTCGAGCGCGGCGGTGAGCGCATCGACATCGCCGGGCGGCACCAGCAGTCCGGTTGTTCCGTCGGCCACGACGACCTCGGCGGCACCGGAGCGCGCCGCCACCAGGGCCGCGCCCGCCGCCATCGCCTCGAGCAGGGTCAGACCGAAACCTTCATTGCGCGACGTAAACGCGTAGATCGAGAGCCGCCCGAACCACCGTTGCACGTCCGGCGTCGGCAGCGCGCCGAGGAACAGGATGCGGTCGGACAGTCCCGCCGCGGCCGCTTGCGCTTTCAGGCGCGCGGCGAAAGCGCGGTGCGAGGCCGTGGTGGCGCCGATCACCACGGCGGTGTAGTCGGGATAACGTGGCAGCAGACGGCACATCGCGGTGACGAACAGGTCGGTGCCCTTCTGCCGGCGAACGCGGCCGAAACAGCCGATGCCGTAGCGCCCGGGTAAGCCGGTTGCGGCCCATGCGGCGGCGCGATCGGCGGCGGGCGCGTAGCACACCGGATCGACGCCGTGGTGAATGACGGCCGCAGACCGATGCGCGAACGACGCGGATGCCGCGCTGGGTGCGATCACCGCATCGACCCGGTTGATCATCCATCGGGTGATCGCCGTGTGATGACGCTGACCCGCCGACGTGAAGATGAGCGCAAGCGGCCAGCCTAGAGTCTTGAGCAGCAGTCCGACCGCCATCTCGATATTGCGCCGGGCATGCCAGACCACCGGCGAAGCCCGCCGCGCGCGCAGCCGCAGCAGATCGCGGAGCGTCAGCTGCGCGACGCCTTCGGGCCGGTCCGGGCCGAGCCAAGCGACGCACAACAGACGCGCCAGTCCCGGCGCGATCGCCTGGTTGGTCGCGGTGCCCCCGGAATACCGCCACGACAGGTTGGGAATGACGGCCTCAACCCCGTCCTCGCGTTGCCCGCGCGACTGATTTATCTTGTGAATATGACGGCCTTGCATTGCGGCGCCTCTATCGCATGCAGGCATCCATTCGTCCATCAGGCGGCGGCCGCGGATCGCCTTGAAGGCACCGGTTGCGGGTGTTATCTCGCCCCCATGACGGCGGTCCCGATCCAGAACATCCGCAACTTCGCTATCATCGCCCATATCGACCACGGCAAATCGACGCTCGCGGACCGGCTGATTCAGCTCACCGGCGGGCTCGAAGCGCGCGAAAT
>Ga0316363_10001775_pt1 | contig 17882 bp, 16 predicted proteins | sample Sb_taG_3_FD_200459 | JGI IMG/M metagenome (GOLD analysis project Ga0316363, IMG submission 200459) | Peat soil microbial communities from Weissenstadt, Germany - Sb_50d_a_PC metaG (v2) (version 2) | ecosystem: Environmental > Terrestrial > Soil > Wetlands > Peat | place: Germany: Weissenstadt...
ACCGACGTCCGCCCACCAACCCCACCTGCAGGAGAAGAAACCGTGACCTGATGACTAACACGAAATTCAACCCTTGCACAATAAGGACTTACGGCGACTGGTGTTAAACATAGGCTAGCGCTGGGAACTTCCTTTCCTGGCAGCAGGAACAAGGATCCGGCGTTTCTCCTTTTCTTGGACACCCTCCATCTCCATGTCGCGGAGGAAGATCCGAGCGGTGACCGGCCCGACGCCCTTGAACAACTGGAGGCGCCGGCTCAAATCAGCCCGGCTCTTGGCCTGGTCAAGGAGGCCGGTCAAGCTTCCATAGTGCTTCTTCAGGGACTCGCAGACTTCGAGCAGCTTCGTTGCCGTGGAGAAGTCATAGCGCACATAGTGGCCCCGATCCAGGACTTCCACCAGCTTGTCCCAACCAGCCCGGAGAATGGCTTCCGGGGTCAGGAGTCCTTCGTTCACGAACTCGGAATACGTTCGTCTGGCCACCTCCTGTTGAATCGGTTTGCCAAAAAGAAGACAGGCCAGGAACCATTTGAACAGCTCCTCTTCCTTTCTGGAGTGTACGTCTATCGCCAGTTCGGCAGAGTGAATGGCTCTCTTTGTCATGTCATGGTACTCCAGTCCAGGCGTGGACTGTTACCTGAGCGGATCTTCGGGCCGCGGGTCTGCCGGATGAGACAAGCAATCCTCCACAGCGGCCGACATCCGAAGCACGCTTCATTAACACGACGATGCAATTGGGGTGCCGAGTTTGAGAATGGCTGATGCGCCGAATGGGAAGCGGAGCACGGTGGATTATCTATCTCCGGACTGAGGCCGAAGAGGATTGCTATCTCCCCCGATAGGGCCGTTCATGTGCGAATTTGGCCCGCGAGCGCGCGAATCTGAACCAAATTCCACCCTGACCTAGCGAGGCTGTTCACCTGGGTCCGATAGTCGGAATTGACACCGCTCAAGCCCTTCGATGCTGTAGGCGCCAGCCGGCCCTGCAGAAAACGCCCGAGTTCATCCTGCCCGGCCGAAGTTAGCGCGAACGCTCTCGTCACAGAGATAAAAGCGTCTTCTCATTCTGGGAACCGCATGCCTGCAAGAGTGACACCGGCGCGAAATCGGCCTGAGAATTGCCTTCTCCTATCCCAATGCTTCCGATCGCCCCAAGCGATCTGCCTCCGGAAGGGTTTAGACTGGGGCCCGGCCCTCCAGAGTCGGTGGCAAAAGGATCACATATAGGACCCCACGACAAGAGGGACCGACGATGGCGCTCAAATTCGCAAGCCTGCAACCTTTACTGGATCAATTCAAGGGCGACGGGCTCATGGTCAGTTGTTACGCCGATCTGTCCCCCGCCCCAGGATCCTCGGGGTGCTGGCCGGGGCCTTTCAAGGCCAAGGCCGCCGCCATCAAGAAAATGCTCGGCGACGACACGCGGGCCTGGCAGCAGTTCGAGCGCAACTTCCAGGCCATCGGCCGCGTCCTCGAGGCGCCCGAATCACGCCACGCCCGCGGGATAACAGTCTTCGCCGCCCTTCAGCGAGGTTTCTTTCAGTCCTACGCCCTGGACGTGCCGGTCGAGAACGAACTCGTGGTGCATGAGGCTCCATACCTGGTTCCCCTGCTCCATGCTCTCTGTCGGCAGCGGGAGTACCTGGTAGTGCTCACGGATACGCATCGCGCGCGGCTGTACGCGGCCACGCCGGGTGGCGTGCGATTGCTCCAGGAAATCGAGGAGGCGGTGCCCAGCCGTCAGCACTCGGCGGGGGAGCGCTGGGGCAAGCAGCAGGCTACCATCGCCCGGCACCGCGAGGGCCGTCTCCTCCACTACCAAAAGGAACTGGTCAAACTTGTCGAGAAGGCCTGGGCCGAACACCCATTCCAGGGGCTCGTACTCCTCGGAGAACACGAGGGCGTGGAGCACTTCCGGAAGCGGCTGCCACCCCGGCTCAGGGTTCAGGTGGTCCACGAGAGCCCGCACCATTGGAGTGAGAAGCCACTGGAGATTGAGGGAGAGATCCGGGCCGTCCTCACTGGCACACTGAAAGCCTGTGAGGACCAGCTTCTTGACGATCTCAAGCAGCGCTTCCAGGAGGGTTACGGAGTTGCCGTTGGGCCCGGAGAAGTAATCGAGGCTGTTGAGAAGGGACGGGTCGGCCCCCTAGGCCATGGCTACCTGGTGTTCGGGCCGGACCCGCGCGAGGTGGTGGCCCGTTGCACAGCTTGCCGGTCGCTCTGGATCGAGGTGCCGGAAACCTGCCTCCGCTGCCAGGCTCCCTGCGTCGAGGCCAGCCTGTGGGAAGAGATGCTCCTGCTGGCCCTCAGGCACGGTCTGGTCGCCCACTTTGTCAGGAAGGACCCTGAGCTAGCACGCCGCGGTGGCGTTGCTGCCGTGCTGGCAAGGCCGGAGTTGGCGGCTCATCCTGAGCAAGGAATTTACGTCTGACTCACGGCAGAGCTCTCTGTGCGCTGCTTACCCGTCGTCCGCTGACGAGGGGGCCTCGCTTCTCGCGAGCGAGCCGCAGCCATTCGAAGCGGTTCAAGTGACGGTAAGAGTCGGCTAGGCGGTCCGCGAGATCCAGACGAAAGGGGCCAATCATGTTCGCGGGAGATCCCGCATCGAGTCGCCTTGCAACGATCGGGCGCCTGCCAAACGCGCAGCTCGGCAAAGGGTTGGCGCATGCCGTCTTCGAGTCGCTCCAGCGGTTTCCGCATAAAGTGGTCTGTCGAGACTCGGCACAGGACTTTACCGGGCAACAGGTAATTGAAAACTGTCAAGCGGCAGCACGGCTCTACTCGTCTAGAGTGTCGGGGCCTACAGTTGGCATCCTGTTGCCGAATCGTGCTCTGTATCCCGCGGCGGTGCTCGGTGCGATTTGGGCAGGCAAGGTTCCGGTGCCGCTGAATCCACTGCTCAAACCGCAGGAACTTGACTTCATCTTCAATGAGGCCGCCATCGATACCGTCGTAGCCGACACTCAGACCCAATCGGTAATCAAGGGGCTCGATGTAAAGTGTCTGCCAGTAAATGACCTTGCAGCAATCGACACCGTCTCCGAGGTGCTTCCAGCTCCTGTTGCACTGCGCGACACAGCCGTGCTGTTATACACCTCGGGAACGACGGGCAGGCCCAAAGGCGTTCCCCTGACTCACGAGAACCTGCTGAGTAACGCCGGCGGCGTGATCTCCCGACTCTGCCAACATGGTGACGACGTCATCCTGGGTGTGCTGCCAATGTTTCATGCTTTCGGGTTGATGGAGACCGCAATCGTTCCGCTATTGTTGGACGCCGAGGCAACTTACGCGCGTTTCACTCCTCAACGAATTGCCAGCCTTATCACGCAGCGCAAGGCCACGGTCTTCCTTGGCGTACCGAGCATGTTTCGTCTGCTCGTACGCAGCAAGAACGGCAGCGCGGCGATGAAAAGTCTTCGTCTGGCCGTCAGCGGAGGCGACGCGTTGCCGGCGGTCCTCCGCGACGCCTATCGCCACCGGTTCGGCAAAGAACTATTGGAGGGCTATGGCCTGACCGAAACTTCGCCTGTGATCAGTGTGAACACGCCCGAGGAGAACAAACCTGGGACAGTCGGCCGCGCCCTGCCGGGAGTGGAAATCCGCATTCAAGGCGCGGATGGCAAGCTCGAGCAGCCCGGCAGTGAAGGAGAGGTTCAGATCAGAGGTCCCAATGTTATGTCGGGGTATTACAACCGGCCGGTGGAGAACCTAGCCGCTTTCACTGGCGACGGCTGGTTCCGCACGGGGGACATGGGCTTCCTGGATGCGGAGGGCTACGTGACGATTTGTGGGCGAATCAAGGAGTTGATCGTCCGCGATGGCGAAAAGATCATGCCGCGCGAAGTGGAGGAAGTGCTCGAACAACATCCGAAGGTGCTGGAAGCAGCTGTGGTCGGCGAACCCGATGGCACCCGCGGCGAAGCCATAATCGCCTTTGTGGTGCCGGCGGAGCAGCCGCCTACTGCCGAGGAGTTACGCGAGTTCTGCCGAAGCAAACTTGCAGACTTCAAGGTTCCGCGCCGATTTGTCATCGCCGCTGATTTTCCGCGCGGGCCGACCGGTAAGATCTTGAAACGAGCCATTAAGGATTGGAAGTCGACGTAGTGCGATGACCTGGAGCGTGACCGCACCTTGATGCTCTTGAGCGAAATGCACCGCATCTACCGTTTCGAGGGAAAACCGGCGAACCGCTCAGGGCTGACGGGCTGAGCGGCGCTTATGCTCACGGGTCGTCTTAGCCCCCCGAGGTTTCGCGCCCGCCGGCGCGGGCTTGGATTCCTCGCTGGCTAAGTAGCGCAACAGGTCCGTGTCGGTAACAATGCCAACCAATTTCCCGTCTGCCACAACAGGCAGCGCTCCGAGCCGCGACACGACCATGCTCGCGGCTGCATATTGCACGGAGACATCGGGCGGAACGCTGATGACATCTTTGCTCATGATCTCCTTTACTTCGAGAGGTTCGAGCAAGAAAAACAGCCCGCCCACATTCAGCAGTTTCTTCTTCTTGGCACGCAGCGGCTCCAATGCCCGTACAAGATCGCGTTCGGAAACTATGCCGACCAGCTGGGACCCATCGAGCACCGGGAGGTGCCTTATGCCCCGCTGCTGGAACAACTGGACGGCTCTCTCCACGGAGTAATCTGGAGGAACTGTAATCACCTTGCGAGTCATGATGTCGGAGACGTTCACGGTATCCTCCCTAGCGTTCGCGTAAGACAGGCCAAAGTCCAAATGCCTGCATGATCAGGCCGGGGGCAAGGCCGACACAATTGTTGGTGGCGCTCCACGTCGGCCGACATGAACATGAAGACATAGTAATAGACGAGCGGTAGCCCGGCGATACACCCGAGGTGCGTCCTCCTGGAAAACCTTCCCAACACTCGGCAGAAGGCAAGTCGAATCCTGCTTTCCCCGGGAAGTCGGAGCAGTTACGACCTGGATTGATTCCATGGTGCTGTACTCTAACCATGAGGCCACCATTGGATTGGACAGAGATCGGGCTTCCGCCGTACGCGATGCAGGGAAGCTACTCAGACCGTTCCAGCCGAGACATAGAGCCCACCCTGGCGCAGCAAAGTGATGACATTCTTGATGTCGTGCCTACCCTTCACGGTCGAAGACCAAGCAAGGAGCGTGCCAGGGGCGCCTGGGTCGCGGCAGTACTGGTTGTGCGTGCACTGATTGACCAGGGCGCCCTCCAGAGCATCGGCCAGGTTGCGCGCGTCCTTAGCAGGCAGCGGTTCCGGCACGGCGATCGGCGTGTAAAAGTGCACCCAGAGTTTCTCGCACGCCAGTTTCCAGCCGTTCCATCGCCCGAGCTCCAGAAACCGGCGCCAGTCCTCCAGCGGGAGGTCCAGCGTCCGGTCATGGGCTATACCTTCCAGACATACGTAATTCTCGACCATCGCAAGGCTCCCATCGCTCAAAGGGCCCTCGTTGCACGACAACGGACCGTGTATTCCAATCTGCCAATATCAATAGTCTCTGCAGGCGCCGCGTAGCCCTACGGCAACAATTCAACTGATGGCTTCTGCGACGCAGCGAACAACTTCTCAGCTTCGTCAAGTCACCGGAAAATTTCAGAGCCCCATTCAAATCCCAACCCGCCATGTCGGATAGGGACAAACTCACTCATCGACATTTCCTGTCCGGTCGCCTTCGCGATAGGACGGTTGCACAAGTTCGCAAGTCCTGTGCCGGATATTGAGTAGGCCGGTCTCAAAGATCGGAGGTTGACGTTACTGCCCGCGCGGACAGAATCGCTCGCTCTGTGCGGTACCGCACAGGACTGAGAGATGCGAAGACTCGGACGGCGGACCAGAAAGTGGGCCTTGCAACCAGTGACCGGTGTTTTTTGGGCTGGCAGGCTTGCGATTGGTCAAGCTCCATTTTATGGCACTGCAATTGCCACTAAGCGAACCAACTATATGGCCGTGCGTGAATCGGCTGCTGTGGTTTGTGGGGCACGTTTGTAACGTGCCGAGACGCCCGCCGGCACGTTGCAAACGTGCCCCACAAATGCTGCCGAATTGCGCACCGTCATATAGGAGGGCGAGTGGAAGCAGGATCGACGTCCCTCGCGATGGCTGACGGATCGACTCTTCGCCGGAATGGACAGGCAGCCAATGATTCGGTGGCTGAAACAACGGGCCGGACCTTGTCAGTTCCTTGACTGTTCGAATGATCGGGAGAATGCATATGCCAATCAAACACCTGCTCTTCCGGGCTGCGGCCCGCGAAAAACTCCTCCAGGGCGCTACGTCGCTCGCCGACGCGGTGCGCGTGACGCTCGGCCCCCGGTCGAAGTGCGTTTTGATTGAGAAGAAATGGGGGAAACCGATCGTCTGCAACGATGGCGTCACCATCGCCAAGGAAATCGAGCTGAAGGATCCGGAGGAGAATCTCGGCGCCCGGATGATCCGCGAGGCGGCCGAGAAGACCGGCGATGCCGTCGGGGATGGAACCTCCACATCGACAATCCTGGCTCATGCCATTTACGCGGAGGGCATGAAGAACGTGGCGGCCGGCGCTAGCGCAATCGATCTGAAGCGCGGCCTCGATCGTGGGTTGCGTGCCGCCGTTACGGCCATCAAGGCGCTGTCCCGACCTGTCGAGAGCCGCAAGGAAAAGGCGCAAGTGGCTGCAATCTCCGCCCACAACGATCCCACGATCGGCGAAATCGTGGCCGACGCCGTGGAAAAGGTCGGCCGCGAAGGTGTGATCTCCGTCGAAGAGGCAAAAGGTACGGAAACCGCGGTCGAAGTGGTCGAGGGGATGCAATTCGACCGCGGTTACCTCTCGCCCTACTTCGTCACCGACCCTGAGAAGATGGTGGCGGTGCTCGAAGACCCGCTCATCTTTCTGTACGAAAAGAAGCTTGCCACAGTGAAGGATCTGATCCCCCTCCTGGAGCACATCGCTCAGGCCCACCGACCTCTCCTCATCGTGGCCGAGGATGTCGATGCGGAGGCTCTGGCAACCCTGGTCGTGAACAAGCTGCGGGGCGTGCTGGCCTGTGTCGCCGTGAAGGCGCCGGGCTACGGCGACCGCCGCAAGGCGATGATGGAAGACCTGGCCACCTTGACCGGCAGCCAGTTCTTTGCCGAGGAGCTGGGCTTGAAGATTGAAAACGTGACCATGACTCAGCTGGGTACGGCCAAGCGGGTAGAGATCGACAAGGACAACACCACGGTGATCGGCGGCGGCGGCAAGAAGGATGCCATCCAGGGGCGTATCAAGGACATTCGCAAGCAGATCGAGAAGGCCACCTCCAGCTACGACAAGGAGAAGCTCGAGGAGCGGCTGGCGAAGCTGGCCGGCGGCGTGGCGGTGATCCGCGTTGGCGCCCCCACAGAGGCCGAGATGAAGAGCCGCAAGGAGGCGTTCGATGACGCGATCAGCGCGACCAAAGCGGCCATGGCGGAGGGCATCGTCCCTGGAGGCGGCCTGGCGCTCTTGCGTGCCATCGCGGCGGTCGAACAGGAAGAAGCGAAGTGTGACGGCGATGAGCGAACCGGGCTGCGCATGCTTAAGCGGGCGCTGGAAGCCCCGACGCGGCAGATCGCGGAAAATTCGGGGGCCGACGGCGGTGTCGTCGTGGGACAGATGCGCGCGGGCAAGGACAACTACGGCTTCGACGCCGCGGCCAACCAGTACGTGGACCTGGCCGAGGCCGGCATCATCGATCCGACCAAGGTCGTGCGCGTGGCCCTGGAGAACGCGGTATCAGTCGCCAGCGTGCTGCTCTTGACCCAGGTTACCCTGACCGAACTCCCAGAGGAGAAGCGGGACGGGGCGCGGGGTGCGGGCCTGCCGGAGGAATAACATCCCGTAGGAGAAAGTGATGGCCTGGGAGTCGATCATCAAAACGCGCTGCGGCTGGAGGGTCGTTCCGAACCTGCAGGACTATGAGCAGGCGCGGGCGGCCTTCTCCTGGGACCAGGCCCGCAGCGAGCTGGACGGGCTACCCGACGGGCAAGGGCTGAACATTGCCCACGAGGCAGTAGACTGCCATGCTGCCGGCCCCAGCCGCGACCGTGTGGCCATCCGCTGGATCAGCAAAGCGGGCACTTCTCAGGACTTCTCCTACGGTCAGCTCCGGGACCTCACCAACCGCTTCGCTAACGTTCTCGGCCGGCTCGGTGTGGACAAGGGGGATCGGGTCTTCGTCCTGGCCGGCCGCATCCCGGAGCTGTACGTTGCCGCCCTGGGCACTTTAAAAAACAGGAGCATCTTCTGCCCGCTCTTCTCCGCTTTCGGCCCGGAGCCCATACGGGCACGGTTGGCGATTGGTCAGGCTCAGGTGCTGGTCACGACCGAGACACTCTATCAACGCAAGGTGGCCGCCCTCCGTTCCGCTTTGCCCTTTCTGCGGCACGTCATCGTGATCGGGGAGGACCACCAGCCGGCCCGCGTGCCCGGCACGGTAGACTATCACCAGCTCATGCAACAAGCGAGTGATCGCTTCACGATCGAGCCCACCGATCCGGAGGACTTCGCCCTGCTACACTTTACCAGCGGGACGACCGGCACGCCGAAGGGAGCTGTCCATGTCCACCAGGCAGTGGTCGCCCATCACACCACCGGGAGGCTCGCCCTGGACCTGCACTCGGAGGACATCTTCTGGTGTACTGCCGACCCCGGCTGGGTGACGGGCACGTCCTACGGCATCATCGCCCCGCTGACGAATGGGGTCACAAGCATCGTCGACGAAGGGGACTTCGACGCCGAGCGCTGGTACGGCATCCTGCAAGCGCAGAAGGTCACCGTCTGGTACACGGCGCCGACGGCCATCCGCATGCTGATGAAGGCCGGCGCCGACCTGGCGCGCAAGTACGACCTCCGTGCGCTCCGCTTCGTGGCCAGCGTTGGCGAGCCGCTCAACCCCGAGGCGGTGGTCTGGGGCCAGGAGGCGTTCGGCCTGCCCTTCCACGACAACTGGTGGCAGACCGAAACGGGCGGCATCATGATCGCTAACTACGCAGCGATGGATATTCGCCCCGGCTCGATGGGCAAGCCACTGCCGGGGATCGAAGCGGCGATCGTCCATAAGCGCGACAATGGCACCGTGGAGGCGATCGATGAGCCCGACGTGCAAGGGGAGTTGGCGCTACGACCGGGCTGGCCGTCGATGTTTCGGGGCTACTGGGGCGAGCCAGGGCGCTACCGAAAGTGCTTCGCAGGCGACTGGTATCTGACCGGCGACTTGGCGCGCCGTGATCAGGACGGCTACTTCTGGTTTGTCGGACGGAAGGATGACGTAATCAAGACCTCTGGTCACTTGATCGGGCCGTTCGAGGTGGAGAGCGTCTTGATGGAGCACAAAGCGGTCGCTGAAGCTGGAGTGATCGGCAAGCCGGACCCGGTGGCCCTGGAAGTCGTCAAGGCCTTCGTCTCGCTCAAAGTCGGTTTTGAGGGAAGTGAGAAGCTTCGCAGGGAGCTGTTGGGGCATGCCCGCAAACGGCTCGGAGCGGTAGTGGCTCCGAAGGAGATCGAATTCGTGTCGTCGTTGCCCAAGAACCGGGCCGGGAAGATCATGCGCCGGTTGCTCAAGGCCCGCGAGCTAGGGTTGCCGGAAGGAGATATTTCGACACTCGAAAGCAGTGACTGAATGATGGACCTTACGAAGGGGTGTGGCAATGCACTATGCTCCAGAGCAATCTCAGACCGAGATCTGCCCGAATTGCGCTAGCCCGAATTTTGAAAATGTGGATCTTTGTCGAGCGTGCGGCGCGCCGCTTACTTCACACGCAGCCACCGACCCTCTTCGGTCTCTGTTCGCGGAAGGATTCGCTTTACGCCAAGCCACATCCAACCCACGCAAGCTCATCGTGGTAATAGGTATGTGGTTGTGGCTCGGTCCAGTAATTGTGATGCTATTATTCGCAATCGTTGGAGCGGCGGTTTTCGTTGTGGTGGAACGACCCCAGCCAAGTGATACGTTCCTGACGAACGTGTTCGGCGTTCTCCTCTCAGCTCTTTTTTTACTGCTGTTGGGGACCATACTATATAAGACGACGAAGAATTACCTTGCGAGCCGGAAAGCATCAGCAACCTGCCCGCCTGCAGCGGACAAAAGGCCGCGTCCGCTAACTTGAGATGAGAAACCTTGGCTGGCCGGGTCGCAAAAGGAAATGACTTGAATGAACTCAAGCGCTGTACAAGAACGACAAAGCGTGGAGCGGAAGCACGCCCTGACCCTACTCCGCGAGATGATCCGCATCCGCCGCTTCGAGGAGAAATGTGCGGAGCTTTATAGCGCCGGTAAGATCCAGGGGTTCCTCCACCTCTACATTGGCGAGGAGGCCGTGGCAGTAGGGAGTCTTCAGGCCCTGACGCCGGAAGACGCCCTCGTTTCCACCTACCGGGAGCATGGCCATGCCCTGGTAAGGGGCCTGCCGGCGGGCGCCGTGATGGCGGAGATGTATGGCAAAGCCAACGGCTGCTGCCGGGGCCGTGGCGGCTCGATGCACCTGTTCGACGTCAGCCGGCGCTTTTACGGCGGCAATGCCATTGTCGGCGGCGGGCTGCCGCTGGCCGTGGGGCTAGCACTTGCCGACAAGCTCCAGGCACGTCCGCGCGTGACGGCATGTATCTTTGGCGACGGCGCTGTGGCGGAAGGGGAATTCCACGAGTCGCTCAACCTCGCCGCGCTTTGGAAGCTGCCGGTGCTCTTCGTGTGCGAGAACAACTTATACGCGATGGGGACTCACCTCGCTAGGCATCAGGCTCAGACCGACATCTCTCGGAAAGCCGCGGCCTACGGCTTGCCCGGCGAAGCCGTGGACGGCATGGACGTGCTGGCAGTGGAGGCGGCGACACGAGGAGCGGTCGAGGCCGTGCGGCGGGGAGACGGCCCTTACCTCCTGGAGGCACGCACCTACCGCTTCCGGGCGCATTCGATGTATGACGCCGAGCTTTACCGGAGCAAGGAGGAGGTCGAGCATTGGAAGGAGCGGGACCCCATCACAAACTTTGTGGCACGACTGCGTGCCGGGGGGCTCCTGAGTGATCTGGACCTGACCGAGGTGGAGACGGTGGTGGCTGCGGAAATCGCCGATGCGGTCGCTTTCGCGGAATCCGGGCCATGGGAGCCGGTGGAAGACCTTTTGAAGGATGTCTATACGTTGGTGACGTGATGACGCAGATGACTTACCGTGAGGCTGTCCGGGCCGGGTTACGCGAGGCGCTGCAGAGCGACCCGCGCGTCATCCTGATGGGAGAAGACGTGGGCCGCTATGGCGGCGGGTTCGCATGCAGCAAGGGTCTTCTGGAAGAATTCGGCCCGGAGCGGGTGCGCGACACGCCGCTATCGGAATCGACCTTTGTCGGTGCCGGCATTGGTGCGGCCCTGGGTGGGCTGCGCCCCATTGTCGAGGTGATGACAGTCAACTTCAGCCTGCTGGCACTGGACCAGATCGTCAACAACGCGGCGACACTCCGGCACATGTCCGGCGGGCAGATGAGTGTGCCGCTCGTGGTGCGCATGGCTACCGGGGCTGGCCGCCGCGTTGCCGCCCAGCATTCCAACAGCTTCGAAGGGTGGTACGCTCACATCCCCGGCATCAAGGTCCTTACCCCAGCGACAGTTCGGGACGCGCGGTTCATGCTGGCTGCGGCCCTCCGGGAGCCCGACCCGGTGTTTGTCTTCGAGCACACCATGCTTTACCCCGTGCCAGGGGAAGTGGACGAGCAGGCAGGGCCCGTGGACATCAACCGGGCGGCGGTGCGCCGGGCGGGCAAAGATGTTTCACTGATCACGTATGGCGGCTCGCTCTGCAAAGCCCTGCAGGCCGCGGAGCGGCTAGCGGCGGATGGGATCGAGGCAGAGGTAGTCGACCTGCGCGTGCTGCGGCCGCTCGACACGTCGACCGTCTTGGAGTTGGTGGCCCGGACTCACCGGGCCGTGGTGATCGACGAGGGCTGGCGGACGGGAAGCTTCGCGGCGGAGATCAGCGCCCGGATCATGGAGGGCGGCTTCTACGACCTAGACGGGCCGGTGGAACGTGTATGCAGCGCCGAGGTGCCCATCCCCTACGCCGGGCACCTGGAAGATGCGGCCCTGCCCCAGGTCGAGACAATCGCGAACACGGTTCGGGAGATGTTCAGTCATCATGGCTGATTTCGTGATGCCAAAACTTGGGGCGGACATGAGCGCCGGCACGCTCGTTGCCTGGCACAAGAAGCCAGGCGATGTTGTGCGCCGCGGCGACATTGTTGCCGAGGTCGAAACGGACAAGGGGGTGATCGAGGTCGAAATCTTCACGAGCGGCACGATCGAGCGGTTGCTGATCCAACCCGGCGAGAGCGTACCTATCGGGACGGCGCTGGCCACGGTCCGAGAGGAAGCGGCAGCCATGGTCGGTATGCCGAGTGCAACGCCGAAGCCCCCCGCGCCGGTTAAGCCGGCGGCCCCACCGACGCCACCGGCCCCGCATGTACCAACGGGTGAGATCGGCCGGGTGCGCATTTCACCATCCGCACGGGAACTGGCCCGAAAGCTGGAGGTTGATCCCTCGACCGTCCAGGGTACGGGGCCCAGGGGCGCCATCACGCGCGAAGACATTGAGCGGGCTGCTGCCGTCCGAGCGGCGCCAGCACCGGCGGCTCCTCCGCTGGCCGCGGATCGTTTGACCCGCATGCGGCAGACCATCGCCGCAGCAATGACCCGGTCCAAACGCGAGATCCCGCACTACTACCTGAGCACAACCATCGACATGCACCATGCCATGACCTGGTTGACGGAGGAAAACCTCAAGCGGCCTGTGACCGAGCGGTTGCTTTACGGAGTTCTTCTCCTGAAGGTCGTGGCCCTCGCTCTACGCGAAGTGCCCGAGCTGAACGCGGTCTGGGCCGATGGTCAGGTCGTAACGAGCCAGGCGATTCACGTCGGCGTGGCGATCTCGCTGCGGCGCTGCGGCCTCATCGCGCCCGCGCTTCACGACACGGACCGCCAGAGCCTAGGTGAGTTGATGGGGAAATTCCGCGACCTGGTTAGCCGCGCCCGCGCCGGGTCGTTGCGCAGCTCCGAGCTGTCCGACCCGACGATCACTGTAACCAGCCTCGGCGAGCAGGGCGTCGAGACCCTATACCCAATCATCTACCCGCCGCAAGTGGCCATCGTCGGCTTTGGCAAGGTCGTGGAGCGCCCGTGGGTAGCCGACGGACAGGTCGTTGCCCGCCCTGTCATCACGGCGACTCTGTCCGCAGACCACCGTGTGAGCGATGGTCATCGCGGCGGGTTGTTCCTTGCGGCCGTAGACCGCCTGTTACAGGAGCCGAGCAAGCTATGACGCCAAACGACATACGCGCTACCGTTCTCCGCGCCTTGGGCGGAGTCGCGCCCGAGGCAGACCTGAAGCAGATCCAGCCCAGCGTTGGTTTCCGCGAACAGCTCGACATCGATTCCATGGATTTTCTGAACTTCGTAATCGGGCTGCACAAAGAATTGGGCGTCGAGATTCCCGAGAGAGATTACCCGAAGCTGTCCACCCTCCAGGGCTGCATGGAGTATTTGACACCGCTCCAGGATGTCCAGCACCGGAAATAGGTCCGTTGTTCGGCATAGAGAGGATTGAAGATGCTCACCAAGGAAGCTTTACTAGCCCGGGCAAAAAAGCCTAGCGACGACGCGCTGCGGCTTCACCCCTTCTATAAGGGAAAAGTGCAGATCATGCCCAAGTGCCCGATCCGCGACCTCGCCGATTTCGCGATCTGGTACACCCCTGGCGTGGCCGCTTCCTGCCGGGCGATCCAGGCGCAGCCCGAACTGGTATACGAGTACACAAACAAGGCAAACTCCATCGCCATCGTCACCGACGGCACGCGCGTCCTGGGGCTGGGCGACATCGGCCCCGAGGCTGGGCTGCCGGTGATGGAGGGGAAGGCGCTGCTCTTCAAGTACCTGGGAGGAGTCGACGCTGTTCCGCTCTGCCTCCGCACGAAGGACGCCGACGAGTTCATCCGCACCGTCAAGCTGCTGGAGCCGTCGTTTGGCGGGATCAACCTGGAGGACATTGCCCAGCCAAAGTGCTTCCGCATCCTGGACACGCTGCGGAAGGAAATGAACATCCCCGTCTGGCACGACGATCAGCAGGGGACGGCGACGGTGTTGCTGGCGGGTCTGTTCAACGCCCTCAAGGTGGTCGGCAAAGCGCTTGGGCAGGTCAAGATTGCCATGATCGGTATGGGCGCCGCCAACGTGGCCACCTACCGCCTGCTCGAGGCCGCCGGCGCCAATCCGGCGGCTGTCGTCGCCTGCGACAGCAAGGGAATTCTTCATAAGAGGCGTCACGATATCGAGGAACGGCAGGCAGAATTCACGGACAAGTGGCGAGTATGTTCCGAGAGCAATGCCGAAGGTGTAACCGGCGGCATCGCCGAAGCGCTGCGGGGGGCCGACGTTTGCATCTCGTTCGCCAAGTCCGACCCCGACCTCATCAAACCCGAGTGGGTGAAGAGCATGGCCGAGAATGCGATCGTCTTCGCCTGCTCGAATCCATTGCCGGAGATCTGGCCTTGGGATGCGAGGGAAGCGGGAGCGCGGGTCATGGGCACCGGGCGTGGCGATTTCCCCAATCAGATCAACAACTCCCTGGGTTTCCCGGCCATTTTCCGCGGCACCTTGGACGTGCGGGCGCGCACCATCACCGAGGAGATGGCTCTTGCCGCTGCCCACGAACTGGCCCGATTCGCGGAGGCACGAGGGATTCACGAAGACGATATCATTCCGCGGATGGACGAGTGGGACGTCTTTGCCCGCGAGGCGGCAGCTACGGGGATGAAGGCCCAGGCGCAGGAAATCGCCCGGCTATCGAAGACCTGGGAACAACTCTACGACCACGCTATGAAGGTAATCGGGGATGCACACGAAGCAACACAACTCTTGATGAAAGAGCACTACATACCTCAGCCGCCCTGAGTCCGCAGGAGCATCGGCCTCCCGCTTATCTCACCGGAGCCGATCTCGCGTTCTTTTGTCTCCCGGACAACCGCTCTGCCGGAGCGCGCTCGGTGTGGATACACTAGCCTGGTGGCGAGTGCCCTTATTTGATCCCCTCCCAACTCGCATCATCCCGGTAGTAGTCGAGCAAGTATTGTAATTCTCTCACCAGGGCTTTTTGCTTGTGTTCCCCGGTCATGTCGGAGAGCACGAAGCCCTCACAGACCTCCGAGAGCTGCTCGTGCAGTTTGCGGCGCTTGCCGTGGAGCTCCTTCCGCTTTTCGTGTAATTCCTCTTGCTTTCCGTGAAGATTTGTTCGCTTGGGGTCCATGGTTCAGCCTCTCTTTTGGACAGTTGGAGCGCTGCAAGATTTCTTCAAACTGCAACCCTTCGATCGTTGGCGTTAGACCGCTGGTCCGGGCTGATCGTCGCGCTCGGGACCGATGGCCCCAGAGTGTTCGGTGTCGTTGAATCTGAACTCACCGCCGGAGCCAGTCTCGGACTCCCGTTGGAGACGTTTTGACCTCCGTTGCCCGTGGTGCGTCGAAGCTCGAATATCCGGATCAAAACAAACGCTAGCAGCGCCACGACGAAAAACACCAGTAATACCCATGCCAGCCCTTGCAAGGTGTCGACGACCGTTCGATAAATCTCGAGGATCCAGCGATCTTGCGTCAGCTGGATGATCTCGGCACCTTTGAGCGGCGGTTTGGTCACATATTTTTCCAGATCCCAGATGCGGACACCACTGGAGATGCCGACCACGAACAGCGCAAACATCAAGTAGCGCAACCAGGCTGAGCTGATGTCGTCAGCGATGATACGCGCAAGAATCCGTTGCACAGGACGGTGAAAGACTAAGGCAACCACGACCGAAACGGCTGTGGCGATGGCGAAGGTCACGATAAGGAGGCTGAGGAACATGGACGTTACCCTCCCAATGCAAGGCCCTAGCGCCCGTGGGCTCGAAACGTGCGTTAAATCGCGACCGGCTCAGGCGTGCGTGCCGCGGGGCGTACGGTGAAGCGCGACTCCAGCTTCTCCAGAATTCGAACGATGCCCCCGTATTCCAGTTCGCTATAGGGCAGCATGGCCGCTCCGGAGAAACCTTGGCGGCGAATCTCCATCGCTTTCTCGGCGGCCCGAGTGCGGACTGCATCCCAGAAGGGGTGGTCGAACAGGTCCACCGGCTCGGTCAGCTTGCCTTTCTTGACGCAGAAGCCCCAGCAGCTAACGATTGGTGGGCCGTCGAAGTAGCTACAGCCGGTGCCGTGGCGAACCGGCATTAGTGGCCCGACGTGGCTGCCGCGCATGAACCCGCCGACGTAGTGAGCGATGCTGTACGGGGCCAGCACCTCACCCGTGGCCGGAAAGTTCTTTTGCACCCGGACCAGCAGGACCGGGTCATCTTTGCCGGTATACTTGCCGGCGATGTTGTGCAGCCGTTGGGTGCTGACCGCCACAGCCTGCTCGCCATCGTGCCGGCTGTAGATCGATTCGACTACGTAACGGTCGTTGTCCCGCAGCAGGGCAGCCAAGTCGTAAAGGTCTTCGGGCGCGTTCAGATCGATGATTCGGTCGCCCTCGGTGTAATCCACATCCTGGATACGGTAGCGGAAACCGTTGGTGATCTCCGGGCTGAGGAGTAGCCCGGCAGTGTTCATGGGGTCGGCGAACGCTAGGTAGAGAGGGAGGTTGTAAGCTCCCGGCTCGGTCTTGTCGGCCAGGAACATCAGGAACGGCTCGTTGGGCCGCTCCTCGAACTCCATCTCCGCCACGGCTGGCCCCATGCCCTTGACGTTGCCGCTGAACGAATCGACCAGCAAGTCTTGCCCGGCTCCGTAGAGGCCCTGCGCCTGGGCGGTCTCGGTTCCGGCCTTGAACGCGTTCCAGGCCAGCAGATGGACGTCCTCGTTGGAGACACCCTTGTCATGCACCATCAGGATGGCCATGTCGTCGCCAGTGGCTCCAAGGTAGTAGTCGGTCAGCAGACCATCCAGCCCCTCGTGGATGTGTCGGCTAACCGTGTTGAGGAGCTTTTCGCTGGGGGCCACGTGTCCTCCAATGCTCCCCACGTCGGCTTTGATGATGCTCAGCGTTGTCCGCATGACTATCCCCCGTTTCCTGTTAGATCCACGCGTTCTTGATCTCGTCGGCGATCATCTGCTTGACGCGCATTACGCTTCCGGTCAGCGACACCTGATGTATCAGCATTGGCCGCAGCATGCAGATTAGCTATTTGCGGTCTTCGGAAATTCACGGTTCTGAACTCTTCCCTTTCGAGCAAATCGCGCGCCGGTAGGTACTTGACCAGACAAAGTTGAAATCTCGCACCTGCGCTGCGTGTGAGATCCAGAAGCGGCAGGACTGAATTCCCGATCGCAAAATATCTATGTGTCTGCAACCGACGTCATAGCACCGTGGGAGGTGATTGCATCGGCGAGGATCCTGTGCGACTGAGCACAGCGACAGAGCGATTACGCGCGCCCGGCAGAAGCCAAGATGGGTCAGTCTCCTGAAGCTCAACACTGAAGTATGCAAATTCAGCCCAATTGGCAGCCGCAGGATGACGGCATTTGATTTGCTCAGCAGGGGGTAAGATCGCTTTGCCCGGCGAGATTCGCTCGTTGTGGTCGGAAGAGACCCATTCCCTGTGGTTCTGAAGCGAGTACCAAATGGCGGAGAGATTGAATCTCAACCACCCCTGGCTGGTCGCTGTTTGGCCGGGAATGGGTAACGTGGCCCTCAGTGCTGGGTATTATTTGTTAGCCAAGCTGGGAATGCATGTAATAGCCGAATACGAAGCGCGTGACGAATGGCACTGTCGCACCCAAGACGTTGTGGGCGCGATGGTTGCGTCAGCCTGGGACACGCGGCTGCGAATATACAGATCCGTAATATCCTGATATGGCCCTTCTGCGGTGCTCCAGTTTTGGCG
>Ga0316363_10001797_pt1 | contig 17718 bp, 14 predicted proteins | sample Sb_taG_3_FD_200459 | JGI IMG/M metagenome (GOLD analysis project Ga0316363, IMG submission 200459) | Peat soil microbial communities from Weissenstadt, Germany - Sb_50d_a_PC metaG (v2) (version 2) | ecosystem: Environmental > Terrestrial > Soil > Wetlands > Peat | place: Germany: Weissenstadt...
TTCCGCGCGAGGCCGCTTCCATCTCAAGAACACGTATGCGAGCTGGAAGCCCAGGATTTGCCGTGCTTCATTGGGCCGGCCTGATCCATGTCCACGGGCGCGCCATAAGCTCGCGACCCGCAACATCGGGTGACGCGGCCCGGGAGGGGTCCGCCTCGCCGACTCCAAACGCCCTGTCGGCGCCGGCAACCGGGCGAACTGCCAGATCGCGCCCGCGCCATCCGCGTCTTGGGCGCCGCCCACGAAGGCCGTTTCTCCGTCCGCCGAGAGCGCCGCCGCCGTGCCGAAATGCGCCGCTCCCGATGACTGGACCGAGCCGAATCGCTGCCGCGACTGCCGCCGCAGCTCCCGGCAGCGCTGCCGATACGGCGGTCCATTGCGTCGGCTTCCGTCCGCGATCGCGCGATTGGCCCGCAGGCGCGACATAAGCTCGTGACCCGGCAAACATCGGGCGACGCGGCCGGGCTTCTCTCACGAGTCCGCTAACGCGGAATTTCGCCTCCGGCGCGTTCCTCAGCGTGATCGCGCGACGGGCCGGCCGCGCATCGCCGACGTCAAACGCGCTGTCGGTGTCGGCAAGCGCCCGCGGCTGCGGCGCGCCGTACCGAAACCGCGGCGGCAGGCGGCGGCTCTGGGCCGCGTCGTCCGCGCGCCGGTCGATTGCGTCACCTTCCACCGGACGATCGCGCGATTTGGCCCGCGGGCGCGAGGCGGGCGCGAAGATCGCGCATGATTTCACCGGCTCCGACCGCGGACGGCGACCGGCTCTGTTTCAAATGGCTGGCGCCGCGCCGCGGAGCGGTTCGCGGCGAAAATCAGCGCGCGCGGTAGCGCGGGGCCCCTCCCCGATTTTGCGAAACCACGCAAGCGGGAGACACGTTTGGGGCGCCGTCAGCCGTCACACCGCCAGACACAGCTCCTCAGACGGCAAGGGCCACGACAGACCAGCCCTAAAACTCCTCGCGCTCACCGTATTACTTGCGTTAATTACCGCAATCTCAATATCCGCCACGAACGCATTCTCCTCGCATCGCCTTCAGTCACCAATTGGTTCCCATAAAGGCAGCCAGCTTCCAGGCCCCGTTCTCCTGAATCCAGTAGGTTACCGCCGTCTCCTGCAACATGCCGGCACCTTTGACCGTATAAAGCACGACGTATAACTTCCCCTTGTAGGCTTGTGTCAGGTGGTACAAGAAATCTGCGACCGGGTCGTTGCCGGCAGGTTTCTTGATGGGAAGGTAGCTTCCTTTCGGCAGCGCCTCGGCCGGGTAAATAGCGAACTCATTGGTGACGATGACGCCCGGGGCCGCGCGTGCGCTCGGGTTCTTGGCGGGCGGATACTCGATGGCTTCGTTCAGGCTCTTCGGCGGAGACGCGGATCGCTCTCCCACTTTGGGCGGCGGAAAGGCGCCCCTGAACAGTGTGTTCAGGGGATCAGCCGCCCGGCTCGTAGACGGGCGATTGGAAGACGGAGTCTGCTGTAAACTGAAACCGTTGTCCTTGGCAACAAAGCTCTTCAGGTCGTCGAGCTTCTTGTCCACGTACCACGCCTGCAGGAAGGCACGGACGGTCGTTTGAATATCCGCCTGCGCCTGGAGAGCCTGCAGCGACGCCCAGATGGCCAAAGCCACAATTGGCATGTGATATGTCAGGTGTCGCGGATTCCTCGTCTTAAGGCTCGAAGCCAGGGATCGGTCCGTACCAACACTTATAGAGTTGATAATTGCTCTTGTCTCCGATATCGCCATTTTCAGCCTCGTAGTGCCCGAACAAGGAGCGAAATCCGATGTGAAACTGTCCGTCCACATTATCCGGGTCCTTCGGAGACTCATTGAAGAGGACCACCATTCCCAAGAATGGGTTCCCATCTCGATTCTCCTGGTAGCCGTATTGTCCCGGATGCAGCAGCGCCCAATGCTCGCTCCAATGGCGCAGCTTACGAAAGTGCGAGGCGGCGTCCTTGGACCACACCACTTGCGTATTGAATTGTTGGGCGGAGGATGCGTCCGGCTCGTTGCCGTGGATCGCAGTGACCGCCCCAACCGCCTGCCATTTGTGATCGGTCTCTACCTTTATCACTACCCGGGTGCCGCCGGCGTATTCCACGCGCTGCGATTGGTCCAGGGAATTGGCCCAGAAAATCGCGGCGTCCGCGGGCTGCACGTTGGGATATCTTTCGAATAGGCCGGCCTGGCGCGTGTCCAGCACAGAAAACGGCAGATTGAGGCTTGTAGGAGAAGCCGGCGGCGTGTGGCAGATGCGTGAGCACGAGACAGCGGACAGCAGAAGTGCCAGGAACGCGAGCGTCTTCGAGTTCATCCGGATCATGGAGTCCTCTTATGCCATGGCAACAGTTTGATCAGCACGGCTTCTATCTTGCCGATTTCGGGTCTGAATTCTTCGTAGGCGTCGCCCACCCAGAATCCGAGAACGTTGTATGCGAAGCGTGTCGCGCTGGCACCCGCGGTACGTTGTAGGGCGGGTTGGTACACGTTGGAAACAGCCGCGCATAGGAGCGAGTTTGGCATCGCCGCTACGTTGAACACGCTCCGGGAATGATCGGCCGAGGCCGTGATCAGCAGATGTTTGGAGACGTGAGCCACGCGAGTGCCGAAGGAGGCCCCCGATTGCGTTGGAACGTATACGTCATCCTGATGAAATGCCACGGGGAGGACAAGCTTGCCGAAGAATTTGCCGCTAATATTGCCGAGCAGGTCCACGCCATAATGCTTACCGTAGCCGGCTGCATCGCCATCGAACCCGTCGTGCGAAGTAAACACTTGCGAGAACACGGTAGTGGCTGCGGGGCTTGCGACCGTTCCTACACTGACGAGAGAGCGGACAAACCGGTCCCAGTGATCGCAGTTCGTCACGAGTGCCGTATGGATACAGGCGGGAGGCGTCTGTGCCGGCGCATTCGGGACGATTCCGGCAATTAAAGCGATTATGCCCGCTGCATGAATCGAAGCAGAGATCGCCATTTCGATTGCGGAGCAGCGAAACTTCGCGCGTGCCCTGACCATAGTTCCCGCAGCTTCGAGAAGTATACGGAGAGATTTGGAGAAATGCAAGATACTTTGCGGTTTAGCGGATTTACGTTGGTTGCCGCTCTTGCGCAATGCTGACCCCTGCCACTGACGGGTCTCCTGACCCAGTACGTCGAGAATCGTGATTTCGAGAATATTTTCGTCTGTCACCTCCCGCGACTTCCCGCGACAACTGCCGCCGAATAAGCTCGTGACCCGCAACATCGGGCGATGCCCGACCCGAACCGTTCGGGTTTCTCATCCGCGTCCTCCAAAAACCGGAACCTCGCCTCCGGCGTCTTCCTCCGCGCGATCGCGCTCCGGCCCGCCGCGCTCTCGGCGCCGGGAAGCGCCCGCGGCTGGGGCGCGCCGAACCGAAATCGCGGATGCCGGCCGCGGCTCGCGGTTATCGGCTGCGCAGCCAGCGCGGCGGTCGCTTCCGTCGCCGTCTGCCGCAAGGGTCGCGCGATTGGCCGGCGTGAGCGCGCTGAAGGCTCGTGAGCCGCAACATCGGGCAACGCGGCCCGGGCTTTTCATCCGAGTCCGCTGAACGCGGAATTTCGACTGCGGCGCCTTCCGCCGCGCCTACGTCGAACGCGCTCTCGGCCCGGGAAGAGCCCGCCCGGCTGGCGCAGGCGGGAGTTGCGGCCGGCGGTCGCGGTTTCGTTACGACGCGCCCCCGTCGGAGCCCCGAAAGGCGACGGAATCGACTACCGCGCCGGCGGGTTCGTTTGCGATTTGCGCGGCGACGGCGAACGTCGGAACAATTTCCGGATGGCGATCCAGGACTAGTCTGCTACCAGGACGGTGTTGAAGCCCAGGCCGGGCCTCCCGCTCGCCTGCTGCTACCAGGAGGAATGTGCTGAAGAGCCTCGATTAACGGTCCCTCGGCAGAGTGGAGTAGAAAGTGGTTCCTTTACCGAGGGCCGATTCAACCCAGATGCGGCCCTCGTGGCGAGTTACGATTTTGCGGCAAATCGCCAGGCCCATGCCGGTGCCGGTGCTCTTATCGCGCGGCTGCAAACACTTGAAAATGCCAAACACTTTTTCGGCACACTGCGGTTCGATACCGATTCCGTTATCTTTCACTGAAAACAGCCACTCGCAGCCGTGGGCTTCAGCGGCAATGTGTATGCGGGGAGCCTCTTCGCTCCGGTACTTCATCGAGTTGACCAGCAGATTCTGGAACAAGCGTGTCAATTGGGTGGGATCTCCCATCACTTGAGGCAACAACTCACGGGTGACCACGGCCCCGCTTTCTTCGACCAGCGACCGAACGTTCTGAATGGCGTCATTCAAGACGCTCTCACAACTGGTCCGCGTAAAGAAGTCGGTGCCCCGGGCGTCGACTCTCGAAAAATCCAGCAGATCGTGTATCAGCTTCTCGATGCGGTGAGCGTTCTCCACGATGTAGGCGATGAACTGGTCGGCGTCGCCCCGAAGCTGGCCCTGGTAGCGTTTGGCCAGGAGTTGGGCGTAAATCGACACCGTGCGCAACGGCTCCTGGAGGTCGTGGCTGGCGATATAGGCGAACTGCTGCAACTCCTCATTGGATCGCATGAGCTCCTCGGTCCGCTCCAGGACGCGTTCTTCGAGGGAGGTATTCAGTTGCCGGATCTGTTCCTCGGCCTTCCTGCGCTCACTGATGTCGCGAATGGCGCTGGTGATGACCACGCCTTCCTCGGTCTGCAAAAGGCTGAAGCTGATTTCCACCGGGAAGGTGGCGCCGTTCTCACGGAACGCGTAGAGTTCCACACCCCGCTCCACGGGCAGGACTTTGGAGGCACCGGACTCCTGGTCCGAGCCGGGACGAAACCTCGCGCTCCAGCCTGGCACCAGGGCGCGGATGTTCCGGGAGATCAGCTTGTCGCGCCGGCAGTCGAAGAGCACCTCGGTCTGCGAATTGACCATGATGATTTCGCCATCGGCGCGGCACATGACCATCGCGTCCGGAGCGGCTTCCAGCAGGGATCGCAATTGCTGCTCGGCCTTTTGCAGCACCTCCGCCTGTTTGCGCAGAGTGTCAGCCTGTTCTTTCAATTTGGCGTTGCTGCGGCTGAGTTCCACGAACGCCGCCACCTTGGAACGTAAGACCTCGGGGACGATGGGCTTGAACAGGAAGTCCACAGCCCCCAGATCGTAGCCCCGAAACAAGTGCTCTTCGTTCCTATACCCGGTGAGGAAGAGGATGGGAATCTGCCGGGAGCGCGGACGGCTTCGAATCAGCTCGGCGGTTTCGAAGCCGTCCATTTCGGGCATTCTCACGTCAAGCAGGATGGCTGCGAAATCGTCGTTCAACAGGTGGCGGAGCGCCTCCTTCCCGGAGTTCGCCAGCACGAGGTCTTCACCCAAGCCGCTCAGAGCGGCTTCCAGCGAGACGAGATTCTCCGGGGTATCGTCGACCAGCAGGATCTTCATCCTGCACTCCGCGGCGGGCTCTGGGACGTTCTTCACTGGATTCGGGGCGGCTGCCATAACATTCCTCAACTCGCGGCAGTCATGGCCGTCTGCGAAGAATCGTGGCTGCGGGCCAGCCACACGCGCAGCACGGAGAAAAGCTGGTCCAGGTCAACCGGCTTGGTGATATAGTCCGACGCTCCCGCTTCAATGCACTTGGCGCGGTCCCCTTTCATCGCCTTGGCAGTCACCGCGATGATGGGAAGATTCCGAAATTCCGAGATTTGCCGGATCGCCCTGGTGGTTTCGTAGCCATCCATCTCGGGCATCATGATGTCCATCAGCACGCCGTCGATGCCCGGCGTCTTCAGCAGCATCTCGATGCCGGCGCGTCCATTCTCCGCGTGGACCACCTGCAGGTTGTGCTGCTCCAGGACGGTGGTAAGCGCAAAGATATTGCGCACGTCGTCATCCACCACCAGAACTTTCCTGCCGGCCAGCGTGGAGTCGCTGCGGCGGATGGAACTCAGAATCTCGCGCTGCGAGTCCGAAAGGTAGGCTTCCGCCCGGTGGAGGAGCAATACCGTCTCTTCCAGCAGGCGGTCGGGCGACTCGGCGTAGCGGACAACGCTCTGCCTGGCGAGACGCCGGATGTCGCTCTCCACGTCGGCGCCCGAGTTAAAGGCTCCGCAGACCACGATGGGCGGCGTTTGGGGACTGCTCCCGGCCTGGATCTCTTCCACCAGCTGCATGGCTGGAATGTCGGAGATACGCAGGTCGAGCACGATGCCGTCCAGGTATTTCTGTCTGGCTACAGCCATGGCTTCCCCGCCGGAGGCCACGGCGAGAATCTCCAGATCGCTGCCGCCGAGGAACTCCCACCAATTCGAGCGGCGGGCTTCATCCTCCGCCACGATCAGCAACTTTTTGGCGCGCCGCTCGAGGGAATAATGAATCGTATCGAAGGCGGCGTTCAAGTTGTCCTTGGTCACGGATTTTTCGAGATAGGTCATGGCGCCCAAGGCGAGGCCGCGGCGCCGGTTCTCATCGCCGGTAATGACGTGGACTGGAATATAGCGGGTTACGGGATCGTGCTTCAACCGGTCCAGTATAGTCCAGCCGGCCATATCCGGCAGAGTGATGTCCAGGGTGATGGCGCCGGGGCTGAATTCGCGCGCCAGCCAGAGCGCAGTGGCCCCACGCAGCGCGACCAGGGCCTTGATGCCGCGATTGTGCGCCAGGTCCACGAGAATGCGGGCGAAGGTGACATCGTCCTCGACGATCAACAACACCGCATCGCCGGGTTGGATCAGATTGCGGTCATCGTCGATTTCAATATCGTGCACCACGGCGGTGGTTGTCGCGTTTGGCGGCGGCAGGATGATGTCGAGGGTAGCATCGTCCGGCACGCCTGTCCCATCGGCCGGAATCGCGGCCGTGCGGGCGCTGTCGGCCGACACCACCCAGGGCTCCGGCTTCGCCGTGGATACCAACGCGACATAGGTCTGTGGAAGGTACAGGGTGAACGTGCTGCCCACTCCCGGCGCGCTCTGCAGCCGGATCTCGCCGCCCAGCAGGCGGGTCAGCTCACGGCTGATAGAGAGGCCCAGTCCGGTGCCGCCGTACTTGCGGCTGGTGGTGCCGTCCGCCTGTTGGAACGCTTCGAAGATGATTCGTTGTTTGTCTTGTGGAATCCCAATGCCGGTGTCGGACACGGAGAAAGCGATGACCGATTTCACGCGATTGAGGACCGAATGATTCGGGCTCCAGCCGGATGTGGCCCGTTCCATCCGCAGCCGCACCGCGCCATGTTCGGTGAACTTGAGGGCGTTCGACAGCAGGTTCTTGAGCACCTGCTGCAGCCGTTTGGCGTCGGTGATGATGGTGTCCGCCGGCAGGCTGTCGCCCAGCTCGATGGAAAACTCGAGTCCCTTGCCATCGGCGACGTGACGGAATGTGCGCGAGCAAAGGTCCCGGAGCTCGCTGAAACGGACGCTTCCCACTTCCACATCCATTTTCCCGGACTCGATTTTGCTGAGGTCGAGAATATCGTTGATCAGGGCCAGCAGGTCCGTGCCGGAAGAATGAATGGTCTCGGCGTACTTGACCTGCTTCGGCGTCAAAGTGCTTTCGGTGTTCTCCGCCAGCATCTGCGCAAGGATGAGCAGATTGTTGAGTGGCGTGCGCAGCTCGTGGCTCATGTTGGCCAGGAACTCGCTTTTGTACTTCGAAGTGAGGGATAACTGTTCGGCCTTGTCTTCGAGCGCGGCTTTCGCCTGTTCCACCTCGCGGTTCTTGGTTTCCACTTCGTTCTTTTGCTCGGCCAACAGGTGCGCTTTTTCTTCCAGCTCGGCGTTGGTCTTCTGGAGCTGCTCGGCCAGCGCCTGGCTCTGCTTGAGCAGTTGCTCCGTGCGCATGGTGGCCGCGATGGTGTTCAATACGATGCCGATACCCTGGGTCAATTGATCGAGAAAAGCCAGGTTGACGTCGGTAAAATGGCGGAACGAAGCCAGCTCGATTACCGCCCTTGCCTCGCCTTCAAAAAGAACGGGCAGAACCACAATACTGAGCGGCGTGCCTTCGCCGAGGCTCGAGGTGATCTTGATGTAGTCCGCGGGGACGTCGGTCACCAGGATGCGGCGTTTTTCCAGCCCGCACTGGCCGACCAGGCCTTGTCCCATGCGAAATTCCTTCGAGACCCGGTCGTTCGAGCCATAGGCCGCAAGGAGCTTGAGTGACTCCGACCCATCGCTGGCGTCGGCGACATAGAACGTTCCGTGCTGCGCGCCGACCAGGGGCGTCAGTTCAGACAGGAGCAATCGGGTCACGGTCAACAGATCGCGCTGGCCCTGCATCATGCCGGTGAACTTGGCGATGTTGGTCTTTAGCCAGTCCTGGTCGGTGTTCTTGCGCGTGGTCTCGGCCAGGTTGACGATCATCTCGTTGATGTTGTCCTTGAGCGCCGCGACTTCGCCCAAGGCTTCGACCGCGATGGACCGCGTCAAGTCGCCCTTGGTTACGGCGGTGGCCACATCGGCGATGGCGCGGACCTGGGTGGTGAGGTTGGCGGCGAGCTGGTTGACGTTGTCCGTAAGGTCGCGCCAGATACCGGCCGCGCCGGGCACCAGCGCCTGGCCGCCCAATTTGCCTTCGATACCGACTTCGCGGGCCACGTTGCTGACCTGGTCGGCGAAGACCGCCAGGGTATCGATCATTCCGTTGATGGTGTCGGCCAGCTCCGCGATTTCGCCTTTGGTCTCCAGCACCAGTTTCCGTTTCAGATTGCCGTTGGCCACGTCGGTGACGACTTTGGCGATACCGCGGACCTGGGTGGTGAGATTGGCGGCCATGGAGTTCACGTTGTCTGTCAGATCTTTCCAGGTGCCCGCCACGCCGCGCACTTCGGCCTGGCCTCCCAGCTTGCCTTCGGTTCCGACTTCGCGGGCCACGCGCGTGACCTCCGAGGCAAAGCTGTTGAGCTGATCCACCATGGTGTTGATGGTGTTCTTCAGCTCGAGGATCTCGCCGCGCACATCCACGGTGATCTTGCGGCTCAAGTCTCCGTTGGCCACCGCGGTGGTGACCTGAGCAATGTTGCGGACCTGAGCGGTGAGGTTGCCGGCCATGGAGTTCACGCTGTCCGTGAGATTTTTCCAGGTTCCGGCCACGCCGCGGACCTCGGCCTGGCCGCCGAGTTTGCCTTCGGTCCCCACTTCGCGCGCCACGCGAGTCACCTCAGCCGCGAAGGAACTGAGCTGATCCACCATGGTGTTGACGGTATTCTTGACTTCCAGGATTTCACCCCGCACGTCCACAGTGATCTTGCGCGAAAGGTCTCCCTTTGCGACGGCGGTGGTTACTTCCGCGATGTTGCGAACCTGCGTGGTCAGGTTGGCCGCCATGGAATTCACGCTGTCGGTGAGATCCTTCCAGGTGCCCGCCACGCCCTTCACGTCCGCCTGGCCACCCAGCTTGCCTTCGGTTCCCACTTCGCGCGCCACGCGTGTCACTTCCGAGGCGAACGAGCTGAGCTGGTCCACCATGATGTTGATGGTGTTCTTCAGCTCCAGGATTTCGCCCGCATCCACGGTAATCTTGGTAGTCAAATCGCCCTTGGCCACCGCGGTGGTGACGCCCGCGATGTTGCGCACCTGATTGGTCAGGTTGCTGGCCATCGAGTTCACGGAGTCAGTCAGGTCCTTCCAGGTGCCGGCAACTCCGCGCACATCGGCCTGGCCGCCCAGCTTGCCTTCGGTTCCGACTTCGCGGGCCACGCGGGTGACTTCACCGGCGAACGCGTTGAGCTGATCGACCATGGTGTTGATGGTGTTCTTCAGCTCCAGGATCTCGCCCCGCACGTCCACCGTGATTTTGCTTCGCAGGTCGTGCCCCTGGCCACCGCGGTGGTAACCTCGGCGATGTTTCGGACCTGGGCCGTCAGGTTGCCGGCCATGGAGTTGACGCTGTCGGTCAAGTCCTTCCATGTGCCGCCGACACCCTTGACATCGGCCTGGCCGCCCAGTTTGCCCTCGGTACCGACTTCGCGCGCCACACGGGTAACTTCACCGGCGAACGCGTTGAGCTGGTCGACCATGGTGTTGATGGTGTTTTTCAACTCCAGGATTTCGCCGCGGACGTCCACCGTGATTTTGCGGCTCAAGTCGCCACGGGCTACCGCGGTGGTCACTTCGGCGATGTTGCGGACTTGAGCCGTCAGGTTGCCGGCCATGGAATTGACGCTGTCGGTGAGGTCCTTCCAGGTGCCCGCAACGCCGCGCACGTCAGCCTGGCCACCCAACTTGCCTTCGGTTCCCACTTCGCGGGCTACGCGAGTCACCTCCGAAGCGAAGGAGCTGAGCTGGTCGACCATGGTATTGATCGTGTTCTTCAACTCCAGGATCTAGCCTCGCACGGCTACGGTGATCTTGCGCGACAAGTCCCCGTTGGCTACCGCCGTGGTGACTTCCGCGATGTTGCGTACCTGGCCAGTCAGGTTGCCGGCCATGAAGTTGACGCTATCCGTGAGGTCTTTCCTGGATTCGCGGAGACATCTGTCCCCGGTGTTGTAGCGCATTCTGGAGCAGGTTCTCGAACAGTTGCATGAGCCGGTCCGGGTCGCCCGAGACGCGCGGCATCTCGCCGTATGTCACCTCAGCATGGTTGTCGTTGAGTTCCTTGTCCAGCTTTGCCAAAACGGTTCTAAGCAGAACACCGAGCGGAGTTAACGCAAACGATCCTGGACCAATTCGCAGGGCCAGGGAATAACTGGAGAGGTCATCCACCAACTGGTCCATTTTCCTGGCGCCTTCAACAATGAAGCCAAGGCGCGGCTCGCCGCCGGAAGTCGGGGAAAAGTCACTGTTTTTGACAAGCAGTTCCGCGTGCGCGCGGATGGCGCGAAGCGCGGTCCTGAAGTCATGGCATGCACGCAAGAGAAACTCGCCTACCTCCTCGCCCGTAAACAGGCGTTCCCCAGGGGTGGGATTGCTTTGGCTGGCAGACATGCTCCCGTTATTGTACCCTCGCCAATTCCGGGGTCGAATGCGCCCAAGTGTGAGTTCCACTTCACCCCACGCAGTCGCCACTCCGAGCCCGCGCATTCACCGGGCAATCGGCGTCAGTTCCGGCACGGCGGACACGTCCCTGTGGTTCGGCGCAGCGCCGCCTAACGAGAGGTAAGCTTGCGTGGGTACCGCGAGGGCCGTCCCGGCCGATTCGACCGCGTCAAGAATCCACAACAGCAACTCCTCTTGAATCTGGAGAAACTCGTCATAGTCCCGCGTCAGAATATGCGAACACTTCCAGGTCCAGTGAGTAAGTGCCCACACCAACGAATCGAACCGGCAATGCGCCGATCTCGACTTTGGGATGCTCCTTCAACGCCCGCGTGATCGACTGTAGCAAACTCCGGACTTGTCCAGGCCGAGTATCGCGCCGCAGATTCAGCGTGAAGTGAAACCACATTTTGTCCCGCTTGGAGAAGTTTTCGAGTGTCATTGCGGAAAACTCGGCGTTAGGGACGGTGACTATGGTCCGGTTCAGCGTCCGAATGCGCGTGGAACGCAGGCCAACGTCTTCAACCGTCCCAACAAGATCCCCGAACCTGCAAAAATCGCCGACTGCAACTGGCCGGTCCGTGATCACGGCCACGCCTCCAAAGAGGTTCTCGATGGTCTTTTGAGCCGCGAGCGCGATCGCCAGGCCCCCAACCCCGAGCCCCGCCAAAATGGTGGTGGTGTTGTACCCCCAACTGCCGAGGACGGCCGCGATTGCGAGAAGCAGGATCGCGATCTTCAAAAGGCGGGAGGCAAGCGGCAATACCGAATACGAAAAGGCCTGGCGCCTGGATTCGAGAACGGTGAGGAGACGCTTCATGAATAAGTCTACGAGCGCCATAAAGAGCCGTGCTAACGCGAAGAAGAACACTAGCGTGACAGCCCGCGCCAGGTACAGCCGTAGCAGCGCCGCGGGGCCGACCCACTCGATTCCCGCCCGGAATACGGAAATGCACAGCAGCAACCGAAGCGGGCCGGCAAACGCCCGAAGCGCGCTTCGATCCATATGGGGAGCAATACGCTTGGAGAGCGCCTCGGCCAACAGAAGCGTGGGGCCGGAGACCAGCCCGGAGAGTGAACCCAGAACCGCTGCCAACACCGCCAGCGCGATCCAGCGCCAGATCGGAGTATCGATCAGCTTCCAATCCACCAATGGTTGCGCCAGATCCGCTCAATGGGCGAGTCACTCGCCAGCTTGGCGAGTTGAGGTATCAGCCCGATGCTGGCGGAGGAAAACAACCATACAGAAAGCCCCGAGTGCAGAGTAATGCGCTCCAGGTCCAATTCAACTTCCTGGCCGTTCAACTGGAACGTGTCGACGCGTTCCTGGTTTGGTGCAAGGCCGTCCGCCCGGTCGCGTTCCACGCTTCCGCTGAGCGACGCAACGTCGAACCGGACGTCGCGGTCCAGTATACGCTCCAACTGTTGCGCGAGCTGAGGACCGTCTTTCGACCGCTGCTGCGCCGGGGCGTTGCGAAGGTCGATGTATCGCCAGGCTTGTTCGTAGTTTCGCGCGTGGCAAGTCTCCAGGAAGGAATAGACGGAACTCCGCGGAGAGTCACGGCGCAACGGGTCCTGGGACTTCGGGGAAACGGCAAGCGCCGCCGGAGCGGTGGAAGTTGGCTGTGCGGTTCCACTCAGGCTGAATCCCAACAAAAGCGCCATCAAGAAAGCAATACGCGCGGTCATGGCCTGTCTCGGGCTCCGTCGCCCGCCGGATAGTGCCCATGTAGGTCACATTCCACAACGGGCTCGGTGCCTGCGATGAAAACTCCGGGGCGAACGCTGGGACAGTTGGCGCCGGCGAGTTCTCCCGTCTCGGTGCAGATTTCGACTGAAGTGACGCCCCTCGGCCGCTTGAAGTCATGGGCAGACTGATATGGCCGGAGCTGAGAGGCTCGCTTCATGAAGTCAGCCCAGATCGGCAGCGCTGGGCGGGCGCCTTCCAGATTGAGGTTGCGGTTATCGTCGAAGCCTACCCACACCACACACAAGAGCTCGCTGGTGAACCCGGCGAACCAGCCATCATGGGATGTGCCGGTCTTGCCGCGGCGGGCAGCGTGAATCCCCGCGATCTCACGCCTGCGCCGGTTCCACTTCGCAAAACTTCTTGCATCATGTTGACCATCAGGTAAGCCACCCTGGGGTCGAGCACGGGGCGCACATCCGGCTCATTCCGGTACAGCTCGGTTCCATCCCGTGCGCGCACCGCGGCGACTGTCGTGGGACGGACCCGCAGGCCCTGGTTGGCAAACATCGTATAGGCGCCGGCAATCTCCAGAGGCGTAGCCTCGTAGGCTCCCAGGGCGACCGACGGCGTTGGCAGGATGCTGTCGTTCAGCCCTGCACGGCGCGCCATGGCCACCACTTTCTTATACCCCACCTGCTGTGCCAGGCTAACCGTCGCCACATTCAGCGAACGGGCCAGCGCTGTACGCAGCGTGACATCGCCCATGAAATCGCCCGCAAAATCTCGCGGTTGGTAGGCATCCGCTCCGAAGTAGAATGTCGTCGCCTCGTCGTGTACCAAGCTGGCCGGGGTGAATATCCTGGGCCCACCCTCCACGGCTGTCGCCATCGCGGCAGCATAAACAAACGGTTTGAAAACCGAACCGGGTTGACGCATCGCCAGAACGTGGTTGAGCTGGCTTGCGCCGTAGTTGCGGCCACCGACCAGTGCCTTGATCTCTCCGGTTCGCGGGTCCATCGCGACCATGGCGACTTGCGGTTGGCCGGGAGGAATGTCCGCTCCCCGGCCTTGCTTGCGAAGCTGCTGGTCGACATTCTCCATGCCGATGCGAACCGACGCTCCGGCCGCCTGTTGCAGGTCCGGATCGAGTGTCGTGTAAACGCAACGGTTGCGCCCGCGCTTCTCGCCGAACTTCGCTCGCAGCTCGCCATTCAGCAGCGCTATGAAGTACGAGTTCGCCGATTCGCCGGCGGGCTCCGGCGTGATTCGCACCGGGGATGCGGAGGCGTCCCGATACTCTCTCTCGCTGAGGTAGCCGTTGTGGCGCATCAGTGACAGCACCAGGTTGCGTCGTTCGCGCGCCCTCTCGGGATACTGCACCGGATTGTAGTAGGTGGGCCGCCGCACCAGGCCCGATAGGAGGGCCGCTTCCGCGGTGTCGATTTGCGGGAGATCCTTACCGAAGAACATCCGTGCCCCTTCACCGAAGCCGTTGATGCTGAATGTCCCGCGCTGGCCGAGATAGATCTGGTTCGCGTAATACTCAAAGATCTGCTGCTTGGTCAACTTATGTTCCAGGTGCACCGTAATGAGGATCTCCTCGACCTTGCGCCGCCAGCTCTTGCCGCGGTCCAGCCACAGGCTGCGCGCCAGTTGCATGGTCAAAGTCGACGCTCCCTCCCGCTTCCGCCCGTCCTTGACGTCGATGTATGCCGCCTTGAGCGTCCTTGCGACGTCAAAGCCTCCATGATGAAAGAAATGCTTGTCCTCGACCGAAACCACTGCCTGCACAAGAGTGGGCGGAATGTCGGAAAAGCGCACCAGCCGCCGAATTTCACGAGTTCGCGAAAGAGTGGCCATCAATTGCGGGTCGAGCGGGTACTCCTGGCGCGCCGTATGGTCTACTAGCGAGACGATCGCTGAAATCCGCCCGTCGGCGAACTCCACCCTTACCGGCCCGACGTCTCCAGTGGAATCGCACCGGGAAAAATCTCGATGGCTCTGGGAGACTCCTCAAACCAGCCCGCCGGATTGACCTGCGACGTTGTGTAGCCGCTCCGCCGCAAACTCTGCAACAAATCTGTCGGCGCTATAGTTTCTCCGACCGCCAACATCCCGGGCGCGGCAAGGATGTCTGCGGAGGCGGAAAACGGCCCTTCCGCAAGCCGCTGATCGATGATCCAGGCTAACCTCACATACAGAAGGAGACCCAGCAGCGACATCAGGAGAAAAACGCTGGGAAGGATTCGACGGAGGCCAGGTCACGAACCTTCCACGCAAGCCTGCGCGAGCGGTCGCTGTTAAGCTTCGGCTGGTCTGGCATCGAAGGGCCTTCATCCGATCGAGAGCATGCGGAGTGCCAGCATGCGGCCTATCACAGTTCGTCGAACCCCATCCTGGTGCAGGCAAACTATCCTGCGTCAGATTCATGTATTGTTCCAGTCGCGGACAACGCGAAAACGGGAGGGGGCTTCACCCTGCGAATTCCTCACGCACCTGCTTCGCCGTCATCGGCCGCCGCGGGCAGTTCGTGAAATGCGCGCGGATCACCCCAAAGCAGCGCGCGAGTCGGGTCGGAAAGCGGCGCTACCGAAGAGGAATCCGGTTCAACCTTCCAGATCGGACTTCTGGACTGCCCACAAGCCGGTTTCGCGGCCAATGGTGCAGTTCCGAGTGGCGCGTCGCTCTTTCCGTAGGGCTCTAAGCCTTGCTCGGGCCGCCCATTGGTCCGGCCAACTGGTGGGTCCTGGTTCGGTGGGCGGCGTCGCGCTCTCCGCTGATGGAGATACCGTCCTCTGGGGTGACAGCAGCTTTACCGGACGGGCATGGATCTTCACGCGCGCCAACGGGGTGTGGAACCAACTCGGCAGCGAACTGGTGGGGACTGGCGCTGATCGCAGCGGAATGCTTTCAGCCAGGGCTCTTGGGCTCAGTTCGTCTACAATGAAGTCCGCGAGACAAATCATCGCCGGAGCAGGTTGATCGAGGCCGGCGGGAATCACGCCCGAGGGAGGAGAATTGAGATGCGAAAAGGGCCCGGATTGCGAACAGTGTTTGCCATCGGCGTTCTGAGTGTGCTTCCCGGCGGCCGTTCCGCTTGGGCCCAGCCGCATCAACCGCTTGAATACCAGGGTGGGCTGGTCCTCAAGGCGTTCAAGATTTACCCGCTGTACTACGGCGACTGGAGCGCCGCGGACATCAATACCCAGCAGGAGTATCTCACCAACCTCACCGCTTACCTCTCGGGGGCACACGCCCCCGTGGGCGAACAGCCGATGCTGATGCAGTATGGCGTGAACGCGGCCACGGTGGCCGCCGCGACGACGGCGGACCCCACGGCGACGCCCCAGACCCTGGCGCGGAGCGACGTCCTCAACATCATTCACACCAACCAAACTGCCGGGAAGCTTCCGGCTTATGACCCTGACACGCTGATCCTAGTGTTCCCGGCACACGGTTTCGTCGTGTCCACCGGAACGCCGCCAACACCCTGCCCCGGATGTGGATACCACTCTTCGGAATCGCGCTCGGAACTCTGGGCGGTTGTCCCGGAGGATAGTGGCCCGACACTCCAACTGGTGACAGCTCACGAGGTATTCGAGTCGGCGACCGACTCGACTGTAGACAGCCCTCCTCGCGGCTGGATAAGCCTCGACGGGTCAGAGGCGGTGGACGGATGTAATGACCCTGCGTCGACCTACCCCTTCATCAACCTCTCCCTCGGCCTGGTCACCATCCGGATCCCCGGCGCCGCTGACAACACCCAAGGCGGTACTTGCTCGACCACCGGTTACACTCTTATTCCGCCAGTGGGAGTTGGAACGGCCCCGGTGGGAGTCAGCCCCGGCGCGGGCAGCGGCTTCAGCCAGACGATGGCGTTCACCTTCACCGACCCTCGCGGCTGGCAAGATCTCGATGTCGTGAATGTCCTGATCAACAATTTCCTCGACGGCCACAGTGCCTGCTATCTGGCGTACAGCCGCAGCGCGGGTGTGCTCTACCTGGTTCCTGATGGGGGCGGAGGGTTGTTGCCGGCGCTGACACTGGGTGGATCGGGCATCACGGGCAACAGCCAGTGTACGGTGAGCGGCGCGGCATCGTACGCTGCCGGCAGCGGCGACACCTTCACTTTGACGCTGAGCCTGAGTTTCAGAGCGGCCTTTGCAGGCGACAAGGTGGTGTATCTGGCGGCCCGCGACCTCGAGGGCGGCAACTCCGGGTGGCAGGCGCTGGGCACCTGGAGCATACCCGGAGCCAGCCCCACCGGACCCGCCGTGGGCGGGGTTGCTCCGGCGCGCAGCAGCGGCTCCGGCGGCACGTTCACTTTCACCTTTACCGACACCAACGGCTGGCAGGATCTGGGAGTAGTCAACGTGCTGATCAACGACACCCTGAACGGCAATCAGGCCTGTTACCTGGCCTACAGCCGGGCTTTCAATACGCTGTACCTGGTGAACGACACGGGCACCGCTCTGCTACTCGGCCTGACCTTGAACGGCGCCGGCAGCGTGAACAACAGTCAGTGCACGGTGACGGGCGCGGGATCGTTGGCGAGCGGGAGCGGCAACACGCTGACGCTAACGCTGAATATGAGCTTTCTCTCGGCTTTCGCCGGCAATCGCGTGATCTACGCCGCGGCACGTAGCAACGGCGATGCATTCAATTCCGGCTGGCAGGCGGTGGGATCGCGGACGGTGCCGTGAGTCTCCACCAGCCCCTGCTGCGATCTTGTTCCAAACCCCAATCCCATCCCCTACAACTGCGCCAGTGCGACCCGCCGACCGTCCGCACAAAACGAGACCGGCAAGCAGCCGGCTTGAAGGGGCTTCGTTGCTTTGGGAGTTTGCCAGGGAAGCGGCCCTTTACCCGCCGCTGACCGAAGCACCGTTGGTTGCGAGGTTATTTCCCGACGCTCCTGACGGGCACGGTCACCGAGCGAATTTCCCCGGGGCCAGGCCACGTGCACAGGATGATCGCGCCGGTCCTCATGATCTGCGTCCAACCGGCGAAGTCATGCGCCATGCCACGCGGGCGAGCTCGTTCTGCCCTG
>Ga0316363_10001802_pt1 | contig 17679 bp, 22 predicted proteins | sample Sb_taG_3_FD_200459 | JGI IMG/M metagenome (GOLD analysis project Ga0316363, IMG submission 200459) | Peat soil microbial communities from Weissenstadt, Germany - Sb_50d_a_PC metaG (v2) (version 2) | ecosystem: Environmental > Terrestrial > Soil > Wetlands > Peat | place: Germany: Weissenstadt...
TGCGCGAAAGCTACCTCGACGAATTCCCCGGCTACTACAAGACCGCCGACGCCGGCTTCAAGGACGAGGACGGCTACATTTTCGTGATGAGCCGCACCGACGACATCATCAACGTCGCCGGCCACCGACTCTCGACCGGCGGCATGGAGGAAGTGCTGGCGTCGCATCCCGACGTCGCCGAATGCGCCGTGCTCGGTATCAAGGACGACCTCAAAGGCGAAGTGCCGTGCGGCTTCATCGTGCTCAAGTCCGGCGTCAACCGGCCGCCGACCGAGATCGAGAAGGAATGCATCGCGCTCATTCGCGAGAAGATTGGCCCGGTCGCCGCGTTCAAGCTCGCCATCGCCGTGGCGCGGCTGCCGAAAACGCGCTCGGGAAAAATCCTGCGCGGCACCATCAAGAAAATCGCCGACGGCGAGACTTGGACCATGCCGGCGACGATCGACGACCCGGCGGTGCTCGACGAGATCGGCAGTGCGCTGAAGGGCAAGGGTTTGGCCGCGTCCTAGATCGCAACCGCTTCAGCTTGAATCGATTGGACGCGTCCGCTTCCGGCGCAGGCTTTGCATCGAAGTCGATCGCCGCGCTCGCGGACCCAGCCGGTGCCATAGCAGCGCACGCAGGTCTCCTGGACGACAGGAGCGGAGCCATCGGTGTCAGCCGAAATGGCGTCAGCCGAAATCCGTTTTCCGAAATGCATTCGCATAGCCCTTGGTCTGCGTGTTGCGCGATGGTGAGAGTGGGCGGGACGTTATCGATGCCGCGTTAAGGCCGCGGCGGCGGATTGCCTAAAATGCGATGTAAGACGATGCGGGTCAGCTCGGCCGCGCACCGGCACATCTTAAGCGCCTAGTATTGCACCATATATAAGTATGGTATATTTGCCATATGCCGCCGCAGCCTAGCTTCGAATGGGACAACGCCAAGGATCGGAACAACCGCGCCAAACACGGAGTCTCCTTCGCCGCAGCGCAGGCGGCGTTCTTCGATCCGCGCCGCGTTATCGCCGAGGACCTGGAGCACAGCGGCGCGGAGCCGCGATACTTTTGCTTCGGCGCCGTCGGTGGCGGCGTGATGACGGTGCGCTTTACCTATCGCGCAGGCCGCATCCGCATCTTCGGTGCCGGCTATTGGCGGAAAGGAAAGAGAATCTATGAACAACAGAACCGTTAAATACACGGCAGGAGAAATCGGCCGCGTGCGGGTGATCGACGATTTTTTGCCCGCGCCCGCCGACCTCGTGCGGCGCGAGGAGAACGTGAAGGTGACGCTCTCGCTGTCGCGCCGCAGCCTCGATTTCTTCAAGCGCGAAGCCAAGAAGCGTCGTGTGCCCTATCAGCGCATGATCCGCGCGCTGGTGGACACCTATGCGGACCGGCAAGCAGGCGGCAAGAAGTGACCTCGCCGCCTGCAGGGAGGGTGACGCAAGATCAATTTATAGCCGCGATGGAGCCGCCTGGCGTTGGCGCCGCGACCGGCGGGTTTTGGCCCTTGCCACGCACGCGGCGCAGCGGCAACCCGACGGCTTGATGAAGAAGTCGAAATATTCTCGTCCGTAGTCGTACGTGATTTCCTCCCCCGGCGCGATGCGGCGCAGCGCGACGAACACGATCCGGCCCTTGCGCAACACCGGTTTCGCGTTCGGCCGGCAGGAATGATTGAGGTAACGTGCGACATTCCATCGTGAGGACCCGTCGATGGTCCATCGGCGGTTAAGTTCGAACATATATTTTGCGCCGTGTCGCTCGCGCTCTTCGGACTCCTCGGTCGAAATGCGCCGCCCGCGATAGGTCGCGATATAGGCGGTTCGCTTGATCGGTTTTGTCGCGAACAGGCCGAGCCCGGTTGCCGAGCGGCCGACGCGGAAGGAGCGTGACGGCATGGCTGCGCTTAACCGGAGATTCGGCCGCTGTCATCCGCAATCATCGATATTCGCCGTACAGCCACAGCTTTGAGCTTTAAGGAAAACTTCACCCTGCCGGCTCACTCTGCGGCGAACCTCGCAAGCGGCAAATGTTTTCACTCCTCACGATCGGAATCCCCTGGCAGTTCGCGATCCTCGCGGGCGGCGTTGGCCTGCTCGCCGCATTGGCCGCCGCCGGAGTCTTCGCCCGCGTGCGGCAGACGAGCGGCCGCGCCCGGGCGGTGTGGATCGTCGTCGGCGCCGTGATCGTCCTCTGTGCAGCGATGGCCATCGACCTGGTTGCGCAGCGGGCCTCCGGCATTGTGCCGATCGCCGCCGGCGCGGCGATCGGACTTGGCCTCGGCGGCGGCCTGTATTGGCTCGCCGCGGCGAACGGTGCGAGGGAGGACCTGCGCGACGCCGCGCTCAGCTACATGATCCAAGGTCTTTGCATGTTCGACGGCCCCGGGCGGCTCGTCTTCTGGAACAAGCGCTTTGCCGAGATCTACCGGCTCCAGGGCCGGCTGCGCATCGGCTTCAGCTTGCGCGACATTCTGCGCGAGCGGATGGCTGTCGGCACGTTGGCCGAGGATCCGGACGAATTTACCCGCCGCGCCACGACGGCGGCCAGGGACGGCAAGACTTTCAAGCACGTGTTCGAGCTGTCCGACGGGCGCAAGATCGCGGTCAACAACGAGCCGCGGCCGAGCGGCGGCTGGGTGTCGACGCATGAGGACATCACCGAGCGGCTGCAGGCGGCGCAAGAGCGCGCCGCGCTGCGCGATCAGGAACAGCGCCGGGTGCTGGTGGATTCCGCCATCGCCGCGTTTCGCCCGCAGATGGAAGACCTCATCGGCAGCGTCAGCGGCAAGGCCAGCGCCATGCGCGGCACCGCCTCGTCGCTGTTCGCCGCTTCGGAACAGACCTCGCAGCGCGCCGCCGGCGCGGTGCGTTCCTTCGACGAGGCTTCGGCCAACGTCAAGATCGTCGCCGCGGCGGCCGAGGAACTGTCGCAATCGATCGCCGAGATCAGCAACCAGCTGATGCGAATGAGCGAGGTGGTGCGGCTCGCCACCAACGAGGCGCAGGCGACCAACCAGGAGATCGCCGGGCTGTCCGACGGCGCGCAGAAGATCGGCGACGTCGTCAAGCTTATCCGCGCCATCGCCGAGCAGACCAATCTCTTGGCGCTCAACGCCACCATCGAGGCGGCGCGCGCCGGCGACGCCGGCCGCGGCTTTGCCGTGGTCGCCGCCGAGGTGAAATCGCTCGCGGTGCAGACGGCGAAGGCCACGGAAGAGATCGCCAATCATATTCTCGCCGTGCAGACCTCGACCGGCGGTGCGGTCGAGGCGATCCGCCGCATCGCGCTGCGCATGCAGGCGATCAACGAATCCACGGCCACCGTCTCCGCGGCGGTGGAGCAGCAGAACTCGGCGACCGGCGACATCAAGCACAACGTCACCAGCGCCGCCGACGGCACCAACGCCATGGCCGCCGTGCTCGGCGAGGTCGCCGGCGCCACCACCGAGACGCGCTCGTCGGCGCAGATCGTGCTCGATGCGTCGGAAACGGTGGCCAAGGACATCGCCATGCTGCGCGCCAATGTCGAGGCCTTCCTCGCCAAGGTGGCGGTGTAGTTTTTTTCGGGATGACGGCTCGTCATTGCTGGACAAAAGGCGCCAACGGGTCCGGCCCGAAGTGGCCGGCCCGATGACAGGCTCCGCGCCGTCTTCTCGCCAGCAGTTCCGGCAATCCATGCGGCCGTGCTGCACTAATCGACTCACGGTGAGCCTTTCCCGTGCGGTATTTCAGCATGGATAGATTTCAGCATGGATACGCGGGTCAAGCCCGTGTATGACGAGCTCGAATGATACCCCTCCCCGCGCGCGGGGAGAGACATGGGCGGCCGCAGGCGTAACGCGCCGTCTCGTCTCGATTAAATGGCGGATTACGCTTCGCTAATCCGCCCGACCGGCTCAACTCGCCACGCGCGGGCGCCGTTGCGCGTTCGGATTTTGTTGGAGGTCGGAAAGATTTTCGATGGTCTCGTGGCTAGCCGCGAATTCGAACAACCGATTGATCGCCTCAAGGACTTCCGCCGTGCCGCTCGACAGCGACTTGGCGATTTCGAGCGAGATGTCAGCAGCATTTCTCGTTTCGCCGATCGTCTCCCCGAACGCTGCAAGCGCTGTCGCGACGGTGGTAGCGTTTTCCGCGGCATGGGCCGCTTCCGTGGCGATGCTCGAAGTCGTGTGTGTCTGATTATTGATGTTGTTCGAGACCAATTCGACCGTCTCCGCGAGTTTGGTGATGGCGGCACCGGTACCGGTAATCTCCTCGACGGAGTGCCGCGTCGCTTCTTGGATTTTCCCGATCTGCTCACTGATTTCCTGAGTTGCCTTCGACGTTTGCATTGCGAGCGATTTCACTTCGCTGGCAACGACGGCGAATCCCCTGCCGGCCTCGCCAGCTCGCGCCGCTTCGATTGTTGCATTCAGCGCCAGGAGGTTCGTTTGCGCCGCGACCTGGGAGATCAGGCCGACGACAGAGCCCACTTTTTCTGCGGCGTCGGAAAGCGATTTGATCGTCTCATTGGTTTGCACCGCGCGCGCCACCGCCTTTTCAACAACCTGTGCTCCGTCCACGGCCTGCGCGCTGATGTTTCCAAGTGACGAACTCAATTGCTCAACCGCTGCCGCTATGGTGGAAACGTTCGTCGCCGTATTGCGGGCTGCTTCGGTCGCGACGCTTGATTCCTCCGAGGCACTGCCTGCGAGGCGCGAGAGCTTGGCGGCGTTATCGCTGAACGATTGCACCGCGTCGCTCACGAAGGAGCGCACGCTCTTGACCGCCTCGTCAAAATCTTTGATTGCGCCGCTGAGCTCGTTGCCGTGTTTTTTCGCCGCCCGCACTCGTGCCGAATAGTGCAGAACGATGGCGTTGGCAGCATCAAACGTCAGCACGCGTTGCGCGACGTCGGTGAGTTGAAGGGCTTTGCGGCGTGAAAGCCCAAATCGACGCCGCAGCTCGCGACTGAAATTGGTTAGGATGGACTGGGCGATCGTGCCGCGCGTCCGCATGTCCGCGGCCAGCCCAATTTCGATTTTGACACGTTCAAGTGCATCCTCGACAAATTTCTCGTCGAACGGATTTAAAAAGAGCCGGGAAGTGTAATGGATGACAAGCCTGCGCCATTCTTCTGCCCTTTCCTTCAGCGACTCTTCGTAAAAGGGCGTAAATTTCACAATCTTGGCGAAGTGCCGGTCGCAAATCATGTCCATCATCGGCCCAAGATAACGCCAGACTTCGGCGCGAAGCGCGAGCGCTTCGTCGTCGATTTCGTACATCTGCAGGCCGAGTAGGTATGGTGCCGGGATAGGCATGCCGCTTCCCCCAGTGCCAGCAAACCTGGACGCTAATGGGTTTCTTTTTAGTAAATAAAGATTGCCAGCTCCACGGCTTGCTTGGATGACATGCACAAGTGCGGATTTTCGCCCGCTGTCATCCGCGATGTCGTCATTGCCGGACAAAAGGCGCCAACGGGTCCGGCCCGAAGTGGCCGGCCCGATGACAGGCTCCGCGCCGTCTTCGCGCCAGCAGATCCGGCAATCCATGCGGCTTTAGCGGACCAGCGACGAGGCCTTGCTATGCAGCTTTTCAGCATGGATGTGCGGGTCAAGCCCGCGTATGACGAGCTAATCGCCTCTCCCCGCGCGGCGGGGAGAGGTCGGTCAGTCTGTAGCCCGGATGGAGCGGAGCGACATCCGGGGACGAATGGTGACGTTAGATGAAGAATCCCGGATTTCGCTGCCGCTCTATTACGATTTCGGTTCTGGTTTCATCATGTGATGGTGGTGGTGATGGTGGTGGTGGTGGTGGTGGTGGACGACCCTCTTCTCGGCGGGCATCGTGTCCTTCTTTTCCATCGCAAAGGCAGGAACGGCTAGGCCAAGCGAAACGAAGGTCGCCAAGGCAATAGCAAACTTCTTCATGGAATTTCTCCTGGTAGCAGACAGTTAGTATGAATTATCGTGGTTCAAATGAACCTACGGTGAACGCGGCGCCGTCAGGTCAAAGGTCGGTGCCGGCAATCCTTGGGCGCTAATTTCGCGCGTAAGTGTCCCATCGTGGACCGACGTGTCCGAACCGGGTCAACAGCGCCGGATCGAGCCGGTCAATAACGAGTCCGGTTTGCCCCCAATTGCGGACGAATTGCTGCGTCGCGACCGGCGAGACGGTGCAGGCGGCCGAGGCAGAAATGCGCGAGGCGATCCGTTTCCATATCGAAGGGCTCAAGGCCGACGGCCTGCCGATCCCGGCGCCCCGCACCCGACTTGCTTCGCGCTGGCGCGCTCGCAAGTCGACCTCTCCCCCACCGAACTCGGGTGTTCCCGAGTTCGGCAACATAAGTGATCGAAGTCGGAAACATCCGACTTCGGGTGCAGGGCGCGGTGTATGATCCGCGAACAGAGGACGACCCGCGTGTCTGCAACTGCGAACGACGCCGCTTGGCCCGCCCTGCCCTACGCCGCGTGGCAGGACACTTACGCGACGCTGCACCTGTGGACGCAGATCGTCGGCAAGGTGCGCCTGAAGCTCACGCCCTGGCTCAATCATTCCTGGCACGTCACGCTGTATGTCACGGCGCGCGGGCTCGGCACCGGCCCGATCGCGCTCGACGGCAGAGACCTTTCGATCGATTTCGACTTCATCGACCACGTGCTGCTGCTGCGCATGAGCGACGGCCAATTCCGCCAGATTATGCTCCGGCCGGTAACGGTTGCCGACTTCTATGCCGAGGTAATGGCGGCGCTCGCTGACCTCGGCGTCGCGGTGCGCATCGATGAGATGCCGAACGAGATTGCCGGCGCCCCACGCTTTGGCGAAGACCACGTGCATGCCGCCTATGACCGCGACTTCGCCAACCGGCATTTTCGCGTGCTGGCCTCGACCCGGCGGGTGTTGGCACATTTCCGCACCGGCTTTCTCGGCAAGGCGAGCCCGGTGCATTTCTTCTGGGGCAGCTTCGATCTGGCGGTGACGCGTTTCTCCGGTCGGAGCGCGCCGCTTTTGACCGCAAGCAGCACGCCGGGCCTGCCGCTGGCGGTCGCGCGCGAGGCCTATTCGCACGAGGTGTCGAGCGCCGGCTTCTGGCCGGGTGGCGGGCCGATCGACTATCCGGCTTATTATTCCTACGCCTACCCCGAGCCGGCGGGCTTTGCCGCGGCCAAGGTGCGCCCCGCCGCCGCGTTCTATTTCGGCGACTACGGCCAGTTCATCCTGCCCTATGACGCCGTGCGCACGGCGAGCGAGCCGGAAGCGCAGCTTATGGAGTTTTTGCAAAGCACCTACGCCGCGGCGGCGGATTTGGGGAAGTGGGACCGCAACGCGCTCGAGTGCGCCTTGGGCGAGAAGGGCAAGGTGCGGGCGACGTGAGGAGTTTTGGATTCGCCATGGATGCGCGGGTCAAGCCCGCGTATGACGAGCTAATAATCACCTCTCCCCACCGAACTTGGGTGTTCCCGAGTTCGGCAACATAAGTGACCGAAGTCGGAAACATCCGACTTCGCGCGCGGGGAGAGGTCGCGAGCAAAGCGAGCGAGTGAGGGGGCAGTACGGCTTGGTGCAAACCTCGCGGCTCTGAATTGCGGCGGTGCCCTCTTACCCGACCTGTAGCCCGGATGGAGCGCAGCGAAATCCGGGACGGGCAGTGCCACCGCATAACCAATGCCGGATTTCGTTTCGCCCGATCGGGCTGCGCTCGCTGGAATATTTTGCGGTCGACAACGACTGGATTACCAATTTTCCTGCTGGTGTCACGAAGGATGCACAGCTCGAGAGCCTGAAGACCTATGCCGACTACGCCAGCAAAATATGGGCTGCGGTCCTTGCAGCCGTTTTGTTTCTTTACCGACCGTTCGGCTAGGGTGACGTCGGGATCGATGGCGCTTCGAAGCGGCGACCGATCCCGTGCCGCGCGACTCGCGAGGACAACGTAAGCAGGCTAGCCTAACGCCTGCGTCCTCTTGGTCGCGTGAAGCACGGCCTGGGCTGAGTCAAAGCGTTCGGTCGCTGCGACAAGAGCCGCCGCGGAGCGCCGGAAGGCGAGCGGGCTCCGATAAGCCCGCTGCCGCGTACGCGGATAAGTGACGCAGACTGCGTACACTTGTCTGCGGTGCACTGGCAAGCGGCAACGTTTGCCGGTGCGGCGCGACTCCAATGAACTTGCGCCTTTCGGCGCTCCGCCTCCCTTTTGTTTGGAGGCAAATGTTTTTCGTTGTTGTGGTTTGCAAACCTCGGGCGCGGAACGCGTCGCGAGAACGGGAATTTTTGCACCCTCCCCTGGAGGGGGAGGTGAAAAATGGAAATCGGCCATGAGCAAACGGCGCAAAAGGCGCAAGATGCGCGGCGTCTACCACAAGCGGCTGACACCCGAGGAGGAGGTCGAGCAGCGCGAAGCCGCTTTCGCCGCGATCCGCCTTCTTTACGGCGAGGCACTGCCGCTGTGGCGCTTCTGCCGGAAAGGGTATTGCCGGCGGCACAAACAATGCAGCGGCGAGCTCCAGCCGTGCCTTAAGCGCGGCTGGCCGCTGATGCCGCCCGCGCTGCAGAAGGAAGCCTACGCTCAGGTCGCGGTTGGCGGACCGCGGCGGCTACCGCCATCGACGCATACGGAATGGGTGCTGCGCCGCTATCCACCCTCGAACTTCGTTTGTTGAAGGGAGCGGGCGCGGGGCAGCTATGGCCCCGAAGCCCACGTATGACGCATGAAAAAGGTGTATAGGTGGCGCCGCATAAACACGAGACATCGGCCATGAACGCACCCCTCTCCTCCCACCCGACGCCGCCCTACAAGCACACCCCGCTGTTCCCGCTCGGCAAGGACACGACGCCGTACCGCAAGATCGCCGCCGACGGATTGCGGATCGAGCGGGTGCTGGGCGAGGAACTGCTGGTGGTGCCGCGCGAGGCGATGCGGGCGCTGGCGGAAGCGGCCTTCACCGACATCAATCATCTGCTCCGCCCCGCGCATCTGGCCAGCCTCAAGGCCATCGTCGAGGACCCGGAGGCATCGGATAACGACAAGTTCGTCGCCTACGATTTTCTCAAGAACGCCAACATCGCCGCCGGCGGCGTCTTGCCGATGTGCCAGGACACCGGCACCGCGATCATCATGGGCAAGAAGGGCCGGCTTATTTGGACCGACGGCGGCGACGAGGCGGCGCTCGCCGAGGGCGCGCGCGACGCGTATCTCAAACGTAATCTGCGCTATTCGCAGCTCGCGCCGCTCTCCATGTTCGAGGAGAAGAACACCCGCACCAACCTGCCGGCGCAGGTTGAGATCTACGCCGAGGGCGTCGGCGACGCCGACGCCGCCTACAAGTTCCTGTTCATCGCCAAGGGTGGCGGCTCCGCCAACAAGGCCTTTCTGTTCCAGGCGATGCCATCGATCCTTTCCCGTGAAAGAATGCTCGCCTTCCTCAAGGAAAAGGTGCTGACGCTCGGCACCGCCGCCTGCCCGCCCTACCATCTCGCCATCGTCATCGGCGGCACCTCGGCGGAAATGACGATGAAGACGGTCAAGCTCGCCTCCTGCAAATATTACGACACGCTGCCCGAGCACGGCTCCGAGGACGGCCACGCCTTCCGCGACCGCGACATGGAGCGCGAGATCCAGAAGATGACGCAGGCGCTCGGCGTCGGCGCGCAGTTCGGCGGCAAATATTTCTGTCACGACGTGCGCGTCATCCGGCTGCCGCGCCACGGCGCCTCGCTGCCGATCGGGCTCGGCGTGTCGTGCTCGGCCGACCGCCAGGCGCTGGGCAAGATCACCCGCGACGGCGTGTTCCTCGAAGAGCTGGAGCACAACCCGGCGAAATATCTGCCGGAGGTCGACACGCAAAAACTCGGCGGCGCGGTGGTGCAGATCGACCTCAACAAGCCGATGCGAGAGATCTTGGCGCAGCTTTCCAAACATCCAATCAAGACGCGGCTGTCGCTCAACGGCCCGCTGATCGTGGCGCGCGACATGGCGCACGGCAAGCTGCGCGAACGGCTGGAGCGCGGCGAGCCGCTGCCCGACTATTTCAAGAACCATCCGATCTATTACGCCGGCCCGGCGAAAACGCCGGAAGGCTACGCCTCCGGCGCGTTCGGGCCGACCACGGCCGGCCGCATGGATTCCTTCGTCGCCGATTTTCAGGCGGCCGGCGGCTCGATGGTGATGCTGGCGAAAGGCAACCGCGCGGCGACCGTGCGCGAGGCGTGCAAGAAGTACGGCGGCTTCTATCTCGCCTCGATCGGCGGCGCCGCGGCGAACCTCGCCGAGCATTGCATCAAAAAGGTCGAGTGCGTCGAATTTCCCGAGCTCGGCATGGAAGCGATCTGGCGGATCGAGGTGGTCGATTTTCCCGCCTTCATCGTCATCGACGACAAGGGCAACGACTTCTTCAAGGAATTGAATTTGGGGTGAGTGTCATTCCCGGGCGCCGCGCTGTGGGCTCGGCCGGAATGACGTAGTTCAAGCCGCTTCGGCGCTCTTGATCTCGCCGGCCCGCGGGACGTGGCGGACCGAGGTGCGAATGAGTTCGGCGCCACAGTTCCGGCAGGCATAGACGGTGTCTTCGACTTCGGTGGTAACGGGATGCCGGGCGTGAAACGCCATACGACCCGCGCAAATCGGGCAGGGCATCATCAGCGAGGGCAGGCTGGACGGCGATTCGACCGCTTGATGACGCATCGGCGACCCAAAAGTTAAGATTTCGTCAATGTCTCGCCTCTTTTGCGCAGAGTCAACGACTTTTGTGCATTGCACACAGTAACGCTGCACTGCCGCGCGCAAGCCTTAACGGTAAGGCTCCACTAGAAGTTGGGTTCCGCCGGACGCCTGGGCTGCCCTTAGGTCGATTCCAGCGCCGCGATGCAGGCGACGCCGAGCGCCGCCAAATTGGCCCGCGTCGCGGCAACCGAGCCGTCCATATCGATGCCGCGGCAGGCGTCTTCGACGACGAAAACCGCGAAACCCTCGCGCTGGGCGTCCTCGGCCGAATAGCGCACGCAGAAATCGAAGGCGAGGCCGGCGAGGAAGACGCGCGACAGACCGCGCGTGCGCAAGTAGCCGGTGAGGCCGGTCGGCGTGCTGCGGTCGTTCTCGTAGAACGCGGAGTAGGAATCGATCGTGCGCGCCATGCCTTTGCGCAGGACCAGCGCCGCATGCGGAATGTCGAGCGCCGGATGAAATTCGGCGCCCCAGCTTCCCTGCACGCAGTGGTCGGGCCAGAGTATTTGCGGCCCGTAGGAAGCGGCAATGGTGTCGTAGGGCTTTTTGCCGGGATGGCTCGAGGCGAACGAAAAATGCCCGGCTGGATGCCAATCCTGCGTCAGCACCACATTGCGAAACCGTGCGGCGAGACGATTGACGATCGGCACCACCTCGTCGCCGCGCGGCACGGCGAGCGCGCCGCCGGGACAAAAATCGTTCTGCACGTCCACGACGATGAGGACGTCGCTGCCATTGATGGTCGCATGTTCGTTCATCGGTCCTCATCGCATCCGCTCTTGACTGTCACGATGGTGGAGTCTTCTCCTGCACGCGGCGATCGACTTCCGCCGCAAGCTGCACCAGTTCGTCGGCGACCTCGACCGGATAGGTCGTGCCCGGCTCGAGCCGACGCAAGGGCTCGGGCAGCCGTTCAAGCTCGCGCTTGGCGTGACGCCGGATGTCGTCGAGCGAAGGCGCCGGCCGCGAGCGCCGGCCGCCCTGCATCACCGGCTGGATCAGCGGCTCGCCGCCCTGGTCGTGGCCCTCCAGGCCGAGCAGGTCGCCGGCCATGCGGCCGTCGGCTCCGTAGCGCCGCCAGACCTGCTTGCGCCCCGGCCAGGTGGCCTTGTTCGCCGAGCGCTTGCGCCGCGGCAGGCCGGCATATTCCTGCATCTTGTAAACGCAATCGAGCGCCGGCACGTCGGACGATGTGGTGAGGCTGGTGCCGACGCCCAGCCCGTCGATCGGCGCTTTCGCCTGCGCAAAGCCGGCGATCGCGTCCTCATCGAGGCCGCCGCTGGCGAAGATCGTCACCTCGGCAAGCCCGCCGGCGTCGAGGATGCCGCGCACGCTGCGCGACAGCGCGACGAGATCGCCGGAGTCGAGACGAACGCCGCGAATCGCGATGCCCTTGGCCTTGAGCCGCGGCGCCAGCGCCACGACCTTCCGCGCCGCCGCTTCGGTGTCGTAGGTGTCGAGCAGCAGGACGAGATTGTCCGGCCGCGACTGCGCGAAGGCCGCGAACGCCGCCGTTTCGTCGGCGAACGCCTCGATGAAGGAATGCGCCATCGTGCCGTAGAGCGGGATGCCGAAATCACGTCCGGCGAGCACGGTGGCGGTGCCGGCAAAGCCGGCGACATAGCTCGCGCGCGCCGCCATCAGCCCGGCCTCGGCGCCATGCGCGCGGCGCAAGCCGAAATCGACCAGCAACTTGCCGGGCGCGGCCAGCACGACGCGCGCCGCCTTGGCGGCGATCAGCGTTTGCAGATGCAGGATATTGATCAGGCGCGATTCGGCGAATTGCGCCTGCGGCAGCGGCGCGGTGATGCGCAGGATCGGCTCGTTGGCAAAGAAAACCGTGCCTTCCGGCATGGCGTGGACGTCGCCGCTGAAGCGGAACTCGCGCAGATAATCGAGCAGGTTGTCGCGGAACCGGCCGGTGCTCTTGAGCCAGTCAATCTCGGCGGCCGGGAAGCGAATATTCTCGAGAAAATCGAGCGCCTGCTCCAGCCCGGCGGCAAGGAGAAAGCCGCGGCGGGCCGGCAGCGCGCGCACGAAGAACTCGAACACCGCGGTTTTCGTCTCGCCATGATCCAGGTAGGCCTGCATCATGTTGAGCTGGTAAAGGTCCGTCAGCAGCGCGCTTGGGGTGGAATTCATCGTTGTGGGCATTCCGATCGGGGGCCGAAAACCTCTAGCCCAGGTCGAGGCGCAAAGTCGCGCTTTGGGCGGGAGGAACCGGGAAATTTACAGGAATTTCGGCCTTCGGGCGCGGCACAGGAGGAGGGATAGACTTTTTGCTAGCCGTGGCCTTTCAGCAACACTATTCTTCGTCTGGTGCGATAAGATTTCCCGGTGGATACACCAATCAGTTGCGCGACACGGGCAGACGACGGGGCTGAGGCGCCAGTTATGGCGGCGTAGGAGAGTCGCATGAAACGGATGTTGATTGCCGGCGTATTCGTGCTCGCCGCCGCGGGGCAGGCCCCCGCGGCTGGTATGCCCGCCCCTTATCCCGCGCCGCAGCCGCCGGCCAGTTACTATCCTACCGCGGCTCCCGTTCTAAACTTCAATTGGAGCGGCATCTACGTCGGGGCGAATGGCGGCTACGGTTTCGGCACCAGCAGCTGGAGCGCTCCCCAGATAGTCTCCCCGCCCGCCCCTCCGCCCGGTTCTCCCGCGGTGGCGACCGGCTCGTTCTCGAGGCATGCTCGCCGGCGGAACGGTGGGCCTCAATATGCAGGCCAGCGACTTCGTGTTCGGCGTCGAGGCTGACGGCGACTGGACGAACCTCGTCGGCAACGGCAGTAGCGCCGGTTACAACTGCACGGCAGGGGTAACCTGCCAAACCAAAAGCCCCTTTTTTGGCACGTTGCGGGCTCGCTTGGGCTGGGAATGCATACGCGCGAAGCTCGTGAGGAACGCCGGTTGGTGCAGCACCTCCTGCGACAATCACGTGTCCTGTTGAGCCAGATGAAATGATTCTTAGTCCACGCGCTGAGTAGCAGACGTCACAAACCCATGACGGGAAGAGGGCCGACGCCTTCACGCCAGCTGGGGTGCGACCGTCTCGACGCCGGCCGCCTCTAGCGCGCGTTGTAGGCGTCAATCGTCCGCTGAGTTCCTCAAGCCTCCAGGACTGTCGATCCCAGGTTACACGTTCTAAGCCGCCCAAGGATCTACTACCGAAATGTTTAGATCCCCAAAATGCCGTACGTTTCGCGTAGCAAGCGTGGCGCGCCGCGCGAGCACGATGCCCGCGATTTGCGTGTCACGCATGTCCACCGACCGCCCATTCTTCTGCCGCGTCGCCGCCAGCGATGCTGCTTCAATCGCGGCGGCGCTGTCGAAATCCAACACGCGGTTCTCTAAGTCGTCTTTCAGCATGCGGGCAAACGCCGCTTCCAGCGCTTGCCGCCGCCGGCCTGCCGGCAACAATTCCAGGCCGAAACGCGCCTCGAACAGCGTGATGCTGGTTATCCAGACGGATTCGGCGGGCTGGCGGTCCAGCCACGCCACCACGGAAACCTCAGGTACCGTGCGCATCAGCGCCGTAAGTACATTGGTATCGAGGATAATCATTTACCGAATTTTGCCGACAGCGGCACCTGACCGCGCAGTTCCGGCAGCTCAATGGTGAGCCCTGTCTTCGCGAAACGTGCCGCAATGCGCGACCCCAGCTTGGCTACACGTTGATTTTGTTCCTTCACCGCGTCGCGCAAAATGTGCCGGACTTCCTCCTCCATGCTGCGCCCGTGATGCGTGGCGCGGCGTTTCAGGCGCGCTTTTACGTCGTCTTCCAGATTGCGCACGATGAACTGCGCCATAGTCAATCCGTGATGTTGAGAAACTTGATATCACGATATCATATTTGATAATCGGCTGCAAGTTCAAACCCGTGAAGGAAGCTGTTCGCGGACTACATCTATCGGCCGCTTAGTTCGGTCTTGGCGGACTTAAGCCGCACGATCGTAGGTTCCAAGATGACCGCCAGGATTCGTAAGCGCCTGGGGCTCGGGACGGTCAGCGGACTCTTATCAATGCGTTTGGCAGCGGATTATTCAACTCGACCCAGAGGATTCAAAAAGAGAACGGGCCGAAGTGACGTGCATCGCCCCCGAGTTCATGCCGCAGCTGCAGCACATCGAGGTCGCGTTATAGTTTCTCGGCTTCGAACAACGAAATCGCTCTGCCGCGAAGCGTCTGTTGTCGACCCTGATGCAGCTTCCGCAGAAGTCGTTCGTCCGCCGTAACAAACTGACATCTTTTCTCGACAGCCAAGGCAAGGTACAAGCAATCGTAAGCTGCATGGTCGATCTCGATCGACAATCGCGTCGCGGCTTCAAATAAAGGCCGCGTGGGTAGCAATTCGATTTCGGCGCCCTGGAGCAGACGGGCGGCAAGAAGCGCTTCGGCCTTCAAAAGCTCGCCCCTTTGCACTTTTTTCCAAAGCACGTTCGCGCACTCGGCGACCAGCAATTCGGGCGCGATCAACTTGGCTTTTTGGCGGAGTGCCAACGCCTCCGGCGTACCGTCCTCCTCGACCACCCATTTGACGGCAATGCTGGCATCGATGACGAGCGTGTTCACCGCTCCTTACGTCCCTCGCGAAGGAGAACTTCCGACGGCGTCTGTTTCCGCCGTCTTGTCAGCTTCCGCAACTCGGCGGCTAAAGTGTCGAAAGAAGGCTCAACGTCGTCGGCCAGGGCTTGGCGGAGAATTTCCCGATGCTCGGCCTCGGTCGAGCGGCCGTGCCGCGCCGCGCGACGCTTCAAACGAGCGATGAGGTCGTCATCCAAATTACGCACGTGCAAGTTCCCAGCCATCCGGTGCTCCATGAGATCATTGATCTCAATGATCTCACATGGTGCCACGCGGGTCAAGATCGGGGGCGCGCAACAGTAGGTGACCTGACGCCGCAAGCGACGCGGTATCTATCGTTTCTTCTCGGTCGCCTTGGCGGTTTTGCGGCGGACTGCTTTCGCGGCAACCGTCGGATTTGACGCACGCTGCAGCGGCCAAGACCCCGATCGGTCTCGAGCAGGCGTTTTGATGCGAATTGTTCGGTCGTGTGCTGATTTGAAGACACAGGCTTAGGCAACATGACGAGTAATTTTTCGCGCCGGCACGTAGTGCGCCGCCAACAAGTGCTTGTCGCGAGCAAGCGCCCGGCATGCAATGGCGACGACAGACGGCAACTCGTTCTTTTTTAGATAGCTCATAATGGTACGTCGACCAACTCCGAGCAACTTGGCGGCCTCGGTGAGCGAGAGACCCAGCGACTTTCGCCACTCCGAAAAGTCCGCGCCCGTCATCGGCAATTGCTCTTCCGCGATTCTCCGCAGCGTCGAGCCTGACAGGTCTAGGCGACCCCATTTCGTTTCCACGGGCCAGGCGACCCCGATGCCATCGTCCACGATATCGATCTTTGCGAACGTATCGGCGTCCTCCATGAGCGGCGCAAAATGTCGGCTGCGAGCGATCAACCCGGTCAAATCGAGGGCATACTCGCGCCGGTCACCGGCAAAGCGCACTCTTAGCGTTCGCCCCCCGGTTGGACGCACCTTCGTCACCACTGGGATGTCACCGATCATTTCGTTCCCCTTTGGAATTCTGTCCATAGCCGCAACAACTCCACCCGATTCCCTTCGAGCCAGTGGCGGGCTTCTCTCAGGACCCGGTTTGGCGCGTCGCCGGCAATCAGATCGCCGTTTGAGAGGCGAATTTTCGCAGCGAAGTCAGGCCCCTTGACGTGCACGTGCGGCGGATTCTCATCGTGAAAGAACATCAGGAGCTTGAAGTCGCTGAAGCGCTTGATCTCCGGCATCAAGAACTCTCAATTTACAAATAAAGATAGGGCATTTTTTGCCCTAGCGCAAGTATAGCGAGATAGCTATTTTCCGGTTGCCGGTTTCGCAGGCGGAGGTCAGGGCCTCCACCGTTGCGGACGCCGGCTGGGCTAATCGCCATCAGTGAACTCGACCCCGGCCGCTCTCGCTGTGAGAATGCCCACTGGGCGAACGGCTTTGGCTTGAAACGCTACTTTCGTCGCGAGCGTCGGGGTTTGCGGAATCGAACGCCCTCCCCGGTCCCGTTCTCTTCGATGAAATCGATGCCGGCCGTTTCGAAGGCATGTCGTATCGCCGCTTCATTGGCGAGCGTAACCGGAACCTCGCCATCAACGACTTCGACGCGACGGATTGTTGCGACTCCCACCTTGGATGCAGCGGCTAGGTCGATGGCTGTCCACCGCAGCATCGCGCGCGCCGCACGCATTTGAGCGCTTGTAATTTTTTTCGCCACTGGCTATTGATCTGTATTATACAATGTGATGTAATCTACATCAGTCGAATCCTGTTCAAGAGACCTCGCAATGTACTCTTGGTTTCCAAAAACGGAGAGGGATTAATGAGTGAGACGCCGTGGAAAGAACCGAAGGCAGATCGCCGTTATTTCGTCGGCGGCTCAGACGCCCGGGTCATCATGGGCGACGACGAGGCCGCCCTGCTGCGGCTGTGGCGGGAAAAGCGGGGTGAGATAGAGCCTGAGCTCGACTTTGTGGATTTTTGCCCGGGTTTTAGACGCCGGCCCAGAAGATTGCCGCTTCCGCAATAATGCTCGCGGCCTGTTCGACGCGGGCTGCCATGCGTCCGAAGGGGCCGAACGGAACCCATCGTTCCTTCGACAGTGACCAATATAGAATGTCGACGAGATCGTCGCGTCCGATAGGGCGCAGGCGAGCGATCGGCACGCCGGTTTCCGCATGAATGAGCGTGAAGCCGCGATTGCGCCGTTCCACCGCCACGGGGCCGGCGTCGAATTTGAAGTTTTCGATGAGCCGAATGATGTCATCGTCCTTCAAGCTCATCGGGCGATGGTAACGGATCGGCGCACACCTGTCGTCGGCTTGGCCGCCAGAGGCGCCGATTCAAAATGCCGCGGCCTGATTGTTGAAGACATAAAGGACAATTCGACGCGACTCGATTCCAACGTTGCGATGACCCAACATCGC
>Ga0316363_10001807_pt1 | contig 17638 bp, 19 predicted proteins | sample Sb_taG_3_FD_200459 | JGI IMG/M metagenome (GOLD analysis project Ga0316363, IMG submission 200459) | Peat soil microbial communities from Weissenstadt, Germany - Sb_50d_a_PC metaG (v2) (version 2) | ecosystem: Environmental > Terrestrial > Soil > Wetlands > Peat | place: Germany: Weissenstadt...
CTTGGCTTGCGCCGATGCCTCCGCATTCTTGACAGTGGCTTCCTTGCGCGCCTCCGACTCCAGCCGCGACTGCTGGATCTGCTTCTCCTTCAGCGGCAGCGTGTACTGCATGGCGTCAGCCTCCGCCTTGGCCTGCAGCACGCGCACTCTCGCGCCCGCCTCGGCCCTCTTCTCCTCGCGCACCTTGTCGGCTTCAGCCTCATACTCGGCTACGCGCACTTCTTTCTGCTTGATCTCCGCCTGCACGCTCATCTGGTCGTTCTCCTGCTCCTTCAGCAGAAGACCTTCGAGTCCCTTGGCGTACTCCGGCGGAAGCTGCACTTCGCGCAGCATGACTTCCTTCACCACGATGCCATCGGCGCCCAGCGCGCGCACGATCTCGTCGGAAGCACGCTTGCGGATCTCCTCACGCTTGACGGCGAAGACCTCGCGCACCGTGTAGTTGGGAGCGATGCTGCGGAAGGTGCTGCCGATCACCGGCTGCACCACCTCGCTATCGACTTCGCGGGGCAGCGTGTTGTGGATGTACACCAGCCGCCCCGCATCCAGGTGATAGCGGACGGTAATGGCCATCCCGATTGGCAGTCCTTCCTTGGCCTGGACCGTCAGGACTTCAGGCTGGGCCGCTTCGCCACCTTTTTCTTTCTTGGTCGGCTCGCCGGCAGTGGTGGTGTAAACCTTGTCGCGAACATCATAGATCGCCACCGAATCCACCAGCGGCATCACCAGGTGCAAGCCGGGGTAAAGCACTCCCGGGCGCGTGCCGGAAAACTCGCTGACGCGGACACCGGCCATGCCGCTGGGCACTACCGCGATGCCCAGGCCCAGCAGCAGCGGCACGAGCGAGAGCGCCGCCAGCCGCAACGCATCTTTCCATCGCAGCGGACGCGGCAGAGGAAGCGGCAGGTCGGGATGGAGCGCCAGCCGGCGCCGGTATTCGACGAGCAGGTAAACGTCATAGAGAATGATGGCCGCCGCGACCACGATCATCGCAACAGCCCCTACCATCAGCAGATACTTGATGACCAACATGTTCTCTCCCCTTCGCAGCCCAGGGCTTCTTAGCCAGTATTCAGTCCTGGGACGAATTCTTGGGGCCGGTGGCCAGCAGGCGCAGTTCGGCGACTTGCGGTTCGCGTGCGGGCTGGGGCGGCCGGCGTTGCGCAGCTTTCTTCGCCAGGCCAAGCACCGCCATCACCAGCAGCGGCTCGATCACCAGCGCAAGGATGAAGGTCAGCAGCGTCACCGCGATCACTTCCGTCGTTACCAGAACGTTTTCCATGGCACTCTCCTCATCTACATCTGGCCGCCGATGGCGGCGGTCACAGCAGCTTGCGCGGTGGTGGCGGGGTGCGCGCTTGAACTGAAGATCGTGGCAGTCTCGGCATCGGCGTGCGCGCGAATCTCGACCACATCTCCCACCTGAATCTGATCGAAGAACTGCTCCAGGTCGGCTTTCGCCATGCGGATACAGCCGTGCGAGGCAGCCTTGCCAATCGACTTGGGCTCATTGGTGCCGTGGATCCCGTAGCCTTTGCGGTCCAGGCCAATCCAGCGCGTGCCGAGGGGATTCTTTCTTCCAGGAGCGATCACGACGCCCGAGTGGTAGTAGGTGGGATGGCTCAGGCGGCTGACCACCTTGAATTCGCCAGTCGGACTTGGGCTGACCCGCGCACCAACCGCGACCGCGTATACGCGGAGTACCTGCCCGTCCTCGACCAGCGCCAGCTTGCGATCAGGAATGCTGACGAAGATGCGGCGGTTGCGGGGCACGACCGCACCGACGGACGCTTTGTCCTGCGCGGCCGCCTGGGCGATAGCAACGAGCACCACGGCAGCCAGCGAGGACATCCGGCTGAATTTGATCTGCGCTCCGTGTTCCATGGTCTCCCTCCCTGCTTGCACCCACCAAAGAGCAAGGCCATGGCCGGAACGCATGTCGCTGAACCGACGGGAATTACATCAAGCCGTACGGCCGAGGGATGTGTCAGCGAGAGGACGACGTGTGCGGCGAGACACGATGCAGAAAAGGAGGGATGCCTAGGCCGTCCAACGGCGCCAACCACCAATTACAAATCTTTACCCGCGTTTGACAACTCTTTACGCCAGCGATCCAGCGCAAGCGATAGAGTTCCTATCTACGCCGGAAGCGCGTAGCCGCATTTGGGGGCGAACTTCCGTCTCCCTGGGTTCGCCCCCGCGGTTTAGTCACCACGGCATGGCTTCCGATCCCGCCAATGCGTCGCCGCCCTCCCCGGCGAAAGAAGGTCCTGGTCGCAACCTGTTGCTGCTGGTTTCGTGCATTGTCGGCCTGCTGGCCGGCTTGGGCGTGTTCGGATTCGTCTGCTACCTGCTGATGCACTAGCACTACTCGTGGCGATGGCGAGCGCAGGCATTCAGCACTACCAGCGCCACCGCGAACAGCGGCGAGAGCGTGACCAGCGGCGAGTGCCTGGCTTGCAGGAAAGCGCTTAGCAGCGCCGCCAGAACATAAATGAGCAGCACCAGCGCCTGCAGTCGTGTGCCGTGGTAGCGACGCGCCGCCGGAACATCAAGCGTGGCAGACTGACCCGTGGGGTCCACGGCTAGGGGCGAAATCCGCAAGCGATACAGCCAGGTCGCGAACTCGGCCACCAGGCTGGTGAGGGTTCCGGTGATATAGGTGGTGGCGATGCCTGGAACCTTCAGATGTCGTATGGCGGCGCTCTGGATCCCCATCGCCAGGGCGGACAGGGTGATGAGCGCATAGAGGATCGCGCCGTTTCGCACTCCCAGGTGCCAGGCAAGGGTAAACAGGCCGAGAATAACCCCCTCTACCAAAACAGCTCGTGTGACTGCCACTGGCCAGTCCGTCTGCTGCGGTCCTTTTTCCACGATGATCGCGCCGAGGGCAGCGCCGACCACGAAACCCGCCAGGGCAATGATCGAGCGCAAGGCCGCCAGTCCCTGCCCTTGTCCGATCGCCACTCCAAGCAGCACGGCGTTTCCGGTCATGTTGGCGGTGAAGACGTGGCCAAGTCCGAGATAGCTGATCGCATCCACGGCGCTCGCCGCCCAGGTGAGCACGAGGACCATGGTGTTGCGTCCCTGCGGAAAAGTGGGCGCACCGCTGCGCCAGAGGGACAAAACCGTCACGTTCGCCATCGCTCGCCTCCGTTTGTGGCCCCTATTGTATGATTCCGCCGCTTCGAACCTGCCCATGGACGAGCCGGCAATTGCGTTCCGCGGAGTGACCTATCGCTCGCAAGGCCGCGTGCTGCTCGGACCGCTGGACCTGGAAGTCCGGCGCGGAGAAACGCTGGTCCTGCTCGGGCGCAGCGGCTCGGGAAAGACCACCGCGCTGAAGCTGATCAACCGACTGCTGGAGGAGAGCGAAGGCGCGGTGCTGGTCGACGGACGCCCGACGCGCGAGTGGGACGCGATCACGCTGCGGCGGCACATCGGGTACGTGATCCAGGAGACCGGCCTGTTTCCCCACTACACGGTAGAAAAAAATGTCGGTCTGGTACCGCGGCTGCTGGGAAGGGCGGAGGCAGCGATCCGGGAGCGCGTGGACGCCATGCTGCGGCTCGTCGATCTGGATCCGCAGGAGTTCCGGCAGCGCTACCCGCACCAACTCTCGGGCGGACAGCGGCAGCGCGTGGGAGTGGCGCGCGCGCTGGCCGGTGATCCCGAGATTCTGCTGATGGACGAGCCGTTCGGGGCGCTGGATCCGCTGAGCCGCGTGGAACTCCAGCGGCAGTTCCTGGAGATCCAGAAGCGCGTGCGAAAGACCACCGTGCTGGTGACGCACGACGTGGGTGAGGCCCTGCTGCTCGCCAACCGGATCGCGCTGCTCGAGGGCGGGAAGCTGATGGGGATTTATTCGCGGTCGGAGTTTCTCGAGAGCTCCGACGCAACCGTCGCGACCTACCGCGCGGCGTGGAGCGGGAACCTGCAATTCCCTGGAGAGGATCGCCATGGCGGAATTTCTTAGGATTCATCGCGTCGAGATCGCTACTCTCACACTGGAACACGTCTGGCTGGTGGCCGCCTCGATGGGGATCGCGGTGCTGATAGGAGTGCCGGCGGGCATCCTGCTGACGCGCAAGCCCAGGCTGCGCGAGCCGGTGATCGGCGGCGCCAATATCATCGAGACCATCCCCAGCCTGGCGTTGTTCGGATTCCTGCTGCCCGCGCCCTGGCTGGGCGCCCGCGCCGACCGCATCGCGATCACCGCGCTGGCCCTGTATGCGCTGCTGCCCATCATCCGCAACACGTACGTGGGTATTACCGGAGTCGATCCTGGTGTGCGCGAAGCGGCGCGCGGCATGGGTCTGACCAGCCGGCAGATGCTGTGGCAGGTGGAGCTGCCGCTGTCGATGAGCGTGATCCTCGCCGGAGTCCGCACCGCCACCGTACTCTGCATCGGCATCGCGACCATCGCGGCGGCGATCGGCGCCGGAGGCCTCGGAGAGTTCATCTTCCGCGGATTGGCGATGGTGAACGATTCGCTCATCCTGGCGGGCGCGATCCCGGCGGCGATCCTGGCTCTGGCGGCGGACCTGGGCCTCGGATGGCTCGAGGCGCGGCTGCGTCCGCCACGCGCATGAAACGCTTCGCCATCGTTCTCTGCTGCGGGCTGGCGCTGCTCACCGCCTCGTGCGGTTCGCGCCGAGACCGCATCGTAATCGGGTCCAAGAATTTCACGGAACAGCTCATCCTCGGCGAACTGCTGGCGCAGCAACTGGAGCACCAGACCAGGCTGCCCGTCGAGCGCCGCTTTTACCTCGCGGGCACGTACATCTGCCAGCAGGCGCTGCTCGCCGGCCGCATCGACATGTATGTCGAGTACACGGGAACGGCCCTGACCGCGATCCTCAAGCAGAAACCTTCAAGCGACCATCAAGAGGTCTACGAACGCGTCAGGCAAGGGTACGCGCGGCAGTTCGGGTTGGCGGTGGGCGAGCCGCTCGGGTTCGACAACACCTTCGCCATCGTGATTCGCGGAGAGGACGCGCGGCGGTTGAATCTGCACACTATTTCCCAGGCCGCGCAATACGCGCCGCAATGGCGTCCGGGCTTTGGCTACGAGTTCATGGAGCGGCCCGACGGATACGAAGGCCTGGCCCGCGCCTACGGCCTGCGCTTCGCCGCGCCGCCGCGCATCATGGACTTGGGGCTGCTCTACCGCGCGCTGCAGGGAAAAGAGGTGGACATCGTGGCCGGCTCGGCGACCGACGGCCTGATCAGCGCGCTGGGGTTTGTGGTGCTGGAGGACGACCGTCATTATTTTCCCCCGTACGACGCGGCGCCGATCGTTCGCGAGCAGGTGTTACGAGAGCATCCTGAAGTGAAGACGGCGCTTGCCGCTCTTGCCGGGAAGATCACGGAAGAAGACATGCGGCGAATGAACTATGCGGTCGATGGCGAGCATCGGGATGCGACCCAGGTGGTGGCGGAGTTTCTGCGCACAAGAGGCCTCTAGGCAGAGCAGGCGGCCTGGTCCAAGCTCACATGCTTTTCATCATGGCCTGGAAGCGGGGATGGGCGGGAATGGAATCCAAGCCGATGGAAAACAAAGAGCGCTTGTCTTAGACTGACAGCTCGTAGGCTTTTGCGCCATATTCAGAAAAGCCGGGGAAACGTTCCGTCTGTCCCCGGGTTTCCCCGAGCGGCGAAAGAATAGCGCCAAAGCTATTTTTCTGAGGCAGAGTTCCGGTCGCCATGATCTTCGCGATTTATGCCACGTATGAGCAGATGCACGGTCGTAAAAGCACGGTCGAAGAACTCATTCGCCTGCTTCGGCGGTTTTCTCGTGAATCTGTCCTGTATGTGTGTGCGGTCACCGGAATCATTTTGAAGCTGTGGGAGCGAGGGGGTTGGGAACGGGCAAATTATGACGTGCTGATAGACGGCGCATTCGAGTTCATTCGCGGCGATTGGTACAAGTTCGCTGCGCGACTTGCCGAACCAGAACTGGTGTGCCACCGCAGGCAGCTGCTATTTCTGATGAAACTTGCGATTGAGCATTGCTTCGCAACGGGAGACGACCTGCTGAAAGCTCGCCCTGGGCTGTTTGGGACGATGCTGCTCATGGCTAACGACCACTTTCACTACGGTCTAGTTCCGGGTGGAGATGACGCAGGTGAATTGGAAAAGGTATCCCGCCTCGCAGCGGAATTTATCCCCGTCAACGAGTACAGCGGTTTCCGCATAGAAAACAAGTTGACCCGTGCGCACCTAATGATGACGCGGTACACGAACCGACTGCGCGGGCACGCGGACTTCATCGACATCGCTGTCGAATACGAGAAGGCTACCGGAGTCTCTTTGCTCGACTATGAAGCACTAAGCTTCGGGTTGTTCTCGCGTTGTACGGTAAACATCACGCTCGAAGCACTGCGTGCTAACGCATGGGTCGCGGCGATTCGACCCGAGAACTTCAACCCAACTGCGATCTCGAGTGCCACCGTCCAGGCGTTTCTTCGCGAGTGTGCCGACACACCCAAAGGGCTGCTGGCGTCTATCACCGCGTCACGAAAAGAGAAACGCGACTTCGGTTCGAATGACTTCACGGTTTTCCGCAAGAAGCCCCTTATCACGGAGGCTTATGGCAGCCTTCCATCTGACATCCTCTTCGTTATTGACAAGTTTGAAACCGGCCCGTATTGGCGCGTCAGCGATATTGATGCTGCAACGGGAGACAAACTGCGTAGATTTTGGGGATCGGTTTTCGAGGCCTATATGAACGACGCAATCACCGCGGCGGCGGCGGCGGTTGGCGCGCGCTTCATCCCCGACCCCCGCTTGATGTCTGACCCAAATGTGCAGGTCTGCGATGGCTTATTGATTGAAGGCGACGCACTGGTCCTAATGGAATACAAGGCCAGCATGTTCACCGCGCGAGCAAAGTACAGCGGCGACCATGTGCTGTTGCGCAGCGAGATCGCGACGAAACTCGTTCGGGATTCTGCTGAAGGGAAAAAGAAGGGAGTCGAACAGCTCAGCGACGCGATTACCTTGCTCTTTTCGGACCCGGGTCGTGAAGTGGTCAGAGGTTTGGACGCTTCTGACATCAGGCGCGTCTATCCGTTTCTGGTCACGCTGGATGACCTCGGCGCTTCCTTGCTTATCAGCAACCTACTCAACCTCTTCTCCGCAGCGTCATTGCGACGCGACAGCACTCAGGGCGTTGAGGTTCGGCCTGTTTTCTGCACGGATGTCGAGAGCCTCGAGATGGTGCTGCCGTACCTAGGGGTGCGACCCCTGAGCAGTTTCCTGCAGCACTGGCTAGACACCGACGCGAAATTGATCGGAACGCTTTTGGCGCGACTACCGGATGGACTGCCGCGCAGGCGCAACCAGTTCCTTGATAAGGAGTGGAAAACGCTGCATGAAGACATTGCCTCTCGTCTCTTTCCCGAAGAACATGCAGCGCAAAAGGCTGCGCAACCAGCTGAGTAATTGCGGGTATCGCAGCGCCGCGTGAGCACCGTCAGCAGCAGCCCGCCCATCCGTCGGTGGTTGCGCGCATGGCACGGGAGTTTGTGCACGTTATCCCGCGAAAACCGGATGCCCCGTGTGTTACGCTGTTGGCAATTCCCTCCGTAACTTTTGCATAGATCGGGAATGGGCGCCCTAGGCAAGGTCTTTAGGCTGAATCCCGGTGATCGCTGGCTGCTCTTGAGGGCCTTTGTAGCCGTCGGGAGTGCCTGGGTCACAGTGCGCTTGTTCCCGCCATCCGTGGTGCTAAGAAAAGTCTCCGAAGACATTACCCTTCTGTCTCCGCCCCGGCCGCAAACCACGGCGCGGATTAGCTGGGCGATTGCCGTCGCCGCGCGGTACATTCCCGGATCCAAGTGCCTGGTGCAGGCGATTGCCGGGCGAAATCTGCTGGCGAGCTACGGCTTTCCCGGCGCAATCCACATCGGCGTGGCTAAGGATTCCAGGAACTGGCTAAGCGCTCACGCCTGGGTGGAGGTGGAGGGCCAGACCGTCCTCGGCGGCGACACCGCCGCCTATGCGCCACTGATCGGCGCCAGTCAGGAATACAGACCGTGAGCGCCTTGGCAACGCATCCAGCCTTAGCTGGGCATCGGCCCACTCGAATCGCCGGACTGCATGCCTCGTCCGAGCTCGAACTGCTGCTCGCGTGCGCACGCCGGGAAATGAGCGAAGACCACATCCGGCACGCGCTCGGACTCCTGGATCATTCCCTCAACTGGAGCCTGTTGATAGAGCAGGCTCGATCCCATCGTCTTTTTCCCCTTCTGCACTGGCATTGGAAGAGGAGCCTTCGGCTCGACTTTCCTGCCGAGATGGCGCAGCAACTCGACGACCGGTTCCGGGCTAACGTGGCGCGCAACCTGCTCCTGGTTCGAGATCTCGCCAACATTGTCGAGTTGCTCGGCAGGCACGGCATTCCCGTTGTCCCTTTCAAGGGGCCGGCACTCGCCGAGAGTCTCTACGGCAACGCCGCTTTGCGCGAGTGCGTCGATCTCGACATTCTGATACGTCGCCGTGACGTTCCGGAAGCCATCCGGACCCTTGTTTCCGCCGGATACGTGGACGGAAAGCAACTGACACCGGCTCAGCAGAACGCCTTCTTAGCCACCCAGTATGAGTACCCGTTCCTGAGTCCGTCCGGGATCCTGGTGGAGTTGCAATGGCGAATCGTTCCCCGGTATTTCTCTCTTGCCCTGAGCGAAGAGCAGTACTGGAGCCGGATTCAGCCACTCACGGTATGCGACCGGGAGATGAATTCGCTTTCCTGCGAAGACCTGCTGCTGCTTCTCTGCTTTCACGGCGGCAAGCACGGCTGGGAAAAGTTAATCTGGCTGGCGGACGTGGCCGAACTGGTGGTGTCCCACCCGCACTTGGATTGGGAGTACGTCCTCGATCACGCCCGGCGGGCCGGCGGTTTGAGGATGCTGCTGCTCGGTGTTGTTCTGGCTAACAGGCTGCTGGGAACCACGATTCCACGAGACCTCGAGCAACCGCTCGTTCGCGACCGGGCAGTGGAGCGAATCGCCGACGGCATTGGCCGCGATCTTGTCCGTGGTGAGCTTCCGACCTACGTAAAATCGCAGCTTTACCTCTTGCGGGTGCGTGAGCGCTGGCAGGACAGGTTGCAGTATGTTGCCCAGTTCGCCTTCACGGCCACACCAGAGGAATGGAAGATAGTCGATCTTCCACCATCGCTTTCTGTCCTGTACCGCTTGCTGCGTGTGCTGCGGGGATTGGGAAAAGCGATGTCACTGGCCCGTAATACTGCGTCCCGGCTGATCAAGAGCAAGGTTGTAGGCGGCGGAGTGCAGCCTCACTGACTTTCCGCTTGTACCAGGCCCTTCTCCGCCATGGCGCTGACCAGGTCCATAAGGTCACGGGCGCAAGTCTCTTCGCTTACCTCGTATTCGCACAGCAGCTCTTGCAGCACCGCTTGCAAATCACTGTGATTCTGCAGGAGGGTCCAGATGCGGGTTCCCACCGCATCCAACCCGAAGTACACACCACTTTTCAAATCCAGGAGAACGCTTTCCCCCTGAAGATTGCGCCACACCACGTCCTCACTTGGCTTGACCTGCAGAGAGAGGGATAGTTCGCTCATGCCAGCCTCAGATCTCCAACTATTCACTATACGCTCGCGAAACTCTGGCAACACGGTCCAGTGCCTCCGACCGCTCCTTGAACCGGCCGGGAAAACGCTGGCTAATGCAGGCGGCAATCTCCCCCACGGACGCCTTACCGTCCATCGCAGTCAAAATAAAGCGATCGATCGAGCCCTCCCCATTACAGCGAGGGACGTAGGCCTCGCTTCCCTTCCGCAGAGAGGCCGGCGAAATCGGGAAGGAATGAAAATCCGACTGATCGAAACTCGCCTTCACGTCCGCTTTCTCCCCGTTCCCCAGAACTTCCGTGGTCCATCGATAGACGTAATCGTCGGCCACCAGATTGCAGCGCAGCTTCAACCGGACCACATCCCCGGCCTGGAGGCTGACAGGTCTGGTCCAGGGGAAAAAGGTCTGCCCATAGACGCTCCTGTAGTAGCCGGGAGCGTTGGAGAAAAAAATCTCGTCGGTGAGCACACAATCGAACCACACCAGCAAGCCGTGGCCAACTCCCGGGCGGGTGATCACGAAGGTCGCATCAGCCCTGGAATTCGGCTCCTCCACCTGCATGAAGTCCAGCACCACCCCGCACTGCGGGGCGGCCAGCAGGTCTTCGGAGCGGAGCCGCACCATTTGCCGGGTGTTGATGGCGAGGTCTCGGGCGGCGTGCATTTCGAACCCGTGGCCGGTTTCCCAGGCTTGCGCATGTTCCGCATACGCTTGCGGGGATTCGACCACCCCAAGCCACACGGTTTCCTTCTTCGGAATCATCACTCCGCCGGGAGCAAGGAACCGCTGGCGGGCATCGGCGGCTGCGCGCAGGTGCTGTTGGTACCAGGGAAGAATCCCATTCAGATCGGACACGATTACATCCACGCGTTCCGGCAGACTGACCCGGGTGGACAATCCCTCGACGAACTCGACCTGGCCGGCAAAACCGTTGCCGGCGGCAATCTCCCGTGCCACCTGGATAATGGGCTCCGACTCGATGGCGTAAACCTTGCGGGCACCGAACCTGCAGGCCAGCAGCGCCATGATCCCGGGGCCGGTTCCCATATCCAACACCACGGCCCCCGGCTTTACGGTCCGGCGCAACGCCTCCATGTAGGCATGAAAACGAACCGGGTGGGAGATCATTCGACCGTAGGCTAGGATGTCGTACACCGGCAATCCTTTCTGGCCGTCAACGATCTAAGCGCTCGAGATCCTCGATGATCGAGCTGCACAATCCTCGTACGTTGCGGGGCGACGGATGGGGAGTGACACTCCGTCCGGGCACACGGCTCACCAAACGCGCCAGCGCGTCGAACTCCTGGGCTCGCGTGTGGTTGGGCAGCCGGTTGGCAAAGGTATTGCCGATCAGGTTGAACAGAAACTCGCGCGGGGCGAGCCGCGCAATCGTTCCGCAGGGACTTGGCGAGATGCGCTCACCCAGCACGTAGACGGCAGCCAAGGGAAGGGCTCGCTGCGCAAACTGGCAGCCTCCCCCCAGCTCCAGACTTCGCTTTTCCCAACTTTCCGCGAGCCGGGGAAGTGCTTCCGGAGAGCCGTATAAAGCCTCGACGGAATCGGGCCAGAGGCAAAGCCGAAGGTAAGCCGGCTGAACCAGGAACTCCCCGTTGTGTTCTCTCACGGCGACAATGTCGTCGGTGAGCACCGGGAATTTCGAAAGCGCGAAGGCAGCGGCCGTGGTTGACTTGCCCGCTCCCCCTGGTCCGAGCAGGGCAATCGCCTTGTCCCCCACGGCGACGGCGCTGGCGTGAAGCAGCGTTAGGCCGCGCACGAACAGCAGGTAACCGAAGGCGGGACCGGCAAGATAGGTGAGCACGTCATCGAAGTCCACCTGCTCCGGCCAGAACGACCACACCGACTCTCCGGCGCTGTCGATAAAAAACTCGGGCCCGTCGGAGTAGTGAAAGTGTAAGTAATCGCCTCCATTCAACTTCCATACGCGCAGCAGCGGCTGACCGAAGTCATCCGTGTAAAGGCTCTGATGCCACTCTTCGCGGTCAAGCTTGCCGAACGGGTTGGGAGAGGATCCTTCCAGGTGAAGCACGACGTCGGGCTGGCCGGGAGGAGTGGCCAGGAAGACGCCCACAGGGCGATTGGCGCGGACCCGCAGGCCGAATACCGAGTAGAAATAAGTCCCCTTCTCAGGGACCGATGGAGAATCCACTTTCTGCGACGAGCTTATGCCCCACTCCGCAGAGGAAAGTGGGATGGCCCGTCAAACATTCCCTTGTTATTCACTGCTTCCGTGATCTTCCGCACGTCACCATACGCGGTCAAGGTTGGGGTTGTGTATGGTTTCCTGGTCGGCTGCTGGCCGTTTTGCGGCATGCACACACTCCTTTATCGGCGTTCTTCCCGTCCGGCCCCCACCGCGAGGCGAATCTACACCCTACGGGAACAACTTGGGCACATTCTGCCATCATTTGTCTTGGCGTGTAAAGCAACAATGGTGGCAAACTCAATTCCTCGGCCAAGCGGAGGTTTTGCTCAGCCACGCGCTCAGCACTGCCGGTCGGACCGAAAACTGGTAGCTGTTCTCTCCAAACGCCGCCGGTGACGTCAGAAAAACCTGGTATTTGACACTGTCCACATAGGGCGCCAGATTCGACGGCGCCTTCGAAAACGCGCCGCGATGATTGCGCACGAAAATCAGCCAGGGGTCGCGGGCCAGCGGCGTTTTCGGCCGCAGACGAACGGCTTCCGGCAGGATGTTCCGCATGGCAGACCGCGTCAAGCACTTATCCAGCGTCCATGGGACTGGTGGAATCGAAAACAGGAACCGCAGCAGCCGCAGGTCGAAATACGGGTGCACCTGCTCAAGACAAACTCGCGTGGCTCCCGGATCACAACTTTCAAAAAAATTCTGCCAGTAAGGCGCCAGCAACACCCCCACCGCTTCCGGCCGGAGCGGATGTGGCGTCTCGGGCACACTCTTCTCTTTCCAGCGCTCCTGCAGCCGCAAGTGAGCTTCGAAATCCGGGTTCAGCCACTTGGGATACTCCACTCGCCAGGGATCGCAGACGCCGAACCGGCGCTGCAGCAAGGTTCGAAGCCCCAGGGGAGGCAACCCGCGCCGGGCACGCGCGTACCGCGCGCCGTCACCCAAGAAACGCCCAAGGCGCCCTTGACCCAGGAGGCGACGAAAGTGGGAGTTTGAGGGGAACAGCCCGACATCACCGCCTTGCCCAGTGAACAAAATGCGTGCCGTGTTGCTGGCCCGCTGGTAGCAAGAATCCGTAACGAACGCCGCGAGAACATTCTCGTCCGGCTGCGAGGATCGTACGCCGGAAAAGTCAGGCTGCGCCTCCGTGAGGTAACGGTCCCCCGCGAGGTACTCGATGGGAATACCCAGCGACTCCGCAACCAGGCGTGAGTAATGCCGCTCCTCGTCGGGCATGACTTTATCGAACACCATGGTGAAGGCACGCAGACCGCCGCACCCGGCCCGACGCGCAAAAGCCGCAACCGATGTGGAATCAAGCCCGCCACTCAAGGAAATCGCGGCACGATCCGTGCGCAATCTGTCCTGCACTGCGGTGTGCAGCAGTTGGCGAAACTGCTCCTCGTAATCGGTGGAGTGCTTGTAATGGACTTCCTCATCCAGGGGGGGAGTCCAGTACCGCTTCACGGACAGTTTCCCGCCACACCAGGTCAAAGCATGCGCTGGCGGGAGACGGCGGATGCCGGCAAAAATCGTGGCCGAGGGGTCCTGGACGGAGCCAAAAAGCAGGAAATCAGCCACCGACAGTTCGTGCAGGCCGGCCGCGGCCTCTGGCTGCATGCAATCCAGCGTGTTGCTGAAGACCAGCCACCGCTTGGTCTCGGCATAATAAAAAGGCTTAATCCCAACCTGATCATGCGCGCAGAAGAGAGACTTGCGCTTCCCATCCCAGATGGCGAAACAAAAGTCTCCCAATAAGTGTTCGAGGCAAGCTTGGCCCCAGGCAGCGTAGGCGCGAAGAATCAACTCAGCATCGCCGGCGCCGGTGGGACAGGCATGGCCGGCACTGTGCAGTTCGGAGAGGAGGTCAGCGCGGGCATCCAGCCGTGCGTCCGCGACGATCCACGCCTCGCCGTCGAGGCTGAAGGGTTGCTGTTGGTTGGCGGATGGGGGCGCTATGCTAAGCAGGGCGTGACCAAAAGCGACGCCGTCGCCCACCCATGTCTGCTGGGCGTCCGGCCCGCGAAAAGCCATGAACTTCGTCAGCGCCTGAAGGAGAGAACTGTCTGGAGTTTCACCCGCAACACCCAGCACGCCAACGATTCCGCTCATGTTGTAGCGCCCGAGCGAAAATGCGTATCAGAAGAGAACACCTGAATCGAGCCTGGCTTCCGAGACAGAGTCAGCACCAACTTTCCTAGCCCCTATCGAAATATAAGCAACAATTCCGATTCGATCAAGTTGCACACGATGTACAGCACGGAAGGAACATCCGGAGTGTTCGTGGAAAAGGGCAGGCCCGTCTGGACCTGCCCCGGCGGCAAGTTGTTCTCAGGCGGCCTTGCCCGCTGCGATCCGGTGGGTGGTGGAGAGGTCTACCGTGAAGGTCTGAACCTTGGGCGCGGAGGCGACCTGGTTCTGGATCAGTTCATTGATGGTTGGGTACTGCTCGCGGTTGTAGCGCTCCGCATCTTCCTGCGTCCTCCACACGCTGATGGCAAGGACGCGGTCCGGTTGCGAGTTGGACACCAGGACGAGCTCGTCCACGAATCCTGGCTGGTTGCGGAGGATCGGCAGTGCCCTCTCGGCGATAGTGTGGCAGAGTTCCTTGGCCCTGCCAGGCTTGGCTTGCACTTCGACAACGCGGGTGAACATCCCGTCTCTCCTTTCGTCGGCTAGAGGCAGTAAAAGGGACGGCGCCGATAGCGGGGCGGCGCCAGTAGCGTGCAGCGAAGGTAGCGCCCCTGCACAGTGACGGTCAATACCCGAAAATCAGTGCAATGTGAAAAACACGGCTTTTACTGCGGCGTTCAAGGCAGGTCGGCGGCTTCCGTGCTGAGATGCGGATTGCTCTCCTGCTCGGGAGGCACCAGGTCGGCTGGGTAGCCGCCGCCGTTGTACTCGGCCAGGCGGTTTTTCCACTTCAGGAATTCTGTGATGGTCTGCGGCTCGATCCGCACCTCCACCCGGCGCAAACTCGCCAGCAGCAGGTTCATTTCGTAGAGCAGCCCCGCAGGCGTCCGCTGATTATGACGGCTGGCCTTCACGGCAATCTTCAGCTTCCCGGCTCTCGATTCCAGAAGACCCCAGGATCGTGGCAGGTCTGCGGCCGCGAGCAGGCCGGCCGGGGTCAGGTACCAGCGCTCGCATCCCATGCCGAGTTCGGAGTTCTGCCGGAACGGCTTGGCGCGATCGGCAAGAAAATCGGAGCGCGACAGCTTGCACTCCACGACCACGGAACGGCACGCGCCTTTCCATCCGATGGCGTCCGGCACTTCGCCGCTGACGCAGGCTTGTTCGGAAAGCACAATGCCGCAGCCGTATCGGCGCAACCACTCCACCGCTTTCGAGACAAGCTGGGCGTGGGTCATACGACCTTCCGTTGTAGCCCAACCCGGGACAACAAGGTAGTGACTGGCCGCATTCCGCCTGGGGCTGTATCATTATTAGAGGGGAAGCAATGCGGCGTGCGAGCGCATCCAAACCCCGCCGGCCGGCGGCCAGACCCTCCGCGAGGGCAAAGAGGACAGTGCTGACCATGCCCCCGATCGTCCTCACGGTCGGCCATTCCACCCGCCCCATCGAGGAATTCGTTCATCTGCTGGATGCGCACGGGGTGAAGCGGCTGGTGGATGTCCGCACGGTGCCGCGTTCCCGTCACAACCCGCAATTCAACCAAGACTCGCTGCCCCAGAAACTCGCGCGCGCAGGGATCGCCTATACCCACATGCCGGGTCTGGGAGGGCTTCGCCACCCGCGCAAGGATTCCCTCAACCTGGGATGGCGGAACTCCGGTTTCCGCGGCTTCGCCGATTATATGCGGACGCCGGAGTTCGAAAGCGCGTTGAAAAACCTGATCACGCTGGCGGAGAAAGAGCGGGTAGCCATCATGTGCGCCGAGGCGCTACCGTGGCGCTGCCACCGGTCGCTGATCGCCGATGCGCTGCTGGCGCGCGGCGTGCGGGTGGAGGATATCTTCAGTTTGACAAGCACCCAGCCGCACCGGCTGACGCCGTTTGCGCATGTGTTCGGGACCGAGGTGACGTATCCGGGCCTGCCGTTCGTCGAGCAGGAGAGCGAGGAGAAATCAAGCTGAAACGTCACCGCCGGCCGGCCGCTTCGACGCTCTGGGTGGGATCGGCGCCGGTCCAGGTAACGTCGGCGGTCGGGCCGTAAGTCGCGGGCACAGGCCGCTCCATCATGCGCAGGTACCCTGTCAATTGAGTGCGGTGATGGCAGGTGTGCAGCACCCGCCGCCAGAAGATCCAAACGCGCTGGCGGACAACGTCGAAGAAGGGCGCCTGCTCCAGCCACCATGCTTCGTTCTGCACCGCCAAGAATGCCAGCCGCGGCGTTGCCAGTTCGCACATTCGGTGGGTATAGTCGGCGGGCGCTTCAGACGTGGGGAGCACTTCCGCCGGAGGCGGTTCGGGCGCTCCCAGGAACTCCCCGAAGAAGCGGCGCTCGGAGAGCAACTGGTGCTTGAAGATCTCCAAAACCGGGCGCGAGCGCGGATGGGGGTTGTAGCTCATGTCGGCTGCAGAGAAACAGCGCCATACGGAAATGACCTTATTGGTCTCGCTGGCATAGGTATCCAGCAAGTGCTGAAAGATGGGCGACGACGCGCGTGGAACCTGGGCATCAGGGATGGCGATGTATGAGTAGTTCATCGGCATAGGCGAGCCTCAACGGACGGCGAAAAATTCTACACCTCATCCACAAAGCCCCCGGCCCAGCCTACAATACTTAAGGATGGACCCTGGTCTCATGTTCTGGGATGTGGACACCCAGGCGGACTTCATGCTGCCGGAAGGCGAGCTGTACGTCCCCGGGGCGGAGCAAATCATACCGACACTGGCCAAGCTCACCATTTGGGCAGCGCAACACCAGGTGCTGGTAATTGCCTCGGCCGATGCACACCAGCCCGGCGACGAGGAGTTCAGACTGTATCCTCCGCACTGCCTGGCCGGCACGCCGGGACAAAAGAAGATCCCGGAGACCTCTCTCACTCCGCAGTTCACCATCCCTAACCGCCACGGGGCGAAGTTGCCCGATGTTGATCGCTACCCGCAAATCGTCCTCGAAAAGCAAGAGTTCGATGTGTTCAGCAATCCGAATACCGACTCTTTGCTGGCGCAGCTCGGCAAGCCGGAGATCGTGCTTTACGGAGTCGTGACGGAGATCTGCGTCTCGGCTGCCGCGAAAGGCCTGCTCGACCGTGGCTACCGTGTGACCGTGGTGGAAGACGCAATCAGGCACCTGGACGCAGGAAAAGGGCGCGCCTTCCTCGAAGAAGTCCGCCGGCGAGACGGCCGGATCGTTACTGCCGGGCAGTTGCTGAGCGCGAGTGCGGCGGCTTGAACGGCGCTTATCCTCGAGGGTGGAGCAGGCCTCTTAGGCCTGCATTCATCCAGCCCGTGGAATTGTGGGCTTCAGCCCCTGAGGTGCTTAAATGGCGGCAGCAAGCGGTGTACAAGAGATAGCACCTCAGCAGCTGAAGCCGGACATCAGCGAGGCATTCGTTGATGCAGGGCTGGAAGCCCTGCTCCACCCGGGATCACTCAGACATCATGAATAATCCGAGTGGTAACATGGCTTGATTCTGTATCCTCACGCTGTCCGTCGCATCCTATAAGTCTGGCTTCGTTGGTTGGTGAACTCGTCTCCTAACCGCAGCCCGGTGCTGCCAGGTGATCGCGCATGAGTTCCAAGTCTGAGTCTCTGTCTTCCACGATTTCCGAACCACCATCGAGCGGGCGCCTGGAACTCAATCGCGCCGACCGTTCGCCCAAAACCGCGGAGGAGTTGGACCAGCTCTGTATCAACACCGTCCGATTCCTGTCGGTGGACGCGGTCGAGCAGGCGCATTCCGGAC
>Ga0316363_10001819_pt1 | contig 17581 bp, 9 predicted proteins | sample Sb_taG_3_FD_200459 | JGI IMG/M metagenome (GOLD analysis project Ga0316363, IMG submission 200459) | Peat soil microbial communities from Weissenstadt, Germany - Sb_50d_a_PC metaG (v2) (version 2) | ecosystem: Environmental > Terrestrial > Soil > Wetlands > Peat | place: Germany: Weissenstadt...
GAAATGCATCCGAACCTACGAGAGGTATGGGAGGAGGGGGCATGTGGATACACTCCAAAACAGAATCGTCTCGGAACGAACCCTTCGGTCTTTTGCGGGTTGCTCACTCGGGCGCGACAGAACCAACTATAAAGTGCTCAGTTGGCTCTTTTGCAACCTTCCGACATGCTCAAGCTGGGCACCTTCTTGATTATCATGGTCAAGCCTGCTATCGCTTGTCAAACCAAAAACTGTGCTTCCTGAAACTCTTAGTAAATCGATACGGATGCATTGAGGCTCCACATTCGGCGAATTGGCTTGCCGCTGTGGAAATCCACCTGGGCCTCCACGCCGGCAGCGCATTCCATGCGCCGGAAGGGCAGCGCCCGCGATCGGCCCAGATGTACGATGAAGCGGCGGACGCTGTTGTAGGGGCCTGTAAAACGGTGGTCACTCACCAGGTCTTGGTAAATGCGTTGGGCCGTGAGACCCAACTCGAGTTTGGCCACGATGACTGCCCGCCAGGGCTCGCACATACTGCGAGCCGACTCGTCGAGTGCAGGATCGACCGCCTGGCCAGTCCCCAGCCAGGCGTCGGAGCCCGTGATCACTTTGGCGGCATTTGCGTCCTTAGCCTCCGCTTCCGAGCCGGTGATCACTTTGGCGGTTTTTGCTTTCGCCTGAATTTGCCGGATATGCCGGGAAACGGTGTCCCGATCAACGCGTAGCTCCCTAGCAATTCGGCGATTAGACCAGCCACGGGTGTGTAACGACTGAATCGTCTCGATCATCGCCATGTTGAGACAGTTCATCATCTCACGCTCGCTCAGCTGGGCTTGCTGAAAGGCTAAATGACGAACCGAACCCCCCTCACAATGCCGGCCTTTGAAGTGATCTCAACCGGCTGCTTTTAGGTGGCCCCTAATCAGTATCGATAGCACAATTCGGCAAGGACCGCTTGAGGCGGTCTGTACCAGCCCTGGTAGCGTTTGTTCCGTAAAGCTTAATGATAGCCAATTTTTTATTAGAATTCAGCATTGCAAGTCCCGCATCTCCGACCAGGCTATTCTGGATCTCTAGATACTCCAGGTTTGACAATAGACTAATATGTTTCATTCCGGCACTAGTCATTTTCGTATCCCATAAGACTAAACGTTTCAGTCTATCCATGTGCTCAAGGTACTTTATTCCATTGTCAGAGACATCTCGATTGTAAATCAGTTGCAATCCTTCTAAATGTATCCACTTGGAAACGGCCTTGAGATCGTCATCGCCAAAATCAAAGCCGTGCAAAGTCAATAGCTTGACTTCGGATAGGATTCTAAGTTGCGATAAGGAAACGTTTAGCTCTTTCACGTTGAAACGACGAATCATCAAATGCTTGTTCTTCCTGTCTACCCACTGCGCTACGCCTCCGAGTTTACGGAATGCGGACAAGGCGCATTCTGAAGCACGTTGTGACTCGTCAAGCTTTGTCGGAGAATCAGGCCCTGACTGCTCTTGCTCACCATAAGCTTCAGGCAGAGCAATGCACAGCCCAACACAACACAACGCCAACCATCCGGCTAGGTTGTGAATATCACAAACAGACACTATGCGAAGGCTCTTTATCATAATGGACACGGATCGTGCCTCCCCTGCGTTATTGCGATTACGTTTAGGGCTTGGGTTTAGGCGGTGGCTCAGGCGGAACCTTTTCAGAACCCATGCAAAAAGATGCAAGATCAAAAGTTTGGCAGGATTTGACTGTTTTCATGAAGTTTCTGGCGTAATCCTCCAGCGGGCTGCCGGGATAGATTAAGCGACCCGGATATAGGTCAGCGCAGTAGTAATACGTGTCAGTATCGGGGAGCGTTGTTCCATCACAGGTGCGGTTAGTCCGTTGAATACGAATCTGTAATATAGTGAAGAATTTGCATGGGTCCCGGTCATCCCCGGGATTAACGGACTGGTGGAAACATCTATATCCCCTTATCACTATCCTGCACTGTTGTGTGCAAGTCTTGCAGTTCTGTGTAAAGGTTTCTTTAAATCTGTTTGAGGAGAACGTATTCCCTCCCGCCGTGCAAATCCAGGTGCCCAGCGGTCTCTTGCACTTCAAGTCAGACTGTCCCGCCGGCTGCGCACGATTGAGCGGACTATTTTGTGCATAGGCAAAGGCATGCAAGTGCAGAAAGGCAAGGCCGGTGGGGGCGGCCGCATCATTCGACAAAAACCTTCCCAGGGAAGGGGAATAATACCTGACCCTGACGTAGTAATCAGCCAAGTCTACATCATAGTAGTATCCCAGTTGGCCAATATATTTGAAAGGATTGATCGTCGGTCCGTGGGTGAACGCAATAGTACCAAATGCCTCGTAAACGTAATTGTCGGTAACGAGCCCTGTGGGACCTGTCAATCGGTCTGTTGACCCCAAGCCGTCGAGAAGGTAAAACCTTTCGGTTCCACTGCGAACCTGAGATATGACGTTTCCATATCCTGCCGGTTGCAGCGTGTAGATCACCTGCGTGACGTTGCTCTGATTGGTCTCCTCAAGGATGTTTTGCAAATCCCAGATGTGATTGGTCGTTCCGGTGGAATCCTGCTTTTGCACGCGCTGCCCATCCGCGTTGTACGTAAACGTATCCACGATGGCGGTGGACAGCTGGACAAGCGTGGGGCGGTTCTCGAAGTCCCAGGTCCAGGTCGTCCTCGCGCCACCGGGTGCAGTCTGCAAAGTCTGATTGCCATTCGCGTCATACGAAAACGTCGTCCTGCCTGCCGCGACAGATTGGGTAAGCAATTCATTGGCGACATCGTAGGTGTAGGTAGTCGGAGTCCCACTATTGCGCTGGGTCAGTCGATTGCCGACAGGATCATAGGCGAAGGTGATGGCATAGCTGTTCGAACCCCAGCGGCGCTCGCCCAGAAGTTGATAGGTGTTGTCGTATGCCCAGGTCACGACGCTGCCATCGACCTCCGTGACACGCGTACGGTTGCCGGTCGGGTCAAGCTTGTACGCAAAGCTGGAAATCGTCGTGCCGGTGGGCCCCATGTTGGCCAGCCGGAGCAGGTGATCCGCGGCGTCATACAGGTAGGATACGCGGCCCCCACTGCCCAGTCTGGTGGTTGTTACGCGGCTGGCGTTGTCATAGGTCCAGCTGGTCCGTAGCGCTTGCGTGTCGGACATGCGTGTCATTCTGCCGGCGGCATCGTAAATGTAGGTGAAGAGCCCTTTGCCGATTTCAATCAGGCGCGTGCGTTGCGACACGGCGTCGTAGCCATAGGTAATGGCCTGCCCGGCTGGGTTCACGACCCGAGTAAGACGGCCGGCGGCATCGTAAGTCGAACTGGTCCGGCCGGTCGGGTCATTCATCACCTTCCGCTCGCTTATCGCGTCGTAGCTGAAGGTGTTACGCGAGCCGTCCGGGTAGCGGCGGCCGACCAAGCGGCTGTCATTGTCATAGACGTAGGTCGTGCGATACCCCCGTGCGTCCGTTCGCGACACCTGCCGGCTCGCCTGGTCGTACGCATAAGTAGTCGGCCTGCCAAGACCGTCCGTCCAGCGGGTCCGACGACCAGCGGCATCGAAAGTAAAGCTCGTGCGGTGGCCATTGGCGTCGATCAATCCGATGCGCTGGCTGGCAGCGTCATAGACCTGCGTAGCGCGCCCCAAATTGGCGTTGATAGTTGCGAGCCTGCGTCCAACGGGGTCGAAAACAGTTGTTGTGGTCATCAGGTTCGCGTCACGCACGTGTATCTGTTGGCTGGCCGCGTTGTAAGCAAAGCTAGTGCGGTACCCAAGCGCGTTGGTACTTGCCACGATTCGATTGTCGCTGTCGTAAAGCGTCGTGGTGATGTTGCCGAGCGGGTTCATCACCCGTCTTTGGCGCGAGGCCGCGTCATAGGCATAGCTGGTACGATTGCCGAGCGCGTCGATGCTTGCAAGCGTGCGGTCATCGGCATCGTAGGTAGACGTTGAGATAAACCCCAGTGCATTGATCGTGCGAATGTTGCGCGAAGCAGTATCGTAGCCCCGGGTGGTGCGGTGGCCTAACGGATCGATGGAGCCGATCATACGCCCGGCATTGTCGTAGACTGAGGTCGACCGGTAACCTAAGGCATTGATGGTGCCGATGACGTGGCTTGCAGCATCGTACACCTGGGTAGTCCTATACAGAAGCGGATCAACGGTGGCCTTCACGCGCCCCGCTGCATCGTAGTTCGTTGTGGTGCGGTTGCTGAGAGGATCGACAGACGCTATCGGGTGATCTGCCACGTCATACAATTGGGTCGTTCGATTCCCCAGAGGATCGATGCTGGCGACTAGCCTTCCGGCTGCATCGTAAGTGAAAGTGCTCCGGTACCCAAGGGCATTTGTGACCGCAATTTGTCTTCCGTCCAAATCGTATCCGGACGTCGTCCGATCCAGCAGGGCATCGATCGTGCCGGTCAATTCACTGGCACAGTCGTATACGGAAGTGGTGATGTAACCCAGGGGATTCTGAATGCGCACCTGCCTGCCGGCGTTGTCATAGGCGAAGGACGTGCGGTTGCCCAGCGGATCGCGACTGGCGATGACTTGCCCGGCATTATCGTAAGTCGTGGTCGTTCGGTTGCCTAAGGGGTTACTCTGCGCGATTGCCCGGCTGGCCGCGTCATAGAGCGTCGTGGTTCGGTTGTCCAGGGGATCGATCGTGCCATACACGCGGTCCAGGTTGTCGTACAGGGTCGTGGAGATGAACCCCAGCGGGTTGACCGTCCGGATCTGATTCGCCGATTTGTCATAGCCGAAGCTTGTGCGGTTGCCGAGCGGGTCAATCTGCGCTGCTACGCGGGCATCAGCATCGTAAGTCGTGGTCGTGCTCTCCGCCAACGGGTTCTTCACCCGCACCAGGTTGTCAGCCGCGTCGTAACTGTAGGACGTGCGGTTGCCCAGGGAATCAATCGTGGCGATCAGGTCGTTGTCCCCGTCATAGGTGCTGGTCGTGATCTCTCCCAGCGGATTCATCACGCGGATCGCGTTGCCCGCGGCATCGTAGGTCCAACTCGTCCGATTGCCCAGTTGATTGATGCGCGCCAGCAGATTGCCGTTCTGGTCGTAGATCTGCGTTACCCGGTTCCCCAAAGGATCGATGGTAGCGATCAATCGGCCGTTGGCATCGTAGAGATAGGTCGTGCGCCGGTTCAGGCAATCGATTTGCACGGTCGGACGGTTGAGAACATCGCTCAGCAGCGTCGTAATCTGACCGATCGGGTTGACTACCCGCTGCCGCTGGCTGTAGGCATTGTAGCCATACGTCGTCCGCAGCCCCAGTTGGTTGATGTCCGCCAGCCGCCGGCCCACGGAATCATACAAGGTCGTAATACGCAGCCCCAGGGCGTTATTCACGCCGGTCAATTGCCCCGAGCCGTTGTAGCTGTAGCTCACGCGGTTGCCAAAGGCATCGATCACCACGCTGCGGTTATTGTTCGTGTCCCAGCGGAGCGTGCTCGTGTTTCCCAGGGGATCCTGGATGGTGACCGGCAACGGCGGGGGGCCGCTTGGATTGATGTACGTCATCGTCCAGCGGTTCGATAGCGCCGTCGTGATACTCAGCAGCCGGTACGGTTGCGGCCCTGAGCTGGCGACGGCCGCCATCTTCGTGCTGGTTTGTTGACTCAGCGCATTGGTCACTTTATTCAGCGTGCTGCTGGACCAGGTGTACGAAGTGCGCTGAGCCGCTGCGTTGGTAGCGTAGTTGAGGATCGAGCTGCTGGCATTGAAAGTCTGCGTGACGCGCTGCGCCCGCGGGTTGGTCAGGCCGGTGACGTTGGAGCCGTAGCTAAAGCTCGACCTCTGACCCAGCGGCTGCCACACGGCGGTCACCCGGCTGCTGCTGTCGTAAGTGACCGTGCTGTGGTCGCCTAAGGGATTCGTCCAGCTTCGCAGATGATGGCCGCTATCGTACGCCATGCTGCTGATCGTGCCGTCGGGCATCTGCACCCGCGCCAAATTGGCACTGGAGTTCACGACGAAGCTGGTGATGCGCCCAGCCGGGTCCTGGACGCGGCGGATGTTGTTGGAGCCATCGTAGGCAAAGCTGGTCAGCCGCAGAAAGGGATCGGTGACGCGCCTGACCTTGCCGCCGCTGTCTTGGGTGACCGTCCAGCGGATGCCGGTGCGGCCCTGCAGGTACTGCAACTGCCCGCTGCTGTTGTAGCGGTACAGCATGTAGTCCGCCTGGTATTCCGAGCAGCCGGCGCTGGTCAGGTAGACCATGTTCTGGGTCGTGCTGGGTGGATAGCACCAGCCGGGCACCGTTGCCGGCTGCCCGTGCAGGAAGACCATGCCCGTGCCGGCCATAATGCTGACGCCCGCCGAGTTAGGCAGGATCCGCGCCTGGCGCTGGAACGTCCCAAGCCAGCCCGTGCCCAGCGGGCTGGCAACGAGGGCGCCGCTGTTGTAGGTGAACAGCGGCACGGGGTCCATCGTGCAGCCCGCAGGGGGAGCCATCTGGACCACCAGGTTGCCTGCTTGGGGGTTGACCCGGAAGCTTGCTCCGACGCTGCCGCCGGGAACGGGCACGCTCGGAGATGGCGCATAGCGGCTCACCAGCAGGTTCGCCTTAGCCGCATTGTCCAAGGCGTCGCCGCCGCCGTTGGAATGAAAGGAAGGGAACACTTGGGGAGGCGCATCAACCGACGTACAGGTAGACACTTCGTTGTAGGGCGATAGCGGGCTCGGATCCGGCGGGCTCGGGGCCGGCGTGCCCCCGCTGCCGCTGCTACAGCCGCAGCCACAGCCGCAGCCGGAAGAACCTCCGGCACTTGCCCCACTGTCGGTTATGGTCTTACATTTCGTAACCGAAGGCTGCACGCCGGATGTAAATTTAATGGGAGCGCCGAAATACGGCATCGCTGGGCAGGCTGGACTCGGCGGAAATGCATCCGAACCTACGAGAGGTATGGGAGGAGGGGGCATGTGGATACACTCCAAAACAGAATCGTCTCGGAACGAACCCTTCGGTCTTTTGCGGGTTGCTCACTCGGGCGCGACAGGCCGCACCGTGATGTGCTCAGTTGGCTCTTTGGCAAACTTTCGGCATGCTCAAGCTGGGCACCTTCTTGATTACCTTATCATGGTCAAGCCTGCTATTGCTTGTCAAATTAGAAACTGCACTTCCCGAAACTTTTAATAAGTCGACACTGATGGAGCGAAGATCCACATCCGGCGAATTGGCCAATTGTCGTGAGGGCGAGAGAATCCGCGAGTGCGCATCTTTGTGGCAAGCTCACGGCGGCATGGATAACTCTGAGATCGTCTTGCCAACTATTGAAGCCGACGGTTGCCTGCCAATTACGTCGGACCAGCTATGACTAGCCGAGGCGCCTTGGATAATACCCGTGCTGAGAAATGCCCCTCTCGTCCCTGCTTGTGCGGAAGGAACACGACGTCGTGAGAGCGGCGCAGGATTTCATTTAATTCATGCTTCACTACGCGCCGGCTCTCTTCCCGATTGTCCTGTGCATGCCATTCACCCAAGATGTGCTTTACACTTTCTAGCAGGCCTGCAGAAACGAGAGCTTGCAATATTGCCACCTCAGCTCCTTCGCAGTCAAGTTTCAACAGGTCGCAGCTGGCGAGCCGCTTCGATCTCCACAGCTTGACTACTTCAAGGGCGCGAATCCGGATCGGAATGCTGCCCGGCTCAGGCCGGCAACAGCTGCCTCCTCCACTGTTTCCACGAGCTTTGTCGATGACGCGATTGAAGGAAACTTCCTGAGTGTCCTCTGCCACGATTGCTGCTTCGACCGTCTCAATCCGAGGATGGCTCGATACATTCTTCTGCAAGAGAGCGTAATTGTCTGGATCTGCCTCGCAAGCAATAATTCGCGCTTCCGGCCACGCTTCACTGGCCATCAAAGAAAAAGCGCCGATATGGGCCCCTATGTCCACTACAGTGCGAGGGGCCTCCTCAATGTCCGCTATCCCGTAAGCGTCGCGGCCGCAAACATCTTCCAAGATGGATTCGTCGACCGGGCCACGTGTATGAAAGGGCACACTGATAGTGCGGCCGCGAAGTCGAACCGTCTGGACTCGCACGCTCGGAGAATCCTTTGCTCTTGCCACGATCTTAGGCCGGGTTCCGTCCAAGTCGTTTAAATTCCTTGCCAGTGCCGAGGGCCTGTCCGCAGCCGGCAGCAGTTCCTGATAGCGCTTCCAAGCATCATTTGCTTCCCTCTCCTTTCCTACCCCCTGGAGAACATGGCCCAACTGCAGATAGGTGCCTGGAGAATCTGGCCGCTCCTGAAGGGACCGCCCGTAGGCCTCCAATGCCAAGCTTGGGCGCCCCGTTCGCTGGTAGAGGGCTCCGAGATTGTGGTGGACAGCGCCATCGTGCGGAGTAAGTTCCGCAAGCTTCTTCAATGCACCTTCCGCTTCCCGCTCTGGACCATGCTCAAACAGGAAACGAGATCGTGCCTGCCGGACGCCCACGGCGTTTGGGAACTCCCTACCGGCTTGATCCAAGGTGCTTCTGGCTCCAGCAAGATCGCCGCGGCGAGCAAGTACCTGGCCGAGAAGAACGAGACCCTCGCCCCGCAAATGCGGCTCCTCTTGGAGCCGCTGAGCAAGCTCGAATGCCCCGTCCAGTTTCTCCTGCTTCAAAAGAGTCTCGCCCAGGCCCTGCCAGCCGGCCCGATAGCGCGGCATATCATTCGTCACCTTTCGCCACTCTTCTTCCGCTCTGGCCAGATTCCCCATGTCTTCGTAAACGACTGCCAGGTTCTGCCGTGTCTTGAATCCAGAGATACCCCGATCCATGCTGCTCAAATAACGCTCGTCGCTCCCCCGAAGGACATCCTCATACCGTTCTGCCGCTTCTTGCAAACGACCGGATTCCTGTAGCAGCAGGGCCTTGCGAAAGCGCAACTCCAGGTCGCTGGGGAATCGGCTGAGACCCTCTTCGCATGCTTCGCGTGCCGCGGCCTGGTTCCCTAACTGACTAGCTGTATAGACTAGCAATGCGTAAGCCTTGCGAAGATGCGACTCCTCCGGACCGGAAACCGCGATCGACCGACGCAGAAAACTCATGGCTTCGGGGAACTGCTTGAGGTCCGCGTAGGTCATTCCCAAATTGAAGAGCGTGAAAGGCTCATTGGGGTTGTCCGCCAGTTCCAGTTCAAGAAGGTGCAAATCGCGAATCTTTTTTCGCTCCTGGCCTTCCGGGCTATGGTCATAGCCGGAATGGACGACGAAGATGTCCGTTGCAACCACTTCGCCACCTGCGTGCCGGATCGGGCGCAACACTTGCTCGTGTATTCGCCGCTCGAATCGAAGCTCCGGCAAGTTTCGGAAGAGCTTTACGTGGTCGACTACTGTTACGTCGGTCTCGCCGTCCTCTCCCGCTCCGGGGCAATGCACTTGCATGATGAAGCCGTAGATAGACGGGTCCACGGGCTGCTGCATCAAATCGCGAAGTTTACGCCCGTTATCGGCATCCATCGTATCATCGGAGTCCATCCAAAAGATCCATTCACCCCGCGCGTGGCGAATCGACTCATTGCGGGCCGCGGCAAAACTATCGCACCAGGGAAAATCATAGACCCGTGCACCCAGCCGCTTGGCAATGGCGGGCGTCTCGTCTTTGGAACCAGTGTCGACAACGACCATCTCGTCCACCCAGGGCTTGATGCTGGTAAGGCAAGCTTCGATTGTGCGCGCATTGTCTCGAACAATCATGCAAAGTGAGACCTGTACGCGCTCCCGCTCGAGTAATAAGCCTCCTCCGGGAGGCGCCCGAATCCTAAAGGCACGGGAATACGGTTTCCTCACGGACTGAGCGGCTGGAGGTTTCGATTGCTGCGCCGGCGCAGTTGTCATCCACTTGTCCCGATAAAGCCGCTCGTTACGCTGCATCAATTCCCGGAAGTCGACGCCCGCACCGACAAATGTCCGACCACCGAAATGGTGCACGAAGGCATCCTGGGCGATCATTGCCTTGAAGCCGGCTTGGGCGGCGCGCCTGCAGTAATCGTCATCTTCATAGCTGCCGACGCCAAATTGCTCGTCGAAGAGACCAATGGTGTCGATCACTTCACGCCGGATGAGAAGGCAGAAGCCGATCAGGCGATTCGTTTCGCTGAGGCCCTGGTTGTTCGCTTTCCCCCAGTCCCAGGCGAAGCCGTCCAGACCGATCAGATCCTGGTAAGTGACTGAAACCTGCTGCTCGCTGCCGACAAAGTTTGAGCAGGGCCCCACCAGTCCGATCTTTGCATCGCTATGAAGAGCGCGCAGCAGACGCCGGAGCCAGCCGGTGGTGAGCAGAGTATCGTTGTTCAGGAGCAGGATTTGGCGGCCCGACGCTATTTGGATTCCTTGATTGACCGCCGCCGGGAATCCCCGATTATCGGGATTGCTGATGACCTTGGCGCCCTTGAGCGACCGGAAATACTCCGCCGTCCCGTCGGTGGAGCCGTTGTCCACCAAGATCAGCTCGTAAGGCTCGTCCGTGTAATGGCGAATGCTGTCGATGCACAGCCGGGTGTAGGCCAGTTGGTCATGGGCCAAGATGATGATCGAAGTAAGACCGTAATCCTCGAATGGGACGGGAACCGCCCGCATCAGATACTGGATGGCGCAGCACTCTTGCGCCTCTTCGGGCGGCAGCCCTGTGACTTGCAACGGGCCGATGCGTACTTCCCCGCTCTCGGCTCGCTTCAGGTTGTCTTGGTCATCGCCGGAAGGAATCAAGTAGATGTCCTGCACAGCAAAGCCAGCCCGATAGAAGAGTTTCTCCGCTTCCCGGCGCGTGTAAAAACGCAACGAGTCACCGCCGAGAGCCTCGATTGCCGGGAAGGGCCAGTGTCCAGCCAAGAGCGCACGGACGACGTTGTGATGCCGCACATTCGCAATCTTTGCGACCAGCTGACCGTCCGGGTTCAACCAGCCTCGGGCCTTCCTGAGTAGTCCTGCTGGATCACGCAGGCCTTCCAAGACTCCATCACAGACAATGGCATCAAAGGCACTGGCAGTTAGGTTGCCATTCATCATCTTTCCATCGGCAACCACGACCTGCTCGAATCGGCTGCGCGCTCCTGGAACCGGAGATTCGAGAATCTCGATCTGAGTCACTTCTCCAGCTTGACGCTTTTGAATGGCCTCGCGGTGGCCGCTGTTCCCGTGAGCAATTTCTAGGATCTTGCCCGCGAAGCGAGGGATAAGGTCGAGAATGTCCGTCACCGCGCCGGGTGCTGACGGGGCTTGCGCCCCACCGCCCTCTGAGGGACCGGGAGTGGATTGCGCCGCAGGATGATCGCCTGCCGCCGAAGGCTGTTCTGTCGTCTCTTTCTCAGACGAAGCATTGCCGAACGGCATCTTTTGATCAAGCGGCACTGGTTTCCCCTTGGCAAGCCCCCGCGCAACCTCCCGCAGGAGCAGCTCGATGCGGTGGCGGTAGGTATCCTTGGCGAGCACTTCCTCACGGCCGCGCGCCGCGATCTGCTCGCGAACCGTCTCTCGGGCCAGGTAGAAACCCACTTTGTCCATCAACTCGTGCGCGTCCCGGTAGGTCGCCAGATGCGTGCCGTCGCGGAACATGTCGCCCTGGCCATTATCCTCCAGGTCGTTGGTCAGGAGGAGCGAGCCGCAGGCCAATGCCTCAAACACTCGCATATTGATGTCGTTGCGAATGCTGCGGTTGAAGACGATCCGCGAGGCCGAATAGGTTCTTGCCATCTCCTCGAAGAACCGCTGGCCCACAAAGTGGTTGCGAAAGCGTCGCTGGAGCAGATCCAACAGCTCTGCGCGCGGGCCTGGGAAGACATGACCGACGAAGCAGAAATCCAACGTCTTAGGCACGTCGTGCTTGCGATGAATTTCCGGGTCGCAGGCCAGGGGCAGCCAGCAAGCCGTCTCGATCCCGACATCCTGCATCTGGTCGGCGCCGTCGCGCTGGGCAGTGAATATGAAGTCAAAGTCGCGCGCCCGGCCCAGGCACCAGTCCGGATTCAGATGCGTGTCGATGGCCCACCAGGCGCAAGGACGCAGATCCGTGGGCAGCCTGTACTCAAGGCCGTCGTCGATATTCAGATAGAGGTCAAAGCCTTGCCTCGGAACCTGATTCAGCTCCGATGGCAGAAAATGCTTGACCGTCACCAGTTTTTGCAGCGCCCGCAGGCAATAGCCGCCCGTGGTATCGGGTCGCACTTGGTTGTCGAAGATGATCGCGACGCTCAGCAGAGACATAGGGCACCTCATCGCCAGGACAATCGGGCCAAATTTCCTCGATGGAGATCTGTGTCTATCGGGATTTGTGCGTGATTCTTCTCAACGAATGAAACAGCTCCGGCACGTGAGCCGGGTCGGGGTAAAAGTATCCCTCCCCCCGCACTTTGGAGGGCTTAGCCAAGCCATCCTTTACCAGACGCTCGTACCGGGTCTTGAAATCAATGTCGTCGCCGCCATAGCGGCCGCAGAAGCGCTCCTTGTAGCCGCCTAAACGTTCGAAGAGCTGCTTGCGGATCACATAGGAGTTACAATGCACGCTCGGGGTATCGTCTTTCAGGCCGTGCTCCAACAACACCTGCCGCTCGGTAACAATCGCTCCTCCTTCATTCAGTATGCCAGGACGGCGCGTCCAAAAGAGCTGGTCGCCGGCGAATTCCAAGGCGACATTCAAAATGTCCGCCGTGACGATATGATCGATATCAAAGAACAACAGTTTCGGCGCCTGGGCCAGTGTCGCACCAATGTTGCGAGCCCGGGGCTGCGTCCATGGCCGGCGATCATGCGTGCAGTGCAACGTGAAATCGAACGTCTTGTTGACCGAGGCGCAGGTTTCTTCCAGGGAAGGTGTGCTGCCGTCATCGACCAGGATCAATTCGCATTCGGGCGTGAGCACATGCTCCAGGTGCAATAGCTGCCTGCGTACGACTTCGTACGATTCCAGGACAGCCACGATCAGGCTCAGCTTTTTCATGCCGATCTCACTGGGGAAAAGCTTCAGCGCAGTGCCCGTGCGTGCCTTGTTTCAGGCTTACGATCTCTGTGACCAGTCGGGAGGAGTCTCTCGAGACATGGAAAACGAGATAGTGCTTCTTCCAACACCGATCGAGCCAGGGAGTCCTTCCCGAAATAAAGATGCTGGGCAGCTTGATCGACCACTGCCTCCAAAGCATCCAGGTCGGCCTCCTTTGGGATCTCCAGCTCCGCCATCATGCCGAACCGAAATCTCTCCGAAGGCGCAGGGATCGATATGCTTCGTGCCCGACAGAGGCGGACGAAGAGTTCGTGGTGATCCTGAGCCCACCGGTCCCACGTGCGCTCTCGCACAAGTTCGTTGCTTTTTGACTTGGCTTCGTGACAGGCAGTCACCAGCCTCGTCAGTGCCTCTATGTCCCCTGCGGGATAGCGGAGGATCGCGGGATTCTCGGGAAACTCCGGCACCATGCCAACGGTTTCTGGGGCGATGACCGGCTTGCCCATGGCGAGCCCCTCCAGAAGGCACAGAGGGCCGCCCTCGACCGTGGCCGGAATGAGCACATAATCGATGCGCTGATAGACGTCACGAAGCTGCGCTTCGGGAACCCGCCCGTCGGTTACCACGATTTCGAGGAAAGACAGCCGCCCAATCGCCTCGACCAGATGTTTGCCCTTGCGCGGGTGGTCCAACCGGCCGATGACCCCAAGTACGAGCCGTGGCCGGTACTGGTAGTAATCAAAGCCCATAGGGATATGCGCAACATTTTCGACCCCCTGCGCCGTCAGCCAGTCGGCATAGATTTTGGCCATGCAGACGCAACAATCCACCTGGCCAGCGCGCTCAAGAAACTGCTGGCTCTCGTCAAGATGCGTGAAAAACGCGATGTCCACGAGACCGCTCGGCCCTGCGAGAAGCGCATAGTTCATGTAATAAACGATTTGGGCAGAACCTGTGGGCCGAGGTTTCCACGGAACAAACTCCGAATAAGGAATCTTGGCGGCAAGCTTCCTGGCCAGGCGCTCCAGGACCCAGTTGTCCGTCGGTCCCACGATTTGAACCAAAGCATCCATCAACTATTCCTTAAGCTGCAGCCCAACGAAGAATGCAGAATTGGCGAACTCTCCTGCTCACGGCTCCGAAACTTGCAGGCTTCATTCGGGCCGCAAAGGCTTCAAGGCCCTCCTTCGCTCCGGCCGGTATTGTTCACCCATATTCCAGGGTTGTTCGATTCGGTCTTCCAGCCGGTCACAGCAGCCATACTTGGGAATCGATGCGACGAATAGGTCTTCCGGGCGCTCCACCCGAAAAGGCAATCCCGTACGGTGCTGGTTCTCTGCCCAGTGGCTTCGATATAGCGTGTGCGTTCCATTCGCTTGGTACCAGTTCAGGTCGGTCGTGAAGACCTTGTAATGCAACAGGATGGGATGGAAGGGCGCAAGGGAACGGGTCCCGTGCGGATGCACCGAGCCATGCGTCGTCTCATCCCAGGAAACGCTTGCCCCATTGCGATAGAGCCGATCTTCGCGCCAAGGCAATCCGGTACCGCTGTAGTTCCAGTGGTAATGGCGAATGCGTTGGCGCAATGGGAGGCTCACACGTTGCTGCCAGTCAGCCAGCTCACTGGGATGCGGATAGAAATGGAGGCTGTACCATGAGACCTGATCGTAGCCATTTCGCACCGCTTCCTGGGCGATCTTACGAGGGTCGTGGTAGCAGAACTCGTCGGCGTGGCAGCACATGACCCAATTATCGACGCCGAAGCGTCGAACTATTTCCCGGTGCACCACGCGCCGCAGCCCATGATCCGTTTTCTGCACGACGCCGGCTTCGCGTTCATGGACGTAGACAAGCCGCTCAGCAAAAGCGCCGGCGATACGAGCTGTGGCATCGGATTGCGACCCATCCAGGCAAATAACGGCGTCATAGAGCCGGAGCTGCTCGCGACACCACTCCGCAAAAATGGCTTCGTCATCTTTCGTGATCAGCAGGCCGTAGATCTTCATCACCGGCCCCTGCTATGAGTAGATGCCTTCCTCGAACTCCGCACCGGCTCGCCAAGGATCGGCCGGTAATGGCGCTCGATAATAACCGGCCAGGCATAGTGCTCTTCGAACCGCCGCCGGCCGGCTTGCCCCATCTGCTCCCGCAGCGCGGGATCGTCCAGGAGTCGTTCGATCTTGCGGGCCAAATCCTCGGGGTCCCCCGGCTCGCAAAGCAGGCCGGTTGCCCCGTCGGCCACGGTGAAGGAAAGACCGCCAAGCCGGCTGGCGACGACTGGCCGGCCGGCTGCCATCGCCTCGACTGCCGTGCGGCCGAGCGCTTCCTGGGCAATCGTAGGCATCACCAGCATGGCCGACGCTCGCAGGTAGCGCGGTAGTTCCTCCTGCGTCTGCCAGCCCACGAAGCGCGTGAACTCGTCCACTTGCCCAGGCGGATCGCCGGTTGCCACCAATTCGAAATCCTGCCGGCGCCGCCAGAGCAACGCGCAGGCCTTGTGCAGGACGCCAAACCCCTTGATCGACTCCTCTACCAGCCCCGCAAACAAGAGACCGGCTTTCCCGGACGAACGCTCCTCGCCGTCCGCCGGCCAAGGCCAGGGGAAGCGCGCCGCGTCCATTCCAGCCGTGGCAACGCGCACATGCTTCGTATACGGGCTCAGCATCGCCTCCATCAATGGGTTCACCACCAGGGCCGCCTCAGCTCCGCGAACTGCGCTCAGGAGGCAGTCGTAGTACTTCTGCGAGCCGACACCGCTCAGGGCCCGTTCCGCTTGATGCAAGCTCCCCGACTGGTGGCCCCGTTCGTGAACGCAGGCGCCACACTCGTTGGGGTTGGCGAACTGGTGCAACGGGCATTGGCGAAAGCCCGTGTCTTCCTCAAACAGAAGGCGCACGTTATTCAGCGGGCAGAGGCATTCCAGTGCCTGGAAACGCAGAATGTACGGGTAATGGTTTAACGCTTCCGCCAACAGCGGCTTAATATTCCAGGAATCTGTGATGATGACGTGATCTGGCCCGAAAACATCGACCGCCGCGCGGAACCGGTTCTGGATGCCCACGGCGGTCCAGCCATCCTCATCAAATACCAGGGCCTGGCTGGGATAAGGCACAGGCGTCGGCACGTTGCCGATCTCCCAGGGCGGAAAGCGGACGTAAAAATGCTTAACCTCATAGCCGGCGCGCCCCAAAAACTGAGCCAGCTCGTAGGTATGAACGTTCCCGCCGCCGGTCGACGGCCAATTAAAAAGAAAGCTGACTAGGGCGACCCGCGTCGCTCCTGGAGGAGGCCCCGTTGGAGCGACTGGTGCGTGCGAAGAAACCTCATCGGCCTGGACGCTTGCAAGGTCTTCATCAAGCATGGCGAGATTCGCCAAGGCCGTTGCGCAAACGCCATCGAATGCCAACGCCGACTGAAACCCAATCCGCGCCAACGCGAGGTCTCCGCTACATGCTGCCAGCGCCGCCAGATCATTCTCAATCAATGCTCTCAGCGCCAGGTCCGTGGTTGCTTTGGCCAGGTGGCCGTATAAGCTCTGCGCCTCTTCGCTCCGATTTTGCTCTGCCAGTTTGCAGGCCCGCAAATAGTCGATGCACAGGCTTGCTTCCGTAGGTATTCCGTTAAAAGCGACCGGTTCGGGTTTCATTTTGCGCTTGGATTTCTTGTGTCTGGCCGTCATGAAATGCCGGCTCTTTCTAGCATCTGCCAATCGTGGAAGCAGTGTTCTATCGGGTGCGTCGACTTCCGACTGCTCCCAAGAGGGTTCTCGGAAGCGAGCGTTATTCCAATGGCGCCCGAGAGTCATATCCGCTAAGAGAAAATCGCCAATGACTCTAGGCGGACCTTTTTGAACCGTTGCAAACTATCCACGAGGAAGTGCGGGCTCTAGCGCAATGCTCAATTGGGCGCGGCAGAACGTCTGAGGTGCTCAACTGGGCAATCGTAATGTTAACCATTTTTGATTTGGCAACTAGTGACTGTCAAGAACTATTTCGGCAATTTATCAGGCTTGGGTGCTTCAGATTGAAAAGCGGAGGGCTTCGCTGAATTTAGAGCTTATCGTCCCCTTACACTCTGCAATAGAGCGTACGAACTTGCTGCCGCATCGTCATTATGGTTACGATACTCGCGGACAGATCATGTCTGCTGGCGGCTGCGTCAAAGGAACTGCGTCAATGCAGCATCGCTCAGTTCCCCGGCAATTCCTACACTGATAACTGAACCCGAAGCCCTTCGGAGTTCGATGCCCTCTTTGTTCTGGTTAATAGCTTGGCCTTGCTGCTGCCAGTGCAGCCGGACGTGCCCACATAATTCGAATCGCCTGAAATGTAGTGAAAGCGATCTCCACATGGCTGCCGGTGGGTGATCGTTTCCTTCATGGCAAGCAAATTCGCAAGCTTCTTCAGCTCGCCCGATCTGGAAACTCTCGCCCAGCGAGAACGCAGAGGTAAAGCGATGAAATCGCGACCTGTAGGGAATGGTTCGGGCAAATTCGATATCCATCAGGAAGAAATGGGCGGCTGGGTGCGAGTCTACCCCAGGGCGAACGCATCAAACTTTCTCTAGGTTTCGTGCCCCAGCCAAGGTTTCCTCGAGAAAACCCGTGTCCAAGGCAGCCGCCTTGCGTTTCCGTGCGATGCTCGTTTTGGCCGGATTCCGCT
>Ga0316363_10001821_pt1 | contig 17575 bp, 13 predicted proteins | sample Sb_taG_3_FD_200459 | JGI IMG/M metagenome (GOLD analysis project Ga0316363, IMG submission 200459) | Peat soil microbial communities from Weissenstadt, Germany - Sb_50d_a_PC metaG (v2) (version 2) | ecosystem: Environmental > Terrestrial > Soil > Wetlands > Peat | place: Germany: Weissenstadt...
TTTTTCACGCCTGCGACCTCATACTGCCAATGAGCGGGTCATCGAAAAACTGCCGTAGCGCGGTAACCAGCGCAGCCGGGTTCGCTGTGTGCTCACCGTAATCCGAAGTTGGATGCCTTGGTTTAGTTGGGGTATCCCTCGCAAAATCGAGAAAAGTAGCGGCGAAGGTGTGTTCATTCGCCTCCGATTGCAGGCATCCCGATGGGGTGCACCTTGTCCGTTGTGTGTCTCCGCGAGGAGATATTTCCAAGAGTGACCGAGGAAGGAATGAAGAACAACTCCAAAAGAATGGCTTCCGCGGGTGTACCAGCCAGCGCTGCATTCTTGTTTGCAGCGTGGTCCCCGGCGGCGTTCGGACAGCAGGCCGTGGGTCTCGTGGGCGGCACGACCCGCGATTCCGCCAGCGGGAAGCCGGTGGTGGAAGCGCTGATTATTGCACACGGCCTGGACCAAGGCACGGATCGTATCACCGTCAGCGCCGCGAACGGAATTTTTACTTTCACAAATCTGGAGCCTGGACCGTATGAAGTTACGGCCAAGAAGGACGGGTTTCAGAAATCCTCAGCGCACGTTGAAGTCGTTGCCCGCCGCACTGCCCGGGTCGATCTTTCGCTGCAAGGCACGCGCCTGGAGAAATCGGACAACCAGGCGCTGATGGAGATGGTAAAGCAATTGCTCAACCGTATTGATCGGCTGGAGGGACGCCTAGCCACAATAGAATCCGTTGCAACGGAAGGGAAGGACGCGAACGCAACGCGGGCGGACGCCGGGACTATCTTGCGCACGAGACCCCTGGTGGCTTCCCTGAGCCCATTCGCCGCTCTGCCTCCAGCGGCGCCTTTGCCCCAAACCCCACCGGCAGCCGGTCCTACTCAGGCTCCCGCTTCTCCGCAGCCGGCCGCCCCAGCGTCGCCCGCTCCGTCTGTTCCGGAGGCCCTGCGGACCCCTGACGATACGCCCGGAGTCGACACGTTTACCCCGTTCGCCTTTGGCGACTTTACCTGGCTCAACGGAAACGCGCGCAACAGAGATACCGTACTGGATACGAAATTCTTCACGCCGGAAGTCCGGTTCGACACCAACTATATAGAAGATTTTAATCAGCCGGTCGACCATACTGTTGTCGGATCGACGGAGTCACACCGATCTGGCGAAATCCAGGTAAAGCAGATCAGCGTCGGCGGCGACTTCCACTGGCAGAACGTGCGCGGCAGAATCCTGACGATGTGGGGCTTGTTTGCTACCACTACGCCACGCAATGACGCAAGCGACGGAGTCGGCCAATGGGCCCTCCAGGACGCGTATAAATATGTCTCTGAAGCGTACGGCGGCTACCACTTCGACGTAGAACTTCTGCGCACTGATTTCGGTGTTTCTCTCCTCTTACACGAAGGTGGACCTACCCTGTTCGGCAGATTCGTGGCAGACGGCTGCGTAGACGAACTCTTCCTTACAATTGCGCCACAAGTGGCCGGCCGAAACCAGCAGCCACTACGGCCGGGATTCGTCGCAGGTGTGGAGTTTCTTCCCGAAACAGCACCCTGGCTGGACATCCTCAGCGTGAAACAAAGAGGGAACCATCTGTACTTGCGGTATGGCGCGAGGTACTGAGAAGAGGAACGAAAGGGACCTAGTCAGGCGCGGCGACATCCTGCTCTGGCTCCTGCCGGGTGGTTCATACGCGGTCAATGCGAAGGTTAAGTTTGGCCATGTTTCTTCGGAACTTGAAGGCGCTGCCCTGAACCACTACCTGATAGGGCAGCGTTTCGAGCGCACCAGTCAGCCCTCATCGCATCGGCTTCATCTGCGCATGGGATTCGGCGGCATGACGATCCAAGAGATTGCGCCAGAGGCGATCGGTCCTCGCAGTGAACGTTGAGTAAAGGGAGACACCACTTGAGATCGATTATTCATCCGGTTCTGCTCGCCATAATGGGGCTGTGCGCGTCGCCCCAGGTGATCCGAGCGCAAGAGGTCGCAGCGTACTTTGGCCTTGGCACCACATACGTCAGCTCCAACGGCACGAAAATCGACACCTTCGGGGACGGCAGTCTTTACAAAACGCCGGCCATGGACGGTCTGTTTGCCAGCCTGGGCGCGAGCGTGTTCTTCACCAAACGTTTCGGTGCTGGCGCGGAACTCTCTTGGAGGCCGTCGGAAGGCGATTACGCCGGTCTGAAGTACCGCCCTTCGTTCGCCAGCTTCGATGGTATTCTCCGCCCCAGCTTCGGCAGTACTGAAGCGGCTCGTGCCAGAACTCCACGCGGGGATCGGGTGGACGCGCTTGCGGTACGACTTTAACGGCCCGATGACCTGCGATCAAGTCCCGGGATGTCCGGACACGACCCATTTCCAAGCGCACTTGGGGGTGGCGGCGCGCTGGTACGCCAACAACCACCTCTTTTTCCGGCCCGCGGCGGATGTGCACTATGTACACAACCTCTTTGAATTCGGGAGTAAATGGGTACCGCGGTTTTCAGTGGGCGTCGGCTATAGTTTCGGCAGGTGAGCTGGAGCATTTGGTCGTTTGTGCTCGCAAACAACCGGTACGGCATGCCGTGGCCGCGGCCCTTACTGCGGTGAATTCAGAACACGCAACAGCCCATTTTCGCCACTGCGGCTATGGTCTATAAATACTCAGAAAATGGTCTAAGTGTTAGTTCCCGCCGCTGCCCAGTTGCGGCGCCAAATCCATCACCAACTTCTCGAATTTGGCGCGTTGCGCGGGATCGAGGACTTGAACAATGCGGTTTCTACCGGTCGCCCGCAGATCGTCAAGCTGATCCTGCAGACTCTGGTAGTAGCGGCGGTAATCTTCGAGGACCATCGTTAGCTCGTTGGTTTGCTCCGTGGTGAGTTCGAGCTTGGTCTTGAAGTTCTGCAGTATGACTTCACGGCTGGGTTCGCGCGACGCCATCGCAACGGGTGGATGGGGTTTCTCGTGGAATCCAAAATGCATCGACAGCGCGCCCGCAGAAGCTCCCGCCAGGAACACTGCCACCAGAGTCAAAACCGCGCGAGCGTTCCGCCAGGGCGCCGAGGCCGGAAGTGTCATAGCGTTTTTCCTCCCGGCAAGTAACTAGATTCACCAATACCGGGTCCAGGCCCGGTCGTGCCGAGCCTGAGCCGGATCATCCCGACCGAGCAGTGGCGATTTGCTGTTACCATCTGATGAACCATCTACCTTCCTTTCTTGAACCGTGACAGAATCAAACGGACCTCCCTACCAGTGTCAAGCGCGATTGGACGGGTTCTTTGGGCTGAACCAGGGGTAAAGAGCGGGCAGCAAATACAGGGTAAGCAGCGTAGACGTAAGCAGGCCGCCGATGACCACGGTGGCGAGAGGTCTCTGGATCTCGGCTCCGGTTTCGGTCGAAGTCGCCATCGGCAGAAACCCGATGCTCGCTACTAGTGCGGTGATCAGAACGGGTCGCAGCCGGTCGGCGGCTCCCTCGATCACGGCCAACCGGGTTGCGACGCCTCGCTCGCGCAATGAATTAATATAGCTCACTAGCACGATTCCGTTGAGCACCGCTACGCCAAACAGGGCGATGAATCCGATTGAAGCGGATAGATTCAGATTCAAGTTTCGCAGCCACAAGGCCGCAATGCCGCCCACCAAGGCGAAGGGCACATTGAGAAGGATGAGCGCCGCTTGCTTGACCGAATGAAACGTCGCAAACAGTAGAGCAAAAATAATCGCGATCGAAACCGGCAGAACAAACGCCAGCCGCCGGTTGGCACGCGACTGATTCGCGAACTGGCCGCCCCATTCCATCTCGTAGCCGGGCGGGAGCTTGAAGGCGCTGTTCACCTTGTCCTGAGCCAACCGGACAAAGCTACCCAGATCGGTGCCACGGACATTCGTCTGCACCGCCACCCGCCGCCGGGCATTTTCGCGGGAGATCACCTCGGGACCCCGAATGACGCGGACTTGCGCCACCTGGTTCAGCCGAACCAGCTCGCCTCCGGGAGCGCGGAGCACGAGTTCCTTCAGCGCGTCCGGATCGTTCCTCAGGTTGTCAGGAAGCCGCACCGAGATGGGAAATCGCGCCTGCCCGTCGATCATTTCTGACACCGGCTGGCCCCCAACCAGAGTCTCGATGACTTCCTGAACGTCGGACACGTTCAGTCCATAGCGCGCCAAGGCGGGTCGAATCACGTCCACCTGCAGTTCGGCGACACCGGATGTTACCTCCATCTGCGGGTCGGCGGCGCCGTGGATGGACGACACCAGCGCCAGCGTGCGCTTGCCCAACTCTTCCAAAGTCTTGAGGTCGTTCCCGAAGATTTTAATGGCGACATCACCCCGAATTCCGGTCACGGTTTCGTCCAATCGCATTTCCATGGGTTGGCTGAACGTGTAGGTGACGCCCGGAATCTTTTCTAGCGCTTCGGAAAGTTTCTCGACTAATTCCTGCTTGGTCCGGCAGCACCGCCACGCGCTTCTGGGGGCCAACTGAAGATAGGAATCCGACTCGTAAATCCCCATCGCCTCGGTCGCAACATCCGGCCGGCCGAGTTTCGTCACAACAGCTGAGACTTCCGGAAAGCCGCGGATCGTGCTCGCGATCTCCTCACCGACCTTGATCGACTCGGTCAGCGCGATTCCAGGAAACCTGCGAGCCGTGATCAGTATGGAGCCCTCATCTAGCTTGGGCATGAACTCAGTCCCAATGAAGCGCAATGAAACCAGCGCGCACACGACCAGAACCAAGGCCAGCGCCACAAGAATCGCCCGGTGATTCAGGGCGGAATCGAGCGAGCGGGCGTAGGAGTCGCGCGTCCGCTGCAAGTATGCATACCACTTGTCGCTGAGCCTTTTGTCGGCACTCGCTCTGGCCCGGAGGAAATACGTCGACAGCGCCGGAACCGCGGTGAGCGCCAGGATCAGCGAACCGAGCAAAGCCGAGCACACGGTGATCGCCATGGGCCGGAACATCCTTCCTTCCAGACCTTGCAGAGTGAAGATCGGCAAATACACCGCGATGATAATGGCCACACCGAAGAGAATCGGCCGAGCGACTTCGTGCGATGCCGCGCGGATCGAGTCCAGGGAGGGCCGCCGCTGGCGCGATTTTTCCAGATGGTGTACGGAGTTCTCGATCATCACCACGGAACCGTCGACAATCATTCCGAAGTCGATCGCGCCCAGGCTCATCAGGTTGGCGGAGACGCCAAAGAGGGCCATGCCCATGAAGCCGAACAGGATCGATAGAGGAATCGTCATGGCGACGATCAGCGCAGCGCGTAGATCGCCCAGAAAGAACAAGAGAATGACCGTCACCAACAGACCGGCCTCCAGCAAGTTGTGCAGGACCGTGTGAATCGTGCCATTGATGATTTCCGACTGATCGTAGAAGGCGCGTAGCCGATAGCCTTCGGGCAACCGCAACTGGGCCAGCCGGGCTTTGATGCGCCCGATCGCCGCTCGACCGTTCTCGCCTTTGAGCGTAATGACCGTCGCCGAGACGACTTCGCGAGCGTCCTGGAGCGTGGCGCCGTAGCGCAGAATCGGAACCGTTTCCACCCTGCCTATGTCGCGAACCAGGACCGGCACGCCATCGTGAGCCAGCACGACGGTGTTTTCCAAGTCCGCCCGGTCGGACACGCGGCCGAGGCCGCGCACGGTGTATTGCTCCTCGGCGTGCTCGATGTAGCCGCCGCCGAAATTCGAATTATTGTTGGCGACCCGCTGCACGACGTCATGAACGGTGAGCCCGTATCGCCGCAGCGCGGCAGAATCGAGCTGGATCGAATATTGCTTCGTTCGTCCGCCCCATGCGTTCACCTCGCTGACGCCGGGAACGCTGCGGAGCGCGTACCGCAGCGTCCAGTCCTGATACGTCTTGACGTCCATCAACGACTGGTTCGAACTCTCCAGAGTGTACTGGTATACCTCGCCGAAAGCGGTGGCCATCGGCCCTAAGGCCGGTTGCACATTGCGCGGGAGGCGGGTGCGGACTTCCTGCAACCGTTCGGCAACCAGTTGCCGCGCCAGATACTGATTTTGCGCGTCCTCAAAGATCAACGTAACCATGGACAGGCCCAGCTTGGATATCGAACGCACGGTTTCAACACGAGGTAATCCAACCAGCGCGCTCTCGACCGGATACGTGACCAGCTCGTCCACTTCGGTCGAGGACATCGAGGGGCATTCGGTTACCACCACAACCTGGTTATTGGTCAGATCCGGAAAGGCGTCGATCGGAAGATTCAGCAGAACATATCCGCCGGTGATGACGACAGCCACGAGACACAGGAGTATCAGCCAACGGTTTCCCAGCGTGAAGTCAATGATGCGCGTTAGCATGTCGAAACGGCGCCCTGCCGGCTAGTTCTCCTGAATGGTGCTTTTCAATAGTTGAGACTTGAGCTGGAAACTGCCCCCCACAACCACAGTTTCACCAGCGGTCAGGCCTTCCAATATTTCCGTCCCCTCGTCAGTGTGTTGGCCCGTTCTCACCGTGCGGGCTTCGAAATCGTTCGGGGCGCGACGAACGAAAACCACCGACACCCCGTTCACCTCCTGAATCGCTTCTTCCGGCACGAACAGGGCCGGACGCACTCCGGACTCGCGGACGAGCGCCGACGCGTACATCTCCGGCTTCAGCAGGCCTTGCTGGTTGGGGACCAGAATTCGGACTTGCAAAGTATGGGTGTCGGGGTCCAACTGTTCGCCGAGCTTGAGAATGCGCCCGGCAAATTCGCGGCCGGGATAGGCGCGAACTGAAATCCGAACCGGCTGCTCGGGATGCAACTTCGATAAATCCGCCTCATTGGCGGCCGCAATCATCCACAAGCTACTGGTATCGCTGAGGGTGAACAGTTCGTCGCCCACGTTGACGACGCTTCCGACCGTGGCTTTGCGCTCCCAGATCAGCGCCGCTGCCGGAGCGAAAACCGGTACGTCGTCTTCTTCGCCATTCCCGTCATCGCTGGCCGGATCCTCCATCGGCACGTGGAGGATGGCCAGGTGGGCGCGCTCCTTTTCCAGCTCGCTCTGCGCCTTTTCAATCGCGGCGTGGGCGTTGCGTAGGTCCGCGTCCGCGGTTTCAAGGTCCTGGCGTGAGCCGGCCTTTAAGTCCAGGAGCCTCTGCGCACGATCCCGCCGCTGTTTTGCGTAGACTCCGGCAGACCGTGCGCGCTCCAGCTCCGTCGCGGCCTGCTGAAATCCCGCCCGGGCCTCATGGACATCGTGACTGTGAATGCGGCCCAGGATCTGGCCGGCGCGCACCGAATCGCCCAGGCGCACGGACACCTCGTCCACCCTTCCGCCGGCAATCGACCCCACGTGCCAGGTCTGGTCTTCACTGATGCTCAGCTTGCCCGGAACAGTGAGCGTGGCGGCGGCCTGCCTAGCCCGCAGCGGTTCCACGACAATGTGCCCCTTCTCCTGCGCGGTCTGATCCAACACGATGATGCCGACGTCGCTCCGATCCTTCGATGCGGCCCCGGACTGGGCATTTCCGGCGGGCGTGTCCGCCTTGGATGCGGCGGCAGTGCCCTTCGATTGGCACGACCACAGCGCCAGGGCGGCGAACATCACCAAAAGTAGTTTCATGGCAGACTCCCCTGCGCGGTCTCCAGGGCCACCGCGCTCTGTTGCAATTCCGAAAGCGTGCGAGCGAACATTAAGTCCGCCTCGATCCGGGTGCGCTCCGCATCCAGAAGCCGGAGAATGTCCGATCCCGTCTCCCGATACGCGGCGTCCACAATCCGATAAACCTCGCCGGCACGGTCGCGCATCGGCCGCAGCGTTTCATCCAGCAGTTTTTGGCGGGATTCATAGTCCCTTTTCGCGCTTTCCAGCTCCGCGCGAACGAGCGCTTCCGTGGCGGCAACGGAAGACTCCGCCGCTTTGACCTCCGCTGCCGCGGCTTCCACCAGGCCCTGGTTCCGGTTCCGAACCGGAAGCGGAATCTGGACGGCGGCGTAAACCGAGTCGAATTCCTCCGTCCGCTTGTAGCCCAGGTGGACGTCGGGATCGGGTCTCCCGTTGGCCTCCTGCAGCCGCAGGTCGGCGCGCGCCTGCTCCACCGCTTCGCGAGCCAGCTTCATCTCGGCACGCTGATCGAGCACTTGGCCGAGCGTGAGGTAGGCGACGGGATGCGCCTGATCGAGCGCCTCCCCAAACTCGACTGCTGGGAACTCCGTCTTGCCCATTTCCCGAAACACGGCGATCCTGGTTCGTTCGGCATCTTGCACCGCCGTTTTTGCCGCGCTCTCCAGCCGGTCTCGCTCCACTTCGATCCGCAGCAAATCCACTTCCGGAGCGGCTCCCTCGCGCACCCTGTCGCGATGGAATTGAACCACTTGGTCGAAGCTTGCGACCTCCATTCGCAGCAGATCCTCGACCCGTGCCGCCCCGGCTGCCGCCCAGTAAGCAGTGCTGACCCGGCTAGTAATTTGCCGCCGGTAAAGCTGCACCTCGAGTTCGCTACGGCGGACGTTCTCAGCGGCCAAGGCCACCCGGCGATTGCGTTTTCCGCCGGTTTCGACGGTCTGCGCCAGAAACGCGTAGGTGTCCCGGTCATGCTGAGGCCCGCTGGGCGGGATGGCTGGAAATCCGCTGGTCTCCGACTGGAAAATCAGTCGCGGATTCGGACTCAGCCCCGCCTGCCGCCGAAGTCCTACCGTCGCGGCCGCACGCGCCGCAGCTGCCGCGAGCTGGGGATGACTCGCCAGAGCCTCGGAGACGGCCTCCGCCAGCGTCAACCGCGTCTGCGCAAAAAGCGTGGGCGCCGCTGCGAGCAGGAATACGTACGTCCGCACGGACAAATGCATGATGGCCTCACGAACTGGACCCAGACAACCAAAGGAACGCGCCGGAGGCGCGGGAAGCCGGTGAAGGGACTAGGCGGGGGGAGCGCGGGGATTCTTAATACACAACCGCGGCGGATCGTAACCGTGAGGCAGCGGGGCTGCGGCCGTCCATCCACTGATTTCAGGGGCCTGGATGCAGACGCTCTCGGCGAGGATCGCGGAACTCAACTCGTCATCCGCTGAAGTGGCGGAGAACCAGTTATGAAACTGCGCATCATCGTCCGGGTCCAGACTCCGGAACTCGGGCCCGCGGCCCGCGGGATGGACAGATTCCAGGTGCAGATGCAGGAAAGCGCCGGGATGCTTCTGCGTGGCCTCGTGCTGGTGAACGTGCAGGAAAGGTGCCTGCACGAAGGCGAAGCACAACGCCAAGCTCACAGCGATGGCAGTAAACGGTCGCACGGCATCTATCCTTATATCACAAAGCGGCGACGGGAGCCAGCGATTTTCGCGGTCACGCGGACTTTTCTTATCCAGGTGCGGGCGAATTTAGTACTGGACGGGTAGCTTCGGTCTTTCGGCGGGAAAATCGGGAGTTGCAAGGAGGTGCCCTCTTGCGGTCGGAGCAGAACCGTGAATGGATGTGATTCATCTGTGAGCGGCGGATGCGCTTGGTCATCTGTGCTCCCAAACCGCAGTTCAGCGCTAAGTCCGCTGGTCTATCTTTCATGGCCACTCATAACCGATTTAGGTCCGCTTGCAATTTTTCACTCGTTTTCCAGCGCAATCCGGTGTACAAGCGAACTGTTGTGGCTGTTCCCCCTTTAAAGACACTGATCGTCGACGACGAACCCATCGCGCGTCAGATCCTGCGCGAGCAGTTGGAAACCTTCCCGGACGTCGAAGTGGTGGGCGAGGCGGAGAATGGAAGGGAAGCGCTGAAGAAAATCGCCCAGACTCACCCGGACCTGGTGTTTTTGGATTTGCAGATGCCGGTGATGGGCGGTTTTGAAGTGGTCAAGGCGCTGGGCGGCGATACCGGTCCCATCATCGTTATCGTGACTGCCTATGACGAATATGCGATCCGCGGATTTGAGGCGGGTGCCGTGGACTATCTGCTCAAGCCTGTCAGCGAGGCGCGCCTGCACAAAGCCGTGGAGCGGGCCCGGAGCTTGCAGAACCGGCCTCTCGATATCGCCAATGACACCGCCAAGATTGCCGGGGCGATGGATGCGCAGGTTTCCGTCGGACGGCGAAAAGTCGTGGGGCGCTCGAACGGCGAATACGTGCTGCTAGATCTGGATGAAGTCCTGGCATTTCAGGCCGAGCGGGAAGTGGTCTGGATCATCACCGCCAATCAACGGCTGGTGTCCGCGCAGCCGCTTTTTGCCATTGAAGAAAGCTATGGCGAGTACTTTCAACGCGTGCACCGTAACGCCATTGTGAACGTCAACCACGTGAGGAAGATGAGCGCCCTAACCAGCCAGCGTTGGCTAATCACGCTCAGCAATTCATTGCAACTGACGGTGAGTAAGCGGCGGGCACGCCAGATCCGCAAGCTGCTGCGGTGGTAGGCCTGGGCCGTCCGGTCAAGGTCCGCCTACGGCTCTTTTTAGGCCGCTCAGTAACATTCTTCCGCCGCTTGCAAGAATGTCTTAGGGGAATCGAGTAGTTTTGGACGATACTGTTGCGGTATGAAAATCCTCCTCCTTCTGTCCCTGGTCCTGGTGTGCTGCGCAGTTGCTGCGCGCGCACAATCGCTCGGCAATGCTGGCACCATAGAAGGAACCGTAGTGGATCCTAGCGGGGCCGCCGTGGCCAAAGCCCAAGTGACGCTCCACAACGTAGTGAGTGGGTATAACCAAACGACTACGTCGGGCACCGATGGCGCCTTCCGACTCAGCAACATCCCGGCCAACCCGTACCATCTGGAGATCACAGCTCCAGGCTTCAACCAGTTCGGGCTGGAGGTGGACATAAAGAGCTCGGTTCCGGTTCAGGTGAAAGCCACTATGGCGGTGGCCGGAGCCCAGACCACCATCCAGGTGGAAGGCGCCGCCGAAGCCCTGGAAACGGACCCCTCCGCGCACGTGGACGTCGATAGAACCCTCATGCTGAAGCTTCCAGCTTTTGACGCCGCGGGCGGATTGAGTCAGGCCATCATCTACAGCACGGGCGGTGTGGCGGCTGACGGCAACGGATTCTTTCATCCTTTGGGCGACCACGCGCAAGCTGCGTTCGTGATTGACGGCCAGCCCATCAGCGATCAGCAGAGTAAGGTATTTTCCACCCAGCTTCCCACCAGCGCGATCCAGAGCATGGAAGTCACCACCGGAACCCCCAACGCGGAATTCGGCGACAAGAGCAGCCTGATTACCCAGATCACGACGCGTTCGGGCCTGGGGGCGGGCCGGGTCTTTGGAAACCTGGAAGGGACCTGGGGGTCCTTCACTCAACGCGCAACCGACGGCGGACCGCTCCAAGGGTTGGCCGGAGGTAACGCCGGCCTGGGTTACGGCACTGCGAAATTCGGGAACTTTCTTGGCGTGGAGGGTTTGACCGCGGGGCGGTTTCTGGACACGCCGGAGTTCCGGCCGTTCCACGACACGGGCAACAACGCGAGCATCTTCGACCGGATGGATTTTCAGCCTACCGGCAAGGACGCATTGCACCTGAACATTTTCCTAGCCCGCAATTGGTTCCAGATTCCCAACTCGCTGGATCAGGTGGCGAGCAGCCAGGATCAGAAACAACGGGTGTTGACCTGGAGCGTCGCGCCCGGCTATCAGCATGTGTTCAGCGCGCATACGGTCTTGAGCATCAATCCGTACATGCGGAAAGATCAGTTGAACTACTATGCCAGCCGGGATCCGTTCGCCGATACGCCGACTACGCAGAGCCAGAGCCGCCAACTCTTGAACTGGGGTGTGAAGGCCGACGTTTCCACCACTCAAGGCCGGAATGTGATCAAGTACGGAATCGACGCAAAGCAGACCCGGCTGCTGGAGAATTTTGGGTTCGGAATTACCGATCCCACATTGAACGATCCGTGCGTCAACCCCGACGGGAGCCCGGTGGGCGATCCTACCATCAAGACTCCGGGCCAGTGTGCCGCGGCGGGGTATGAACCCAACACGGCAGACAATCCCGATTCGGTCAATCCGTTCTCGGTGGGGCTGGCCCCTTTCGATCTGACGCGCGGGGGCAAACTGTTCGCCTATCACGCGACCGGCAACATCAATCAGGTTGCATTCTACGCGCAAGATGGCATCACGTTGGGAAGCCTTCTGGTGAACATCGGGTTCCGGTTTGACCGCTACGACGGTCTGACGTCGAAATCCAGCCCTCAGCCCCGTCTGGGGCTGGCGTACAATATCAAGGGCACGGGGACCGTACTGCGCGCGGCTTATGCCCGGACATTTGAAACGCCGTTCAATGAGAACCTGCTACTTTCGAACGCGACCGGCCTGGGCGGTCTGGCGGCCAACGTATTCGGGTCTGTGGCGCAGCCCATCGAGCCGGGATTCCGCAACCAGTTCAATACCGGTCTGCAGCAGGCGCTGGGGAAATTCATTCTGGTCGACGCGGATTACTTCTGGAAATACACGCACGGCGCCTACGATTTCAACACGCTGTTCGCCACCAACATCACCTTCCCCATCTCCTGGCACAATTCCAAGCTGGACGGCGTGACGGGCCGGGTGAGCACGACGAGTCTCAAGGGGTTCCAGGCCTACTGGACGTTCGGGCACACACGCGCGCGGTATTACCCGCCGGAAACCGGCGGTTTGATCTCGCAAGGCGCGCCGCTGGCCTCCGGAGTGTTCCGCATCGATCACGACCAGGCGTTCCAGTCCACGCTCACCATGCGGTACCAGCGCCCCAAGAACGCCGAGTGGGTTTCTTTCACGTACCGCTTTGACAGCGGGCTGGTGGTCAGCGGTGTTCCCGACGCGGGCTTTGCGATGAGCGGTCTTACGCCGAACCAACAGGTGTCGATCGGCCTGGCGTGCAACGGCGTGTTCGCCACCGTCGACAATCCGATTTCGGATTGCGTGAACAAGAACGGCTCGCAAGGGACGGTTACCTCCAAGCTGCTGACGCTGCCCCAGGGCGGATACGACAACTTCGACAGCAAGGAGAACGACGATCACAATCCGGATCGGGTGAAGCCCCGCAATGTGCTCAATTTGGGCTTTGGAACGGACAACCTTCTGCACACGGAAAAGAAGACGCGCCTGACCGCGTCGCTGGCCATCGACAACCTAACCAACGTCGTGGCGCTGTACAACTTCCTGTCAACGTTCAGCGGGACGCACTTCCTGCAGCCGCGAACGTTGGTGGCGAAGTTCGGCGTGACGTTCTAAGTTTCGGAGACTCCCGAAGACCTATCGAGCAGCCTCCGTTTTATCGCAGCTCCTCGTGGTGCAAGCATAGCCCCGTTTACGCCCGCGGCGACGCGCCGGGTCATCACGTCCATCTCGCGCGGTCTTTCCCCAATCTCCCCCATCACATAGGCGCTTCCGAACCCAGCCCGATAGTCCCATCGGCACTAAAATAGCTTTGATGATGCACCGCTCCCTTAAACCCAGCCGCAGGTTGTGCGTGCAACCCGCGCAAGAAAAAACAAAACGAACCCAAGCGGCACGCTCTGGGACTCTCGCAAACTATAAAACGAACCCAAGACCCCGCTCGCCAACCCGCCGAGCAAAACTACCAAACGAACCCAAGACCCCGCGCGCCAGCCCGCGAAGCCAAACTACAAAACGAACCCAAGGCCCCTCCAAAGTACTCATGCACAACGACTTCTTAAAAGCGAGACCACCCCATTTCAAGCCTCCGGCCCACCCGCTAACCCCGCAACCTCAAGCCGGCTTCAGTCGCCGATTCTGGTATGCCGGTGGCGAAAGGGGGGCCGCAATCTGGGAACCGGCGGGCCTCGTCGCAACCCGTCCTGAGCACCGCCAAGCAGGCTGAACCTCGCCTTGGGATCGCATACAACATCAAATCAACGGGCACCGTTTTTCGCATATCCTATGCTCGAACCCTTGAAACTCCTTTCAATGAGAATCTGGTTATTGGTAGTACCGGATGCAATGACCGGTTTCTCGCAACGCTCATCCCGCCGCCGGGTGTCACCTGCAACTTGGGGCTATTCATGCGGGCTGGCGCAACGAATTCCACGCGGGCCTGCAGCAGGCCTTCGGGAGATACCTGGTCATCGACGCCGAGTACATCTGGAAATACACGCACAACGCCTTCGATTTCGGTATCGTGGGTGCCACGCCCATCTATTTCCCCATCGAGTGGAGCAGTTCCAAGATTCCCGGATACGCCATTCGCGCCAGCGTGCCGAACATCCACGGCTTCACGGCATTTGTGGTGATGTCCGGCGTGGCCGCGCGCTTCTTCCTGCCGCAAGTAGCCGGCGTGCCCATTATCCCGGTGGCGAACGAGGTGTTCCGCATCGATCATGACGAGTTGTTTAACCAGACCACACACCTCCAATATCAGCCGTCGAAGCGCTTGCCGTGGGTGGGTTTCAACTGGAGATATGACAGTGGACTGGTGTCAGGCGCGGCACCGTGTTCCGCGCCGACCGCGACCTGCTTCGCTTCGACGCCGATTGCAGACGGGGGAGGGGCCAGTATTCCGAGCGGCCAAGTGGCGCTGGTGAACGCCATCACCGGATTGCCGCTGACTGCCGATCAGGAGTTTCAGGCCGGCCTCACCTGCAATGGCAAGCCTGCCGCTCCGGATCCCCCGTGGGGCCGCACTTGCGACGTGCAGCGCGGCAGGGCTCGGCTCCATATACTTGCAGATACCGAAGCCCGGGAAAGAAAATGACGATCACAGTCCGCAACGAATCCAGCCGCGTAACTTGTTCGACCTGTCCCTGGGACATGACAATATCTTCCACGGCGACAGGAATAAGTGGAGCGCCCGCCTGACGGTGGTCAACCTGATGAACAAAGAGGCGCTGTACAATTTCCTGTCAACGTTCAGCGGGACGCACTACGTGGCACCGCGCACCATCTCCGCGACGATCGGATACCATTTTTAGAGATCGCGAAAAATTTACAACAAACCGTGCGGAAGGCTCCGCCGGGTGCCTGCTCGATCCCGACCTGATGCTGCGGCCGCCTGTGGGCGTTTGGTAAAAATCTTCAGGAACAGATCGCCGCGCGGAAGGCTGACGCGGAGCGCAGAGTTGCAGCATTGCAGGCTCAACAGGCCGGGGCTTCGGAGAAAGGGACGGCCCAGTTGCAAGCGCAGATTGACGCGTTGAAGGCCCTCGTGAGCAGTCTCTCCGCTCGGCGACTCGTTAGCCCGGAAGGCGCGGTCATCGTCGTGGACGTAGTTCGCGCCGCAACCGATCCTTCCAACGCCTGCCTGTGGAAGCTTTCCCCCTGGCTCAAATTTGTGGTGCGCACCGTTAACCAAACGACCGCCCCTTAGCGGAGACTCTGAGATGGGCACCCCTGAAACGCCCGGGCGAGGCGACTTGGGCCAAGCCGACGGGAAGTGCCGGCGAGCTTGAGAGAGCCCTTCCCGCAAGTATTGGCCATTTCCAGCAAGTCCATGCCGCGGCTGTCAACCAGAGGTGCAGAGAATCCGAAAGTGGAATTCGTTTGGCTCCCCAGGAATTCGGCCGACACTCTCATTCTCCAGAGACCGTTGGCTGACGCCGCGTTAAAATAACGCAAAATAACGCAAACCCGGCCCATAGTTGGCCTCGTACGCGGGCGCGGCCGAGCGGTGATGAGGTGTCAACACGAGCGAATGTAAACGCTTCCGAATGAAGCGGTTGTGGTACCAACAGGCCGAGGGAAGCACGACAGGATGTGGCCGGTGAGAACCGCAAATGCGCCGCGGTTGGCCCGCGTTATTCTGGCGTTATTTTGAGGCATGCTCGCGTTCAGATTAGCGTCAAGAGAGGAGAGCCTGCCGACTAAGGCAGGCGTGCGCTTGCTGAAGGAGGAAGCGACGGCCGCCGATATGAATGGGGAAGGGGCGCTTCTAGAAAGGGCTGATTAGAGATGCGAGACGGTTCCGCGTCGGCGAATCGGAAACTGACCCGCGAGCTGCAAGTCGGCACAAAAAGCTCAGGAGTTTGATCGACCAGGACGGGCTCCAGCATCAGCATCGCCTCTAAGCCTGGATCGAGTCCTCCTTCGGCCCGATCCGCGGAACGCTCTGGTGGCGGCAGGCTGGCTTCCACGTACAACCGATTCGCCAAAGAAGAAGTTAGGATCTCACCGGCCCACCAAGCCCCGGACCACTGGCGGTGAGGAGTCGCGGGGCGCGGCGTGCTTCAGTCGAAGATTCGCGAGTCTCTTCGCCAGCGTTCTCCTTGCCTTCGACGCGTCTGGGCTCACGTCCTGCCGGCCCAGGTAGCGCGCGGCTTCGGCATCAGACATAGGCTTGGCCTTCAACGCGGCTCTGGCAGTCCTCCAATGCAGGGGTTTTGGAGTGATCAGAGGCTCGGCCTCCTGAGCCGTCAGCAACGTGTCCTGACACAAGATCCAGGCCGCTCGTCGGCCTGGGGGGAGCTGGACCAAAGCGGCTAAGTAGCGTTCGCGGATCGTGCGACGGAACGCGCGAATCAGCAGCCTCTTCTCGGGGTTGATCGAAGCCTTCAGTAGCCCCGCGTTATCGCTTTCGCTTCCGCGGTACGCAGGTCCTCGTCCCCCGAGCAGTCCAGCTTGTTCTTGCGCTTCCGGCAGTAGTCGTTGAAGACGTTTTCGGCAACGACCTTGAGCCACTGCCCCGTGTGCCTGAGCACGCGATCGGTCGGGACCGTCCCGCGCTGCTGCAAGTCTGACAGGCTGAAAGACTGATCGGCGATGATCTGCTCTCGACGAAGATCCTCTTCGAGGTCTTCCTGCGTGATTTCATCGAGACCGTAGAACTGATCCACGAGATCCTCGTGCTGGCCGTGCAGAAGGTAGTCGCGCTTGACGGCCTTAACGGAAATTTTGAGTCGTCTGGCGATCCAGCGAAACGCAGGGTTCAAGGTGTCTTCGTCGAGCGGCATCCCAAGGTGTTCAGCCCGCCACAGCGTGGTTTTGACGTAAGCCAAGTACTTGACGAACGTTTCGTTCACCAGGTCGTCCGCCGCGGCTTGGTCGCGCCCGACCACTTTTCGAAACCACCGGCGAATCCAAGGGTAGCTGCGTTCGAATTCCGCGGTCAAATCACCCGCCCGCGCCTGGAACTCGGCCTCGAACTCCGGCGTGGGCGTGGTAGCTAGAAGCATTCGTTCCAAAAGGTCCATTGCACTTCTCCCATCGACAAAATCTATCGCCGACTGAAGGGGTTAGCGACTATTGTTCAGACCCGAAGCAGGACTCCGAGAGTTAGCCCGTTTGCACAGACGGCAGGTAGTGGAAACGTGAGGCAGAGGAGGAACGAATGGCAGCTACAGAAAAAACCGATCAAATCGTCGCAGTGTCCGGGGAAGAAGTGACCTTGAAGGCAATGGCGGACAAAATTGAGATTTGGGATATCGCGCGCTTGATACCATCCGCACGAAACGCCCGCACCCATTCCGAGAAGCAAATCGCCGAGCTGGCGGGCAGTATCGCCTCGTTCGGCTTCCTCGTGCCGGTTCTGGTAGACGGTAAGGGCATGATCCTGGCAGGACACGCGCGGGTTCTGGCGGCGCGCCAGTTGAAGCTCACACGAGTGCCGGTCATCGTGGTGGACCATCTGACGGAGAAAGAGAAGCGTGCCTACGCCATTGCGGATAACAAGATTGCCCTCAACGCCGGCTGGGACGAAGATTTGTTGCGAGTCGAGCTGGAAG
>Ga0316363_10001827_pt1 | contig 17525 bp, 15 predicted proteins | sample Sb_taG_3_FD_200459 | JGI IMG/M metagenome (GOLD analysis project Ga0316363, IMG submission 200459) | Peat soil microbial communities from Weissenstadt, Germany - Sb_50d_a_PC metaG (v2) (version 2) | ecosystem: Environmental > Terrestrial > Soil > Wetlands > Peat | place: Germany: Weissenstadt...
TAGGTGCGGACCGGCTGCTTCGTCGCCTGGCTCGCGCCACACATCATTGCGACGATGCTTGAGGAATCAAGCCCCGCGCTGAGGAAAGCGCCGATAGGCACGTCGCTGACCATCTGCGCTTCAACCGAACGCCGAAAACGGTCGCGGACTTCCTCGGCCAGGTCGGCCTCTGAGCGCAGATATGTCTGGGCCGCGGGAGGAAACGCCAGATCCCAGTATTGCGTGAGCTTGAGTTCGCCGTTACGGAAAATCGCGTAGTGGCCGGCGGGGAGCTTCAAAACGCGGCGGAACATCGTCTTGGGATCAGGAACCCAGAGGAAGGTCAGATACTGATGCAGAGATTCGGGATCGAACTCGGCCGTGATCCCGGGAACCTGCAACAGCGCCTTAATCTCCGAGGCAAATGCGAAGCGCGCGCCGTCGTGGAAATAATAGAAAGGCTTGACGCCGAAATGATCGCGAGCCACGAATAGCGTCGGAACGGCCGAGCGGAGATCGCAAATGGCAAACGCAAACATGCCATTCAAACGTTTCACGCAGTCGGGTCCTTCCTGCTCGTAGAGGTGAATGATCACCTCGGTATCGGTGTGGGAGGCAAAACGGTGGCCTTTGCTTTCGAGTTCCCGGCGAAGTTCCGCGAAGTTGTAGATTTCGCCGTTGTAGGTGATCCAGATCGTGCGGTCCTCGTTGCACATCGGCATGTGACCGCCGGGAGACAGGTCAAGGATGGCGAGACGGCGGCTGCCCAGGCCGATGTAAGAACCATCCGGGAAGCTTCGCTCCCAGAGGCCGGAATCGTCGGGACCACGATGCGCCTGGACGTGAGTCATCCGGGCGAGCGTTTCGCCATCGCCGCAATTCACCAGACCGCTGATGCCGCACATTCCGCTCAGTTCCCCCCGGGGCCGTCGTGCAATCGGGCCTTCAATTCATAGATCTTGGCTTTGGTGTGAAACATCTGCACCGCCTGAAATCCGCAGTAGATCAGCCCCGGTATGCCGTCCATAAACCCGAGGCAAAGGAAATACCGGTAGAAAAAAAGGAGTAACGGCGATCCCGGCAGCGCGTAGAGCTTCTTCTTGAGCCAGCGGCGGCGCTGGGCCTGCGTGCCGAAAAACGAGGGCGGCAACTCAGTGCTTCCCTGCTCGCCCTGCAGAAGCACCCGCGCCTCCCAGTTGGAATATTCGTCGTGCTTCTCGATGTAGCGAGACAGCGATTCCACATTGTGATGAATCAGTGGATTCTTTAAGCGCAAAGCAGGCCCGTCCACCACGACGTGCTCGTGGACTTCCATGTCGGCCATGGATGAATCCTGATCCCTGAGGCGGCATTCGTAGCGGCCCTTGCCCCGGCGAAAGAGCGCAAGCTTCCAGAAGCTGGCATCGCCGTGGCGGAGGACTCTCCCCAGAAAGTGCATGCGCAGTGAAATGTAATAGCCATCCGTGCTCTGCGTTTGAATCGCACGGCGAATTTCTTCCGCCAGTTCGGGCGTGAGCACCTCGTCGGCATCCACCAGCAGAACCCAGTCAAAGGCGAGGGGAAGGTTGTCCATGGCCCACTGCCGTTTCTTCGGCCAGCCGCCCTGATAGTGAAACTGGACGACTTTAGCTCCAAAGGTGCGCGCGATTTCGGGAGTCGCGTCGGTGCTCTGCGAGTCAATCACGTAGACTTCGCCCACGTCGCGCAGCACTGCCAGGCACTGCGGCAGATTTTTCTCCTCATTGCGAACAGCCACGATGACGCTGACCGGCAATTTGGCGGACGGCGTCGCAGTCTGCGTCACAGACCCCGTTCCGGCGATTTCTTCTATCTTGTGCATGCCTGAGTAGACTACAAATGCAGTTCGCACCAGCTTTGCAGTACGTACAGGAACCACGGCCGCGACCAGGAGACCGTGCCGCCCAGAAAATCCTTCCAGACCTGCTGTACCTGGCTGCCGTCGAGCAAGCCGCCGAGTGGGCCGTCATGGATGCGCTGCGCGCTCAGCACGGGCTCGATCTGTCCGCGAAGCTCCTGCCGCATCCAGTGCTCGAAGGGCAGGGTAAAGCCGCGCTTGGGGCGATGAACAATTTCGTCAGGCAGCGATCCCGCCAGCGCGCCGACCAGCAACTTCTTGGGCGTGGCGTCCACCTTCCACTGGCCCGGCAAAGCCAGTACAGTCCTGGCCAGTTGATGATCAATCAGGGGAACCCGGACCTCCAGACCCTGCGACATGCTCATGGAATCGGTGTCGCGCAACAGTGTATTGAGCATATAACAGCGCGACTCGAGATAGGAAACGCGGTTGATGGGGTCGAGCGGTAGCGACTGACGAAGAAGGTCGAGCTGCGAACCTACAGCGGTTTCAGCGACGGCAGAATCGGCATGGCGGAGCAGAAGATCGCGCTGGCCGGGCGTGAATAACATGCGAGTGAGGAAGTAGGGATGCAGAATCCGGCCATTGCCGCGGGCCAGCGAAACCAGCTTACGGTTTTGATCGCTGGCCGCGGACAGCGTGGCGAACGCCGACGCCAGCGGGCTACGCAGGAGGCCGGGAACGTGGTTCCAGAACTGAGCGAATCGCTCCATGCGCGGAACCGTGCGGAAACTTGAGTAGCCTGCGAAGATTTCGTCGCCGCCCAGGCCCGAGAGGGCGACTTTTACTCCTGCCCGCCGCGCCTCGCGGGAAACGAAGTAGGTATTGACGCCGTCCATGGTGGGCAGGTCCATGGCGCGGAGCGCCTCGGGGATGGCGGCCAGCGCGTCTCTTTCGGATACGTTGATCTCATGATGATCGGTGCGAAATTTCGCGGCCACGGCGCGGGAGTGCTCTGCTTCGGAAAACTCGGCTTCCCGAAAAACGATGGAGAACGTGCTGGGCGTAACCCCACCGCGGCTGAGAATACTGACCAGCGCACTGGAGTCAATGCCGCCGGAGAGAAAGACCCCTACGGGCACGTCGCTGACTAATTGCAGGCGCACGGCCTCTTCGAGAATCGGTTGCAATTGTTCGGCAGCCTTTTTCTCATCCAAGGCGGGTTCCTGCGGGTTGGTCCCTGCACCGGCGAGGTCCCAGTACGGCGATTGCCGCAGGCTGCCGCCTTCCCAAGTCAGCGTGTGGCCGGCAGGAAGAGCTCGGACGCCTTCGATCAGCGTGAGCGGATCGTAGGCCGAACCGAAAGTCAGGCAGTTGATCAGGCCAGCCGGGTCTATGTTGCGCGGCACAAGTCCGGTTCCAAGGAGTGTGCGCACTTCCGACGCAAACAGAAAATACGATCCCGTGTGCGCGTAATAAAGCGGCTTGATGCCCATGGGGTCACGCGCCAGAAATAAGCGGTGCCGGCGCGCATCCCAGATGGCAAACGCGAACATGCCTCGAAACTTCGCCTGGCACTGCTCGCCCCAGCGCGCGTAGGCTTTCAGGAGAACTTCGGTGTCGGAATGGCTGACAAAGACCGCGCCCGCCTGTTCGAGTTCCCGGCGGACGTCGCGAAAATTGTAGATTTCGCCGTTGTAGACGATCCAGTTGCCGGTCTCGGCATCGTGCATGGGCTGATGAGCCAAAGGCGAGAGATCGAGAATCGCAAGGCGCCGGTTGCCCAGGCCAATTTCTGTCGGAACGGTCTCTGAGTCGCGCAACAGGATCGTGCCCGAGTCATCGGGACCACGGTGCGCCAGCGACTGCGTCCCCTGCTCCAACACTCCTTCCGGGATGGGAGCGTTCCGCGCGACGATACCGAAGATTCCACACATGCAAGACTCACCTGGGTGAACAGCTTCTATTAAACACCACGCCGGGCCTGCCGGAACGGCTGCGTTACTTGCACATCCAGCGTCCTTTTTTGCGACCCAGTAGCAACCGCAGCTCGGTAATGCCCTTGCCGACTTGTCTCCAACATCAGACCCGCAACCGTTCTGACTGCCTGACCACAGGCGTACGAGTAACACCTCGCCGGGGCGCAACCTCTTCTTTCCCGGCTTGTGCGACGAGGTTAGTCCGCGGCCTCTCCTTTTTCTGTAGAGGCTCAAGCCGTGACGTCCATAACTCGATGGTAGTCGCGTATTTCGTGTGATCAGATCCAACGATCGAGAGAGCCAATTCTTGGAACTGCCCGTGACGCAACTCAGCGGGCATAGGGCCCCCGATGCCCAGGAGAAACCCTTCCAACGGACGCCTGCTTGGCAAGCTCCGGCGCTCAAGCAGGAAGTGGTTGATGACCACGTCGTACTCCAACTGCAACCCACACTTCCCCGGGAATTGATATGTCAAATAGCTGCACTCCCGCTTTCCGCGACGTTGATATTTGATTCGTTGTGGCGTCAGCCAGTCCCACTGGTTCTGGCCCCAACTTGTCCGCAACTCAATTTCGACTAAGTGAATGGGTCTCGAAGTCTGATTGGTAATGGCAAGATCGGCTATGCAGGCGACACGTCCGTCTTCCAGCTCAAAGACTTGGGACTCGTGAATACCTCCCACTTGAATGATTTCCACTTTCGCGTTCTCGGCCGGTTCATTCGTCCTCGCCAAGTCGACCGTACTCCCGAACTGCGCCAATTCCTCAAGTGATGCTTGGAGCTCTGCCCTTCTCAAAGCAGTCTTGAACATGGAAGCCTCCCGAATGCGTGATTACGAAATAGATACACAACATACATACGTACATGCACTTACTGAATCCGTTTCGATGCTGCAACTCTCTCGGGACAGAAGCGACACCGGCGCACTCCATCCTCGGCTGACAGAACCCGGTAGTCGAAGGCCAGCTGATGGACGCGCTGGCGGACGACGTCGGTCAGCCCGACTTTATAACCCTCCGCAACCCGTTCGCCGTGAACTCCCAGCTCGCGCAGCACCAACCCAACTTGCTTAGCCGACAGGTTCGATTCTTCGTGACGTCCCGTTAGAAGTACGTTTACCTTCTCGGCCAGTTCCCCGATAAAGAAGTGCTTAGTGCCCGGTTTATGGCAGAAGAAGAGCGCGACCTCCGCCACCACGCACCTCGGATCAAAGAACCGAGCTCCAGCAGCCTCCCGGCTTTGGCGCAAGATCTCTTCAAACACCGGTTTGGTCAGCTCGGGGCAGTCGTAGATTGGGGCGAGCCAAGTGCGAGCTTCCTCGCGCATTTCTGGAACAAACGCGCTGCAGTCAACCTCTTGCTCCCGTACTTCTTTGTGGTGAGTCATCCGATATCTCAGCAGCCTGGACTGGAAGCTTTGGGCAATCGCCGTTTCTTGTGCATCCGTCAAGATGGGTAGTGGATCCTGTGCGGGGGACAGTGACGCCTTGAGTCCGCCATCGTCCGTCTGTGATCCCTCGCAGGAAAATGCTCTAGCGCCATATAGATCCAAACGACCCCTTCCATGGACCACGCAAAAATGACGTCGGGTTGAGGCAAGAAGTGTTCGTCTCACACGCCGACCGAGATCGCGCTGACGAATGAGAAGGGTAGCCCCTAGCCGATCAGGAAGCTTGCCTAGACCAGCAAGATCAACATCCCCAAGCAGGACCGGGCGGCGGCAAATACACCCAAGAAGGCGCAACACCTGGCTGACCTCATTCTCCGGCCCGAATAAATGCAGGACTGGCGCCACTGGCATGCAGTCGCAGAACCAAGTGGCCAGCGCGAAAGCAACAAGCAGGTCGACCACCTCAGGTCGAAGACGGGCATGCGTGGTCAAAAAATCTCGGAGTGACGAAATTAACTTCAGGGTCGAACCAAATGACAGGCTGGGAGGGGCAAAACGAACCGTTTTAACAAGACCACCGGCGAATTGCTGTGAGATGTAGGCCACTCCCTCGTGCTTTAGCTTGCGTGTGGTAGTGATCTGGCGGCCGTTCCAACTATGAAGTCGGAGGCGGTCGGGACGGTCGGGATCCGTGACGGACTCCACAACCATTCCTCGCAATATTTCTCCGAAGGTTCTAACGGTGTACACGCCCATTTCTCCAAGAACGCGTTGAGGATCGAGTCACTGTCATGCGGACCGCCGCGTTTGATTGCCCGTCTTCCTCGCGACTCCAGAATCTTGTGTCCGATCTTAGGGGTCGAGTTTCTCCACAAATGGAAAAGGCCCGACCTGAGTCGGGCTTTTCACACACTTTTACTGAGATGATTTTAACACACAGGAGAGGCCGAAAACTATCGATTTCGAGCTATTTGAAACGGTTCTTGCGGAAATCCTCGCGTCTTCTCGGAAGTCTAGTTATATCGTACCACGATATGCTGAGGGCCCCGTGCCTTGATCAAATTCCTATGCACTTGCAGTGGTGGTCGGCTGGTAACGAGAGTCTGACCTGCTTTTGGCCGCGGTGACGGGCGGTTCGTCCGCCGCGACTGCGCCCACACGGTCCGGCCCGGCGTAACCGAGTACAAGTGCACCTGTCGCACATGTCTGAACCTCCACTCGGAGACAACTCTACCGCCCGGGGGAACCCATCTGCTGGTCGACTGACGCTTGTCTGTGCAGACTAAGCCCTGTGCGCCCGGTCACAGCACATTCGTTCTCCCGCCCGCACTATGGGACGCAGGGAGGGCACAATTATGCGCGGCAACGAGAAAGTGATCCAGCAGTTGAATGCGGCTCTCAGTTCGGAATTGACAGCCATCGTGCAGTACATGACGCAGTCCGAGATGTGTCAGGCCTGGGGCTACGGGCGACTCGGCGACCTGACCAAGGCGCGGGCCATCGAAGAGATGAGGCACGCCGAAGGACTGATTGAGCGCATCATCTTTCTCGACAGCACTCCCAGCGTCGACGTCGGGTTAAAGCCTCAACTCGGCAGCAACGTGCAGCAGCAAATGGAGATTAACCTCAAAGACGAGCAGGATGCGGTACACCAGTACAACCAAGCTGTCAGAGTCTGCGTCGAGGCCAGAGACGTTGGCTCCAAGGATTTATTCGACCGCATGATTCAGGACGAGGAGCGGCACGGGGACTTCTTGGAGGCCCAACTTCACTGCATCAAAGAGATCGGTATTGCCAACTACCTCGCGCAACAATTGAGCGTTCAGACGTAGTCATTTATGCCGAGCGAGGGACTGACAACACACGGCGTTTTGACCATCGAAAGTATAGGTAGCCCTATTTCGCCAGACCCACAATCAGATCGCTAGGCCCGGGTAGGTTGATCCGGCATACCTCGGTGAACCCCGCAGCCTTCATCCAGCTAACGTATTCGACCTCGCTGTAACTGGCACCGGCGTCGGTGGCGACGAGCATGTTCAGGGCAAACAGTGCCGCGTGTTGCGGCCCGGTCTTATCGGCATTGAGGATGAAGTCTTGCACGACGAGGCGGCCGTTCGGCGCGAGGGCTTGGCGGGCCCGGCGGAAGACGTCCCGGTTCTGCTCCTCGGAAAACATGTGGCAGATCGCGTTCAGCATGATGAGGTCGTAGCCGGAGCCGAAATCGTCATGGAGCATGTCTCCGGCGCGAAGGCTGACTTGCGCTAAGACGCCGGCCTTGCTGACATATTCAGCCGTCAGCGGCAGGACCTCTGGGACGTCAAGGATCTCGCAGTGCACCTCGGGACAAGCCTTTGCGAACGCGATGGAGTACGCGCCAGAGCCGCCGCCCAGGTCAAGGATGCGTCGAACACCAGCCGTGCCCAGGTTCTTGACCACAAGCGGAGCCCGATCCTTGGCGTTGCGCTGCATACCAGCGATGAAGTTGTCGGTCCATTCGGGCGTATTATCGCGATCAATCGGAATGCGGGTACCCCGGCGCACTGAGTCGGTCAGCGTGCTCCAGCGATGCCAGATGTTTGCTGTGTGCAGCAGACCATTGCGGTGATTATCTTTGGATCCCTGAACAAAGAAACGCGCTGACTCGGGCGTGTTCTGGTAAACGTCACCGCTTTTCGAGAGCACTCCGAGAGCCACCAGCGCGTTGAGCAGCATGCCTGCCGCGCGCGCATTCGCGTGGATCTTTGTCCCGATCTGTTCAGCATTGGTCCCTTCCCCAACGGCGGTAAAGATGTCGAGTTCAAGCGCCGTAAGAATGCAACGGCTCGGCATGTATCCGCGGATCATCTGATCGAGGCGATCGGGCAGCATTCCTGCCTTGTCACGGACGGCTATCGCAGCACGGAACTTTTCCCCATGCTCGACTGACATGGCCTTCATGGCCGGAGCATCGTTCCAGATGAGACGATCGACGGGCTTGTCGTCTCTCAGATGTGTCCCGACAATTTCGGACACATCAGACGAGTGCACGCGCCGGTACCACACGCCCGCCGGATAGACGACCATGATTGGACCTTCATCACAGAGTCCCATGCAGCCGCAAGTAGTGAGCTGCACATCGCGGATGAGACCGCGTGCCTGTATCTCGCGATCTAGCTCGTCGAGCACAGCGAACGACCCGCTGGCCGGGCAGGAAGGGACGCCTTCTGGCTTTTGTTGCGTACAAACGAAGAGATGAAAGCGGAACGGTTCCATTGCGGTCTCCGATCATAGATCAATGTTAGCGCTTTTATGTCGTTATGGCAGAGGCCATGAGCTGCACACTGCGGAGGACGGAGTTTCTCGAGCCCTACAAGGGATTGCGACAGCCTGCTGATGCCGATTTTGCGCCAATGCCCCCTGTACTTGCAGCACGGATGAAAGTTGATAAACTGCATCGTGCGAGCACCTACGCATGAACTTGGGGCCTGGTGGTCCCTCCTGTAGCCGGACTACGCGCTGAGATCGGATAGCGCTCGAAAGCAGCATGGCTGAAAGTTCACTAAGACTTCTGTTGCTACATCCCGAAGACTCTCCGTGGGGCGGCGCCTGGAGCCGGGAGCACTGGGACCTGGTCGTCGATCTCGGCTTCGCAAGCCCCCATACCTATGAAGACTGGAGCCGCAGGCTGGGAACGCGAGCTCTCAGCATTTACCAGTATGCCGGGCAAATGGAGGGATACCGCTGGGTTAACCAGGTTCTTGAGCATGGGCGGGGACGGCTGCTTGACCGCATGGGATTGGACTGGTGGGAATTGCTTGCGGTGTGTAGCTATCAGGAACTCCATGCGCTATATCTACTCAACAACTTTCTGCGGGCTGAGATCCCTTCTGGCCGGGTCGAATTAGCCGCGACCCGTCCGCATGTATTCAGCAGAATTCTTGGAGCGGTCCTGAACCGTCCGGTGCGTTGTTTTCAAGTCGAGAGCGGTGCCGTGCGGCGCGTATCCCGCATGCTGCGATCTGCTCGAAAATTGCGGCCTGCGCAGATCACCGAGATTGCCTTCGATAAATGGGACCCGGCGTATCGGATGCGGCGTCATTTCAAAAAGCGCAACCGGGCCAATCTCACCGATCCCGTAGTCTTGTTGCCTTCTGCTTACTCTAATGTGACGCGATCTGAGCTTGCCTACGCCGGGCAATTGCGGCATCGTCGGTTTCTACTGGCGGCAACCCGGCCAAGCGCCTTGCCTGCCCAACTGCCTAATAATGTAACGGCAACGTCTTTGGCGGCCTATGCCCGGCCTTCCAGTGCAACCGAGGCCGAGACCGCAGAACTACGAAAAGCGTGGGAGCTCTTCCTGCGCACCACCTTGCCGGAGGTGAAGGAATTCCAGCACGCTACCAAGGCCGGCCTCTGGGATTATTTTCCGGAGCACCTGGAAAATGGCTTGCGTCTTCGCGAGGCGTGGAAGTACTTGCTCGACACTGAGCCGGTGGCGGGAGTGTTGTGTGGGGATGATCTCAACTACTACACCCGACTGCCGTTGATTCTCGCCCAGCGCAGCGGCCGCAATGCCGTGTACTGCAGCCATGGCGCCCTCGACGGCGGCTTCCTCTTCAAGCTGCCGCTGGCAGATTCCTACCTGGTGAAAGGGGAGATGGAGAGCGACTACCTGCTACGTGCCCGGGCTATCGAGCCGGAGAAAATCTGGGTGGGAGCGCCAGGGCGAAACGCTTTCGGGGATGGCGGCGAGCCACGCGGTGAGGCCCTGGTGTTCTTTTCGCAGCCCTACGAAGTCGAAGGCGGTCGCACCGACGAAATCTACCGCGAAATTCTGCCCGGTCTGTGTTCCTCTGCGGTTCGGAGCGGGCGAAAGGTCATCGTTAAACTTCATCCTTTCGAGAGCAAGCAAGCTCGTGAGGCACTGGTGACTTCGATTTTGCCCAAGAGCGTCCGTGGTCTGGTGGACGTCGTGGGCGGGATGCCCCCGGAAGAGGTCATGGCGCGCGCCTGGTGCGGCATTACGGTTGATTCCAGCGTCGCGGTCGAGTGTGCTCTCAGGAAGATACCCTTCTTCCTCTGCGGCTGGCTGGACTTCGGGAGCATGGGGTATCTACAGCAATTTGCACGCTTCGGTGTCGGCCGGGTCCTCAATACGCCGGAGGAGATCGAGCAGATCCCTCGGATGGTTGCTGACTATCGACCCGATCCGGCGGCACTGGGGCGACTCTGGCACGGCGCGGATCCTGCCCGGCTGGATGAGATTCTGTTTGGGACCCGGCAGGTGCGTCTGGACCCGTGCGCCTGATGAGTCCAATTTTTTAGGGGGCGTCTGCCCGGCATATGCGAAGCTGGGTTGGGGCCTAGCCTCCGTTGGAGATCACGCGCACCGGTCGGCTGAAGCTGCAAAAAGCGATGATTTGAGACGAGCGCAAAGAACCACCCGCTTATCCTGTTTGAGACGATGCTGCGAGCTTGCAGATCGCCAGCAGCGAGCTACCAACTGGCATCGGCAATCTGCTCACCGTCTTCTGCTCCAAACGTGAAAGCCCATACAGCATCTGGTTGATCCACTCGACCGGCACACGCGCCGGTTTCGGCGGAAGGTGCAGGGCGCGCTCCGTGATTCCCAGGACCATTTTCACGGGGCATGTCCAGTGATACAGGTAGCGTTGCTTCGTGATGCGAAGTCTCGCTTCCGTGCACGTTCTGTGAAGCCGGGCTTTCGTGTAACGGGTGAAGTGGTGATTGATTACGTCGTGATTGGTCCACAGCGCCATAAATGCAGGAACCGTCAGCAGAAGCGTTCCGTCTGACTGCAGCAGGTTGTGCACGTGGCGAAGAGCGCCCACCGGATCCTGGAGATGCTCGAGCACGTCAAGCATCAGGATGAGAGAGTATTGCTTGCCGGGCTGGAAGTCTTGATCGAACGGGCAAACGTAAATGTGGCTGCGATCGGGGTTGGCTGGATTCAATAGCTCAGCAAAAGGCTCAACACCCTCGACTTTACCGAATTCGCGGAGACGGGGGAAAAATAATCCGTCGCCGCAACCCACGTCCAGGATGCGTCCCCAGCCGTTTGGCGGCTTTATGCGCCGCAGGGTCTCGATAATGACCTCACTACGGGCGCGCCACCACCAGTGTTTTTCAAACAACTCGCGGTATCGTTCGCCATATTCGGGATTCAACGGGTTCTCTGTCCGTGCGCGAAGGTGAGTTATTCAGTGCCGGTCGAGGTCGTGCCCCGGCGCCCGACCTCGGCCGGGGACCCTCGCCAGCCGCTGGCGCTCGCAGCCGTCCGACTCACGACTCGATCCACAACATAGTGGGGCCGAGCTTTTGTTTCTTCATAGACTCGTCCCACGTATTCTCCAATGATTCCAAGAAAGAACAGGTTAATGCCCGACAGGAATGTGACGACCAGGATTAATGCCGTGAACCCTTGCGGAGAATGCAGCCAGAATTTGGCGTAAAGAGAGTACAGGGAGAAGATGCCGGAGAGAGCAATGGCTACCGCGCCCAGAATGGACGCAGCTCGCAAGGGAACGATCGAGAAGGCAAAAATGCCGTCCGAAGCCAGCTTGAGGAGCCGGAAAGCGCTGTACTTGGTGCGGCCGGCCTGGCGAGCCGAGCGCTCGATCGGAATTCCGATTTGCCGAAACCCAACCCAACTCCTCAGTCCTCGCAAGTAACGGTGATGCTCCGGCATACTGCGAATCTCATCAATTACCCGTCGCGACATCAAGCCAAAGTCGCCGGCATCAAGCGGCAACTGCACGGGGGAAAGCGTCGCCAGCAATCGGTAGAAAAGCCAGTAACAAACGCGGAGCCACCAAGCTTCTTTCCGGTTGATCCGCCTCACGTAAACCACGTCATAGCCCTGCTGATAGGCCTCCACGAGCAGAGGGATTGCCTCCGGGGGATCCTGCAAGTCGCCGTCCATCAGCACGGCGACGTCTCCGGAGACGTGATCGAGCGCCGCGGCCAGCGCGGTCTGGTGGCCAAAATTGCGCGAGAGTGCGACCAGCACGAGGCGCGCGTCCTCTTGTGCGGCTTTTTCAAGCAGCGCCGCAGTGTGATCGGAACTGCCGTCGTCCACCAGCACGATTTCATGCGGCCCGCCGGGAAGGCTGTCCAAGACGCTTGTCGTGCGCCGAAGCAATTCCGGCACCACCGCTTCTTCGTTGTAAACGGGGATGGCCAGAGAGACCCGTGGAGTGCCGTCCAAACGCTGGTTGGAGATCGGATCAGAAGATGCCATCAACAGATTCCCAGTGACCGAATCGCATCATATCAGGGGCGAAAGGGTTGAAGTGCGCGCTTTCCCCTTGAAGTAAATCATGTTCCACAGTGTAGCGCCAAAACCGACCAGCGGGTACGGTTCCACCACAACCGGATCGAAGCAGCTGTTGAATATTTTCTTCCATTCCTCCAGCGGACGCGCGTATTTGCCCCGGTCCCAACATGCCAGGCGGCGCGCAACCGAAGCCTCCTCGGGCATTACAAGTTCCAGAATGTGGATGTGCCCATCTTCGGTCAGCAGGGTCCGCAAGTGGGACAAGATGTTGGCCACATCCGAATCTGCGAGGTGATGCAGGAAGCTGTTGATCAGGATGAAATCAAAGCGCTCGTCCGGCGACACGCGGTAGACACAAGCATCCGCCACGAGAAAATTGCGTCGATAGCGCGCTCGTGCATGCTGAATATAGCGTTCGTTCAGGTCAATGCCCAGATAGTCGGAATGGGGGAAGTGCCGCGTGTTCGTTCCGGGCCCGCACGCCACATCCAACACCCGGCGCACGGACCGCAGGTCGTTATGCACCCGTATTGGCGCGAACTTCTGCTCCAAAAAAGGGGCTTGCCACGCCCGGTAAACAAAGGTGCGCTCAAGCAGGCTCGCGGCCAGGCTCGTGGGCTTCAATCTCTTGCGACCTCCGTGGGAGATACAACAAATCCGCCGCCGGTCGACGCGGTCCCTAGCAAGCTCAAGGTTTCCACCTCACTTCATAATTGGGGGTGAGCGCTTGTTCCGGGAACTCCCGTTCGAGCACTTCGCGTAGGTCTTGCGGCACCGGACCCGAGAAATCTGGCGCAAGATTTATTACGACCAAGTTCACATTGCGGGCGTGGATGGCAGCGAGAATCCGTTGCGTTCGCCCAGGCTGCTCGTCCAGAAAATCAAATAATGTGCGCGTGGGATTACGAAAGCCGGAAAGAAAATACACCTGCGGGCAGTCCGGAGTGGCATAGATGTACTTCCCGCGTGCATGCTGGTCCACAAGATTGACCAGGTCTGTGTTTTCCTTCGCATCAGCACCGTACAACAGCAACCCGCCCGCCCGGGGAAGAACGAAATCGGGGGTGCTGCCCCGGGACACATGCAGCTCGCGCCTGTTGAACTTAAACCTGGGGGTCACGACTAGCAGAGCATATAGCAGGCAAACGCAGAACAATCCTGACAGCACGCGCCGGGGGGGGGCCTCCAGGAGCGTCCCCGCGGCTAGGACACACAGGATGAGCAGCGGGGCCACGTAACAGAAGTAGATTTGAGCGCTATAGGGAAACTGCACCAGATTGCAAGCTGCCGTTACCGCTAACAGCAGAAAGATTTTTTGCCGCTGTTCGGGGCTTACATTAGTTGCCTTTGCCATCAAGAGCAGAACCCCCGCCACAATAACCACGGGGAGCATATTCCATATCGCAACCCAGATACCGTCAAAGACTGCAGGATGTTTTCTCGCCACGACGGCGACCACCAACGCGGCCGCTACCAGCAGGCTCCCCACCGCTCCCCTGATTTTTCTCGGCGTCTTGAAGATCGCAATTAGGAACATTAAGTCTGCCGCGGCCCCGGTCAGAAATCTGAGGAGCGACTGGGTCTTGACCGTGTACTGCAAGCGCTTGCCTGGCAGTACGAACACCCCTCGGACAAAGTCAGCGATGGCTCCAGGTCGCAGGTAGGGAATGAGAAAAAGCAGGACTGGAATCGCCACTCCTGCTCCAAACAACAGCAGATTCCCCAGGACCGAACTGAACTCCCGGTCCCGGTTCTGGGACTGGAGCCGTTGCCAGATCACGGCAGCCCCGACCGTCAAGGTGGGCAAGAAAAAGTACAGGAAAGATCCCGGGTGGAATCCCTTTCGCAGCAGGGAGAACACCGAGACTTCATACGCCAGAACGCACAATACGGCCAGCGCGATGCAACCCCCGCGCTCCACTCGGGTAACGCGCGCATTGCCTTTGCCTTCTGCGACCAGCAAGAAGAGAAGGGATCCTGCTACGTAATACAGTCCACTCAGTTTGAACAGGAAAGAGATGCCGCCGCAAAGCCCCGCAACGAACAGCCACCGGTGTTGTCTTGTTTCAAAGTGACGAAACAAGGCGGCCAAACCGAATGTCGCAAAGAACAGGTTGTACCAAGACGGCATCGCGGTCGTGTAGTTCGGCACACTCCAAGCAACCGCGAGAAGCGTGAACGAAGCAGCAACCCAGGGCGCCCCGAACCGGGAAGCGATGTAATAGAGGGACGGAACCCAGGCCAGGAAAAACAAGTACAGCATGTAACGCATGCTGGCTAGATTGGTCCCGAACAGCCGGAATGCTCCGGCATTCAGGTAGCTCAGGCCCCCAGTGTAGATTTCATCAAAATCCCGGTGTGGAACTTCCCCCAGCAACACGCGCTCGGCTGACTGTGCCAAGACGCCCTCGTCGTGAGGAAGCCAGCTCCGCCTGATTTCCATCGCCATGTATACGGCACTGAGCAACCAGACAGCCGCCAGCAAAAGCTGCGGAGTTAAGTTTCTGATTCTGGGCGTTTGGTCGATGGCGGATTTGTCCACTAGAGCGACACCAGGGGTGTCAGGCGAAGCACCGAGACAGATCGACCCTCCGGTTGGATTCACAAAGATGCTCCTGGCCAAGAACGCACCGAGATTGTGCGAAGGATTGAGGCTCGGCGGGCTAAGATGAACAGGAAAAACATCGCGCTGAAGTCGACACGGGAAATCTCGGTTCCAAGAAAGAGATTAGATCTCGTTCTCTTCTCGAGACAGGAAGCGCTGAACGCTCCACCACCTCGGAGGCAGAAACAGACTCCAGTTTCTCTTTCAGATCCGACCGAACAGTAAATGCAAGCTTCCTATTCTTGGCGCTTGTCTCGGACGGATTTTATCACTCTGACGACATCTCCCCCTCAGATAGCCGGACCAAATCCTGGAATCGGTCGCTCGCCTTTGTGAACAAACACAGGACCCAGCACACCCGAAGGTCGGGTGTACCCCTGTTGAAGACGGCTCAATCTGATGACATAATCGGACGTGATGCACACCGATCTCAAGCCCGCCGAGGACTCAATGAGGCTATGGCATTGCGGGTCGGTTTACGGCGCATGGTGCTTGATCGGTATTGTCGGTGTCGTCGTTAGCTTCTCGAAAATCGGATTCGACGGGTTTCTCGGCGCGGCTTGTTATGGTGCCATCTTCATGCTGGCGCTCAATTTTCTTGTCAGCACCATAAGAACCGTTCGCCCCCCGCATCGGCGCACCCTCTTCACTCGGTCGGGCTTTTTCATAGCCCTTGCCCTCATACCGATGGCGTCCAAGCTCTCTAGAATGTGAAGAACACCTCCCGCGTTCCGCTAAAACCCAGGTCATCCAGTTCGCAAATGAGTACCGAACCTCCGCCCTTCCCGACGCATTTGTCTACGAACAGACTGAAAACAAAGGGCTTAGTGGGTTCGTTTCGCAAAAGCCTGCGTTGGCCGTCGTAAAGGGGCTACTTTGCCCTCTTCTTTTTGGCGACCAAGCGTTGTATGAACTTGGGCCCTTCCTTCTTGTAGGCCTCAACTCCATCAGACAAAAGTAGTTCGCAGATCTGGGAAACGCTTCTCGCCTCGCTGTTGGCGATCTCGAGAATCTCGTTCTTCAGTTCCGGGGCAATGCGAAAGGCAAGGAAATTCTTCTTTGTCGTCACGCCCAAGACTATAGCTGTAACAGAAAGCGAGGGACAACCAAGAATTTAATTGCAATTATATACATCAAATGGTATCATTTGTTATCACTAAGATAACACACGGAGGCTTATGACCGATCCAGCAAATTCCAACTTAAGTCGACGCCAAACCCGGCCACAAGACCAAATGAGAAAGAACTTGGTGGTCGCCCGGCGACTTTTGGGACGCACTCTGCCCACACGGTTAGCCGAGTCATTGGCATCGTTGTCTAAGGATTTCGCCTTCTCTCTAAACAGCGGTGAGATTCAATTGGTCAACGGTAAATGGTACGTGACCCACACAGGCCTTATTCGGCTCGCTCGACGCAAGAGATGCTGCGGAATCCACGTTGAAGCCGTCGATTCGCTCTCTGATTCCGCAGCACGCCGGTTCGTCCTCAAGGCCACGGTCTACCCTTCCAAGAATTCCTCTGGCTTTGTCGGTTACGGGGACGCTGATCCATCCAACGTCTCGCCATCGGTCCGTGGGGCCGAGATGCGCGTGGCAGAAACTCGAGCGGTCAATCGCGCCCTGCGCAAGGCGTATGGTATTGGCATCTGCTCCGTCGAAGAAATCGGGTCGCTTCCGACTTTGAGCGAGAAGCTCCCGGCTCAAAGCACGCATGGCAATGGGAACAACGGCAATGGAAACGGGACCGGCCCCAGGGTTCGGGACCGTCTCTGCCAACTCATTCGCCGGTATCAACTCGATCCCGCTCTGGTCAAGGCATATGCCGTCGACTTCTGCGGCGTGAAGACCCTCAAGGAGGCCACCCGCGACCAGGTCGAGACCTTCGTCCAGCAACTCGCCGACTGGGCCGAGAAAGACCGCAATGCCCTGCTCTGCCAGCTCAACAGCTACGCTCGTCCCAACCAGCGGGAGGGAGTCGCATGAAACGCCAAGTCCCCGGTCTCGCCCACCTGTCCCGGGATTCACGGCCTGAGATTCCCGACGGAGTCTTCCTCGTCCGGGTCGACGGCGCACAGTTCCGTTGGCACCTTCAGAAGCCCTTCTACGTTCTCCGCCTCTCCATCCTCGAACCCAACCAGTTGGCCGGGCAGCCCATCGTCGGACGTCTCTACTGCACCCAGAAAGCGCTCTGGAAGCTGGGCTGGTTCCTGCGGGATTTCCTCTATGACCCGGAACTTCTGGCCCACGAACAAGTCGATGAGAAGGCTCTGCCCGGGCTATGCGGCGTGGTCAAGATCAGCCACACCATGGTCAACGGGATCTCCCTGATCAACCTCGACGGCTTCGCCCCGGCCAGTCAGTGGGAAGAACTGTCCCCCACTCCCCGTTCGACTATTTCTCCCTCTCCCTCCGCGGAGGCACGCCGATGACCTACAGTTACACCCAGATCAGTCAGTACCTGACCTGCCCACGCCGCTATCGC
>Ga0316363_10001833_pt1 | contig 17486 bp, 20 predicted proteins | sample Sb_taG_3_FD_200459 | JGI IMG/M metagenome (GOLD analysis project Ga0316363, IMG submission 200459) | Peat soil microbial communities from Weissenstadt, Germany - Sb_50d_a_PC metaG (v2) (version 2) | ecosystem: Environmental > Terrestrial > Soil > Wetlands > Peat | place: Germany: Weissenstadt...
AAACGGCTGACGGGTCACCAGCCGGCGAGCCAGCAAGCACCGCGGCCACGTCCAACGACGCTGCGCTTCAGGCCCTGGCCACCGAGGTATCAGCCCTCCGCCGTCAACTGGAGGCCCTGACCGAGCGGTTGACCGGAGCTCCCCCGACCTGACTTCGGAATCAGCTCAGGGGTTGTGCGGATGTCTCGTGAGTGCCCGCGATTGTCCGTCTCGGCCGGCTGTTTCTGTCACGGACGCCACACCCCAGCGAGGCGCACGCTGCCGCCGATACGGTCGGCAATCCAGTCGCCAGGATGGCTACCCGGCGTCGCGCCGAACAGGGTGATCGGTGTGCGACGCGCAGGACTCTACGGGTGGCCAACGCCCGGATCTGCGTGAGTACTTTGTCCGCACTCATATCTATGCATGAACTGGAATACTCGCTCACGCTCTCTCGACCTTGCCAAGATCCATCAGGAGGTTCCGGATTTGCTGCGTGGGCACGGCGCAGCCCGATTGCCAGCTATCGCCTACTTGACATCCATCTGCACAGCTTCATGATGTGAGACATCTCGCTCACGCTGGCGGAGCAACGGGCTAAAGCCGTCGAGGTCTGGGGCAGGGCGTGGACAAAGGGGTCCCGGCTGCAGGCCGCTGGGCTGGAGCAGCAGATGGCCGCGCCGCCGGATCGACCGCTGGAAAGGACATCTATGACCGGCAAGCTGGAAATCGGTCCTGACGGCCGGGTGACCGGCCCGGTAGCGATCACCTATAACAGCCCGTTCCCGACCAGCAACGGCTCCTGGGGATCAGGGGCCATGATGGGCGTCGTGATGCATACGATGGTCGGGAACCTGCAGCCGACCACCGTCAATCTGTTCAACAGCCCCTCCGCCGCCGTGAGCGCGCATTTCGGCATCGCGCAGGACGGTTCGGTCTGGCAGTTCGGGCCGATCGGCAAGGGCTGGATCGCCTGGGCGGAGATGGCCGGCAACGAAACCTGGTACTCGATCGAGCACGCCGACGACGGCAACACCGAGAACCCGCTCACCGATGCGCAGCTCACCGCATCAGCGCAGCTGGTCGAGGTCCTCAGCAGGTTCGCCGGGTTCCCGCTGCAGGTCACCGACGCGGTAGATATTAAAGGCTACGGAACTCACGTGATGGGCGGAGGCGCCTGGGGCGGCCACACCTGCCCGGGTCCCGGGCCGCGGGCCGGCCAGCGATACGAGATCATCAGCCGCGCGGAAGCGATCCGGGCGGGGCAGGTCGCCTGGACAAGCGACGGCAGCCTGTCCCTTAATGACCTAGCCGCGCAGCTCAAGACGGAGGCGTCGTCGATCCTGCAAATGACCGCGATCCATGACGGCGCATTCGCAAGCGATGCAGCCGCCTACATCAACGGCGTGTTCGCGGGAACCACCTCTCCCGGGGCGGCCATGCCGGCCGGACTCGTACTGTGGGTGCCGGAAAGCTGACGAGCGACGAGCGTGTGGATGGTAAGACTGCGCAAACCTGGGGACTTCGGCGAGTGCGGCCGGTCCCGCGGCGGCGATCTTACGTCGGTGGGCAGCTAACGGCGCCGGCCATGTCCTGCTGCTGCCAGCCGGTCTTGTCCAGCGCATACTCCACGGCCCCGAACTGGTCGCCATCGATCGGGTAAGGCCAGGGCTGATGGAAGATCCGCACCAGCTTCAGGCCCGCCTTCTCCATCACCCGCCGCGAGGCCATATTCACGGCCATCGCCTCCGCGACCACGCGCTGCACACCGAACTCGGTGAAGCCCTTACCGATCAGCGCGCGCGACCCCTCGGTGGCATATCCCTTGCCCCAGGCTGACTTGCGCAGCCGGTAACCCAGCTCGACCACGCCGGGAGCGGCATCCTCACGCGGCCGGAAATGGAACCATCCCAGGAATTCCCCGGTTACCTTCTCAATGACCGCCCAGAACCCATAGCCCTCGTACCGCTCGTAATAGCCGAGGAATGCGGGCAGGACCTCATTCTCGATCTCCTCGCGGGACGTGGGTATCCCGCCGGTGACAAAGCGCATGACATCGGGATCGGCATCCAGGCTCACCAGGTTGTCCGCATCGGCCATGCTGAACCGCCGAAGCACCAATCGCTCCGTCTCAAGGAAGACCTGCATCGCCCGGTCCTTCCGATACTGCCACGCTACCCGCGTCCGCTCATGCCGCTGAGTGGATGCCTGTGCTTTCGTGTGGAGGGGGGCGGCACCTGCGGCGGCGCGGATGTCAGGATCAGGTATGGCCCGTGATCGTGATGTCGCGGCGTTCGGCGAGCGCGCGCAAGGCTATGACGAGGGCTGGCGCGGCCGGATGCACGGCCGAGCGGCTGCCCTGGCCCGCGGCGACCTTCGACCTGGTAGTCAGCACGACCTCGTTCGATCACTGGGCGGACCAGCGGGCAGGGCTGGCTGAGTGCGCCCGGGTGCTGGCGCCCGGCGGCTGCCTCTACGGGTTCGAAGACCTCGTCGATGAGATCATCTACTCCCACGAGTGCGGCACGAGCAAGCCCGACCCCGGGATCTACGCCCTCACTTGCGAGCGGCTCCGGGTCGAGCCAGCGCAGATGGTGTTCCTCGACGACTCCGGGCCGTGTGTCGAAGGAGCACGCCAGGCGGGTATCCACGCGGTGCTGTACCAGGACAACAGCCAGGCAGTCAGCGACATCGAGGACCTGCTCGCCGCCCCTGCTGCCGTTCATGGCCCCTGGTACTAGACTTCTCGTGGGGTCGTCGGGAGAGGTTAGCATGCCACCGGAAGCATCGAGCGCAAATCCTTCGGCTGTAGCGCCTTATCTGTTTTCGCTGATGCAGAGGAATATTGCGACTTCTGGCTTTGTTCTCGCCGACCACAACGCTTCGGTATTGCCGCCGGCTCCTGGAGGTTTTACCGCGCCAGGCTGCATTCTTGCCTCGCCTTCCTGGTCTGTGGGTGGTTACTCGTATCCGGGTAACGTGGCGCCCATCAGCTATGACTATGCCTTCAACTGGACGAGGGATTCAGCCATTACCGTTTCAGTCGTCTTGAGCCAGGCTGCTGCCCAGATCCCGGTGGTAGCCGCTACCGGGATACTGGCAAACTATGTGAATTTCGCGGAAACCTCTCAGGCGAGCGGGAACATCGGCCAAGCTAAATACACTCCCGAAGGCGGGCCGACTGGCGCATCCGATGAGAGTGATGGCCCCGCACTCCGCGTGCTGACGATCCTGCAAGGTTTTGCTAGCCTGGATGGCCAGACCCAGAACGTGGCGAGGAACGTCATTGCTGCCGATTTGAATTATTTGCTCAGCAATTCCCGGTACCAGGATCCGACTGTGACTCTTTGGGAGGATACCTATGGTCAATCGATCTTCGCACGCGCAGTGCAGCTTCGCTGTCTGAACCAGGTAATAGCCCTTGGCCCCGGACTTGACATTCCAGTCCCGCCGACTGCGCAGGGCGCCGCGACCTGGCTCGGGCAGCAGTTGCCATCGCATTGGTCCGGCAGTAGTGAATTCTACGTATCGGTGCTGGATCCGGTTCGGTTGGCGGGTGATCCGAGCGCCCCTTACGATCCGGCCATCGATCCGATCATGGCCTGCTTGTATGGAGACGGCATTGCCTTTTCCGATCCTCAGCTGCTGTCAACGGCATCGCAGGTCCGTGCGCAGTGGACCGCCGGAGGGGTGGCTCCGTATCCTATTAATGCCGTTGACGCAGGCAATGGGAGAGGACCCATGGTGGGCCGGTATCTGGGAGATGAGTACGACGGGCTAAGCCTGACCAGCGATACCGGTCATCCTTGGGCCGTCTGCACGTGTAGTCTCGCCCAGCTGTATTATGAGCTGGCCGACGCTATTAATAATGGCACGCCGGTGCCGGACGATCCGCTGGCGGCCACGTTCTTCAGCCAGATTGGCGTTACTGCCTCAGATCCGGGACCGCAGGTCGTGGCTGCGCTGAGGAACGCAGGCGACAGTATGCTCAGTGCTGTCATTTATCATAGTAACAAGCTTGAACTGAGCGAACAGTTCGATCAGGCGTCTGGATACGAGAAAAGTGTCTCCAACCTAACCTGGAGCTATGCCGCATTCCTTCTGGCGGTTGCGGCAAGATAGGGAGCTTTCCCGCTCCAATGTGAGTTACCTCAGTGCGGATCACCTGGCTGACATCGTGCTATCTGGCCCTCGTGCTGTGGACCTGACGCGCTCGCGCCTGCGGCTACGTCGTCAGTTCCTTCACGGAACGTATCCAGTCATACCGCATTCCGCGCGTTCGGCGGAGGTCATCGGGCTGCCGTGACGGCTGCGTGGGCGGACACCTGCGCCGCGGCGGACAGGTCGGGCGAGATCGGCCGGAACACTGCGATCTCCCTAGCCTCGCCCGGTGTCCAGGCACCTATGATTAGCTGGCTCCGCTGGGCCGGGAGAGGTTCGTCTTGGCGCAGCGCACCGAAGAGGAAGGAAACAAGGTCGCCAAGGCTGACGTTGGGGTGGGATTGGCGTATGCGGGAGCTGCAGCCTGCGGATCTCCAGGTGATCGGGCCGTACCGGCTGCTCGGACAGCTGGGCGGCGGCGGCATGGGACAGGTGTTCCTGGGCCTGTCAGCGGGCGGCCGGCTGGTGGCGGTGAAGGTCATACGCGCCGAACTGGCCGCTGATCCTGAGTTCCGGACGCGGTTCAGGCGCGAGGTCGCTGCCGGGCGGAAGGTAAGCGGCCTGTTTACGGCCGCAGTGGTCGATGCGGATGTGGATGGGCCGGTGCCGTGGCTGGCCACAGCTTATGTTGCCGGGCCGTCACTGGCTGAGGCGGTGACCGATCACGGGCCGCTGCCAGCGGCCTCGGTGCTGGCGCTGGCTGCTGGGCTGGCGGAAAGCCTGACCGCCATCCATGCTGCCGGCGTGGTGCACCGTGACCTGAAGCCCTCCAACGTGCTGCTGGCTGAGGACGGGCCGCGGGTGATTGATTTCGGGATCTCCCATGCGGCGGAGGCGACGTCGCTGACGCGTGCCGGCTTGGTGATCGGCTCTCCCGGATTCATGTCTCCGGAGCAGGCCGAAGGCGGTGACGTCGGGCCGCCCAGTGACGTGTTCAGCCTGGGGGCGGTCCTTGCCTTCGCCGCTACGGGTGAGGGACCGTTCGGCACCGGGTCAACTGCTGCGCTGGTGTACCGCGTGGTGCACAGCCCGGCGAACCTGGGCGGGGTGCCGGGCGAGGTCCGGCCGCTAGCCGAACGGTGCCTGGCGAAGGACCCTGGCGAGCGTCCGACCGCCGGTGACCTGCTCGCCGAGGTCGGGGGCGGCCGGCTGGACGCAGGCTGGCTGCCGGCATCGCTGACCGCGGTGCTCGGCCGGTACGCCCCGCCTCGCCCTCCGACTGACGCCGCCGTCGCAGGCCCGCCGAGTTCGGGGGCGACCGGCGACCCGCCCGCGGACGCCGTCAACTGGCCGCCTACGGCGACGGCGGTCAGTAGCGGCCGGACACCCATACGTGAAGCTGCCCGGGCGAAGCCGGGCGATCCGGCCGCCCGCCCAGCACGCAGGAATCGGCGACGCCTGGCTTGGATAGCGGCGGTCACCATCGTCATCGCGGCGTCAGCTTCAGCCGCTGTCGTGATCAGTGCCGCGGGAGGTTCGCGCCCACGGGTGCCGGTGCCGGCATTGCACCCAGCGAGGTCTGTGTCTGCCCGGTGGCAATTCACTGGCAGCCTGGCCACCGGCCATAGCAACACCCGCCTTGCGCAACTGCCCGATGGTCGCCTGCTGGCCATCAGCGGCGCCACGGCCTCCGGCGCGCTCACCCCGACTGCCGAGATCTACGATCCCGGCACCGGCCGGTGGACGCAGGCCGGCACACTGAACGATGCTCGTGTCGCGTTCGGGCAGCCGTCGGTACTGCCCGATGGCGATGTCCTGGTGGCCGGGGGGACCAACGTTAATGTCGTTGATTACGCCACCGCCGAGCTGTACAACCCGGCCACCAACCAGTGGACTTTCACCGGCAGCCTCAACACCGCCCGCCGCTATGACGTGCAGGTCGAACTGGCCAGCGGGGAGGTACTGGTCGCCACCGGGTCACACGGCCCGCCGACCTGCACCAGGTACCTGAGCTCGGCAGAACTGTATAACCCGGCGACCGGCCACTGGACCTATACCGGATCAACCCTGGTCCCCCGGGAGAGCGCCAACGCCATCCGGCTAGCGGACGGCCGCGTACTCCTGGCAGGCGGCTATAACGGCGGCGGCAGCGCTTGCACCGACACCGATCCGGTTGATACCGAGACCTATGATCCGGCGACCGGCCATTGGTCATTCGCCGGGAACCTGCCGCACGGCTGGCTCGGCGGAGCCATGGTCCTGCTGCCAGATCACCGGGTCCTCATGGTCGACGGCTGGCAGCACGGCTCAGGCAACTTCGCCGAGGCGGTGATCTTCAACCCGGCGACCAACCAGTGGTCCGAAGCCGCCCGACCGATCCTCCCCCGCTCCGGCGCCGCCGCGCTCCTGCCGGACGGCAACGTCCTGGTCTCCCAAGGCGGCCAGCTGCAAAGCGAGATCTACGATCCCGCGACGAACACCTGGTCCCTGGACGCCACAACACTCGACGAGAGCAACGGCGGCCAGACCTTCCTGCTGCCAAACGGCAAAGTGCTGCTGGCCGGCGGCGACGCTAGCACGAGCCCGTCCACCACGGCCGAGCTGTACACCCCGGCGTTGCGCCAAACTCGGCGATAGCGAGTGGAGGATCCGGCCGTGCATAGCCCGCTCATGTCGCCGACCGGGCGCTGGAACGTCCGGCTGCTGCTGTCATCTTCCACGTGGTCAACGGCTATGGCCGCCATGATGCCCCGGACATGTCCAGGGCGGTCCGAGACGACCGCTCGCGCCGCCGTGCCGGCGGCTGGGCCATCGGTGTCCCGCGTACCCGGATGGGGCCCGGGCCCCGGCGATGCGCCGTGGCAGACTGCGGGTCATGGAAGCTGGCCTGCGCGTTCACCAGGGCGGCCGCGGGGAGCCGGTGCTGCTGCTGTTGCACGGCCTGGGCGCGACCGGCGATGTGTGGCAGGGGTGGCGGCCGCTGCTGGCCCGGCGGTGGCCGGGGCGCTGGCTGGCGCCGGACCTGCCCGGTCATGGCGGCTCGCGTCCGCTACCGAGCTATACCTTCGAGTCCCTGGCCACCTCGATCGCCGGCATCATCCGCGGTGCCCGCACCGTCGTGCTGGGGCATTCGCTGGGCGGCGTGGTCGGCCTGGCCTTGGCCGACGGCGGATTCGCCGTGTCCGTGCAGGCAGTGATCGGCCTCGGGATCAAGATCGTGTGGACCGGGCAGGAGCTGGACCGTGCCGTGGCCGCGGCAGGCCGGCCGCCGGCCTGGTTCGCCTCGCGGGACGAGGCCGCCGCCCGCTACCTGCGCACCTCCGGCCTGGCCGGACTACTGGCCGCCGCCGACCCGGCCGTGGATGCCGGGCTGCGGGAGGAGCATGGGCGATGGCGGCTGGCCATGGATCCGGGTGCGTTTGCCGTGGGGGCACCCGACATGCCGCGATTGCTAACCCGGTGCCGGGCCCCGGTGACCCTGGCCCGTGGCGAGCACGACGCCATGAGCACCGACGGGCAACTTGCCCGGCTGGGTGTCCCCGTGGTGACGCTGCCAGGGCTCAGCCACAACGCACACGTCGAGAACCCGCAACAGTCGATCATCCTCCTGGACCCGTACCGATGACGCCCGGCAGCCATACCGGGGCGGACGCCACGCGTGCTGAACGGTAACCCAGGTCCATGAGCGGGCCAAGGCGCACGGCATCGAAGTGAAAGACCGCGGACGAATTCCCGCTGAACTGGCGGCCAGGTTGAAGGCGCTACGGGATAGCAGGATCCGGGACCTTCACCACGGCCGCAGGGCTACGGCACCTCACACACATGCCGAAATGAGTACGCTGCTTATTCCCAGACTTTCGGTAGGTATTGTGACGTATCATATCAACACGCAGATCGCCAATGACATGTTTCGCAACCGTCAGGTACAGGTAGCTGGTACGAGGACAGGGATCACTATCCGATGTCGATTTACGAATGACTTGTAGTATTGTCCGGCTGGCGAGAGAAGCGACAGGTGTGTGCAATAGCTCCATCGGTGGTCCAGCTGCTTCCGGTTGAGGCTAGCGATATCGCACTTCCCTTCAGCATGTGAATCAGTCATGATGGTAGGGCTTGGGAGGCCACCCGCTCTGAGGGGAACTATCCAGGCTTCGCAGTCTCGGGTGGCAACGGTGCGCCGCCCCTGATGAGTAGGCGCGGCGCGGCAGGGAGTGAAGACTGATGAAGATCGCAATATTCGGTAGTTACCGTTCGTCCAGCCCAATGGGTGATGACATAGGAGACTCACATGCCTTGGAGAATTTTTGTTTTAGACTTGGCTCGGTTCTCGCGGGATTCCGGCATACGTTCATAGTAGAGACTGATGCCCCGCATACCGCTGACCGGTTGGTTGTTGACGGGATTCTGGCATCAGGGCAAGCACATCCGATCGACATAAGAGTGTACTATCAGCCCGCCAAGCGACCTGATCGGCCTTTCGCCAAAGAGGTCGAGGCGAATGACGGGGTGTTCCGTTTTAATCCGCTTCCTGGCGCCCGGGTCTCTGCGTCATACATGCATATTCTCCGCGACGCGGACTTGGCGATCGTCGCCGGAGGTGGAGCTAATTCATATGCCGCAGGTCTCGCCGCGTCTCTTATGGGAGTACGCTTGATTCCCGTGGCTGCATTCGGTGGCGCAGGCAGGCTCCTATGGCAGCAATTGTCCGACCAGTTCGATTCGCGCATCGCAAAGCTTCCCTTGCGGCACACCTGGGATAACATAGCCGGTACCCCCGAAAGTGCCATCAAGGCAATCCAGAAAGAAATAGCTTCCCTTCCCCGGCTCATGATCGTTCATGGCCGCAGCAGTGATCGTATGGTGGTTGATCAGATCTTGCGAAACCAAGGCATCATCAATCCCATCGTGCTGCAGGAACGGCTCACAGCCGGCAAGACGATCCCGGAAAAATTTGAGCGTGAGGCACGACAAGCAGATGGCGCAGTGGTGCTCTTTACTCCGGATGACCAAGCGGCGTCAACACTTAGCGCAACCGGCGAGTCAGTCAGCGCAGGCGAGTTGCGAGTACGTGCGCGGCAGAACGTAATTCTCGAGTACGGATGGTTCTGGGGCAAGCTAGGGCGCGACCGTGTTCTTCTTATCCTAAAAGGCGAACTAGAACTGCCGACAGACCTCGCCGGCATATTTTATCAATCCTATTCTATTAGCCCGGATGAATGTCGACATGCTATCATCGATTTTATCGAACGAATATGAGATATATGGAACTCCAAGGTCGAGCAAGAAAACTCGATAGTCGGTGGCCTGGCCGATGCTGGCTCAGCCCGAGCATTGGCGAGCGGCCATGAAGATGCTTTACTCCCGCACCATAAGTGCACTCACATGCCGCGGACCGGGTCGAGCTCCACGGAACGGCGCGAGATCTTGGCCATGCCCACGTGGTCAGTCGACAGCCGTGAACTCTGCCAGCTGAGGACGGAGGCTGACGGGGGAACCCGTCACGGAGAGCAACCTGAGTCTTCGCGCGCCCGCGCAAAGAGGACTTCGTTCTGCGGGGGCGAGCCAGCAGCCATGTAGCGGATCTGGTCTACGGCCATGGTGCAGCGCCCCGATCATCCGGTTCTGCGCTTCGGGCTGTACCTGGCGGCTGCCTCGGTCAGCCTGATCGCGGCGGGAGCGGTCAGGTGACCCGGTCAGGCCGCCTTCCTGGCTTCGATGACGATGCACGGCGGAATGGATGCCTCGTCGGTGGACCAGGCGGCCGGATCACGCGGCCGGGGATAGCCGATCGTGGTCACCGTCAGGCCGGCCTGCTCGATCGCGTCCACGTAGTCATCTTCGCTCCAGTAGGTGTCCTCTATGACGAACTGGCCGCCAGGAGCGGTCACGATACAAGGAGTCGTTTCGCCGCTCCGCAAGGGCCCGGCGTGCGGATAACTGAAGTTCCGGAACGTGTGGCCGAACGCCATCGGGCTCGAGGATTCCAGGACGAACGGCGCATCAGGGCGCAAGGTCCGGGCGATCTCCGCGCATGCGCGCGTCATCGCGCCCAGTGTGCGAATCTCGATGAAGACGTTCATGCTGACGGCGCCGTCTATCGACGCGTCCGGCAACGGGATAGGGCCGTCGATGCGCAAGAAGGTCACGCCGCCCAGTTCCCGGGATAGCGCTTGGTCGATCATGTTCTGGTCGTGGTCGACCGCGTACACGTGCGCGGCGCCGAGTTCTTTCAGGAACCCGGCGCTGCGGCCGGTGCCGCAGCCGAAATCAAGGAATGTCTTGCCTCTGATATCGCCGAGCAGCTTCGCTACGGCATCGAAGCCGATCTGGTAGGTTGTCCCCTCGATTCCCAGCGAGCCGTAAAGCTCCGCGTTGCCGTCCGTGTACCTATACCAGCCGTCTGCACCGGATCCCATGATCGCCGACCTCCTGCTATCCCGGTCCTGTCGTCGTGCGTGCGGTGGCTTACCCGCAGCGGCTGAGGTACACATCGCATAGGTCACGGAGCCTGCCCCCGTCGAAGCAGTCATCGTGACCTGGGCACACCATCCGGATTCCCGTCAGCGAGCGCAGGCGCGCGATCGTCTTCACGTAACTGCTGATGTCAGATCCGGGCAGTTCGTCGAACAGCCTGCTGTCGTAGACGGTGTCACCCGAGAACAGGACGCCTGCCGCGCGGTCTAGCAGGCAGATCCCGCCGGGAGAATGGCCAGGCGTGTGCATGACCTCGAAGACCCTGCTCCCCAGCGCGATTTCGTCCCCCTCATCCACCAATCGGGTGGCGCCCGCTGGTGTAAGCGTGTAGTCCCGGGGATCGAATCCCTCGAATGGGATCGCATCGACCAGCACCTCTGGTAGTTGGTGATCGCCGTCCTCTACCTGCGATCGCCAGGACGCAGGGAAGTCATGCGCGAGGAGGCTGGCGAACTGACCCTTCCCGGCCAGGGATTCTTGCTCACGCGGATGAACAAGTCTTTGCCTGAATTCGTGCATGCCCCCGACGTGATCGTAGTGAGTGTGAGTTGCGACCGCGATCACCCGCTTGGCGGCGTCTATGAGCCCGCTGAGCACCCAGGCCAGCGGAGCGATCCCTGTGCCCGTGTCCACGATCAGATCAGCCTCAGATCCGTGGACGTGATAGAAGTTCGCGCGGATCAGGGAGTCCACGTGCGGCTCGGTTATCAGCGTGATGCCATCAGCCACCTGCCGGACCGAAAACCAGGAGTTCGCCACCAGCAAACCAAGCGCATCCACACGGCAAGTGTCATCCAGGACGGCTAGTGGATGCTAGCCGGCCGAGGAGTCGCTAAACGCTACTGCAACATCTGGCCGGTGAGAAGGACCGCTCCGTGCAAGGCGCCGCCGCCCGGCGAAGACGTCACCGACGGAGGGTCCCGGCAATCCAGGTTCAATCCGGCGAGCGCTGACGAGTTCGCATAACCATGCAGCGGCGCCATGCGTTTGGAACATACTCTTTTGCCGCGATGATGTCGCCTCAAGTTGCGGCTAATCATTGCAGCTCGGCGACTAACTCGTGATGCGAGACCCGCTCGTCCCAGCGGCCCAGCGCCTGCCCGGCGGCTTCCTCCACGACGGCCAGTTCGCAACCGTCTCCAGCAAAACCGTGGACGGCGTCCAGGCTGGTGAAAAACGTGATGGAAGGTGAACATGACCTTCTGGCCATCCTCCCGGCACAGGAGGCGGGCACCGCAAAAGCCGCTGAAAGTGCGCAGGTGCTTTTCCTGGCGGGGCAGCCAGTGAACCGAGGCCATGGGCATCCGACTGCTTCCCGGACTGTTCCAGGGGGCCCGGTGGATGGCTCGGATCATTCCGGCTGAGGCGGGTGCCTGAGCGAGGACATGCCCCTGGCTAGGTGGCTGCTGAACGCCCCGACGCTGATGCCCGTCACCTCAGCGGCCTGCCTGCGGGACAGGCCCAGGCGGGTGTGCAGGACGACGGCCTCGCGCTGCCGGACCGGCAGGGCGCCCAGCGCCCCGGCCCCCGCGTCCAGGTCCGGGCCGCCGACGGCCTGATCCGCGGCGCCGGGCGCATCTGCTGCAGGCTGTGACGCGCCGCGGCCGTCGGCGGCTGCGCAGTGACAGATCGCCGATCGGACGCGCGGACAGTAGGTAGAGGTCCCACGGCTGATGCCTGGCTTAGCGGCAGCCGCCCTGGCGAGATCGCCGCTAGTGATCTGGGCGAGGTCGTTCGTGTACTGCCTTGCCGGGGCGGTTGGGATCCGGATGCACCACGACGAACACCGACCAGGCCGGAGCGGAGGGATCCTCCGGGCGCTCGCTGAAACCATCGAGCAGGTTGCGGAGCCGCGAGCGGAACTCGTCCATGTCGCCAGGGGACAAGCGCAGGCCCAGCCGGGTAGTGTCAACGTCTTCGGCCGGGACGAGGGCGACTTCCTCAAGGAAGGTAGTGAGCATCGAGCGGTCCTGCGCAGGCGTACTGAGGAGCCAGGGCTTCCCCGTCGCCAGGTAGGGGATCTCGCGCGCGCCGCGCGTCCCGTGCCTTTCCGCCTGCGGCGCGAGGAAGCCGGTGCCGACCAGCGTCCTGACGTGGTGCAGGACGCTCGCGGGATCGCGGCCGAGGATTCCGGCGATCTCCTTGTTGGTGTGGCCCTCGCGGCAGATGCGCAGGATCCGCAGCCGCAGCGAGGATGCAAGCGCCTTCGCCTCCTCGTCGGTCGCCGGCCTGCGTTCGATCATGCCCCTACCCTACGAGTGATTGACAAAACCCAATCACTCGGGCAGGATTGCGCCCGTGGACAAGCTGTGGCGCCACCTCGACTTCCGCCGGCTCTGGATCGGCGAGACGGTCAGCCAGTTCGGCACGATGATCAGCGAGCTGGCGCTGCCGCTTGCGGCGATCCTGGTGGTCCACGCGTCGACCTTCCAGGTGGGCCTGCTGAGCGCGTTCCAGACCGTGGCGTTCGCGGTCGTCAGCCTGCCCGCCGGCGCGTGGGTGGAACGCATGCGCTTCCGGCATGTGCTCATCGTCAACGACCTGATCCGCGCGGCCGCGCTAGTAACGATCCCGGTCGCGCAGATCGCGGGCGTGCTGACCATCTGGCAGCTGTACGCGGTCGCACTCGTGACCGGGGTCAGCACGGTCTTCTTCGACGTCGCCTACCAGTCTTACCTGCCACGGCTGATCGGCCGGGCGCAGCTGGTCGACGGCAACGCCAAGCTGCAGGCCAGCGAGTCGGTGAGCCAGCTCGCCGGCCCAACCGCCGGCGGGCTGCTGATCCAGGCGCTCACAGCGCCCTTTGCCGTGCTGATCGACGCGGCCAGCTTCGTGTGGTCGGCCGCCTGGGTCACCGCGATCAGCTTCCGCGAGCCCAGGCCGGAGCGCACGCAGGACAGGAACCTGCGCCGTGAGATCCGCGACGGCCTCCGGTTCGTTACCGGAAACCCGATGCTGCGCGCGATCGCGATCTGCACCGGATCGTCCAACCTGTTCAGCTCGATGAGCATGGCGGTCTTCTACGTGCTGCTCGCGCGCGACCTGCACGTGCCGCCTGGCATCATCGGGCTGATCACCTCAGCGGCCGCGATCGGCGGGCTGGCCGGCGCCCTGGCCGCCGCCAGGTTCGCCCGGCACGTGGGACAGGGCCCTGCCATCTGGATCTCGGAGGCCGCCACCGGGCCACTGGCCTTCGTCGCGCCGTTCGTGCGCCACAACTGGACACTCGTCCTCCTCGCCGTCGCGATGGCCGGGGTGTCGTTCGGCATCGTCGTGTACAACATCACCCAGGTCAGCTTCCGGCAAGGGCTCTGCCCGCCAACAATGCTCGGCCGGATGAACGCCACCATGCGCTTCCTGGTGTGGGGCACGATGCCGGCCGGCAGCCTCCTCGGGGGAGTGCTCGGCACCGCGATCGGCGTGCGCGAAACCTTGTTCGCCGCGGCCGCCGGAGGCTCGCTGACATTCCTGCCCGTCTTCCTGTCGCCGCTGCGGCGGATGCGCCAGCTCCCGTCCTACGCGGAGCATCCGGCAGCTGAAGCTAGCCCCGGCATTTCGCCCGGGCATTGACTTTGGCCGCGCCCCACCCATGAAGAGCGCCCTCGAGCTGGAAGGACAGAGCTTGTCGATGGCGCTGTCCGCACCCGCCCCCCCGACCTGGCCGTCAGCGCTACCGCCGTGGCCAACGACCCGATCTGGCTGCCGCGCCACTGCAGCCACCTTGAACTCGACGAGTACCGGCAGGGCGACGATAACGCCCAGACCGTCGCCCTTCCATTTGATGGCGCCGCCCGCACGATCGATCCGGGCGAGGACGACATCTGACGCCAGCTCTCCCCGGCGGCGCGCTCATCTCCACGACAGAGCACTCTCATCCACATTAGCCGCGCAGATCATCCCGATAGGGTTCGGCTCAGACAGCCAGGCCAGCGACAAGCCTGCTCCACCTATCGGCGGATCTCGCACGCTGGCCAGAGCCAGCGATCGTGACGCATCGTTACCCTTTCTCGACAGTGTGAGCGACCTGCCGATTACGAGCGCAGTCGCGGCTGTATCGGCAGCGCGCTAATCCGCGAACCGATTCTCCGGTTATGCGTACGCGGGCTGGCCCGACAACCCCATCGTGGTTTCTTGCCATTCTCTTGGCAGTCCTGCAGCGGTCGGCGAGAATACTCTGATGGCGTCCTGAGAGGGAGGCGGCATGCGACAGATCGCGGATCTGCTGCGCGAGGCGCTCCGGCACGGCGACGAGCAAGGCCGGACCAAGCTCGATCCTGATGAGCGCGCTGCCATGGGGGTGCCAGCGGGCAAGGATAAGCCGTTGCCTGTCGTCATTGAGTTGAACTGCGGATATGCCCGCGCCATGCCAGGCCGTCAACTCTGCCCTTGTCCGGTTACGGCCCACCGGGACTCGCTACGACTTCAATCCCAGCCAGTTCTCCAACATCGTGGTCTGCTGCGAGGGCCTGCCCTCAGGTGTCTACAGCGAGATCGTTCGCCCCGGACTGGAGTGGGCAGTGCTGACCGTCGTAAGGCTGACGTGAACGGTCAAATCACACCCCGGAGCGAGATACGACAACTGCGGACGCCTGCACGAAGCATGGTGCAGGCCGCAGACCTGCAGCCTGAACTTTTTCAGAGTTTATGAACATCCACTTAGAGATAAGCGAGAAGCCTTCATGTCAGGCAGGCAATCGACTGTCCGCGTGTTCGTTAGTTATAGTCATCAAGACACCAAATATCTTGAGAACAATTCACTGCTAGGATTTCTTTCAGGCCTAAAACGCGACAATTTTGAATTCTGGGATGACAGGAGCATCCGGGCGGGTGACCTGTGGGATGACGTGATTAAGGCTGAGATCGAAAAGGCTGATATCGTTCTTGCGCTGGTTAGTCAAGGTTTCCTCAACTCGCGGTACTGCACGGAAGTCGAGATGCGACGTTTCTTGGAGAGGCGGCGCTCGGCCGGGTTGATCATATTTCCCATAATCATCTCACCTTGCAACTGGGAAAGTCATCAATGGCTAGCGGCTACGCAGTTCGAACCCCGTGGCGGAAAGTCGATCGAAAGACACTACAAGGACCGAGGAAGTCGCGCTGAGCTATTCCTAAGGATCTACCAGCAATTGGAGGAGCTGGGGCATGTTGTAAAGGGAGGCTAGACGAAGAAGCAGCCCTGTACTCTTGCGGCTGGGGTTATCTCTATTCATGTCTCCTCCGGTATGCTGCACGACGGATTCGGGAATCGCTTGCGTTCGCTAAGCCTCTTCCGGATAGCGTTTACGAGATCCAAATAGATATCATTTCGTTTCTGCGGGCTAATACTGTCCAGGGGCGGCGATCTGCCACCCACCTTCTGATATCTAGTGAGCCTTTCCATATGTGTGGGGTCGAACACTCCGATCTTTAGCCATAGTATACATGCGTGATTCTCCTCGACCTGATCCAGAAGTGCTGGAAATTCACGCTTCATCAAGTCGGAAGCGATATAATCCTGGCTCATCAGCAAGACCACTACGGCCGATTCCAGTAGAGCGGCCCGCACGCTGTCCTCAATTACAGTCCCCGCTTCGACCATGTAATGGGAGCGAATCTTAAATCCTTCCCTGTCTAGCCCGACTAGATATTTATTGATTCGGTCCCAATACTTTTGGTCTTCCTTGCTGTAGCTCACGAAAATATCACAGCAATATGATTGTTGTTCGCCGAATTTGCCCCTGATAACATTATCGGTGCCTTCGGAGTGGGCGCTTAGTTGTGTGCTCGCGGTCAGTAGCGTGAGGACTGTGGGGAGGAGCAAGCCTCTGCGACCGATCATCGCTGGATCGCAGGTGCCGTAGGTGGCGCGTGGCGATTCGCGTGGGCCTCGCCTTCCATGCCAACTCCCCGGGTTGGATTGAACTTGAGTGCATCGTGCAACAGGCCCAATATAGATGGACGAAGCCGGAGATTAAATTGAACGTTTGTTCGTACCACTTGCGCGGTCACTGAGCTGCATGGACCCAATCAGGCCCACCTGGGCATACTGCTTGAAATCGGGTATTTCTTTCGGCTCAGGATGGTCTCCGGCTGCCGCATAGGTATGCGTATATATGCAACGCACTCTCTTGGGTGACCGGGCGCTCGCAGCTGCACACGCAGATTGGCGAGCTGCCGCAGACAGCAGGCGGCTGTCATGCGCCAGCCGCGCGTAAGGCGGCTACCTGCGTAGCGAGTCTCCGTGCGCATCACCGAAGGCGGATAGGCCCGTGCGGCGTCCGGCGAAGTCTAGCCTTGCTGTGTGCCGCTGACATATCTGGACGAGTCTTACACCCCTCGCGTTACCTCATTGCGGGCCTACTTGTCCCCGACACGGAGGCGAGAAGCCTGACTTCGGCACTCGACGACGTGGTTAAGGAGTAGTTCTGCCGCGCGGAACCTGCACGCCGCCGATCGTCGGGGCCTACAGCAGCCGCGCCGGATCGAATGGCTCAGCGGGCAACGGCAGTATGGCGAGCTGCTCTCCGGCGAATGCCGCGGCGATCGTGACCGGCCGCCCACTGATCAGCAGCCCGTCGTCGACCACAGAATGTTCGCTCGGGTGCGGCGCAAATAGTCCCGCGGAGCCACACTAGCTGGCGCCATATCGGCGGATCTCGCGTGACGGCCGCGGACTAGACGTAGTCGCTAGGCGTGATCGGAACGCCGGGTCGCCGAGTTCCTTATCGATTACGCGCTTGGGCTGCCGGCGATCGCGATGCCGATTCCAGCGCACCGACTGGCTGGTTCTGCTTTCCGGGTTCGGCTGAAGACGGGCTGGGTGCGCGGCACGTGGTAGCTGCTGTCAACGGTCCGGATCAGGACAGGGCGCGGTTATGCGGCGCGGCCCAGTCCAGCAGCGGGCCGTCAGGGACGATTCTGGTCGGGTCGATGTGCGGATGCGTGGTGTAGTA
>Ga0316363_10001838_pt1 | contig 17469 bp, 13 predicted proteins | sample Sb_taG_3_FD_200459 | JGI IMG/M metagenome (GOLD analysis project Ga0316363, IMG submission 200459) | Peat soil microbial communities from Weissenstadt, Germany - Sb_50d_a_PC metaG (v2) (version 2) | ecosystem: Environmental > Terrestrial > Soil > Wetlands > Peat | place: Germany: Weissenstadt...
GAAACCATCTTGGCCAGCGGTCATTCAGCGGCCGCATCAACAGGCCGGACATATGGATGCAAGCGATCCGATCAGCCCCTGCAAAAACTCTTGTGGCACGGGGGCCGTCCACATATGGATTCCGGACTTGCCGCTTCGCGGCAATCCGGAATGACGATGGGTACTACTGCCCCTGCGCCAGTTCCGGATGGGCCTTGAGCCGCGCGGTATTGAGCTTGTAGATGATGAAGCACACCACCGCGCCTACTGCGAACGGTATTGCCGACCACATATAAAGCTCCGGCACTGGCAGGCCGACGAACAGCGCGCCGAGCAGCGGTCCGATGATGGCGCCGAGGCGGCCGATGCCGAGTTGCCAGCCGGAGCCGTTGGCGCGCAGCGAGGTCGGATAGATCATGGCGCCGACCACGTTGATGCCGGACTGGATGCCGAGCACGATGCAGCCGGCAAAGAAGGTCACGGCGATCAGCGCGCCGGTCGAGCTCAACCCAGCATAGCCGATCGAGCCGACCACCGGCACCGCGATCACGAACAGGATGGCGATGGCGAGGAAGCGCGCCTTCTGCAGCCACCAGCACAATAGCAGCGAGCCGACCGTGCCGCCGACCTGCAGCGCCGCGCCGGCCAGCGCCGCGGTCTGCGGCGGCACATGCGCCGCGCCCATCAGCGTCGGCGTCCAGCTGATGAGGAAGAAGTAGCCCATCAGGTTGCAGGCGAACATCAGCCAAGTGAGTGGCGTGATCGCGGCGAGCCCGTTGCCGAACAGGTAGATCGGATTGCTCGGCGACTGCTTTTCGTCCTCGATGACGAAGCGCGCGTTCGGCGGCACCTCGTAGCCGGGCACGATCGCCGCCAGCAGTGCTTCGATCTTGCCGCGGTGACTGTCGTGCAGCGTCATGAATTTGATCGATTCCGGCAGCGTGGCGATGGCGGCGAGCGCAAACACCACCGGCACGATGCCGCCGATCTCGAACAGGATCGGCCAGCCATATTGCGGCACCAGCGCCGCGGCGGCGAAGCCGGCCAGTGCGCCGCCGAGCGGCACCAGGCCGACCGCGATGATCGCCAGCGTGGCGCGAAGGTTGCGCGGCGCCGATTCGGCGTTGATGGCGACGAGGTTCGGAATGACGCCGCCGATGCCCAGCCCGGCGACGAAGCGCAGCGCAGACAATTCGGTGAGATTGGTCGAATAGGCGGCGATGAAGGTGAAGATGCCGAACAGGAGGTTGGAGAGAATGAGCGCGGTCTTGCGGCCGTAGCGGTCGCCGACCCAACCAAAGATCTGCGAGCCGAACAGCACGCCGATATTGCTGGCGCTGAGCACCAGGCCGAGCGCCTTGGGCGCGACGTGCCATTCCTTGATCAGGCTCGGCGCCGCAAAGGCGATGGCGCCGATGTCGTAGCCGTCGATCATGGCGAGCAGCACGGACCAGACGATGAGCTTGATCTGGAACGCGCCCAGCCCATGCTGGTCAAGGAAATGCGAGACTTGAACTTCCGATGCGTCGGCCATCGTTTCCCCCCGGAGGATTATTTTGTCGCGGGGAGGTTATGGCAGTCGCCGCGCCAAGGAAAGCGACATTGCGGCGCGGTAGGTGGGCCAATGCCCGTCATTCCGGGGCCGAGCGAAGCGAGGAACCCGGAATCCATAACCACGATTCGTGAATATGGATTCCGGGCTCGCGGCTTTCAGCCGCGCCCCGGAATGACGAAATTCACTCCGCCTCCAGCGGCTGTCCCGCCTTCTCGCGCAATGCGCGGAACACCGCCTCGGGCGTCAGCGGCAGTTCGGTCAGCCGCACGCCGACCGCGTCGTCGAGCGCATTGGCGATGGCCGGCGACAGCGGCATGGTCGAGGATTCGCCGACGCCCTTGGCGCCGAACGGCGCGTTGTGCTGATAGGCGTCGATCGCCTCGTTGACCATCACCGCCGGCACGTCGGCGATGCCGGGGATTTTGTAGTCGGCGAGCGACGCATTGGTGATCTGGCCGTTGTCGAGATTGATCTTCTCGAACAAAGTGAAGCCGAGCTGCATCAGCGCCGCGCCGGAAATCTGCGTCTCGACGATGCGCGGATTGACCAGCCGGCCGCAATCGACCGCGTTGACGAGTTTCAAAATACGCATGCGTCCGGTCTCGGTGTCGACTTCGACCTCGGCGCCGGTGCCGGCGACCATCCAGAACGGCGTGATCGCGGTCGAGGCGCCGGTGTCGTGATCCGGCGCGACATAATCGGGCTTGTAGCTGCCGCTGCCGACGATATTGCCGGCTTTCATGCCGTACTTTTTGATGAACAGGCCGGAGACCGGCGTGTTGCTGCCTTCCGGTTCGCTGACTTCGCGGCGCAGCGCCTCGATCTTGCTGCGCGCGTCTTCGGCGGCGAGCCGCACGGCGTGGCCCATGTGGAACAGCGAGCGCGAGCCGAGCGTGCCCATGTCGTAGGGGGTGATGTCGGTATCGCGGGCGACGACCCGCACCGCTTCGGCCGGAACGTTGAGCACCTCGCCGACGATCTGCGCCATGCCGGTGTCGGAGCCTTGCCCCATGTCGACCGTCGAAATGTAAAGCGTCGGGCTGCCGTCGGCGCCGACATTGATGATGGCGACGGAGGTGGTCGGCGACACGCAGGCTTTCAGCGCAAACGCGATGCCGCGGCCGCGTTTCACGGTGCCGCTGCCGCGATCGAACTTTTCTTTCCAGCGCAGCCGCTCGGCGACGTGGTCGAGGATCGCCTCGAGCGGCGCATCTTCCAGGATCGTGCCGGTCGCTTGCGGGCGGCCGTTGCGCAGCACGTTGGTGCGGCGGAACGCGACCGGATCGATGTCGAGCGACCGCGCCACCATGTCGGTGTGGCTCTCATAGGCGAAGGTGAGCTGCGGCATGCCGAACCCGCGCAGCGCGCCGGCCGGCGTCATGTTGGTGTACATGGCGTAGGAATCGATCCAGACGTTGTCGATGTCGTAGGGACCGGCGGCAACAAAGCCCGATTTGTGGGTCACGCGCGGGCCGATATCGGCATAGGCCCCGCCGTTCCAGAACACCTCGCATTTGCGCGCCGTGATGCGGCCCGACTTGTCGATGCCGCTCTTGATGCGGATCGTCGCCGGATGCTTGGTAATCTGATAAAATTGCTCTTCCATGGTCAGAGCGATCTTGACCGGCCGGCGCGCGATCATCGAGCACGCCGTCACCAGCGCTTCGAGCTTGATATAGAGCTTGCCGCCGTAGCCGCCGCCGAGATACGGCACCTTGATGCGCACCTTGTTTTCCGCCCAGCCCAATAGCCGCGCGATCTCGGAGCGCACGAAGGACGGTCCCTGGGCGCCCGAATAGATCGTCAGGCCGGACTCCTTGTAGTCGGCGATCGAGCAGAACGGCTCGAACGGCACGTGCAGGCATTTTTGCGTGCGGAATTCGTGCTCGAACACATGCGCCGCTTCGGCAAAGGCTTTGTCGACGTCGCCGCGCCGGGTCTTGGCCTGCAGCGCCAGATTGGTGCCCTTGATGCCCTTGAGATGTTTTAGATCGGCGAAGCTGCCGGCGGGTTTCAGCTCGTCGTGCACATGGCTCGACGACTTCATGGCCTCGACCTCGTCGTAGACCGGCGCGAGCTCCTCGTATTCGGCGGTGATCGCCTGGACGGCCGCGTCCGCGACATGCGGATCGGCGGCGAGCACCACGGCAACCGGCTCGCCGACGAAGCGCACTTTGTCGATCGCCAGGATCGGCTGGTCGTGGAACGCCGGGCCGTAATAGGGATCGGGGATCACCTTGCGCACATCGTCCGCGGTGATGACGCGGAACACGCCGGGGATTTTCTTCGCCGCCGACGTATCGACCGACTTGATGCGGCCGTGCGGCACCGTCGAGCGGAAGATTTTTCCGTACAACATGCCGGGCAGCCGCATCAGGTGGGTATATTCGGCGCGTCCAGTCACCTTTTCGCGCGCTTCGAGCCGCGGTATCGAGCGGCCGATCTGGCCGCCTCCTATTTGGTTTGTCGGCATCGGCAATGAACTCCCTGCGGCATTTGGACGTTACGTTTCCACGGCCCAAATGTTCCGGACATTTGGACATGAATCCCGGCCGGGAATCCACTATATTCCCTCAGGCCTTTCTGCATACGGGAGTGCGTGATGGCGATCACCTTCACCGTCAACAATAAGCCGGCGAGCGTGGATGCCGGTCCGGAGACGCCGCTGCTCTGGGTTGTGCGCGAGCACCTCAAGCTCACCGGCACGAAATACGGCTGCGGCGCCGGCATGTGCGGCGCCTGCACGGTGCATCTCGACGGCAAGGCAGTGCGCTCATGCCAGATCCCGGTCGCTATGGTGGCGGGCAAGAGCGTCACCACCATCGAGGGCTTGTCGGCCAATAGCGACCATCCGCTGCAAAAGGCCTGGCTCGACCTGCAGGTGCCGCAATGCGGCTACTGCCAATCCGGGCAGATCATGCAGGCCGCGGCGTTGCTGGCGGCCAACAAGAATCCGAGCCGCGACGACATCGTCCGCCACATGGACGGCAATATCTGCCGCTGCGGCACCTATCCGCGCATCCTCCGCGCCGTCGAGCGCGCCGCCAAGCAGGGAGCGTGAGGTCATGGGTAAGATTGAGCGCAATACGAACGGTACATTGTCTCGGCGTGGCTTCCTGCAAAGCTCCGCCGGCCTGACCTTCGCCTTGACCCTTCCGACCGCGCTGTTCGCGCGGCCGGCCGCGGCGCTGGCCGACAATGCGACGGCGGCCGCTGTCGGCGCCTGGGTCACCATCAGCCCGGACGGCGCCGTGGTGCTTGCCATTCCGGTTGCCGAAATGGGGCAGGGCTCTTCGACCGGGCTCGCCATGGTGTTGGCCGAGGAGATGGACGCCGACTGGTCGCGGGTGTCGATCACGTATCCGCCCGTGAAGCCGGAGATTTTCGGCAATCCGATTTTTGGCAACATGATGGTGACCTATGGCAGCGGCTCGATCCGCGGCTATTGGGACAAGGTGCGGCTGCAGGCCGCCGCGGTGCGCAATGTGCTGATGCAGGCGGCCGCCGATCGCTGGCAGGTGCCTTTGGGCGAATTGCACACCGAGCCGAGTCTCGTGGTGCACGCGGCGAGCAATCGCTCCATGAGCTACGGCGAGATTGCGGGTTTTGCCCAAGGATCGACAATCATGCCGGCGGCCATGCCGGTCATCGACAAGTCGGCGCTGAAGAAAATGGCCGACTACCGCATCCTCGGCAAAAATACCCCGCGCCTGGACATTCCGGGAAAGATCGACGGCTCGGCGCTTTACGCCATCGACGTGCAAGTGCCCAACATTGTCTACGCCACGGTGCTGCGCACGCCGGTCGAAGGCGGAACGCCGGAGCATGTCGATGACGCCGCGGCGTTGAAAGTGCCGGGCGTGCTCAAAGTGGTGCCGCTGAAGAATTCGGTCGGCGTCGTGGCGGAAACCATCGAAGCCGCCTTCAAGGGACGGTCGGCACTCAACGTCAGCTGGTCGAGCGTGCCGACCGATTCGTTCGACAGCGCTGCCGGCATGAAAGAGTTTCTCGCCCACGCGGCAAAGCTCGACGACAAGGGCGTGAGCTACGTCGCCAAGGGCAACGTCGACGATGCCTTCGCCAAGGCGGCCAAGGTGATGACCGCGCAATACTCTTCCGAATACGTCTATCACGCGCAGATGGAGCCGATGAATGTCACCGCGTCGGTCGGCCCGGGCGGCGACAGCGCCGAAATCTGGATCGGCACGCAAGGCGTCAGCCCCAATGCCTTCGCGGCCGCGGCGATGCTGAAAACCACGCCGGACAAGATCAAGCTCAATCAGTTCTATCTCGGCGGCGGCTATGGCCGGCGCAGTCCGGCCGACATGCTTCCGGAAGTTTTGCCGCTGGCCAAGGCGATGCAGCGGCCGGTAAAACTGATCTGGACCCGCGAGCAGGACGTCAAATCGGCGCAGATGCGGCCGATGACGGGTCACCAAGTGGAAGCCGCGCTCGATGCCGACGGCAAGGTGACCGGCTGGCGCCATCGCGTGGTCGGCGAATCCGTGGTCGCCTATCGCGGCACCGAGAAGGCGCTGGAGAACAACAAGGGTCTCGACAACATCGTGCTCGAAGGCTCCAAGCACGAATACGGCATCGCCAATCAATCGATCGCCTATCTGCGCGAGCAGCGCGGCATCGCGGTCGCCGCCTGGCGCGGCATCGGCGCCGGCTACAACAAGTTCGTCATCGAAAGCTTCATCGACGAAATCGCCAACGCCCAGAACAAGGATCCGGTGGCGTTCCGGCTCGAGCTCCTGAAAGACGAGCCGCGCGCGCAGGCGGTGATCAAGGCCGTCGCCGACAAATCCGGCTGGGGCAAAGCGTCCGCCGCCGTCCATGCACTCGGCTTTTCCTACGCCAAGGTGGTCGAAACCTATGTGGCCGCCGTCGGCGAAATCTCGCTGGACACCAAGACCGGCATCGTGCGCGCCCACCGGTTCTGGCTGGCGCTCGATCCCGGCATCGTGCTCAATCCCGACAGCGTCTTGGCGCAGACCGAAGGCAATGTGATCTTCGGCTTGAGCCAGACCTTGAAGGAGCAGGTTTCCATTTCCGGCGGCCAGGTGCAGCAGAACAATTTCTACGACTACCCGGTGCTGCGCATGTCGGAAATGCCGGAAATCGATATCCAGCTGATGCCGACCGACAATCCGGCCAAAGGCATCGGCGAGGCCTCGCTGCCGCTGATCGCGCCCTGCGTCGGCAATGCGCTGTTCAAGCTGACGGGAAAGCGCTTCCGCGCGCTGCCGATTTCGCCGGAGCGGGTGAAGGCGGTGACGGGGGTTTGACGACGGGGCACCTAAGTCTTCCTTGGCCATGTGCTCTCGTCCTCGCGGCGCGCCGTAAGCGCCCGAGTTCTGTTTGTGCGCGCGATCGCAAACCAACCGCGTGCGAAAAAATACGGTCACGTGAAGCGCGAAACCGGTCCGGTCCAACGAAGGGCAGGGGTGGGGCCTGCTTGTCGTCTTCGCTTACGCCGGTTTCGTCGTTCGTAGGGTGGGCAAAGGCGCGGAGCGCCGTGCCCACGCTGTACTTTCCTCTCGGCCTAACCGCGTGGGCTTCGCTTCGCTCAGCACCACCCTACAAAATTTGAAGGAAGCGGAACGCCGGCAAACGCAGGGTACCACCGCCGCATCTTGCGATGCGGCGCGCGCTCATACGGAGCGCGCACGCTTGCCGGCGTTCCACCGCGGCTCTCACCTAAGGGAATTATTCCATCCCAAAGGCTCAGCGTCAGGCCAGGCTTCCTGGGACGCGGTCTGCACGGGCGTTACCCGCCTTCGCCTGTCCCAGTCCAGGGATGCACCTCCCGCCCCGGTCGTAATGCCGGGGGACTGATACCCAAGCCGCCCGGGAGCAGGCTGCAAACCCGCCCGCGGGCACCGCCCTCGCTCCCATGACACGATGTGCCTCCGCGCCATGTCCTTCAAAGGGGCGAGGATTGCGGTGTAACCGTAATAGGGACGAATGTCAAGAGGCGTCGCCGAAAAAGATACGCCGTAGCACGTAGGGCGGATTAGCCGAAGGCGTAATCCGCCGACGGCTGCGCCGGAACAACCGAGCGGCGGATTACGCTCCGCTAATCCGCCCTACGCGCTCAATCCCGACAGCGTCTTGGCGCAGACCGAAGGCAACGTGATCTTCGGCCTGAGCCAGACCTTGAAGGAGCAGGTTTCGATTTCCGGCGGGCAGGTGCAGCAGAATAATTTCTACGACTACCCGGTGCTGCGCATGTCGGAAATGCCACAGATCGATATCCAGCTGATGCCGAGCGACAACCCGGCCAAAGGCATCGGCGAGGCCTCGCTGCCCCTGGTCGCGCCCTGCGTCGGCAATGCGGTGTTCAAGCTGACGGGAAAGCGCTCCGCGCGCTGCCGCTGTCGCCGGAGCGGGTTAAGGCGGTGACGGGGGTTTGACGCCGACCAAGTGTAGCCCGGATGGAACGAAGTGAAATCCGGGTCGGCATCGACGCGGCACGATCGTTCCCGGATTTCGCTGCGCTCCATCCGGGCTACTTGCTAGCTTTGGCTCTTCTTCAGTTCGGCACGCATTTTCTGCCAAAGCTCTTCAATTGTGAGGAAATCAGCGATCATTTGGATATGAAATGGAAAGTAGCCGGTCGTCTCCCGTATGGAATGTGTAATCACGGGCTGAAACACAAGCAACTTGCTTTGCTCCGCCGACAAACGCTCATATTCGTGCGGTCGTAGATTATTTAAGGCGCTATTCATTCGAGTCATCAGGTCATTATAATTATCCGCGTTGCGTGTGAGCACGGCGCCCGGTGGAATATACAACGGTATCCGATGAGCAAGTGCGTCACGATACTCTGTGACGTATCCGAACCACCCCTCCATTTCATCAAGGCGCGTTTGAAATTCCTTACTCAGTGCCGCGCGCACTTTGACATTTTCTTTTCTTAATCCAACATGGCGTCGAGGAATCTTCGAGTCCAATCCACGCTCATACACGAGCACCCATGCAAGATTATCGATGCTGCCAAACACATTTGCGATAAAAGACTGCACCTGAATTTGGCCGTCGTATAGCCTGTCTCTCGAAGGCACCTTTACGGTCCCGGGCGGGATAATGCGGAAGATATTTTGGATGCAGCGCCGCAGCGTCCCTACGCGCCGTGCGAAACCATGCTGAGCATACTCTCGGGCGAGTTCATTCTGAAAGCGGTGCCCAGTGACACTGAGAATTATTTGATTTGTCCGGTCTTCAATCGTGGCGAACTTTGCGCGGATATCGGCGATTTGCTGCCTTTTGAGAAATCGCTTCACTTGAGCCCTCTCTGTTCGCCTTCTATTCGAGGTTATCCGCAGTGCAGCATTTTCAATATACAATCTAGCAAGCGTAGCCTGGATGGAACGAAGTGAAATCCAGGTCAACATCAGCGCGGCACGATCGTTCCCGGATTTCGCTGCGCTCCATCCGGGCTACTTGCAAGGGCGGATCACCGAAGCGAAATCCGGAAACGATTATCCGCCCGGCATGATTGGTACGCCCTACGGGCTCATCGGACCGAGGCCCATAGATCGTGTTCGAGAAACCCGTCGTCGCGAATAAATCGGGCGCGGCGCGCATGAAATAACTCAAAACCCGCGATCGACTCGTTAGGGTCGGATGATGTGTTTGGTCCCGTATACATGACTCCGGCAAGCGCATTGAGCCGCAGTCCGGATCGCATTTCGACGACATACAGCATTGGACCGCCGCTCATGCCGCCAAAATTATAATTCTCCGGCGGAATGCCCTCGCCAAGCGACGGCTCTACATATTCCCGTTCCAACTGCGAGATCACATCCCGCTCGTTGACCGCGTGGGCGATTCCCGATCCTGTGACTGCCCCGAACACGACTTCATTTCGTCGAGGGGTCCGAGTTCCTGCTGCGGCGAAGCCAGCGTAGAAAATCCCCTTGTTCCGCTCCGGAGGTGGCGGCGGCCATTCTTGCTGATAGCCGGTGTAGACAGTGCGATTGATCGACTCGATCTCCCATTCGGGGATCATGAACGTGGCGATATCGATTTCGAGGTTCATATCCACGCAACGAGCGTCGAACGGGAGTTCGACGGAATTGCCCCTGGTGCCAGAAAGACGAAGGGGTGTCGGTCCGTGCTCCTCAGAGTAAGCGCGCCAGCTATTCGGTCCCTCGACCACATGCGCGGCGGTGACGCCGAAGGTAGCCTTTGCGGTCTTCAGGAAGAACGCCGTCCCGTTATGCACGGTCCGCGTTCCATCGGTGCGTCGCGGCCCTTCCCAGTAGAGCGGCGCTGAGATCGATACGGCGAATTTCTGTTCCTCTGGCCCGAGCCGGCGCATGATCTCCTTCGCTTCTTGCATCGTTATGGAAGGCATATAAATGATCCTGGTTGCGGCGGCGCGCACGATGAGTAGGTCGAGGCGGCGCTGCCGAGATACCTGCGGCTTAAGCAGAAGTGTGGATTAACCCACGCTATGTAGCTTTGTAAACAGAGCCGCATAGGGCGGGTTAGCGAAGGAGTAACCCGCCATCTCAACACGCTGGAATTGGCGGATTACACTTTCGGTAATCCGTCCTACGGGCTACTGCTGCGCGCTCCCATCGCACCGTAGGACTTTAGCCACAGCAAATTCCGAAGGCATGGAGGTTGCCATGGATCAGAACGAGCCGAAAAAGAGGGGACGGCCTCGGAACGAGCCGTTCAAGCTGGACAGAACGCGCATTCACTTCATGGGCTATGTCGCGGATATGACGCAGCGCCGAGACAACTGGACTGTGTACATCTTCGAAGAAAATCAAAAGGAAGATGCGCCGAAAGTGAGCTTCGTCAAAGTCACGGAGCAAGAAGCCAAAGATGAAGCGATAGCGCGAATTAAGGAATTTGTAGAGAAAAAGAAAAACCCCGCTGGGTGAGCGGGGCCGAGCCTAAGGCAGCGCCTTCCGCGCCTTGTCGATATCTGCCGCCGTGACTTTCGCCATGCCGTTCCCGAAAAACCCGTTGACGAGATTCGCCACCGCGGCGAGCTCGTCGTCGCTGTGGCCGCGCGCGAAGGGCGGCATGAAGGCGTGCTCGACCGGCAGCGGGGCGTTCGAGCCGGCGAGCAGGATCGCCGTCAGATTGGTGGCGTCGGGGTCGTTGACGGTGCGGCTGCCGAGCAAGTCGGCGTAGGGCGACTGCACGCCCTTGCCGTTCCAATCGTGGCAATTGGCGCAATTGCCGGCGAACGCCTGGACGCCGAGGCCCGGAGGCGGCGACGCTTCGTTCGTGGCAGGCGACGAATATCTCCGATCCTCAGGGCGCCTTGTCTCTCAATGTTTTTGCCGGCCAGCATGGAGCCTATCGCAACAAGCCACCGACGCTGGAAAGCTTCGTCGCCTCAGCACGAGCCGCGGCAGGCGGCTAGCGCCGTTGGGCATTCACGGTGCGGATCACGCCGTCCTGGGCGAGCCGGCCACACGGCGATGTCGATGCCGATCGCTCGGAATGAGCTGAAACTTCCTCGACACTGCCGACCCGTCGATGCACTCCAAAAGTCCGGCGCGATTGAGCGTGTGCAGGCGGCGGCCCGGCCAAAGCGGACCTGGGCGGATGATAGTCTCGACGCGCTGCTCGAAACCATCGTCGTCGAGCCGGATGATCTCGGCGAGCCCCAGCGCCCCGCCGTAGCCCTTGCGGCAATCCTGGACGGGACGAATCAATTTGTTGCCGCGCCGGACGACCCGGCCCCCGGGCCGCGCCGTCGCCAAGTCTACAAGGATGGGATTGTGCCGGTGCGGCGCCCACGGACCAAGCAGATCAGGCGCCGACCACAGATAAAGCACATCGGAGTAACAGCCGCCGTCCTGCACGGTGGCGAACATCCACCAGCGACCTTGATGCTCGAACAGAGTAGGGTCGCTGGCGACTACGCCGGACACGAGCGTCGCCTGTTTGACCCACCCGTCCGGGAAGCGTTCAGCCCGATACAAATCGACAGTACCGGTGGTGCAACTCTCCGGCACCATCCACATTTCGCCGGCGTGCTCGAACACAAACGGATAAGAGAGGTGAGAGCCGGTATCGAGGACCGGCCGCGGTGTTCCGAGCGGCCCGCGCGCGTCGAATTCCACCACTGAAATGACCGCCCGGTCGAGACGGTGTTCAAAATCTTCAACAAATACAAATAATCGTCCATCCTTCTCGACTGGGAAGGGGTCGGAATAGAAATGCTTCCCATTGTCGGGCAACACGCGCCAACCTCCGGACGGATGGGTCCGAAGATCAATCATGTCGCCGCCCTGTACGAAACGGTAGCCGACACGCCAATGCGGCGTGTTGCTAACGAGCCGATAGAAAGTGAGGAGGAGCTGGAACGAGATTGATTTGAAAACGAAACAAGCCATCGCAGCCAAATCGGCGCGGGCGGGCGCAGGACGCTCGCCGGTATGCTGCGGGGTCGCGCCTTCGAGCGCCGCCTTCACCAGGGTCGCGGCACGCGCCATGACGTCGTCGAACGCACAAACGAGCACGCGGCTGTTTTCAAGGCCGGGATGGCCGCTGACGATTTCGCTTCCGCTTGCGGCATCGACGATCGATACGACCGGCGTTCGCGACCTGATCAGAGCGCCGATCGCGGCCGCCTCGTCACGGCGGCCGTCGAAACGTAGTTGCCACGTCCGTTCGTAGGAACGCGAGCCGCTGCCGGCAAGATCGAGGACGATGTCGTCAGGACGGCCGGCGTCGCGCCTTCCGAAAGACGCGAAGTCCTCGACCCTGACGGGAGCGAATTGATTTGTCCCAGGCAGCCGATAGATCGCCTTCTCAATCGCGGCCATGAGCGTTACGGCGAGCGGAAGCGGTGCGGCTCTACCGTTCCATTCGAGCGCGATCGGGATTTGCATCGCGTCAGCCAGCCGCTGGACAAGGCGCAGGTGCCAGTGCCTTGGTCGGTTCGGGTCGAGGCGGATGATCAGGCGCATGCTGATACTGAGCGGTGCAACGAGAGCCTTATCGCGGCTGCGATGTTCTTGAGCGGGTGCAGACGCCCGCATTGGTGTGAGCTTCGCTAGTCTCGAAGATTCGGATTTTTCCAAACTCCCAGAAGCCGGTCCGCGCCGCCCTTGGCCGGATCGGGGATCACTTCCAGAGGCTCGCCCAGATTGAACGGTGCGATGGTCAGGTTTACGGGACGAAACCGGCCAAATTTGATGTCGACGGCATTGTCCGCGCTCGGGAATGAGGTCGATATGAAATACTTGCAGCGTGACTGACGAAATTTCTCCACGACGGTTGTCCCGGCCGAGAAGGGAAAATGAAACAGGACATCCCGGCAGAGCCAGGCATCCGCATAAGGCAACGGTCCTTCGATGATATCGAGCTCCATGAATGATCGCTGGTCATTTTGATACTTCTTGATACCTTCCTCGACCAGCGAACCCACGATCTCGCCTCCGATGTAGCGAATCCCGTCGGGGAAGGTCACCGCGCGCATCCAATTGAAATCACCGCAGGGTGCGTCGAGAAATATGGAAATTTCGTTGCGGTGCCGTTCCAGCCAATTTTGCAGACCGCGCCTTACGATACTTGTTCCGGCCAGCTCCGATCCGTAGCCGCTGCGCGATTCCACACTGCTCCACAGATTGTTTTCGTAAATGGTCTCAAAGATGCGCCTGACGTTGGTGACGGGGTCAATCGTCTTCTCCAGACAATAATCGTACATCCTTCGACGCAGTGGCTGTGGAACCGTCTTGACGGCGATCCAGTAGGCGTACGGCACGTTTTGTTTTGCGGTTTGGGTTAACTGCAGTATCTTTCGCAGCATTGCGCTTAGCCCATGATAATCCGTTATCGTCGTGGCCGGCACAGCTTGGCGGCGCCCAACGTTACTATGCGCTCGCATGTCAGAATCGAAGCGTGCCACGCCGGTAAGCAACAATCATTAACGCAGGCCCGAGGCAGGCGCGACACTAATCGATTGATAGACTTAATGGGTTAATGGGCGCACTGCGCTGAGTGGAGACAGTTCGTCGATCGCGCGGTCTACGCCTCGCATTGGTTGCTCACGTTCGTTGACGGAGCAATGGCTTGTTTGCTTTACCCAATCGGTGAACTAAGCTTCGTCGAGCTGACCGCCTACCGCGACAGCACCTAAGGCAGCGCCTTGCGCGTCTTTTCGATGTCGGCGGCGGTGACCTTCGCCGTACCGTTGCCGAAGAAGCCGTTGACGAAATTCGCCACCGCGGCAAGTTCGTCGTCGCTGTGGCCGCGCGCGAACGGCGGCATGAAGGCGTGCTCGACGGGCAGCGGCGCGTTCGAGCCGGCGAGCAGGATCGCCGTCAGGTTGGTGGCGTCGGGATCGTTGACGGTGCGGCTGCCGTTGAGGTCGGCGTAGGGCGATTGCACTCCCTTGCCGTCCCAATCGTGGCAATTGGCGCAATTGCCGGCGAACACCTGGACGCCGAGACCCGGCGGCGGCGACGCTTCGTTCGCCGCCGGCGGGTTCTGCGCGATGGCGGGCGCGTTGTCGATCGGCGCGATGCCGCGCAGGTAAGCGACGATGGCGTGGATGTCGTCGGGCGTCGCATAACGCAAACTGTTGTCGACCGCTTCGGCCATCGGCCCGCTGGCCGAGCTGTGGCCGTCGGCGTGGCCGGTGCTCAGATAAGACGCCAGCGCTGCGTCGCTCCAGCCGCCGACGCCGGATTGCTTGCTCGCGGTGATGTTGTAGGCCTTCCAGCCTTGCAGCACGGCGCCGGAGAATTTCTGCGCATTGTCGAGATTTTGCGCGACGCCGCGCGGCGTGTGGCATTCGCCGCAATGCTCCAGGCCCTCGACGATATAGGCGCCGCGATTCCACGACGCGTCCTTCGCCGGAGCGGGCGCAAAATGCGAAGTGTCGAGGAACACGACGTTCCAGAAGGCAAGCGGCCAGCGCATGTCGAGCGGCCACGCGACCGAGTTGGCGGGCGGCATCTGGTTCACGGCCGCGACGTTCTTTTGCAGATAGGCAAAAAGATCCTGCAAATCCTCGTCGGACATTTTGGCGTAAGCCGTGTACGGCATCGCCGGATAAAGCCGCGCGCCGTCGGGCCGCACGCCGAGCCGCATGGCGCGGGCGAAGTCGGCAAAACTGTAATTGCCGATGCCGGTGTCGCGGTCCGGCGTGATGTTGGTGGTGTAGATGGTGCCGAGCGGCGTCTTCAGCGGCAGGCCTCCGGCCAAGGTCTTGCCGCCGGGCTTGGTGTGGCAGGCGGCGCAATCGCCGAGCGTGGCGATATATTTGCCGTGTGCGGCGTCGGGCTGGCGTTGCGCCAGCGCGGGAGAAATTCCGGGATCGGGAACGCGAACGGCGATCACCACGGCCGCGGCCACCGCTGCGGCGATAACGATGACGATCGCCCATAGCTTACGGACCATGTGTCCGACTCCGCTTAAGGGCTAAAGATCAAACCTATTTAATTCTCGCGCGAATCTCTCACAACTCATGACAACTAGCGAGCGCGGCGTTGCGTTCCCCTAATGATGATAGCCGATGTCGGCGCGCACCTTGCCGCGGAACACCCAATACGACCACGCCGTGTAGGTCAGGATGACCGGCAACAGGAACAGCGTGCCGATCAGGAGGAACGCTTGCGTGCTCGGCGAGGCCGCGGCCTGGTAGAGCGTGAAATGCCCCGGCACGATCATCGGCCACAGGCTAATCGCGATGCCGATGTAAGACATCACGAACAGGCCCAGGCCGGCGATGAAGGGGCCGTATTCGGAGCGGTCGTGGAGCGCGCGCCAGGCATAGAGCACCAGCGCCGCTGTGATGATCGGCACCGGCGCGAGATACGCGATGTGTGGCCAAGAGAACCAGCGGGTCGCGATTTTCGGATCGGTCCACGGCGTCCACAGGCTAACCACGGCGATGGCGAGCACGGTGCCGATCAGGCATTTGCGGCCGAGCGCGCGGGCCCAGTCCTGCAAGGCGCCCTCGGTCTTGATGATCAGCCAGCCGGCGCCGAGCAGCGCATAGCCGAACATCAGGGCGATGCCGCAAAAAATCGAAAACGGCGTGAAGCAGTCGAACGAGCTGCCGACGAATTGGCGGCCGTCGACCTGGTAGCCCTGGATGAACGAGCCGAGCACCACGCCCTGGGCGAAGGCGGCGAGCGCAGAGCCGGCGGCAAAGCCGTGATCCCAGAACGTGCGGTGCTCGGCATCGCGGTAGCGGAATTCGAACGCCAGCCCGCGGAAGATCAGCGCCAACAGCATCAACAGGATCGGGAAATAGACCGCCGGAATGATGATGGCGAAGGCGACCGGGAAGGCGGCCAATAGGCCGATGCTGCCGAGAATGAGCCAAGTCTCGTTGCCGTCCCAGATCGGCGCGATCGAGTTCATGACGAGGGCGCGCGCATCGCGGTCGGGCGCAAAATTGTAGAGCATGCCGACGCCGAGATCGAAGCCGTCGAGCGCGACATAGAAGAAGACGCCGATGGCCAGGATGGCGGTCCAGATCGGAACGAGGTCGAGCGCGGCCATCAGCGTGCCTCCGCGGTTGCCGACGCCAGCGCCTCGATCGGCGATTTCGGATGGCCGCTGGCGACGGGCGCGTCGTCCTCCGAAGCGGCGGGGCCGCGCCAGACGATACGCAGCATGGTGTAAATGCCGGTCGGGAAGATGATCAGATAGACGGCGACATAAAGCAGGAGCGACAGCAGCACATCGGCGCCGGTGAGCGACGGCGAGAACGAATCCGCCGTACGCATCAGGCCGTAGATCGTCCACGGCTGGCGGCCGACTTCGGTCGTGGTCCAGCCGGCGATCACCGCGATGAAGCCGAGGCAGGTGGTGAACTGGCAGAGCACCAGATACCAGCGCGTCTCGTCGAGCCGCCGGCGCGTCATCAGAACCAAGCCGGTCACCACGACCGCCGCCATCAACAATGCGATGCCGACCATGATGCGGAACGAGAAATACACCACCGCGACCGGCGCGCGTTGATCGGGCGGGAAATCCTTTAAGCCTTTGACCGCGCCGTTCCAGGAATGGGTGAGATAGAGGCTGCCGACATGCGGAATCGCGATCTCGGCGATATTGCGTTCGGCGGCCTGATCGGGCCAGCCGATGATCGAGGCCGGCACGCCGCTGCCGCCGTCCCAAAGGCCTTCGATGGCGGCAAGCTTGGCTGGCTGATACTGCAGCGTGTTCAAGCCGTGCAGGTCGCCGAGCACGATTTGCACCGGCACGAAAATCGCCAGGAACCACAGCGCGAGCCGCAGCATCATGCGGCCTTCGACCGGCGATTGGCCGCGCCGCATCGTGTAGGCGCCGACGCCGAGCACGACGAACGCGGTGGTCACGTAGAAGGCGCTCACCGTGTGCATGAACCGGTATGGCAGCGACGGGCTGAAGACGATGTCGAACCAGTCTTTTGGGAAAAACCGGCCGTCGATCACTTCGTAGCCCGCAGGCGTCTGCATCCAGCTATTGGTGGCCAGAATCCAGAACGCCGACAACAAGGTGCCGCCGGCCACCAGCACGGCGGCGACGAAATGCATCGACGGCGGCACCAGCTTGCGGCCGAACAGCAGCACGCCGAGAAACGTCGATTCGAGAAAGAACGCCATCAGGCCTTCATAGGCCAACAGCGGCGAAATGATGTTGCCGGCGACGTCGGAAAAGCGGCTCCAATTGGTGCCGAACTGGAACGGCATGACGATGCCGGTGACGACGCCCATGCCGAAGGAGATGGCGAAAATCCGCAGCCAGAATTGCGACAGGTTGAGGAACACGGCGCGCCTGGTCAGCGCATAGGCGCCTTCGAGGAAGGCGATGAAGGACGCAAGCCCGATGGTGAAGGCCGGCAGCAGGATGTGCCAGCCGATGACCCAGGCAAATTGGATGCGGGACAGGAATTCAGGATCAAGATGCATGTCCGCACTCCCGTTGCCGCCGGCCTTTCGCGGCGACCGTCACGC
>Ga0316363_10001845_pt1 | contig 17445 bp, 13 predicted proteins | sample Sb_taG_3_FD_200459 | JGI IMG/M metagenome (GOLD analysis project Ga0316363, IMG submission 200459) | Peat soil microbial communities from Weissenstadt, Germany - Sb_50d_a_PC metaG (v2) (version 2) | ecosystem: Environmental > Terrestrial > Soil > Wetlands > Peat | place: Germany: Weissenstadt...
GTTGCTGTTCGAGAGCGGCGAGGGAGTAAGGCAAAGGGCACCTCCAGTCCTAACGTATACATACGTTAGGATTATATCCACAAAAAAAGAAAACTGCTGGATCGCACCTTGTAGGTCGCACACCCTTCGCTGGGCACGGCCAAGTACTCGGACCGCATGGTGTGGGAAACTTGGTGTCCTGCGTCTTTTCGTGGCGCAATCCTCCGTGAGCTCATGGTGAAGTCTGTCGGAAAGCCGGATGCTCGAAACGGGCACGTCCGGTTTGATGAGCGGGGAAGGGAAACCACCGGCTGACTGAGGTCCCCGGTCTAGCGCTCTTCCTCGACTCTACGCCGCCGCGTCGCCGGAGAATCGAACCTACGTGTGGCCACGGGGCCGCTTTCCCGTCCTGAAGGCACCTGCGCTACACTCCGGGACATGCAGGCACATCTACGTGCTCAGGCGCCGGTTGAACCCGAGCAGATCAAGGGCGCGAGAATTGTCACCCCTGCGCCGGGTGCGACTAAATGGGGCTGGCTCGTGGACGTGGCAAGCAATTGGTCGGTGCCGGTGATCGTGGTGCCTTGGCCAGGTGCCACTGAGGACACTTGCCGGGGTATTCGCGGAGCGCTGAACGGCAACCGAGGGACGACGCATTTCAGGTGGTCCGTCAGAATCCGTGGCGATTCCATCGTGATTGCACGATTCGGCCTGAAGCCGTCGCTTCTCCACGGTTCAGACAGTGAGCGCTCGGAATCTCGCGCGAAATTTGCGTCGTTGGCAGAGTTGGGCTGGCCGAATCCGACCGGTCCGCGTCGCCGGGGAAGTTGGCAACGATAGTTAGGTTCCAGCGGCTCTTGACCTGATGTTTGTGGCACGGCACCTAGAGTAGGTGCCTTCAGCGCGCGTCTGCGCCAAGGGGCACGCAGGTCGGATACGACACGATTTCGATGGTGATCAAAGAGTTTTGGCCGGATATTCGCAGGTCAATCAGCCACAAGACTATTGTTTCTTCTTCTGTGGTTTTCCGAATGTAATCTGCAAGCGCGCCGCTGGTCCAGGTATGTGAGGTCCGATGTGCGACTCGACTGTTTGATAGACCTCATACACTACCTCCCGCGTCCATGAGATCTCGGGATGTCCCTTCGCTTTATTGCTGAAGTACCGAAGCCCCTGTTCATCATTTGCGCTGGTAAGTAGGCGTATAACATTATCCGGCTCACACGACGGCTTCACCGCTAAGCCATGTTTGCAACACTCCGCATATAAGCCGGCAAGGTTATGGCCGGTTATACTCGTGACACTATGGGAAAGCAAGAAAGCCTTAAACGCAAGCTCTAGCGTGTGGAAGTACAGGTATAAAAGCGGACGATTCCGGTTATTCAGCGGGTCGAACACCCGTTCCGAAGCGTCACGGAAATCTCTGGCAAGAACAAGGAACCCTTTCGCCTTATCCTTCTTGTTCTTGCCCACGCAACTATTCCGCCTTCTTCGCTGCCCACCGCTTCTTCTGGGCGAGCGCCATCTTCCGCCGCGTTGCGGCGCTCAAGTGCTTGCGCTTCTTCGGTTGCGATACATCACCGGAACTGACCCAGCCGCCCATGAGCGCATTCTTCGGAGGACGGCCGCGGCGTTTTGCGGGGCCTTGGAGCGCTTCAATCGCCCTGTTGAGCCGGTCCCGTTCCTGAATCAAAAGCGCGAGGATATGTTCGGATGCCACTGCCCGTTAGCGTATCACTCTTCGGCCGGCGAAATCTTTACGATCTTGCCGGGGAAGTGTTTCGCCTGTGCCTTCCCGCTTGCAAGGCTCTATGGGACTCCCAAGCCCTACACCTTCCACTCTGTCATGCGCTCGGTCCTGGGATCGAACATTCCGATGGCGTCGCCCTGATACTCGGCAAACCACAACCGGCCTTCGCGATCGACGCGACCGCGCCGCGGACGGGAGTCCGGTGTCGGCGTCTGGTAGACGGTCGGGTTCTTGGTCTTCGCATCGATTTTCACGATATTGCCGGCGGAAAAATCGAGCAGATACGCGTTGTTTTGCTGGTCCGAATGGATGCCATAGGTACCGATGCGCTTGCCGGTTTTCGGATCCTTGAAGTTGCCGAGGTTCTCCATCTTGTTGGACACGAGATCGAGCCGATAGATGCCGGAGTCGCAGTGAACTCAGCCGGCAATCTCTACATCGCGGACTGGGGCAACAACCGCATCCGCAAGGTCTCGAACGGCGTGATCACCACCGTGGCAGGAAATGGGACGGCTGGTTTCAGCGGCGACACCGGCCCAGCCGTGAGCGCCGAATTGGCTCTACCCATCGGCATTGCCGTGGACTCCGCCGGAAACCTCTACATCTCGGACTACGGCAACAATCGCATCCGCGAGGTCTCGAACGGCGTGATCACCACCGTGGCGTGGCGGCCCACTAGCGGGCGCGATATCTAGCGCGTTTTCCAGCGAACAGTATATGGAGCTCTGGAACGCGACTACACTAGAGCAAAGAGAACCATGAACAAGCGACTGCCATTGTGGGTGCGCCATGTCATGTACAACCTGCGTGGCGGCTTTCTGGTTCGACCGCTGACTATTGCACTGGCGCTAGGATGCGCCGGGGCCCTTCTGTCCTGGATCGAGGAAACCGTACCCGGTGCGGCAGATTGGGTGCCCGGTGCACTCTTTCCCTCTCATGCCGACCCTCAGGTTGCGCAAGTGATTCTGGGAGGAATCGCTGCCTCCATCATGACGGTGGTGTCCATCGTTTTTGCCATCCTGCTGATGACGCTCACGTTGGCCTCGATGCAGTTCTCTCCTCGGATCATCGTCAGTTTTGTACGGGACGGCGTGACGCAATGGACGCTGGGCATATTTCTAGGCACGTTTTCGTACTGCATGGCTGCGCTTCCGGCCGCGCGTTCCTTGCCCCAGCCTTTCGCACCGGTTGCCACGGTATGCGGAGCGATGCTGCTCGCCCTAACCTGCGTCGGGTGGCTGCTCTTCTTTATTCATCACATCGCGCACGCCATCAGCGTGAGCCACATCGTCGACCGGATTGCCTCTGAAACTGAAGGCATGATCGACGCGATGATGCCGTCGGCGCATAGAGAGAGCCGCCTGGAAAGCCCCGATATGTCTCACGCGAATACCTGGGACACTCCCCTGTTAAGCGATGTGTCCGGCTATATCCGGTTTGTGGACATACCGCGTCTGGTTTCCCTGGCGAAGTTATCGCATGTGAAGGTTCACGTTGTTCGGCGCGTCGGTCAGTTTGTTCCAGCCGGGACGCCTCTTCTTATGATCTACAAGGGGAGCCGGTTAACGCCTGAGACGAGCGTCGAATTTCGCAGCTCGTTCGACCTGGGGCCCTCTAGAACGTTACAGCAGGACATTGAATTCGGAGTTCTACAAATTGTCGATATTGCTCTGAAGGCAATATCGCCCGCGGTGAACGATCCGAGCACGGCGATCACGTGCGTGGACCAACTCAGCCGCATTCTGATCCGCTTCGCGTCTAGGGAATCGGCACCGCATCTTTTCTATGATCCGCCTGGAGTACTCCGTGTCAGCATCAATTGGATCGGCTTCGACCACTTGCTAGACTCGTCTTTCGAGCAAATCCGCATGTACGCTAAGGGCGATGTTGCCGTTAGCCTAAGGCTGTTGCGCGCCCTGGGAGACATTGGTAAGACCACGGCCGACACAGCGTTCCGCAGGGCGCTGCATGGACGAGGGAAACGGATTGTGGATGGTTGCGCCGAGAAACTCGGGGAAGAGGAACTCCTCTCCTTGCGCACGCGCCAATCCGCGCTGGAAAAACTCGCAGCGACGCCCTCGGAACCCGGCGCAGCGGACGCAGTATTGGGGCCCAAGGAGACTTAGCGGCGCACGCCTTTTGTATCCGCCTGCACAGGCGCGCGATCGGTCTGGCGCGCGCGAGACTCTGTGTTCGCGCGAATCAGCACATGACAAAGCGAAAAGAACCACACCGCGAATACGATCCACACGCGTGTCTGTCGCCGTTCCGGTAAGCAGCCCTTCCCCAGACACAGCAGAAACAAGAAACCGATCACGACGAAGACTGCCAGTACGGCGACCGCCAGAGGCTCCTCAGGGACATCCATATCGAACGCAGCGAGCCCGCGGCTGACATCTCTGGCAGTCGCGAGCAAACGGACGCAATCTCCTTCTAGCCAGACGATGCCAGAGTAGCCGTCAGGTCCTGAAGAAGTCATGGAAAAGACATGAAGAATTCATGAGAATTCGGCTCGTTGTGAGACCGACCTTGTATAGTAGGGTGTTTGGTGCTTGGATGAAGCGTTCTAGAGCCGAAGAGCTGCACACGATCCTTGCTCAAGGACGCTTGGATCGGGCCGTCACGATCCTGCAGCGACTGGACCCCACCGTAGCGGCAGACACCTTCATGAGCATGCCCTACGAAGAACAAAAGGTCCTGTTTCGCCGTTTACCGATTGAGTTTGCCGCAACGCTGGCGCCGATCTTCCCTTACTACCACACGTTTGTTCTGCTGCACACGCTCTCGAACGACCACATGAATGCAGTTGTCGAAAAAATGAATCCGGTCGAGCGCTCGATGTTTCTCGATGAGCTGCCCGAGGTAGCGTGGCAGCAGATGACAAATGAGCTCGCAGAAAAACAAGCTGTCGGCCTTAAGGATTTGCCTTCCACCGCTGTTGAAGAGACAGGTGCAGAGAGCATCTCGGCGCCGATCCCGCCGATCATCGAGGCGCGGGGAATTGAGAAGGGGTTCCCGCGCCCAGGTGGCGGACAAACCCAGATCATCGCACCCACGAACTTGTCGGTGCAGCCGGGTGTGATTGTCGCGCTTCTCGGACCGTCTGGTTCTGGTAAGTCCACCCTTTTACGGATGCTCTCGGGCCTCACCGCTCCATCCGCCGGCGAAGTTCTGTGGCATGGTAAGCCCTTGGGTGAATCCATCCCTAACGCGGCCATCGTGTTCCAGAGTTTCGCCCTGTTTCCTTGGCTCACGGTACTGGAAAATGTGGAGGTCCCGCTGCTGGCGCGCGGAGCGAAGCATGGAGAGCGGCATCGCCGGGCGCTCCGGACCCTGCACTCAGTTGGCTTGCGAGGATTCGAAACCGCATACCCCAAAGAGCTCTCCGGAGGCATGAAGCAGCGGGTGGGATTCGCTCGGGCTCTGGCTGTGGAACCCGAGGTTCTCTTCATGGATGAACCGTTTTCAGCGCTCGATGTTCTGACCGCCGAGAACCTGCGCGGGGAATTGTTGGAGCTCTGGCTCGGGAAGAAGATCCCCACGAAAAGCATCTTTCTGGTGACGCACAACATTGAGGAGGCGGTGCTGCTGGCGGACCGCATCATCGTTCTGGGCCGTAATCCTGCCAAGATCCGCGCGGATTTTCGAGCCCCTTTCCCGCAGCCGCGAGAGCGCAGTTCCGCCGAGTTCCTTCTGTACGTGGATTACATCTACAAGCTCATGATGCAACCCGAACTCGCGACCGGGCCGCCATCGGCCGCTGACCGGGAGGGGAAAAAGTCGTACCGGATGCTACCGCATGCCAGGCCGGGTTCGATCGCAGGTTTGGTTGAACTGCTGCACGATCGCGGCGGCAAGGAGGATCTGTACCGTATTGCAGAGGACCTTTTGCTGGAGGTGGACGATCTCTTACCGATCGTCGAGGCCGCTGTGCTCCTCGCGTTCGTAAAATCTGAACACGGCGATCTAGAGCTCACGCCCGGCGGCAAGGCGTTTGCCGAGGCAGATATTTCCACTCGTAAAACGGCTTTTCGCCACGCCGCGCTGGCTCGTGTCACGCTGCTCCAGCAGATGAGCAGCGCCCTCGCGAGCAAGTCCGACCACACCATGCCGCTGGAGTTGTTTCGCGACATTTTGCACGAGCACTTCTCCGACGGCGAGGTCCAGCCCCAAATTGATACGGCTTTAAATTGGGGCCGGTATGGGGACATCTTCACCTACGATTCCGAAAGCGACAGACTGTCGTTGCACCAGCCTGCGGCTCTTGCCGAGGATGGCTTGGCAGCGCCGTTACACTGATGGCCCAGCGACCCGAAAAGATAATTGCTCTCCCGCCTTGGGGAAGCCTTTCCACCAAGGCGTCTTCTCTGTGGACAGACCTTCCGGTTGCCATGGCCGGGATGGCGCTATTTTATGGGTTGCTCTCGCTGGCTCGCTACTGGCAAGCCCCGGTCAATACGCAGATCCAGATTAATCTCAGTCCGGCCGCGTTGCCGGTCTATGCCCTGTTTTCGGTAGCGCGCATTGCCGTGGCGTATTTTCTCAGCTTGGCCGTCAGCCTGATTTATGGATATGTCGCCGCGAATCACGCTAAGGCTGAGCGGCTGATGATTCCGCTTCTCGATACGTTACAGTCGATCCCGGTTTTGTGCTTCCTTCCTGGCGTGATGATCTCCATGATCGCGCTGTTCCCCAGCTCTCAATTTGGGGTGGAGCTGGGGTGCATCCTGCTGATCTTTACGGGGCAAGTGTGGAACATGGCCTTCAGTGTTTACTCGTCGCTCAAGAGTATTCCGCGCGAAATGCTGGAGGCGGCGCACCTGTACCGTTTGAGTTGGTGGCAAAGGCTGGTCCAGTTGGAGTTGCCGCAGACGGCCATCAGTCTGATCTGGAATTCGATGATGTCGGTCGCTGGAGGTTGGTTTTCTCTGATGGTATGCGAGATGTTCGTCCTGGGAAACCGGGACCTGCGTCTTCCTGGACTCGGCTCCTACTTGCAGACCGCTTCCAATGCAGGAGCGATTGGATCCATCGTATGGGGATTAATCGTGATGGTCGCTGTGATCATTCTGATTGACCAGATCGTCTGGCGTCCGATCATCGCCTGGAGCGAGAAGTTTAAATTTGAGCAAGTGGAAGCTTCGGAGGCGCCTAGCTCACCCGTTCTTAACTTCTTGCGCCGTTCGGAACTGCTGTCGCGAATCGCGCGAGTGTCCGTCCTGCCGGTGTGTGAAGAGTTGACGCTGTATTTCGCACGTGGAAACGCGAGCCCCCGCTCCAATCATCCAGAGCACAAACTCGCCCAATGGACCTGGCGGATTTTGGCAGCTCTGGCTGCGGCCGGCGTCCTGTACGCGATGGGGAAAATGGGCGTCATGCTCACTTCGCTTGCGCCGTCGGAACTCCGGAACATGTTTTGGGGCGCGGGGGCCACATTTCTTCGCGTTGAGCTCACGTTGATGCTGGCGGCTCTCTGGACCATCCCGATTGGAGTCATCATCGGCCTAAAGCCAAAACTCTCGGCGATTGCCCAACCCATCGCGCAGATAGCGGCTTCTGTCCCCGCTCCGGCCTTGTTCCCGGTCGTCTTGCTGCTCTTGATTCGGTTTGGCGGGGGGATGGGAATCGCATCGATTGTTTTGCTGCTGCTGGGTACGCAATGGTACATCCTGTTCAACGTGATCGCCGGCGCAAGCGCCATCCCAGCTGACTTGAAGGAAGTGTGTGTGACGTTTCGCCTGAGCAGAATCCAGCGCTGGCGGAAACTGATCCTGCCGGCGATCTTTCCGTACCTGATCACCGGTTTTGTCACGGCGTCCGGTGGAGCGTGGAACGCGAGCATCATCGCGGAATACTTTCGATTCAGGAATCAAACCTTCTCGGTAACCGGGCTAGGCGCGATGATCAGCCGCGCCACCGATGCTGGAGACTTCCCCGCGCTGTTGGCGGCAACGGTCGTCATTAGCGCCATGGTAGTCACCGTAAACCGCCTTGTCTGGAGACGGCTGTACGCTTTGGCCTCCACCAGGTTCAAGCTTGAATTCACCTAACCATTCTTAATGACTTCTTCATGGCTTCTCGATGACTCCTTCAGGCGTTTCCACAGAGAAGAAACAGCAAGTGGTTGCCCTTGGGCCGGCTCGGCTGGTCGCTGCGGCGCATTCAACGAGCTACCCAGATTCGCCGCGAGACCGCGGCTGGGTATCTCAAAGCCGCCGGGATTCCGGTCCGGCCTGCGTGGTTCCACAAGCGCTCACCACGACCCAGCACGCTGAACGACTCGGAGTTGCCCTTAAGGAGACGGGACTCCTCTTGAACCAGGTTGGACTCTATTTGCGTTCGCGAGCACAGTTAGCGGCCGCAGAGGAGGTGCTCCTCCGGGCTGCTCCCCAAGAATGTGGTTTTACAACTTTTTCTCTCAAAATTCCTTAATGTTTCCGGGGCCCGGCATGGATGCGAGGTAACGCAACCGAATCCAAACGACAGGGACCACCTCAGACCAAACAGCCGGAAGCTTTTGGGCCACGTAGACAGTTGGTTAAGAGTGGTGAAAAGCCAACCAGTGCACTTGCCTTCATGCACTCCTCGAGGAATCCCAACAGGGCTCGCATCAGCTCGCTCCGATTGATAACTGTATCAGCCTCGACCTGTTCTTCCGGCTCATCTTACGTTCGATAAGACTGATGCCTTCAGGAGAGATAGATCGGTGTATACTGAACTGGGCCGGGAGGTCAAAATGGAAATTCCCGGGTGCAGTGAGTGTACGATGGGCGCGCGGTCGGCGTGGCTCCACGATGGTTGCCCGTCGAGTTGACGGCGCGCCGTTCGGAGGTCTGGCCACGACCGAAGCGGGGCAACGTGGGCGTCGATTCTGGCTTAAACCTGATCGCTGCGTGCTACGGAGCGGGGACGCTTGCGTGCCTGCTGGCACGGTGGTCGGGCCGAGTGGCGCTCAGCGTCGGTCACTTGGCCGCGCTTGCGGGGGCCGCGGCAGGCCTCGGTGTTTCGTTCAACATTCTCCTCGGCACGCCGGGCCGCACCCTCACACGGCCGCTCCCGGTTCTCTTCCCGTTCGCTAGGCTATCGCTTTCGGTGGACGGGCTTTCGGCCTACTTCCTGCTCGTCATCTCCCTCGTGGCCGTCGCAGGGGCGATCTATGGTCCGGCATACCTCCGTGCACACTCGCCCGACGCGGGACGGGCGCGGCAGGCGGCGCAAGTGTTCGCGCTGAATGTGTTCCTGGGCTGCATGACGTTCCTCTGCTGCGCCGGCGACGCGCTGACCTTCCTCCTCTGCTGGGAAGGCATGACGCTCTCCAGCTACGTCCTCGTCGTCTCCGACGACCGGGATGGCGAGAACGCGCGGGCCGGTCTCCTCTACATGGTGATGGCTCACGGAGGCACGGCCTTGCTGCTCGTCGCATTCCTTGCGCTGACTGAGCGGGGTGGGGCGTTCGACTTTGCGGCCCTGCGCGTGGCGGCGGGTCACCTGGACAGCACGACACGAACGACGCTGTTCTTCCTGGCGCTCGGAGGCTTCGCCACCAAGGCGGGCGTGGTCCCTCTCCACGTCTGGCTTCCACGCGCGCACCCTGCAGCCCCGAGCCACGTCTCGGCGCTAATGTCGGGTGTCATGCTCAAGGTCGCGATCTACGGGATATTGCGCTTCGCCTTCGACCTCCTGGCCCCAGTCGCCGGGCCGCTCCCGTCCTCTTGGGGGTGGACGGTGCTGGTCGTCGGCACAACCTCGGCCGTGCTGGGTGTGCTCTACGCGCTCCAGCAACACGACCTCAAGCGCCTGCTTGCGTTTCACAGCGTCGAGAACATTGGGATCATCCTCATCGGAGTGGGGCTGGCTATGATTCTCTGGCGCCAGGACGGCGCGGGCGGCGCCCTCGCGACCCTCGCGCTCACCGCCGCACTCCTTCACACCGTCAACCACGCGGCCTTCAAAGGCCTACTCTTCCTCGGCGCGGGCAGCGTCCTCTGCCGCACGCACCTCCGCAACATGGAAGAGCTCGGCGGGCTCGCCCGGCGTATGCCCTGGACGGCGGGGCTGTTCTTGCTCGGAGCCGTCGCGATCTCCGCCCTGCCCCCGATGAACGGGTTCGTCAGCGAATGGCTCACATTCCAGGCTCTCCTGGGCGGCGGCAGCCGCATCCACGGCCCGGCCGGGCTGGTCGTCGTGTTCTCCGCGGCGATGCTGGCGCTCACCGGAGGCCTGGCTGCTGCGTGCTTCGCGAAGGCGTTCGGTGTCACGTTCCTGGGCCGTCCGCGAACCGCCCACGCGGAGCACGCCACTGAGGCGCCACCGTCGATGATTGCCGGAATGCTGTGGCTTGCGGCGCTGTGCGTGGCCCTCGGTGTCGCGCCAGGCTACGCGATGCGCCTGCTCGATGCGCCCACGGCCGCGCTGCTCCACGGCCCCGGGGCGAGCGCCGTCGTGACGGCCCGGGGACCGCTGGTGCTGTCCACGGCGACGGCGCCGTCCGGGACGGACGCCACGGCTATTTCAATGACGATGATGGCCGCGTTCCTCATCGCGCTCACAGCGATGGCGTGGATCCTGCGCCACGGATTGCGGCGTTCCCCGGCACGCGCCGCGCCGACGTGGACCTGCGGGATGAGCCCCACGACACGGTTCGACTACACCGCGACTGCATTTGCCAAGCCCCTCCGGCTGGTGTTCGCCGCGCTCTACCACCCCCGGCGCGAGGTGACCCGGGAGACCGCCGGGACGCCCTACGTCCTCCAGCGTATTCAGTACGCCGGGGAGATCGTGGACCTCGCCGAGACGCAGATTTACCACCGCATCGAACGGGGGATCTCGGCGCTCTCGCAAACCATTCGCGCCCGCAGCACCGGCCGCATCTACGGGTACATCGGGTTGGTGCTCGGCGCCCTCTTCGTAGCGCTTCTGCTGATTGGGGTGATCTACCGATGACCGGCGTCAGACCGCTGGGGCTCGTGCTCCTCGAAATGGCTCTCCTGGTGCTGCTCGCGCCGCTGGTTACCGGCGTCATTCAAAAGATGAAGGCCCGGCTCCAGTGCCGGCAGGGGGCCGGAGTCCTGCAGCCCTACCGCGACCTCATAAAGCTGTTCCGCAAGGGCACGGTGCAGGCGGACACGGCCTCGGGATTCTTCTGGTCGATTCCGGTACTGGTGCTGGCTGCCACGGTGGCTGCGGGCGCACTCGTTCCGGTCGTCCGGGCGGGGCCGCCGGCCTTTCCATTGGGCGACGCGTTGATGCTTCTCGGCCTGCTCGCGCTGGCCCGCTTCCTCACGGCGATCGGTGCGCTCGACGCCGGCGGCGCATTCGGCGGCATGGGGGCATCGCGGGAGATGACGATCGCGCCGCTGGTCGAGCCGGTTTTGATGATGGTGGTGTTCTCGACCGCGCTGACCGCCGGCACGACGGAGCTCGGCGCCCTTGCAGCGCACCGCGGGACGTCGTGGATCGTCGCTTGGCGGGCGGCGGACTTCCTGGGCTTTGCGGCCATGCTCGTGCTGCTCCCGGCAGAGACCGGCCGCATCCCCGTGGACAACCCGGACACTCACCTCGAGCTCACGATGCTGCACGAAGGCATGCTGCTCGAACACTCCGGACCGGGGCTCGGCTGCATGCTGCTCGCGTCGCACATGCGGCAGATCGTGACCCTCGGCCTCGTCGCGGCCCTCTTCTTCCCGGCCGTGCCAGCGGATAGCGCGGGCGCGACCGGCCTCCTGTTCGGAGCCGGCGCGTTCGCAGCGAAGATCCTGGTGCTCGCGACCTACCTCGCGCTCGTCGAATCGTCCTACGCCAAGCTCCGGCTTTTCCGGGTGCCGCAGTACCTCGGCGTCGGCTTCGTGTGCGCCCTCACAGCGCTCGCACTGAGGATCTTGTGAGCACTGAGACGGTCCACACCATCATCGACGACCTCGGCGCGCTGCTGCTGTTCACCATGATCCTCATCGTCGCGGCAGCTCAGATCTACCGCGCCATCTACGCCGTGGCCGCGCAGTCGCTCTTTATTGCGATCGCAGGTGCGGTCCTCGCAACGGCCACCGGGAACGTGGACCTCTGGGTGATCGCCGGCGTCACGCTGGCCGTCAAGGCCATAGTGCTGCCGTGGGTGCTGCACTGGGTCGTCCAGCGAATGAACGTCCGGCGCGAGGTGGAGCCGGTCATCCCCGTTGGCGCTACGCTCGCCTTGGCGGTGTTGATCGTCGTGGTATCGTTCCAACTGAGCGCCTCTCTCGGCCCCGTCCGGCAGGCGATCACCGGCAACGCGCTCCCGGTCGGTATCGCCCTCACCCTGACAGGTGTGCTGGCCATGGCGACGCAGAAGACCGCGCTGACCCAGATGGTAGGCCTGTTCGCGTCGGAGAACGGGATCTTCTTCACGGCCATGTCGGTGACCGAGGGCATGCCGCTCATTATCGAAATCGGCGTGATTCTCGACGTGATCCTCGCCGCGCTCGTCATGACGATCATGGTGCTCCGAGTCCGCTCAACGGTCGACGCCGATATCGCGGATCTGGACAGGCTCAGGGGATGATGCGTGGCTGAGACGCTCCTGTGGGTCCTTCCGCTCGTCCCGGCCGCCACGGCGCTGCTCATGCTCACGACGCGCGACCGCCGCATCCTCTCGGCCATCGACGTTGGCGGCTCGACGGTCCTTCTCGCGCTCACGCTGGTCCTGGCGCGCGAGGTGACCTCCGGCGGCCCGCGGTCGGCCGGTCTCCTCCGCGTGGACGACCTCGGACTGGTCTTTCTCCTCCTCGTCGCCGTCCTCACTCTGGCCGTCTCCATCTATACGGTGGGGTGGCTTAAGCAGGCGCTGGCGGTCGGCAACATGAAATCCGAGTTGCTGCGGTCTTACTTCGCGCTGGTGCACGCCTTTGTTGCGACGATGGTCGTGACAATCCTCGCCGATAACCTGGGAGTTCTCTGGATCGCTATGGAAGGGACAACCATCACCTCGGCTGTCCTCATTGGCTACCACGGCCATCAGCATGGCCTGGAGGCGGCCTGGAAGTACATTATCGTGACGACCATCGGCATCTCCTTCGGCCTCTTCGGCACGGTGCTTATCTATGCGGCTGCCGCCGCCGCCGGCCTCCAGGGAGGCGCGGGCGCGTTGAGCTGGTCGGCGATCATGAAGGTCGCTCCTACGCTCGACCCCGGCATCGTCCGGATCGGCTTCATCTTCGTCATGGTGGGCTATGGCACCAAGGCGGGTCTCGCGCCCATGCACCTTTGGTTGCCGGACGCGCACAGCCAGGCGCCCACGCCGGTCTCGGCGCTGCTCTCGGGCGTCCTTATCAAGTGCGCGCTCCTTGGAATCATCCGGTTCCAGACGATCGCCGCCGCCGCGTGCGGCCCGGCGTTCCCGGCGGGGGTATTGCTCGTCTTTGGCCTCATCTCGGTGGTCGTGGCAACGCCGTTCATCCTGGCTCAGCACGATCTCAAGCGCCTCCTCGGCTACCACAGCGTCGAGCACGTCGGAATCGTGGCGCTCGGGTTGGGCTTCGGCGGCCGCATCGGGACCTACGCCGCCTTGCTGCACGTCGTGAATCACGGAATCACCAAGGCCCTCGCGTTCTTCGCCGCCGGCAAAGCCATCGCCCGCTACGGCTCGCGGGACATGCGCGTCATCCGGGGCCTGCTCGGCGTGGCCCCGATCGGCGGAACGCTCCTCCTGCTCGCCGCGCTGTCGCTGGCCGGCGTGCCGCCGTTCTCGATCTTTGTCAGCGAGCTCCTGGTGCTGCGCGCCGGAATCGGTGACAGTCATTGGGTTGCGATCGCGGTCTTCCTCGCGATGGTCGTCGTCATCTTCGCCGGCCTGCTCCACCATGCCGGTTCGATGGCCTTCGGCGAGCCGGCGGCGGCGGCCAGCCGCGAGCCGGAGTCTTGGTCTCCGCTACTTGGAATGATGCTGCTGGCTGGGATCATGATCCTGCTCGGCCTCACCATTCCCGCGAGTTTCGACGGGCTTCTCCGGCGCGCCACGGAGATCGTCCGATGACTGACCGTGCCCTCACCGACACGCTACGGGCATACGCAACCGGCTCCATCGATGCGGACGCTGGCCCGCGCCCATCGGACCTTACGGTATGTCTCGGTCGTACGGGCGATCTGCCGGCGGCAGCCGCCGCGCTCATCGGACCGCACTCGATGGCCCTGGCCACGGTCGTGGCGACCGACGAGACCGCGACCCCGGACGGCGATCTTAAAGTACGCTACGTCTTCGAGCCCACCGCGCCCGGCGGCCCGGACCGGTTCGTGACCCTTCTCGTCTCCGTGGATGCGGCGCGCCCGGAGGTGCCTTCCCTGACGACAGCGGTCCCGGCCGCGAACTGGCACGAGCGTGAGATCCGGGACCTCTTCGGGATCATTCCCACCGGCCACCCCGATCCCCGCCCGCTCGTAGTCCACGACGGATGGCCGCAGGGTGTCTTCCCGCTCCGTAAGACTTTCGACGGGTCGCGCCGCGTCCCGGTCGAGCCTGCCGACGAGTTTCCGCACCTCGTCGCAGAGGGCGAGGGCGTCTTCGAAATCCCCGTCGGCCCGATCCACGCCGGCATCATCGAACCGGGGCACTTCCGCTTCACATCGGTCGGCGAGACCGTGCTCCATCTCGACGCGCGCCTGTTCTACACGCATCGTGGGCTGGAGAAGCGGATGGAGGGGCTCTCGCCACTCGACGCTTTCTATATCGCCGAGCGTATCTGCGGGGTCTGCTCGGTCGCGCACGGCCTGGGCTACTGCGAGGCGCTCGAACAGATTGCCGGCGTCGAGGCTCCGCCGCGGGCCCGGCTTATCCGGAGCATTGCACTCGAGCTGGAGCGCCTGTACAACCACGTCGGCGACGTCGGGAACATCTGCGCCGGCGCCGCATTCCACTACGGCACCGCCACCGGCATGCGTTTGAAGGAGCGCCTCCAGCAGATGAACGAGCGCCTCGCCGGCCATCGTTTCCTCCGGGGCCTGGTGGTCCCGGGTGGCGTGCAACTCGATCTCCCGGACGACCTCCTGGGAGCCCTCGCCGTCACGCTCCAGGAAACTCTCTCCGGACTCGACGGCCTGATGGGGCGCATCGAAGCCAACCCGTCGGTCGTCGATCGGCTCGACGACACCGGCGTTCTCCCCCACCAGGCTGCAGTGGACCTCGCAGTCGCGGGAGTGGCGGCCCGAGCAAGTGGAGTGGACGGGGATGCCCGGCGGGACCATCCTCACGGCGCGTTCGCCGGTCCCGAGCCGCCCAGCGTGCACGTTGCGACCGCCTCTGAAGGCGACACGATGGCTCGCGTGACAGTTCGCGCGTTGGAGGCCCGAGAGTCGATCCGGCTGATCGGCGAGTTCGTCCGGCGGCTCGATCCTGGGCCGTTGCAGGTGGCCCTCGCAGAGCCGCTACCGGGCGGACGGATTGGGATCGCGGCCATCGAGTCGCCGCGAGGCGAGGCGGTCCACTGGCTTCGCACCGATGTCGGCGGGCGCGTAGAGCGATACCACCTGCGGTCGCCGAGCTACCACAACTGGCCCGCCGTGGCCCTGGCCGCCGAGACGGCGATCGTCCCGGACTTCCCCTTGGTCAACAAGAGCTTCGAGCTCTGCTACTCATGCACGGATCGCTGACATGCTGCGAATTCTCTTGAACGCGCTTCGCACCGGGGTGGTCACGATCCGCTACCCCGCCGAGCCGAGCGCGCCGCCGGACCGCTTCCGCGGGGCGCCCGTGCTCGGCCCCGGAAGCCACCTGCCCCCTCCCACCGTCTGCCCCGCGGGTGCGCTCTCTGAGCGTCTCGACGCCGGAGGCCGCCACGTCGCCCTGGACCTCGCGCGGTGTGTCTTCTGCGGCCGGTGTGCCGAGGATCCATGGGCGGACGCGGTCGTCATGGGACGAGACTTCGAGCTCGCGGCGCACCATCGCGACGATCTGCGGATCGAGGTCGTGGCCGACGCCCCCGCCATCCCGGCAGTGGCACCCGGCCGGGATGCCGAAGCTGTACGCGCCTCGTCCGAAATCCACCGAGTGCTCGGCCGATCGCTGCACCTCCGCCACCTTGATGCCGGCTCCTGCAACGCGTGCGACTGGGAGCTCTCCGCCCTCCTGAACCCCGTGTACGACATTCGCCGTCTCGGCATCGACTTCGTCGCCTCCCCACGCCATGCGGATGGCGTCGTGGTCACCGGCCTGGTCACACGTAACCTGGAGACCGCCGTCCGCCGCACGGTGGAGGCCGTCCCCGACCCGCGCATCGTCATCGCCGTGGGAGCCTGCGCCGCCTCCGGGGGCATCGTCGGGGAGGGATACGCCAGCGCCGGCGGCGTCGACCGGGTCCTCCCCGTGGACGTCTACATTCCCGGCTGCCCGCCACGCCCGGAGGCCATCCTGTTCGGCATCCTGGTCGCTGTGGGGCGTCTCGATGCCCGCCGCCTGCATCGCGAGGAGTGATGCGGCGGCACCGCACTCGCATGTGCAGAAGATTTTCCTCGATATGTTACCGCGTTCATCGCGGCTACATACTGCGTTCGTAAGTTAATGATCCCACGGCCGGCACGCACGGGATCTACTTCTTGCGGAGCACAGGTAGCAGGGTAGCCTGCGGTGAGCAGGCGGCGGGAACTAGTTGATTTTATGCGGCATTAGCCGCAACCGGTGGTAGATTGCTTAAATCTACTCGTCAATCTACTGGCACGGCCAGAACCAGTAAGCCAAAAAACGCCCTGTGAAACTTCCGCCGGGACGTTTCACAGACGGCGAAAGGTTCTTGGTTTAGCCTCGTCGAGGCTGGCTGACCGGAATGCAGATGTCGCGGGCCTTGGAGCATTGAGACGGTTGCGCTCACTCGGTGAACAGGATATAGTCCCCGGCTGATGGCGCAGCATTGTTCCGAGTGTGGCAGGATTAACGACGACCGGCTTGTCCGCTGCGGAGGTTGCGGCTGTCGATTGTCCCGTGAGAAGCGCCACCGAAAGTGGGAGGCCGTAATCGCGCCATATATCGCCATCGCCGTGTTGCTTGGACTCCTCGCGGCCGTGTTGTTGTATCTACTCCGCGCGCGGGCTGGTTAACCGAACAGCGCTTGGTACCATTCGAAGCTGCGAGGGACGTCGTCTACCCCTATGATCGTCCATATGCGCTTCATCGGTCCTCCTCTGCGGTAGTCAGCCCCGCCGTGCTGCCTCAATAACGGCGATGTCGATTTTTGTCATTGTTATCATCGCTTCGAAAGCACGCTTTGCCTCAGTGCCACCAGCCGCTAGCGCCTCGGTCAGCGTGCGCGGCGTGATCTGCCAGGAGAGGCCCCAGCGGTCTTTGCACCAACCGCATTGACTTTCCTCGCCGCCATTCCCGACGATCGCGTTCCAGTAGCGGTCCGTCTCTTCCTGATTTTCCGTCGCGATCTGAAAGGAAAATGCCTCACTGTGCCTGAACGCCGGGCCTTGAGACCGAGACAGGGAATTCCCAGGACGGTGAACTCCACCGTTAGCACATCGCCCTCCTTGTCGCCCGGATAGTCACCGGGCGCATGGTGAACAGCGGTTACTTTTGAGGCGTTTTGGGCAAGTATCGGCCAATTCTGCGGGTCCGGGCGATCCCGCCGTCAACGCATTATAAAAGGGCGCCCCTTCTCAAAGTAGGCTTGAGGCGTCGGCTCACGACCGACGAAAGGAGCACCCGCAATGGACAGCAGAAAGTATATTGGCATGGACGTACACCAGGCAAGCAT
>Ga0316363_10001853_pt1 | contig 17411 bp, 23 predicted proteins | sample Sb_taG_3_FD_200459 | JGI IMG/M metagenome (GOLD analysis project Ga0316363, IMG submission 200459) | Peat soil microbial communities from Weissenstadt, Germany - Sb_50d_a_PC metaG (v2) (version 2) | ecosystem: Environmental > Terrestrial > Soil > Wetlands > Peat | place: Germany: Weissenstadt...
GCAGCGGTAGCAGACCGACAGCGGCAGCACCTTGGCGTCGAGCTTCGCGACGACGTTCTCGAACGCGCGGTCGTCCGCGCCGCGGAACCGGTAGATCCCCTGCTTGGGGTCCCCGACCGCGACGATCCGCCCGCCCGGCTTGACCGCGCGGAGCGTCAACTCGATCTGCGCCGTGCAGAGGTCTTGCGTCTCGTCGATGAACACGCGGTCGTACTGGCGCTGCGGGAGGTTCCTGACGACGGGCAGCCAAATCATGTCGTCGTAGTCGATGCAGCCGTCTTTCCCCGGGTCCGTGCACTGCTTCAGGAGCTGGAGCACGTTGGCGATGAATGAATCGCGCGAGCCGTTCTGCGCCGTCGGATACGCGAACTCGTCGATGATGGCGTCGATGCTCGCCGCGTCCTTGGCGAGCTTCGCCTTCGCCATCGACACGCAGGCGCAGAGGTCCCCGCGCAGCTCCGGGTTCTTGGCGACGTCCACGCTGAGCGCCGTGGCCAGGTCGTCCACCCGGAACTTGTTGAGCGGCAACCGACCCCTCCTGTTGACTGCCTGCACACCGTAGGAGTGCAGGCTCCGGACCTCGACGCCCTTCGGCGCCCGCTTGGCCAGCTCCTCGGTGATCTTCGTGTTGAACGCCATGAAAATGACCGAGAGGCCAGCCGGCACGTGGGCGAGGCCGTGCTCGAGAGTCGTGGTCTTGCCGCTGCCGGCGACTGCCTTGACGGCCGTATTGCCGGTGCCGTGGGCGATGTTATCGAAGATGGCGAGCTGAAAGGGACTGGGAACGAACATGGGGGACCTCCTGGAAGGGATGAGAAGAACGTACCACACGAATATCGAACGTCAACAAAAAAAGTTGCGTTTGGGTGGACAAGCGCTACACTGCACCAATCGAGCTACGCCGAGACACCCTGAGTTACACTCCCACTGGAACGAAGGAACACTCCCATGAACCGCCCCATGAACCGCACAGCCAACCGCCGCGCCTGCCCGCACTGCGGCAACCGCGACGAGGCCCTCATCGAGGACAACGGCACCGACCCCCGCGACGACGACTACACGCTCCTCTGCGTGGCCCGCGTCCGGCCCGGCGAGGACGCGTTCGACGGCGAGGCCAACCCGCCGCTCGAGGTCGGCCCGGACGGCACGGTCGCCTGCGGCATGCAGTGGAGCCCGAACGAGTGGAGGGACGTCGGATGAAGCCCGCCCTCGTCCGTCTCTTCGTCGCCCTCTTCTCCCTCCTCGCCTCCGTCCTCGAGCTGGGCGCCGCCCTCGTGCGGCTCGCGGTGGCCCTCGTCCTGCGGGCGGCCGTCGCCGTCCGGCCGCGCCCGGAGGCCGCTCAGGCGCACAGGAACCTGCGCGTCGTCCCTGCGCTCCGCCCCGCCCGCGAGAAGGAAGAGCGCCTCACCGCCGCCCTCGTGGGGCTCGGGTGGTCCGCGCCGACCGTCCGCCGATTCGTCGCCGGCCTCGGTGACCGCGTCGGCCGGGAGCCGATCGAGGCGCTCATCCGGGAGGGGCTCGCCACGCTGGCGGCCTGAAGATGACCATGTTCCCGACCCACGTCCTGCTCTTCGCCTACGATCCGCGCCAGCACGGGATGATCCGCGAGTGGGTCCCCGTCGATCGACTCGAAGCTCGCGCGGCCCAGCTCCGCGCCGCCGGTTTGGAGGTCAGTCACCTGCCGCCCGGAGTCGCCCTAAAACCCGATAGGAGGCCACGACTGTGACCCGCCACCGCGCCCTCCCCCAACACGTTCACCTCCTGCCGCGCGGCCGCTCGGTCACCCGCCTCTGCGGCGCGACGACCGGAGGCTTCGTCCGGCTGAACGCCGAGGGCCTGAAGTGGCTGAAGAAGTTCCTCGCGCGCGGCGGCGGGCTCTGCCCGGAGTGCGCGAAGAAAAGTGAGGTAGCGGCATGAAGATCCGCATCGTCGACCCTCAACGCGTACTCCGCCCCGATCACTCGCGGCTCGAGATCGGCTCCGGCGTCGAAGTGACCCTCGTCTGGCCGCCTGCGCACGAAAAGCACGCCGGACCTGACGAATCGTTCGACCTGACGCTGCGACTGTCGGAATCTTCCGAACTCACCGAGGGCGTGGCGGCGGCCGGAGAACTCCACTTGAAGCTCCGCCAGATGCCATGAGTCCCCCGACCTGCGGCGCCTGCGGCCTGCCATTCCTCCCGGGCGAATTGCGCGCAGTCCGCCCGGACGGCACCGCCTGGCACGCCCACACGCAGCCGAACAGCATGCGCCGCTGCCGCCTCGCCATCCTGGCGAGCCGACCGCGCACGATCACCACCGCCGACCGCGCGCTCGCGTACGCGGACCGGCTGGACCGGGCGCTCGACAACCCGCCGAAGGACCGCCGCCGGACGCACTTCCGGTTTGGGAAGCTCGACGTCGTGGTCGTCGAGCAGGCCGGCGAGCCGACGACGGTGTACCTGGAAGAGGCGGACAGCGACGTCGTCGTCGAGGCGACGGCTGCAGAGCTGGCCCAGGCGGCGGCCGCTGTGGAGAAGCTCCTGACGAACCCACCACCGACGAGGAAGAAGCGATGAAACGGTGCTTGTTACGGATCCTCGCCCTCGTGGGCCGCGTGCTCGCGTGGGACGATTTCAACCGGCGCGGCCGCGATCTCCGCGACGAGATGGAGTAGCCCGATGTCGTCGATCAACGGATTCTCGAACCTCGAGCCGTGCAGCGTCCACGAAGTGGTCCACGCGTGGCTCGCCGCCGAGGCGCCGCTCATCGAGCGCCAGTTCAAGGTCGCCGGCCTCGGCCGCCGGCTCGCGCTCGACGCGCCGGACTTCACCGACCGGCAGCAGAACCAGAAACGCCTGCGTACCCTCTTCGGGATCCGCCGCTGGCTCTGGTCCGAGATCCCGCCGGACACGGGTTGGTACAAGGGTCGGGCGCTCTTCTCCGCGAACCAGCGGGTCACGCGCGCGTGGAGCTTCGACGACCAGTTCAAGCCGGGGGCCGTGTCGCTCTACGGCCTCATCTTCTGGGGTCACGCGCTGGACGCGCCGCTCCTGCTCGAGGGCAACCACCGGTACAGCCAGTGGGTGGTGAACGGTCGGCCCGACCAGTCGGCGACCGTCTACGTGGGCCTATCGCCGTCGAACTACCGGTTCTTCCCGGGGGACGACGAGATCCCGTACGGCCCGATTCCCAGTGGGTCGTTCTATGAGTAGGTACTGCCCGTGCGGACTCGACCTCAACGCCCCCACGCCGCCCGGGCGCGGCCGCGATCTCCGCGAGTAGGCCGAGGATGATGGACCCCTACGCCATCTGCCGGCACGTCCGCCACTACCACGCGAAGAACGGCTACGCGCCGCGACTCTCCGAGCTTGGGTGCTCGGTAGAAGAGGCGGCAGCGCTCATCCGGAACGGCATCATCGAGGTGCTGCCGCTCTACGAGGGTGGCCCCGCCGTCGGCGTCGTCCTCACCGACAAGGGCTTTCGCATGGCGCAGGAGAGGCGGAAGACCCGATGAGCCGCGCGATCCTCCTGATCGGCCTCCTCTGGGTCACCTTCGGCCTCCTCTCCGTCGTGCCGGCGCCAGGTCGCCCACTCGCAACGTCACTGCGACTGGCGCTGGCCGTTGCCTGCTTGTTCGGACCGTTCCTGTTTGGCTGGACGGTCGTCCGCGCGTGGAGGGACGGGTACAAGGGCGGAAAAGAATGAGCTGAGGGCCGACCCCGAACGGACCCCGGCCCCGGACGCCGAGTGCCCACTCGCCTCCGCGTTGAGGCGGCTCGGAGGCGACCCGCAGCCCCTCTCAGCGAAGATGCCGGAATCCGACCGTGTGCCCCGCCACGAAGGCGTCCCAGAGAAAGACGCACGCCACGACGATGAGGACGAAGACGATGAGCCCTTTGGCCCAGGCGAACGGCGCGGGGATGGCGAGGTACTTGTCCGCGGCCCAGATGACGGTCGCGAGGAGCGCGAGCGCGATGACGACGGTGACGATGGTCTCGAGCATCCGTAGAGGATACCCGCCCCCGGGGGAGGGTGCTAAGCCGAGCCCGCTACGAGCTGCACCGTGATGTCGGTGCGCCGGAAGATCTCCCGGGCGTCCTTCAAGGCGTCCTCCTCGCTCCGGCCGAGGATGCGGCCGATCTCGCGGCCGTCGGGGAGAAGGACGCGGTAGGCTTTCACGCGCGCCTCGCATGGCCGCAGTTCTCGCACTGCCCCTCGACCGCGCCCCACCGCGCTCGCTCCTCCTCGGTGCAGTCGCAGTAGAGCGTCGGCGGCGCGTGCTCCTCGGTGAGCCACACGGTCGTCTCGACGGACCGCTGCTCCCCCTTCGGGTAGTTGCCGGTCGCATAGGGGTGGCTCGCGTGGACCACCTCGTGCGTCACCCCCGAGACCACGCCGCAGAACGGCTTGTCCCGCTCCGCACAGACGCGCGGATGCCAGAGCACGAACGGATCGCCGACGCGCGGCAGGTAATCGGACTCGTAGGTGCCAAGGTCTTCGCCCTCGTCGTCGTTCGGGACCTTGATCGTGAAGCTCGGCATCACCGATTCTCCGCACGCCTCGCGTACGCCTCGTACACCAAGCGATCATCGGCGTAGGTGAACCCCGAGATATTCTCGTACCTCAACCACCTCGCGCACAGCTTTGCGTGCTCCACGGACTCGAGGACGTCGGCCGTCGCCCGGTGCGCCTCCGCCTTCGGCGGCTTCGACATGCCGAGCGACCGGCAGAAGAGCTTCACCGCCGAGACGTCGTAGTGCCGGTGGGAGAACCGCGCGGCGAGCCGGGGCATGTGCACCCGCAGGAACGCGTGGTCGAAATGGATCGTCGACCCGGCGAGCGTCGGCTTGTCGTCACCGGCGATCTCAGGCACGACCGAGAGGAGGTGCTCTTCGACCTCGGCCACGGTCGTCGTCGATCGGGCGCACTCGTCGAGCAGGCCGTTCTGCGTGTGCATGGCGAGGATGAACGGAGTGAGCCGGGAAGTGTCGAGGAACTGGAACACCCAGCTCCGGACGCGGTCGACGTCGAACGGTCGTTCGAGGTTGGTCTCGGCAACGGCCAGTTCGAGCAGGCCGTCACGCTCAGGGGACAGGCCGGTTGTTTCACAATCAAGCCAAAACAGTTGCATTATTCTTCTCCTTTTTGTGCGTAACACGTTGAAATCACAGTAGCACCCCCGCTCCGCGCAGGACCGACCTCGCCCGGTCATACGCCCCCGGCTTACCCCACTCCCTGCACAGTCCGCTCGGGTGCGGTAGCCTCACGAGCAAGGCGCCGGCCGGCGCTCGGAAGAACGTGAACGGCTTGACGCCGAAGCAGCCAAAGGCTTTCGCGACCTTGGTCCCCAAGAGGACCAGCGTGCGACCTTCCCGGTTGGCCTGCAGGACGAGGGACGTTGCCGCGACGCGGGCGTCTATCGTCCTCCACTTCCCGGCGCACAGGTTCATGCGGTCGAACTGCTCGAGGTAGTCGTCCGGGTCTAGCCCCATGACAAGCCGGCAGAGCCGCTCGCCCGAGCAGCCCGGCGGCGACGGGTAGAGCGCGAACGCGGGGTCGGACCCGTACGGGTTCGCCTCGCCGACCAGGAGCGGCCGCATGTTTACGACCGCCCGGAATGTGTCGCCCATTTTTTCGTCGGTCTCCTTCTCCACAGGTTCTCACTCGGCGGGGAGTGGGAACACAGGTGGGAACGCGCAAACTATTGTATTGTATGAGGTGTTCCTATGTTCCTACTGTTCCTACCTATATAACACCTATCACAGGAGGGATGTGCTGCTGGATCATGTGGTGCGACCGCGCCGGGCCACGCCAGGGTACAGCGTGTAGCCCCTCCTGTGATTCGACTCGCCAGACAGGAACTTGGGAACAACGGACCTAAGTGTTTGAAAGCACACGTTATCGAGTTCTCACTGTTCCTACCTGCGTGACCCTGGATCATGTGGTGCGACCGCGCCGGGCCACGCCTAGAACAAGTAGCGCCATTCTAGGCTATTTTTCCCTATTCTAATTCGCGTCCTCTTCATTTTGAGCCGCTGCTGCATTATTTTCCCGACGCGCATGGCGTCTCCGGTCGTCCACTGCCCCTTGAGCTTGCCGACGGCGTGCTCCAGGACGTCGGAGGTCGTGACCCCTCTGGAGGTGTCGAACGGTTGGATCCCCTTGAACACGCTGTTGGGCTCGATGACGACGGGAGTCCGGGAACACTTGGTGGGGTCGTTGAACCAGCGAACGAGAATCTCTTCCCAGGGGTCGATTTCCTGTCGCTCCTCCTGCTCGACTTCGCAGAGTGCGCGTATTTCCGGGGTGTCGACGTGCCAGGGCTCTTTGTTCTTCCAGCGCACGAACGCTTCCGCCCACAACTGGTCGCGGTCAGCCTCGATGCGGGAAGTGTCGATCGGGCGCAGCACCTTGACCGGCCAGATCCGGCGGCCGAGACCCCCGGTTGAGTCGTTGACGTACTGCTTGGCGTTCGTGTTCCCGCAGAAGCCGCACACTCGTGGGTGGTCGGTGGAGTTGCGCCCGTATGACTGCCGGTACCGGTCGCTTGTTGAGGAAAGAACGGTTTTCACCTTCGTCAGCGAGGCCCGGGTCAGCGAGTCCAGCTCGTCGAACCCCATCAGCCAGACGCCCCGGAGGTTCTCGTAGAAATCCTTGGAGTCGACCCCGCACGAACTCTCGGCGTACCAGCTCGAATCGCGCATCAGGGAGCGGAACGCGCTCGTCTTCTTGATGCCCGGGTCGCCTTCGAGGACGAGCGTGCAGTCGCTCTGGCAACCGGGCTCCATCGCGCGGGCGACCAAGGAAATGAACCACCGGGGGCCGATGGCGCGCTCGTACGGGCCGTCCGCCGTCTGGAAATACTCTGGCAGCACGCGATCGAGCCTGGGTGTTTGATCCCACGAGAGCACTTGAAGCATGTCCTGGATGGGGTTGAACTTGTGCTGCCTGGCGACGGCCTCGATCGCGGCGCCGACGTCCTGCGCGTTGAGCTTCTTGCCGTGGTACTCCAGCCACGCCCGCACGAGCTGCACGTCGTTGTTCGACAGACCCAGCGAGGTTTCGGCGTCCATCCTCATCGGCGGGTCGATGGCGACGACGCGGTCGCGGAAGCTGTCGAACATGAGCACGCCGGCCCAGTCGACGTGGTCGAAGAGGTCGGCCATGATCTCGCCCACAGAAGCCTTCTGGGTGTCCCCGGATGAGCGCATCCCGATCTCGAACGTGTACTCGTGCATCGGGTCGGGGGTCCGGGCGTCTGTCTGCGTCGTCCGCCCCCTCAACGTGTCCAGGAAATCCGGGCTGCAGAGGCCGCGCGGCTCCTCGAACCGCCGGTCGGCGTCGGTGAGCTTGTGGTCGATCTCCTCGGTGGACCACGGCGGCTCGCACCTGGGGTTGTAGACCTCCTCGACGATCTCCCGGAGCACGTCGAGCGGCAGCGCCGAGTACATGAGGTGACAGCACGCCGCGAAGAGCCGGTCGCTGCCCCCTCGGCCCTCGATGGCGGGCTCAGCGCCAGCGAGGAAGGCTCGGGCCCACGCGATGGCGCGGACGCCCTCGGGCGACGACGGCTCGATCGTCCGGTGTTCAGTCACGAGCGGCCCGGGCGGCTCGGGCTCCTTGACGACGAGCGCGAGCAGCCAGTCGGGTGGGTCGGCGAGCGGGCCCGGTACCTCCTGGTAGATGCCGCCGATCCGGTGCGGCGAGCCGGGACCGACGACGAAGCCCCCTTCGCCCACGATGTCGACGCCGAGCGCGAGAACGCCGATCGTCTTGGGCACGTAGACGTCTGGCGGCAGCCGAAAATAGAGGTGCACCCCGCCGGATGGCGTCAGGACCCCCAGTGTGTTCGGGATGGGTCGGCCTGCCGCGAGCGCGACGAAGGCGTCGACGCCGTTCTTGTCAGGTTTGACGTCGAGGTCCACGACGAAGATGCCGTTGAACCGCCCGGTCTGGATGCCGTACCCTCCGCTCGACCCCTTGGTGTTCTCGTCGTAATTTCGCCAGCGTACCGCCGGGTGTTTGCCGATGGACTTGCAGGAGGCGCCGAGGGGGCAGGTGCAGGCGGGGCCTGGGAGGATGCCGTGGAGCGGGAAGATCCGGAGCGCGTTATCCGGCGGTACCGCTTCTGCCACGGCCATCACGATCGATTTTCCTCTTGCCCCAGACGGAGCCCTGTGGACAAATTTCGCGTTGCGTCCGGAAGAGGATTCACATATATGGGGAAGAGGCTGCTGTGCAACAGAAATCGGACCTCATAAATCACGTATGCCTCGGGGAATACTCGAGTATGTCCGGATGATTCAAGGACGAGCCGCAAAGACAATGAATTACGTGAACTATTCGATCCACCTGCCGGATCCAAAGCTCTTGAAGCGCATCAAGGCGGCGGCCAAGTCGCGGAACATCTCCCCGGGAGCGTTCATCCGCTCGGCCGCCGAGAAGGCCGTGGAGGAGCACGAGAAGAAGAACGAGAAGAGTCGTGCGGCCTAATGCGATTATCTGCCTCACAGGTTCAGACTTTCGTCGACTGCCCGCGCAAGTGGGCATGGAAGTACGTCGCGGACGTCGAAGAACTCCCTGGCCCTGCGGCCGAGCTAGGCCGCTTGGTGCACTCGGAACTAGAAAAGTACCTGAACGGAGGCGAGATCGACTACACGACCGAGGTCGGGTACATCGCGGCTTCCGGTCTCGAGCACCTGCCCAAGCCGGGCACCCCGGGGCTCGTCGTCGAAGCAGAGTTCCACTTCGTCGGCCCGTCGGGGCACTCGTACCTCGGCTACAAGGACCTTCAATCACCGAGAGTCATCTACGACCACAAGACCACCAGCGATCTCAAATGGCAGAAGACGGAAGAAGATCTCCGTAACGACATCCAGGCGACCTTGTACGCGGTGGATTATTTCCGCGAACATTCCGATGAGAACGAAGTCGAACTGCGATGGGTGTATTATCAGACCAGAAATACGAGGAAGAGTGCGATAACGGTATTACGAGTAAACCAGACCGAGGCATGGAACCGATTTCTCGCGATCGAGCAGATAGCACAGGAGATGGAAGTCGCTTCGACTAAACAACCGCTCGATCTCCCACCGAACATCAACCACTGCAGCGCCTACGGCGGGTGTCCCCACCAGGGGCGCTGCAACCTATCCCCCTTCGAGAAGATGAGAGCCCACATGGAACAGAACAAACTCACTCAACTCTTGCAAGCTCGTAAGAACGGCGCGTCCGCGCCGGCGACAGCCGCGCCGGCGGCCGCCGAACCCGCGTCCGCGGTGCACGCCGTGCCCGTAGCGCCGGTCGTGCCGCTGCCCGTACTCGCGGTCGCGACGGGGGGCAACAAGCTCCTCGCGCGCCTGCAGGCGGGCGGGGCGCCGGCCGCATCTGCTGCTTCGGCGCCCGTCGCAGCGATCAACCCCCCGGAATACCAGCCGCCGCCTGCTGCGCCTGCAGCGGCGCTCGCGCCGGCCGTCGCCGTCGCGCCGGACCCCGCCGTACCGGCGGCTGCGCCTGCAGCGGCGGCCGCGCGTGGGCGCGGACGGCCTCGAAAAGCCGAGGTGCCGGCGACGGGGCTCGCGGTGAAGATCGAGACCTTGTACCTCGACTGCGGGCCGGTGGGGGTCTCGACGCCGGACGCCACGCACTTCATCACCCTCGCCAAGAAGCGGATCGCCGCCGAGGGCCTCGCGGACTACCGGTTCGCCGAGTTTGGGCACGGCCCCGGTATGCTCGCCGTGGCCGCCGCCGCGGAGCTGGACGCGCTCGAGGGCGTCTTGCCGGCGCTGCGGCTCGACACCACGACGCCCGAGGGTTCGATCGTCGCGGTCGAGCTGGTCGCGCGGGCCGGACTGGTCGTTCGGTGAGCCCGCACGGCAAGTGGTACTTGGAGCGCGTCCGAATCAGGCCGGACGGGACGCTCATCTCGATCGGCGGCGATTGGTGCGGCCCGTACTGCCAGCGTTTGCAGCGGATGTCGCTGCTTCGGTCGGTGGTTCTATGAGGCCGCAAGAAGAGCCCGCGATCTGCCCGAAGTGCGGCAGCTCGGACGTCGTGGATGGCGAGTGTCAGACCTGCGCGGAAATTGCTCGAGAGGAAGAAGCCTCCGAAGCGCCGCAAGAAGAGCCGTGACTGCGACTTCGCCGTTCGGCAGCCGATACGTCCCCAGCACTCCTGAAATAGCCCGCATCGCGGCCCTGCCGCGACGTACGTGGTCCGATGAAGCGGCGGCGACGCTGGCAGAGATGCTCACGCGGGAGCTGAAGACTCCCGGCGGGACCATGAAGCTCCGCCCGGTGCAGGCCGTCGCGCTCTACGAGGCGATGGAGTGTGGGGGTTTGTTCGGGCCTATGCGCGTCGGGTCTGGGAAAACTCTCGTGACGCTCCTCGTCTCTTCGGCGCTCGAAGCCAAGCGCCCGCTGCTCCTGCTGCCGGCGTCGCTCGTCTCCAAGACCTGGAACGATCGCAAGGTGCTCGCAGAGCACTGGCGATTGCCCTCCAATCTACAGATCGAGTCGTATGAGTCCCTGAGCCTCGTTCAAAGCGCGAGGAAGCTCGAGTACATTCGACCCGACCTGATCATCGCGGACGAGGCTCATTTCCTGAAGGGGCGCCGGGCGGGCAGGACCAGGCGTGTGGTCCGCTACATGGATTCGCACCCTGAGACGAAGTTCGCTGCGGTCAGCGGGACGATCATGAAGGCCAGCTTGCGAGATTTTGCGCACCTTCTTCGTTTCGCGTTGAAGACGCAGGCACCAATTCCAGCAACCGATGACGAGGTCGAGACGTGGGCTGATGCGCTTGATGAGAAGGTAAACCCACTCGCCCGGCGGCGCCCCGCGGACATTCTGGAACTGCTGGGAGAACCGTTGCCGAACGACCGCGGTAGAACGCTCGCGAACCTGCTCGACACGCTGGAGCAGGACGATACTGCGCGGGCGCGGCAAGTTTTCCAATCGCGTCTCCTGGAGACGCGCGGGGTCGTGGCTTCGTCGAAGACGGATGGTGTTACCTGCAGCATCCGTGTTCAAGCCCTCGAGTACCAGTTGTCCCCGATCGTGGAAGAGCACTTCAAGACGCTGCGAACGCGCTGGGAGACGCCGTGCGGTAAAGCGTTCGGCGAGGCGACCGAGATGCGGATGTATGCTCGGGAACTCGCTCTTGGATTCAGTTACACTTGGATTTCTAGGGAGAAGTCACGGGAATGGGAAAGCTTAGTGAAGAAGAACGGAAAGCAAGGCGAAAAGAGGCCACCAAGCGCTGGAAAGAAGCTAATCCAGAACACGCTAGAGAGCTTGCGCGGGCAGGCGCAAAGCGTTGGTGGCACAACAATCTTGAAAGAGCGAGGGCTCTCTCCAGAGAAAATAATAAGCGTTACCGAGCAGCAAATCCAAAGCTCGCTGCCAATAACAGAGAGAGCGCCAAACGTTGGCGTAAAGAGCGCCCAGAGCGTGCCAGGGCAAGTCACATCAAAAGCTCGTACGGAATCTCCTACGAGGAGTATCAGCGACTTCTTTCGTCGCAAGGAGGTGTCTGCGCCATCTGCGGAAGTGTTGGAAGAGGTAAGCGAAAAGAACTCGACGTCGATCATGACCACAAGACCGATGTTGTCCGAGGGCTTTTGTGCAACGGGTGCAATACAGGACTCGGCAAGCTTGGGGACAACTCCGCTGGGCTTGAGCGAGCCCTTGCGTACCTTCTTAGAGCAGAACAGGCCGCCACCGGAGTGGCTCAATGCTCGCCGAGCGTGGTGCAGCTTCGTGAGGGAGCAGATCGACCAGTCGGAGAGGTACGACACCATGCTCCAGGTTGCGAATGCCTGCCGTGTCGGTTTGCTGGCCTCCGAGACGCTGGACGCTTGGAAGGCGATCGAGAGCAGCTACGAGCCGCTTACGAGGCCGATCTTCTACGAGATGACGGCGCTGGAGACATGCCTGACGTGGCTGAAAGAGAACGTCGGCATCATATGGGTTGAGCACCGAGCATTTGGTGAAGCGTTGTCGCAGCTCGCGGAGGTGCCGTACTTCGGTCCCGGGGGGCTCGACGCGTTCGGCGTCTCGATCGCGAACGCAAAGGGGGACGAGCCCGTGATCGCCTCGATCGCCGCATGCGGGCAGGGGTTCAACCTCCAGATGTTTTCGAAGAACCTGATCACTTCCTGCCCATCGGGAGCAGCAACCGTCGAGCAAGTTCTGGGGAGGACGCACCGTGACGGGCAACTCGCGGACGAGGTCGAGGTGTGGATCCTTTTCGGGTGCCGAGAGCAGTACGAAGCGTTTGACAGAGCGCTCGAGGGTGCGAAGGCAGCCGAGGAGCTACTTGGACACTCTCAAAAACTTCTTCTGGCGGATATCTGCATGCCGGACATTTCCAAGAGAGTAGGTCCGCTGTGGCAGTAACCAGCCCTAGGACAGTGACCAGCCTCCTGTGCCAGAAAGTGGTGATCGAGGTCAGCCTCCCTCTGCGCACGCGCTCGACGCTCAACACGCGCGAGCACTGGAGCCAGCGTGCGAAACGCGCTCAAGCAGAACGCGCGCTCATTCGGATGCGCCTCGCGGGCGTGCGGGGGTGGCCACCGGCGCTACCCGTGAACGTGACGCTCACGCGCGTCGGCCCGCGCAAGCTCGACGACGACAACTTGCAGGGAGCATGCAAGCCCACCCGAGACGGGGTGGCAGATGCCCTGGGAGTGGACGATGGGTCTGAGGACATCCAGTGGTTCTATAGCCAGGAGAAAGGAGACTACGAGGTCCGAGTGAAGATCGAATCGAAATCAACACAGGAGATCTAGATGAATACCAACAATCTGTTTGCAGGGCTCAAGTCGGCGAAGACCTTTGAACGCGGCACTTTTCTGAAGCCGGGATCGTACGAGGTTCGCGTGAAGCGCGCTATTTTCAAGAAGACACGCACGAAAGGGGACGCTTTTATTTTGGAATTTACTATCGAGCGCTCGACCTACGAGGTCGACAAGAAGAAGGCCATCGCGGCGTTCGGCACCAATCCATTCAGCATGCAGGAACTCGAGAAGCTTCTGCCAAATCAGGAAGGCACGACGGCGTCGTGGTACCAGTCGCTGCAGGACCTCGACATCGGCTTCGGCGCGCTCAAGAGCTTCGCCGCGAGCATCCTCGGGCAGAAGCCGGAGGACCCGGAGTTCATCGAGCAGGTTGAAGGCTTCATGAACGCGGTCGTCAGCGAGGGCGTCATCAACGGGATACTCATCCCCGTGGAGGCCGTCATGGTCAAGAAGAAGGACGGCGGTGACTTCACCCTGCACAAGTGGGGAACCATCATCGAAGAGTCCGCGGTGGCGCAGGCAGGGCAGTGAAAGCGCTGGCAAAGGGTCCGGGGCTTCGCCCCGGGCCCGCGCCAGCTCGGCTGCCCTGGTGCGCGCTCTGTGGCGGCCGGGGCTACATCCGGCACGAAGAGGGGGCGTACGCGCGCTGCCGGTGCGGCAGACCCCCGAACACCGCCGGCCAGCGGCTGCTCGCGGAGCAGGTGCGGCTCGCGGCGAGGCTCGATGAAGTGCGCCGTGGACACTGGTAAAGCGCGTGTGCGCCGAGTCGTCGAGTACAGGGTGTGTCGATGTCTCGGCTGCCAAAGCTGCGACCCCAATGGGGACGCACGAACCAAGAAGTCATGCATGCGCAAGGCGGTCCGCGATCAGCGCTGCAAAGAATGCCTGAAGGTGAAGTAGATGCTCGTTCTCAACACGTCCGCGCTCGCCGTCGACCTCGCCGCCGTCGCGGCGGAACCGCCCGACGTGATGGTCGTCGACCCGCCCTACCGCGCGCACGTGCACAAGAGCGCCGTCTCGCAGTCGATCGGCGGGGGGTCGCGGTCGCGCGACCTCGGGTTCGATCACCTGACCGTGGCCCTGCGCCAGCGCATCGCGCGGTTCGCCGCGCTGACGAAGCGGTGGTCGGTCATCTACACGGACCTCGAGTCGATGACGTGGTGGCGGCTGTCGCTGCAAGCCGCAGGGGCCACGTACATCCGCGCGATCCCGTGGGTGCGGTGGAGTATGCCACAACTCTCAGGTGACAGGCCCCCCACAGGTTGCGAGATGATCATCGTTGCTTACGGGTCCGGCGGGGGCAAAAAGCATTGGAACGGTCCCGGGAACCTCCTGTCCTTCGAGCACACGTGCCTGCGCGGCGAGGGCAAGCACAAGACCGAGAAGCCCCTCGATCAGCTCCTGGACCTCGTGAGCTACTTCTCGGATTCTGGGGAGACCGTGTTCGACCCCTGCTCGGGGAGCGGCACGACGGGCCTGGCGTGTAAACTGCTCGACCGGCAGTTCGTGGGGCTCGAGGTCGACCCGGCGTGGGCGACGTTCGCGAATGCACGGCTCGTGAGGGAGTTGACGGAGCGTGACCAGACGCGGCTTGACCGGTGGCTGAAGGGGCAGGAGGAGCAGGCGGCAGACCGGGCGCGGGTGGAGGCGCACACGGCGGGGGTGCGGGCGAAGGCGGATGCCGCAAAGAGGGTGCGGTAAGAGAATGCCGATCACCACCGAGGGGGTGCCGTTCGCGAGCCGGGAGACCTCCCGCAAGGCCGCCGACTCGGTGTCCGACGTCGCGGACATCCGGATGCGGGTCTACGCTCGCATCCTGCAAGCAGGGGCGAGTGGCCGGACCTGCGACGAGCTGGAGGTCGAGTTCGGCCGCATCCACGAGACTGTCAGCGCCCGGATCTGGGACCTCAACGGCGGCAACCCCCGGCTCCAGACGCTTATCGTGGACTCGGGGGCGCGCCGGCCGACGAGGCGCAACCGCAAAGCCATCGTCTGGGTCGCGAAGAGGATCCCCTCGGACCTGTTCATGAGCAGAGTCGAGGTCAAGCAGGATACGCCGTGGACGAGGGAGCGCGTCCTCGCGTACGTGCGGGCGAAGAGGTCGCGATGATCCGTGTAATAGATAGGCATCGATGAACGTTCGGGTGCTGGATACTGAGACGTGTTTGTTTCGTCCTGGTGTTATGGCTCCGGAACCGGTTTGTATTAGCTTTGATGTGCCCGGCGAGGAGCCCGGCATCATCCACGCGGACGACCCCGCCGCGCTGCCACTCGTGACCTCCTGGCTCGAGGGTCCTGAGCTACTCGCGGGCCACCACGTGGCCTATGACTTTGCCGTGCTCTGTGCCAAGTGGCCCAGCCTCGTGCCGCTCGTCTTCCGGGCGTATGATGCGGACCGGGTCACGGATACGCGTCTTCGACAAATGCTCCTCGACATCGCGGCCGGGGAGTTCCGGGGGTACCTGCGCCGGTTCGACAAGGAGGTCGCGGTCAAGGAGTGCCTCGTGCACGAGGACTGCGACGTTGAAGTGTGCCCGCACGCGGCCCTCGCGGTGAAGATCACCAAGGGCGCGCGGTGGGTCCCTCATAACTACGACCTCGATGCCGTCGTCTACCGGGCGACCGGCCGGCACCTCGACAAGGACACCTGGCGCCTCCGGTACGGGGAGTTTTTGCACACCCCGATCGCAGAGTGGCCGGAGGGCGCCCGCCAGTACCCGCTCGAGGACGCCAGGGCGACGCTCGATATCTTCCTGAAGCAGGAGGAGCACGTCCAGTACATCCCCGACCAGTACCGGCAGGCGCGGGCGGCGTGGGCGCTGCACCTGACGAGCGTGTGGGGCCTCAGGACGCACGCCCCCGGCGTCGACAAGCTCGAGAGGGAGACGATCGCTGCACTGGCAGCGATTGAGGGGGACCTCCAGGCGGCGGGCCTCGTGCGCGCGGACGGGAGCCGCAATATCAAGGCAGCGCAGGCGATCATGGTGCAGGTCTGCCAGCAGCTCGGCAAGCCGGTGAGGTTGACGGCTCCGTCGCTCAAACACCCCAAGGGGCAGGTGTCGCTCGATTCGGACGCGTGCGAGGCGAGTGAGTACGACTTGCTGGAGGACTACGCCGAGCTGACGTCGCTGAAGAACGTGCTCGTGAAGGACATCCCCGTGCTCCGGGCCGGGACCGTGTTCCCCGTGCACACGTCCTTCGGCCTGGCCGCTTCAGGGAGGAGCACGTCGAGCAAGCCCAACGTACAAAATCCCCGACGCCTGCCAGGTATCCGCGAGACGTTCATCCCGCGCGCGGGCAAGGTGTTCGCGCAGGGGGACTTCTCCGGCCTTGAGCTGCACACGCTCGCGCAGTGCTGCGTCACATTTTTCGGGCAGTCGCACCTTGCCGAGGTCTTGAACGCCGGCCTCGACCCGCATACGGCGATGGCAGCGGACATCCTTGGCATCACGTACGACGAGGCTGCCCGGCGCAAGGAGGCCGGCGATGAGGAGCTGGACAACGCGCGTCAGACGGCGAAGGTGTGTTTCCACCCCGAGACTGAGGTTCTCACCAAAACCGGGTGGGTACCGATCGCGAACGTGACGACGGACACGGAGATTGCCGTGCCGAGGCTTGCGGAGCACACTTTGAACGTCTCTCTGCAGTGGGAGAGACCGCTGCGTGTGACAAGTCGCACGGCGCTGGAGCTGGTCCGTGTGCGCAACAAATCGTTGAATCTGCGAGTCACGCCAGACCACAATATGGCGGGTTGGGCGCAGGTAAATTATCGCGACGGTCGGAAAGGTCTGAACGAGAAGTCGCTGAAGGCGACGCATACGAACCTGTACCGGTACATTCCCAACGCGGGCAAGCTATCGGGGGGTGAAGAGATGCCGCGTCGGTTCGTGAGGATGCTCGCTGCGACACAGGCAGACGGCTCTTACACGGATTCCGGGAAGATACGCTTTGGGTTCACCAAAACGCGCAAGATTCAACGGTTCCGATGGTTGTTTCACGGCTTCTACACAGAGGACGTGTCCTTACAAGGCGCGACGACCTTTGTTGTAGAGGGGGAGCTAGCTAGGCACATCGTCGAGCACATGCCAAAGAAAATTCTCACGGAGAAGATGCTCTCGTGGAGTTTCGAGGCTCGGTTGACGCTTGTTCGAGAGACGCGTTTCTGGGACGGGCACGTTTACGTGAACGAGGAAGCAGATTGGACGCGCGGGCGTCACGGTTGGAACTACTGTTCCACGTTGAAGCAAAATGCAGACGTGTTGACAGCTCTCTGCGCGACCATCGGGTATAAGACGTCCGTTCGCCTATACGAGAGGCTCGGCGAGAACCTGTCGGACGCGTACATCGTCTCGATCAAGCAGAGGCTCTACACGCGTGGTGGCAACATCGAGACGGTGTCAGAGCCGTACGGTGGCCTCGTTCACTGTCTCACGACGACATCTGGTTTCGTGTTGGTGCGCGCCAACGGCAAGACAGTGATTACACGGCAGTGCAATTTTGGATTTCCGGGTGGGTTGGGTGCCGAGAGCCTGTGCCTGTTCGCGCGCAAATCGTACGGCGTGATCTTGACGGAAGATCGAGCCCGCGAGTTGAAACAAGCGTGGCTCACCCGGTGGCCGGAGATGAAATTG